>Ga0209636_10008938_pt1 | contig 10208 bp, 7 predicted proteins | sample DeeMarSWOR152_54_FD_187464 | JGI IMG/M metagenome (GOLD analysis project Ga0209636, IMG submission 187464) | Marine sediment microbial communities from White Oak River estuary, North Carolina - WOR-1-52-54 (SPAdes) (version 2) | ecosystem: Environmental > Aquatic > Marine > Intertidal zone >... | reverse complement strand
GCGGTGATCAAAAAAGGAAATGTTTTTTTACGCAATGTCGTTACTGCTAACGACCTCCTTCTTGTAAGCAGAGCAGATGAAGATGCAGTGACTTTAACACCGTGTATCATAAGGGAAGAGTCAAAGAAGAGTTCTCAGTATATAATCGCGACGATCGATAATTTTGGGACTGATTCAATAGTACAAACATTAAAGTGGAATTTTGATCCAAATTATTATACAATAAGTCCTGAAGCAATTGATCTAGCAATCGGACCAGATGAGCAACGTGAATACAAATTCAATATCACTTTCAATAGCGGTTCAGATATCTTCCCGATTCCTCAATTTACCCTTGCTTACCCATTTACTCCCGGAAAAGTATGTACCCTCAGGAATTACCCTCAGATTACCCGTTTGGCGACAGTGCGAAAGGTCACGTCAGCACCAGTCATTGACGGAAATCTGAGCGATAAGGTGTGGAGAAAACCAGCGATTACCAATTTAGGTAACTGGGATGGTTCTTCATCGTCTCCAGTTGAAAAGATTGAAATGTATTTCTGCCATGATGATGATAATGTCTATATCGCTGCGCGCTGTTTTGAGAGCGATTTCTCTGCGATGACGACCTCTGCTACTGAACACGATGGTGCCACCTATCTGGATGACAACTTGTGGCTTTTCTTTGATAGTAATTTTGACAAGGAAACTTATTACCAGGCAATTATTAACAGTAAAGGCATTGTCTTCGATCGTCTCTGTAGTCTCATTGCTGAAGAGAGTACAAAAGATTTGGCATGGAATGGTCCATGGGAAGTGGCATCAGGACGTGAAGATAATGCATGGATACTCGAGATAAAAATCCCCAAACAAGAGCTTAAACCTTTCAATGAAAAACAATGGGGATTTAACTTCCGAAGGCTCCAACCCCGACTTAATGATGCAGGATACTGGTCAATCCCATTCGGCCATGACCCGAACTATTTTGGCATTATAGAATTTGAATAGCCTGTTATCGATATATTTATTACACTCTCAAAATTTAATCTACATATACTTTATGTGCTGAAATATTTTACAAAAGTCTAGAGCAACAGCACGCTATGCGGTCATTGCTTTCGCCTTCTCTTCAATTGAGCGCAAGAGAGAATCAAAGGACTTTTCAAATGCGGTAACTCCGTCTTCAAGTAATTTGTGACAAACATCATTTATATCTATGCCGAACCCCTTAAGGTCATGTACAACTTTCTCGGCATTCTGAATATTGTTGGTTAATGTCTCATTAACAATACCATGATCCATAAATGCATTCAATGTTTTTTGGGGAATCGTATTGACCGTACCTTTACCAATAAGCTCAGCAACATATTTGATATCGCTATATGCTGGGTTTTTTGTGCTTGTCGAACCCCAGAGTAACCGCTGAACATTGGCTCCTTTTTTTTGTAATTTGTTAAAATCCTCACCCGAGAAAATATCTATGTAGTTTTTATAAAGTAGTGCTGAATTCGCCACTGCTGCCTTCCCTTTTAACTGTTCTAATCTATTCTTTACGGCTGCATCGGTTTCCTTGCCGAACCTCTCGTCGAGCATTGTATCGACCATGGTATCAACACGGCTTACAAAGACACTTGCAACAGAATTGATCTTACTGATGTCACCATTTTTTTGTAATAATTTCCTTATTCCTCTGATATACGCCTGAGTCGTCTTAATGTATTGCTCAAGGGAAAATATAAGGGTACTATTGATATTGATACCTTCTGCTAATAGTGTCTCGATTGCAGCAAAACCTTCTTCTGTTGATGGTACTTTTAACATTACATTAGAACGATTAACCTTTTTAAATAATCTCTTGCCTTCCTCTATTGTCTCTTTTGTTTGATATGCAAGTTTTGGATTGATCTCAAGACTAACATAACCATCTAATCTGTTTGTTTTTTCATATATGGGTCGTAGCAAGTCAGCAGCATCCTGAATATCTTTTACGGTGATGTCATCGTATATTTCAAATGTTGATTTCCCCGCCTTGTATAGTTCTCTAATCCCTTCATTATAGTCATTACTCGAACTGACTGCTTTGTCAAATATCGAGGGGTTCGAGGTCATTCCCCTGAGACCTTGGTCAATCAGTTCTTTAAGCTTTCCTGTATCAATTAATGAACGGCTGATATAATCCAACCATATACTCTGGCCAAAATCACTGAGCGCCTGTATTATTGTCTTTGCCATACAATCTCCTCTTTTCTCTTACCCATCACTATACGTCGTATCTCTCCTTCATTGAAATCAGAAACTATTACAGTGATTCGCATATGCGGTCTCAATATCTCACATTATACAGGTAATTCATTATGCGTCAAGAAAAAAGAGGGGTGGTTTTAAACCACCCCTTTGTGTAGCCAGACTAATGTTCATTCGCCTGGCCACCCCCCTTTTTTCTTGGAGGTGATGTGGTCTTATAGACCACGGTAACCATTGATAAAACTTACCTCACCGCGAGCAGGTGCCTACGTATGACAGAACTATCAAATTTCAAAGGAATGTTGAATACCAATATGGTTTATCCAGAGCACAGCATCTCCCTCATTAACCGTGAGTGTTTCATTCTACTCCCTCTACTCTTTCGACATATGTAAACAGCTAAATGTTTATTAGAAGTATCTCGTGAGGTGTAAGTACTTTATTATGCCAGATAAGCACCCCCGCACCTATTTTACAGAAGATTTGTCGGGGTCGCATATGCCATTTTTCTGTTGATGGTTGGAGTAATACAAGTTGCATCTACATTGTTAAGAATAGGTGCGGGGGTGCTGTTGGGATTTCAATTTATTGAAATTCCAATACGATAAATTAATTAATCTCTCTAATGAAAGAGTCGTCGAATGAGTTCTATATTCATAGCACGGAGGTGATAGAGCAAAACCCAATAGTAAACGAGAAAAATTGCAAATATCGAGATAACAGCGAATTTATGCTTCCTCAACCTCCAGAGAACCACCGTGCCCAAAGCCACCAGTGCCATCTTCGCAATGACAAAGAGAACAGGATTATTGTGCACCAAATGAGCCATTAGTGGATTTGCCTCGGTTGCCTGATCGCGCCATACCCATATGAGTGTGAGTACTGCATCGATGGCATTGAGGACAATAACTGTTAAAACTATCCTGCGTAGCCATACAAATTGTTGTGGCGTGCCAATTTTTTGAAGTTCATGGTCATGATCGTTCATATTCTGTTAGTAATTTTTGATTATATAAAACGCCTCTCAGTTTTATTCATCAGGCTCAAGCACTTCCTCTAAAATGATTTGTATTGTTCCTTTCTTTTTTCCTGAAATATTGCAATATGCAGTAACAGATACCTCATCACCATGCTGTGCATCGGGTAACTGATAGATCGCCACCTGTTCATCTTCACTCCACTGTGCCTTGAATTCTTGCTTGATGATTTCCTTGCCATTCAACTCCACTATAATTTTGTAGACATAGTGTTTTCCAGGATCATTGACAGAGTGAGGTATTGTAATCATCAGAGTGTATTCGAACGGATCGAACTCTAACATAATGTTCGATGGTGGATGCGCGAAGATAAGCTTCGTTGGAACCATTAAAGCTAACAAAAGCGGTATAAAATACTTCATCATGACCTCCTGTTTTAAAAATAATTCAGATATATTACGAGTGCAACATGGATTGTTGCACCAATAATACCAATGATCGCAATTGCTTTATGCACCTTCACCTTGACCTTAATTATTCGAATCCCGGTCAATACAGCAAGCAACATAAAGCTATAAGTGAATATTCCCAAGGGAATAATGTATTTAGATAAATCCATTTAACCTTTATTTATTATACCTGGAAAGGATTTATCATCGTGGCATACGACTGAAACCCATATCCCGAGGTTGTACTATAATAGTTTGTGTATATCAAAAGTCAAGATTTAAATTTTATGATTTTAAAAATTGAATGCTTATCTAACCCTTGCGCATTGTCTTAATTAGATGTGGTTTTTTTTGTTTAAGGTGTTTAAGGTATGGGTAATTTGACAATGAATGTGGTTCCTTTGTTCAACTCACTCTTTACATCAATCTCGCCATTATGTTTCTTAACAATTCCATAACTGATTGATAATCCTAAACCTGTACCATGACCAGTTTCTTTGGTTGTAAAAAATGGGTCAAAGATTTTTTGCACATTCTTTTCGGTGATTCCATAGCCCGTATCTGCGAATGAAGCGAAAACATATTTTTTATTATCGGTCAAACCAGTGATAATTGTCAATTCACCCTTTCCTTCCATTGCTTCAACCGCGTTAAGGATGATGTTCATAAAGACTTGTTGTATTTGTGATGGATCAGCATTTACCATCGGTAATGATGGATCTAATGTTTTATTGATATCGATGTTAAGAAATAATGGTTGATTTTTGACTAGGGCGAGACTTTCATCAATAATTATATTTATCGCTACAGATTTCATTTCTGGCTCTGTCTGGCGCGAAAAATCTAATAATCCTTTAACGATTTTTCTACATCTTTCTGCTTCATTATTTATCTTTTCAAAACTCGCCCTCTTTGGATCGTCTTCCGATATATCTTTTAAAATTAAATTACAATAAAGAAGTATACCGGTTAAAGGGTTATTTATTTCATGAGCGACGCCGGCTGCGAGTTGTCCAATCATCGCAAGCCTCTCTGCCTCGGCAATCTTAGCTTGGGCAAATTCCTTGATCTTTCTATCCCTTTCACTAATTGAATCTACCATAAAATTGAATACATTGCCAAGGTCACCAATTTCATCATCTGATTTTATATCTACTTTATACGAAAAATCACCATCGGCAATATGTTTTGAAGCCGTAGCCAATTTATCCACCGGGTTAACAATGCCATTTGCTAAAACAAACGATACACCGAAGGCAAGTATTATACCAAGTATTGTAATACCTAAAAAGGTAAAGACTACATCGTTTCTCATATCCGTGAATTTCTGTTCAAGTATACCAACATATAGTATGCCAATAATTTCTCCATTAATACCCTTTATTGGTTCATAGGCAGTAATGTACCAATCATTTACTACAAAGGCACGGGCAATCCATGGAAGACCTTTTCCTATCACCTGATCATATACTTCTTTAGAAACCCTTGTTCCAATAGCCCGTTCCCCATCAGCACGCATAACGTTTGTAGAGACACGCAGATCTCCTTGAAATATTGTAACCGTGCCAATATCCTTCCCTTTGTATTTCTCACTCCTGTAGACTATGTCTTTTACCTTATCAACAATCTCATAATTTTGATTAATCAATTTTCCACCGTATAATACACCGGTAAATTTACCATCGTAGTCAAAAACAGGCGCTGCTGCCTTTATTACCATTCCTGATGTTTCTACTGTATTTGCTCTCGGTATTGCCTTTGGAGTAGGAATTAACTTAATCGTAGCTTGTTCTGATAGATTTTTACCTTCTTTCTCTAATTGAGCCTTGGGGATGATTTGGGTTGTTATTACTGGTTGTTTTTTCAACAAGACCCAATTTACCACATCATCGTCAAGTTCGTCACCATATAGTGTGGTGTTACTCGCCCTCACATAAACACGCCCATCCTTATCGGTCAAAGTGAGTATGTCTAAGGATTCATCTTTCATTATTTTCTGTAATTCTTTCTCTAATATTTTTCTTTCCTTGTGCAATATCGCATCCTTAATGAAAAATCGTACGGCAGTGAGACGAACGACATCTTTGATATTTTCGCTTTTCTCTAAATATACTTCTCGCGCTGAATTTAAGTCAAGCCTTACTTTATCTTGTGCCTGATTGATTATCCCATTACCAATCAATCTCGCACCAATGATCGTGCTTATGAGTCCACTTATCAAAACAACCACCAACAAACTCAAAATCAATTTTGTTTTTAGTGATCTTTTCATGTGTATAAAATTTTATACCAAATAATTATAAAGTCAATAACAAGACAAAATTTATGTATTATCATTTCATAGCTTTGACCATTGCCATAATCTGCTCTTTTGTGAAACCATATTGTTCCATCGCGCCAGATGGACAGGCACCAGCACAGGTTCCACATCCCTTACACAGAGCTTCATTCACTTTTGAAATTTTCTTGCCATCATCAGCAATAATCTCAATTGCCTCATAAGGACATAAGGCACTGCATACACCGCATCCAGCACACAGCTCTTCATTCACATGAGAGATGGCAGCCTCTGCATAATACTTTTTATTAGCAATGATTGTTGCTGCCCTCGACACCGCGGCTTCAGCCTGGCTTATTGTTTCATCAATACATTTCGGACTATGGGCCATACCAGCAATAAAAATGCCCTCGGTTGCAAAGTCAACCGGTCTTAATTTCACATGGGCCTCGAGAAAAAATCCCTCATTATTTAGGGGCACCTTCAATATCTTTGCTAATATTTCATTATCATTTCTTGGTACAATGCCGGTTGAAAGAACCACAAGGTCGGCAGCAATTTCAATTTTTTCTCTTAGAATATGTTCATATATTGAGATATGTAATTTACCATCTTCACTATGTAATGTAGGCTTCGTGTCGTCGTCATATCTTAGGAAAATAACACCTGCCTCCCTTGCCTTTCTATAGAAGTTTTCTTTAAAACCATAAGTTCTCACATCTCGAAATAGTATATATATGTTCGCATCAGGATTAATTTCAAGAAGCCTCAATGCATTCTTTACTGCCTGGGAACAACAGATCCTACTACAATATGGATGACCATCATCCCTTGAGCCAATGCATTGAATCATGAAAATAGTCTTATAGTCTGATAGTCTTATTATCTCATTGTCTGATGATCTGATATCCTGGTTCTTCGATAACTTCTCTTCTAATTCACGCTGGGTTATTACCCTTTTATCTTTACCATATAGATATTCAGTAGGCTGATATTCTTGTGCACCTGTTGCTACAATCACTACCCCGTGTTTAAATTTTTCTCTTTCACCATTTTCTAAAGTAACTTCGGTCTCGTAATTGCCAATAAACCCAGAAATCGATTCAATCTTCGCACCTTTATATAACCTTATCAATGGGCTATTTTTTATCCTATTGATGGTTTTTTTTAAAAAGTTCTGAACATCCCGACCTTCAATCGTGTGATAGATATGTTTCAAATGACCACCAATTTCTTTCTCCATCTCAACCAGGAATACTTCAAAACCCTGGTCAGCGAGCGAAAGGCACGAAACCATACCAGCAATGCCAGCTCCAATCACCAATGCCTTTGGCGTAACATCAATCTCAACTCTTTTTAGAGACGAAAGAAATCTTGCCTTGGCTACAGCCATCATCAATAGGTCTTTTGTCTTCTCTGTTGCCTCTTTTGGCTTATCCATATGAATCCAGGAACACTGGTCTCGAATATTTGCCATTTCAAAGAGGTAGGGGTTCAAACCTGCTTCCTTTACTGTCTCCCGGAAAAGTGGTTCATGGGTTCTGGGTGTGCAAGAGGCAACAACGACCCGATTCAGTTTATTTTCCTTTATCATTTCAATAATACGTTTTTGAGAATCCTGAGAACACGTGTAGAGATTATCCTCTACATATACAACATTTGGTAGGGTCTTTGTAAACTCAACAATCTGTGGCACATCTACATAACCGCCAATATTTATTCCGCAGTGGCAGATAAAAACGCCAATGCGCGGCTCTTGACCTGAAACATCTAATTCAGGAGGATATTTTTTCTTTGTGATTAAGGTATTTCTCGACGCTGCCAAAAGACCCATTGCCTTTGCCGCCGATGCCGATGCCTGGGTTACGGTCTCTGGGATGTCTTTAGGCCCTGCAAATGTACCACATACATAAACACCATCTCTGATAGTATCGACCGGCATGAACTCAGAAGTTCTGCAGAAACCATACTCATTGAGATTCACCCGCAGTTTTTTGGCCAACTGTGCTATGCCTTGCTTTGGCACAAGACCAACCGAGAGCACGATCATATCAAATTCTTCTTCTCTTATCTCACCATCCTCACTCTCATAGAGCACGCTCAGATTTTTTGTGTTCGGATCTTCTTGTATTTTAGAAATACCAGCACGCACGAATCTAACACCATATTCATTTTTTGCCCGCTCATAATATGCCTCAAATCCTTTACCAAAGGTCCTTATGTCCATGAAAAATATTGTCGTCTCGAGTAGTCCCTTAGCATGTTCCTTGGCGATGATTGCCTCTTTAATCGCATAGGTACAGCAGACCGATGAACAATAGCTCTGTCCTGCTTGTGGGTCCCTTGAGCCAACGCATTGGATAAAAGCAATTCTTTTCGGTTCTTTCTTGTCACCGGGTCTTTGAATGTGACCTTGAAACGGTCCTGATGCAGAAAGTATTCTTTCAAATTCGATTGATGTTATTACATTATCATATCTTCCATACCCATATTCACTCTTCTTTTTTGCATCGAATTCATCGAACCCAGGTGCAAGGATGACCGAACCAACATTTAAATCTAATATTTCTTCTTTTTGGTCAAAATTTATTGCTTTCGCTTCGCAGAATTCTTCACAAACCTTGCAGTTTTTGGTTGACAGATGGATACAATTTTCGGCATCGACAATCGCCACATTCGGTACAGCCTGGGGAAATGGAATATGAATTACAGGCCTAGAACGAAGTCGTTCATCAAATTCATCCAAGAGTGGTCTTGGTATTTTTTTACTTATCTTTTTGAGCCGCTCTGATGCTGTAGGACAAATCGAATAACACGCCCCACAAACCATACACATTGGAGAATCAATATCAAAAGGCGGTGAAATCTCACGCTTATCCCCTCTCATTTTAAATCCGATAGCACTCTGCCCCATCCTTTCTCGACACATCCTCACGCATAATCCACATAATACGCAATCCTCATCTTTGGAGGTAAACCTTGTCTTATCAACACCGAGTTTTCGTGCCATTTCCCTAATTTTCTCCGAGTGAGGAGCCCGAGCCATAATCAGTTCAATCATGGTTCGACGGATATTCTGCAATTCTGGTGTATTCGTCTTAACCTCAATACCATTTTCAACCGGGTAGAGACAAGATGCCCGAATCAATTTTGTTTCTGCTTTGATAATCTCTACGACACATAACCGACATGCCCCATAAGCACTCAAAGCCTTATGATAGCACAAAGTGGGAATTTCTATTTTAACCTTTTTGGCAGCCTGAAGAATAGTCTTGCCTTCTTCTATATCTACTATTACACCATCGATCTTTAATCTTACCATCCTTCCTCACATTTTGGTATTAATAAAATATAAAATTAATCTATCATTGTTCATGCTGGTTTTATTATAGGATTAAGATGTACTTTAAGATTCAATGCCTTTGAAATTAGACACTGCTTATAAGCACCTTCTATAGCATCTTTTGCTTTTGATAAACAGTTATCTGGTACGGTAATAACAGGTTTAATTTCTATTGTATTAAAACGAAAATCGCCGTTCACTATTTGTGCTGTACCGATTGCTTCACTATCATATGAGATTAATTCACATTTCATCTTCTCTAATAACCACATAAAGGTTGTCATAATACATGTCTCAATTGATGAAATGAATAAATGTTCAGCAGTCCAATATCCTGGTTCACCACCAAATTCTGGAGGGCATCCGATTTTTATTGGACTCTTACCATCGGCCGAGAGTACCCCCTTACGAGCTTGAATCCATTTGGTCTTTGTATTAAATTTATATTTTTTGGGTTTAAGTTTCATCTCTTTACGCAATAAACTCAGTCTTTAGATATGGCTTCGGTTTTTATTTTCTCAAGCAAGGCCTTCGTGGATACCCTATTCATACGCAAACCCAGTAACTTCTCATCAATTCCTAGTGCTAAGCCAAGAAGCTGTGGATAATATAACACAGGGAGATTATACTTTTCCTGAAATTTCTGTTCCATCTTACGCTGATTGTCATCATACATTACACTACAAAATGGACACATCAAGACCATGGCGTCGGCCGAATTCTTTGATAACTCTTGGAGTTTTGGTCGAGCAACCGAATATGCCAAATCTTCATTTATTGCGAGTAAGCCAGCACCACAACATCTCATTTTTTCATTGTAATTTATAGAATTCGCACCGGTTACTTTGATGAGTTCGTCTAGGGAATGGGGATTTTCAGGATCCTCAGGATGTTTGTAGATATTGGTGGGCTTTAAATAGTGGCAACCATAATGGGGG
>Ga0209636_10008937_pt1 | contig 10208 bp, 11 predicted proteins | sample DeeMarSWOR152_54_FD_187464 | JGI IMG/M metagenome (GOLD analysis project Ga0209636, IMG submission 187464) | Marine sediment microbial communities from White Oak River estuary, North Carolina - WOR-1-52-54 (SPAdes) (version 2) | ecosystem: Environmental > Aquatic > Marine > Intertidal zone >... | reverse complement strand
ACATTATTCGTGATTATAATGTTGTGGAGAAGTTGGAGGTCAAGTTGCCGAGAGTGATAGAAGGCATTATAAAGTGTGTGAATCCTGCTTGCATAAGCAACAGCAACGAGCCTGTTGCATCTAGGTTCTACGTTCAGAGTGAGGAGCCTCTGTGGTTGAAGTGTCATTATTGTGGCTATGTGTTGGAAAAGGCTGATGTGTTGCAGCAGTTGTAGGGTTGTTGTTCGTGGTCGTGGTCAGAATCGACAGTAAAGTTTATATCGTAAGATGTAATATTCCATTTACGTAATATGTCTATATTTAGACATATTGTATAGCTGTAAAACACAAATACACAAAGTGAAAAAAATGATAAATACACCCCTCATCATCCTAGCCGCAATCTGGGTATCTTTCACAGGATACGCCATATGGTATGTAACGTCAGCTAAGCGCAATGTACCAATCACGTTTGATGACGCAAAAACGTTATGGAAAATCCACAAGAAAACCGCCAAATGCCCCAGTCACAAATGGCGTCCCATTTCGCGCAGAGGCGGCAAAATTTCCGGCTTCGAATGCGAGTGTGGATACAAGTACAATCAAAAGCGGCCGATATTTTCCAGCATGCCTAAAAACAGCCGTCGAGACCATAGAAATCAACCCGGTTTTCCAGTTACAACCTACTAAGCTAGTTTGTTCTCTTCGGGTCTGCGGTCTGTGCGCGTGCTAGCCGAAGCAGTTTTCTAAAATAGTTTTTGCTTAATATGGGACCTTTGTTTATGCCTGAGCATTCAAGCGTGTAAAGAAACGTGTGCTTTCCGCCATGGGCAATTTTGAGTTCGAAAGGATAAAACCTGCAGATCAAAGGTCTCGCAGAGTAGATGGTGCAGCGATTGTTTTCTAGAAAGACGCATTTTCCGTCTTTCGTTTTTTTCATTTCGTAGCTGTAAGGTGCTTTGTCCTTGATTTTTGCTGTGAACTGTGAGGTTGGCTGCGAAGTTGCTGTGGCGATCTGTTCTGCTTCTGTCTTCAGAAGGAGGATGTGTCTGGTTTTTTCTTTTGTGTCGCCGCAGCATTTTCCGCATTTTACGCATTGGAAGCGTATGGCGGCTGGGTAGTTGAAGTTCATTTTGTTTTCCGGCAAGGCATAGTATGTGTGTGTGCGTGGATAAAAGTGAAGCGCGGTTACTTTTTTCGGTGTCCTTCGCCGTACTGATGCGGCCTGCTGCGGTTCTTGTCAAGTTTCTTTTTGAACATGTCATCCATATTCACGGTTGGGCATGCCAAGCGGCTTGCGTCCAAAATGTAGAAGATGACGTCGATGAGTTCTTCGGCTATTTTCTCTTCTGTTTCGCCTTTTTTCCAGGCGTCACTCGCTTCGCCTAATTCAACGAAAGCGAAAAGGAGTTTTTTGGGAATATCTTCAGGCTTGTTGTAGAAGCCTTTCTCTATGACGAGGGATTCGATTTCCTTTTTCATCTGTTCCAAGTGCATTTTCCGCTTTCTCCTAGCTGCTCGGAAAAGACTATAGCCCCCTTTTATATAGTTTTTAACATGGTTTTGTGCTGTTTCTGCGCCAATAGGGGTAGACCCCCTCTATAGGTTTCTGCAATGAACCACTATTAGGCTCCAAATATGCTGGCTTGCCTATGCAGTGGGCGTAAGTAGAATAGCCCGTGAATCGGTTTAGGCTGGCTTGCTGGTTTTCACCTCCCACCTGGCGATTTCGCCGAAAACATGGGAAGAAACACGGAGTATATGAAGGCTAACTAAATTTACAAATTCACCAATTCACAAATTAACAAATTGTATCAGATAGGCTTGGAAGAAAGGATGCTGATTCAAGAATTCGGAGACGAATACCTTGAATACAGAAAGCACACCGAGAAACTAATCCCAAAACCAAAGAAACAAAACTCAGCTTTTTTTGTTCTTTAAGTAATTTCGTCTATAGAGATTATGCGCGAGTGACGCCGTTTCTGAGAGCAGTCCAAAACTCTGACAAACAGAAATCCAAGTGGGTTGATTATATGGAAGAATATTGGGAAAGTTTAGAATTATTTTGTCAATATACCATGGCAATGGAAGAATAAAAAAAGAAAACAACCCAAGGGACATAAGGGCTAACTCTATCCGGTTTGTTGTTAGTTTGAGTCGAGTCAATAGAACTCTCCCAACTTTATTAGGTTTATTTGGATTAAAAATTTATTGATAGGAGCCTATACTTTTCAAATTTTTCTTAAATGAAGTAGAAGCGAAAAAAGATTAAAATTTAATGCTACTGCTTGGTCTCCAGTATTTTCTTCGTTTCCATAAGCTCACCCGTAATGTGCTCAACTACCTTCTGTCTGCTTTTTTTAACGAAATGTGATAGGAAGGTAAAATGCAGGTTGGTGGTCAGCAGGCAGCCTTCCTCTTTTTGTTCGAAGATATTCTCCACTTTGGTCAACAAAAGCGACACGGGGAACAAGAAACGGGTGCCGATGTACTTGTTCATCTCCACACGGGTGACTTTGCCTCGGATTTTCTGCTCTTTACCAGTAATAGGTGATATTTGTCGAAAGTAGAAGCTCACGTCTGGGTGCTCCAGATCTGGATCTTTGATATCGACCACGCGTTCAATGTGGTCCTTGTGAACCTCGGTGTAATGCTTGTCATAGTCGACCATGAACTGGAAGACTTTTTCAACAGGCACATCCATCCAGATAACGATTTTTTCTATCATTGCAAGCACCATACTGTAATAGCATCTAATGTATTGTCAGTGCTATGAGATTGCTTAAACTATGGTGGCGGTCTTTTTTGGGCGTATTGGTATCTGCGTGGTTTTCCTTCGCGGGTTAGGATGCCGTCTTTGACTAGGTCTATTAGTGCGTGGGCTACGGCTGTTCGGTCGTAGTGGAAGCCTCGTCGTGCCATTTCGCTGTGGACTTCGCTTAAGCCGCGTGGCTCGGAGAACCAGTTTTCTTCCCAGAGTTTTTGGATTACGCCTTTGCATGTTTCGGCTCTGGGCGGCGGCGCGGCTCTTTCCGTTAAGCGTGTGTCTTTTAGCCTTTCGGTTACGGTGGAGAGGATTTTGTCCACGGCGGATTGCAGCTGGTCTTCTTGGGATTCGATTTCGAATTCTATGTCGCCTATCTTCATCTTTACTTTGATGGGCGGTTTTTGCTGGTTTTCTGTCAAGTTCACACCTATTGGCTATTGTATTGTACAAGATGCACATGCACAACACTTAAATATTTCCACCACGCCATATTGCCTATTGGTGAATCTTGGTGATTGAACAATACACAATAACAACAACCCCCAAATATAACTTTCCACAACCCACCATAGACACCGCACTGCCCCAACGCTTCTTGGAGCAAAGCCTCCATTCCCTAAAACAAGTCCAACCAAACGCTTTTCAACTAAACCAACAATTTCAACAATTCCGCACCTTTGAGCAGCACCCATCAAACCTGCAACTCAACCGCACACCCATCCCCCTCAAGCCCAACCACCAAGAAACAATAATCGCCGCCATCGACACCTCCACCATAAAAATCGGCGAAACAAGCACAGGCATCATAATCGCCATCCGAGGCGCAACCGTCTGGAAACAAAACCGCACCTACCGCTACACACGCCTCGGACCCTTCATATTCCACATCACAGAAGAAAACAAAAACCAAGTCTACAACACACTGGAACGCGCCTACTTCACCACTCGCTGCGAAACTCCTCACCAGTCCGCGCCGCACCTAATGCAGATGCCCACGCGGTTAGCCAGCCTGCTCGAACGATGGCTACAAACCATGATAGCCAAAACAGTGACCAACGGCTTAATCCTTCTCGACGGCAGCTTAACCGCAGGAACCTTCGACACACCCGTACACCGCATGAGAGAAATTCTCTACCAAGCAAGAAAAAACAGGAGCACAGTGCTTGCGTTCAGCAAGATGACCACCCTCCGCGTAAACGGCTACCTCATAACCGACCAACTGCCCAACAGCGAACCACCCTACCTCCTTGAAACCACAGGCTTACGATACAAACCACCCACCATACTGCTCGGCGACGTCTACGTGGCAAGACTAAACAAAGCAAACTACGCATTCCGCTTAGACATCGACAGAGAAACCACATTATCCCAGCGACTAGAAGCAGTGGAAAAACTCGCAGGCAACGACCTCTACACCCAAAGCTACCCCGAAACCCTCCGCCTTGCTCACATCCTCTGCACGTTCACAGCCAACGAAGTCCTCGCCATGCAGCATTTCATCACCCGCAAACACGGCATCCAAATCATCAACCGCCCCGACATGCACCGCTTGCTTTTCGGTCCGTTCGGCAAAGGAGAAATCAGCTAATGAAACTCTACAAAAAAGAAGGCAACATCCTCCAAATCCTCAGCTTCCCAAACGAGAACGCCGAAAAAGGCGACTACCTACTGGTCGAAGACGCAGAAGCGGGCAAAGCATTAATCGCACAGGTAATCGACGTGCAATTCGCCAGCATCCCCGGCGTGCTTGAAGAATTGCTGCGCACGCTTCCAGACGGCGGCGAACCAATCCAAGGCGAAGACATCGACCCGCTGGAAATCGCCCCGCACATCACGTACATCCAAGACGCCAGCCTGCTCATCTGCAAGATAAGGGCAACACTGCAGAACGAAATGTTAAGCCCCAGCAGCAGCTGGCTTCCTTCCCGCTCACAGTCCACCATAAAAAAACTGTCAATTCCCATGCTCCTGAAACTCGCCAAAGTCGAGGGAAAACTGCCCATAATCCTCGGCGGCACCAAAGACTCATCGCTCCTAACCATCGACGCGTCATCACTGGACGGCAGGCTGAACATCATAACTGGCAAGAAAGAAACCGGCAAATCCCATCTTTCAAAACTCTTGATGGTAAGCCTCATAGGCTACAAAGCCACAGTCGTCATCTTCGACTTGAACGGCGAATACTCAAGCTTAGGAATGACGGCAGACGGAAAAAGAAACATGCACCACGACAAAATTCACGCGTTAACGCCAGCGCAAAACTTCAAAGTAGCCCTCGAACAACTGCACCTAAACGTGGTAATGGGCATACTAATCCACGCGCTACACCTGCCCGGAACCAGCGCCCGCGAGTTCAGACGCACTTGGAAATCACTGAAAGAGAACGGCAAACTCACACTGCACGAGCTGGGCGAGGCAATACGCGACTTGAAATGCAACCAGCACGTACGCGACGCGCTTTCTTCACGCTATCACGCTCTCGTCAACTCGGGCTTTTTCACCGACAGCCTCGCAGAAGCCATGCTTCTAGAAGAGTGCTTGCTAAAATCTAAGGAACAGGGCGGCGCCATCGTCATAAACCTGCGCAGCACGTCCACAATCGACCGCCAAATAGTAGTTGAGTACGTTCTCGGAAAACTCGTTGACTCACTGACGAGTTGGAAGCTAAAAGCCGTGTTTCTCTTTGCTGAAGAGGCGCACCTTTACCTCCGCGAAACGTATTGGGATGACATAGTCACGCGTATGCGGCATTTCGGAATTTTCACCACCTTTATAACTAACCAGCCAGACACGGTTCGAGAAAGCATTTACCGCCAAGCAGACAACATTTTCCTCTTCAACTTCACCAACGAGCACGATTTAGATGTGGTGTCCCGTGCCTCCCGCGTGGACGCCGAAACCGTCCGCTCCATCGCAAGGGACCTCCCGCCGCATCACTGCCTCACTTTGGGAAAAGTTGTGCGGGATTTTCCGATAGTTACGAGAGTCAGGGCTTTAGACCTCAAAACCATGGGAGAAACACGGCTATTTTTCAAAGATATAAACTAGGGTTTTCCAGCCTCTGCCTATTCCCCTGAAAGAAGCGCCGGAAGGATTCTGTTAAATCGTATTCTTCCACTTCGTTGAAGGGAACCCACTTCAAGGCTTCGGCGTCGCTTGCCGCTTTAGGCTTACCGCTTTTCACTGTTACCAGATAATCGACAATCACAAAATGGTATTTCACCGTGCCTCTTTCATCCAAGCTAATATGGTCAACGATATCAACGAGCCGTGGTTCATACACATCCAAGCCTGTCTCCTCTTTAACTTCACGGATAGCAGCTTGCTCAATCCTTTCGCCGAGTTCTACTAAGCCGCCTGGAACACTCCATTTGCCTTTGCCTGGGGAATTTTTTCTTTTTTCAAGCAGAATTTTGTCTCCATCGAGTATTATGGCGCCGACGCCTACAACTGGCCTTTTAGGGTACAGTTTACTCAACGCGATAGCCTCAGCTTAGTAATGGCTACTCGTATCTTAAAGCTTCTACGGGTTTAAGCTTTGACGCTCGCCAAGCAGGGTACAACGCGAAGATCACGCTGACGCCTATGCCGAAGCCTAAGGCACCTATCAGCACAGTTGGAGTTAAAACGGGTATGATATCTAGCCCACCTCCCCCTACGCCACTGGTTTGACCGCCGCCTATTCCCGCAAATGGACCGCCTCCGCTGAAGATTATGGCAACGATGTTTGCTAAAACCCAGCCTGAGCCTATGCCGAGCACTGCGCCAATCAAGCCAATTATCACAGACTCGCCTAAGAAGATCATGAGCACTGTTCGGCTTTTCATTCCCAACGCTTTCAGAATGCCGATTTCCCTTGTGCGCTCAATCAGCGACACTATCATGATGTTCATTATGCCGATGCCTGCTACAAGAAGTGAAATAGCGGCGATTCCAGCTAAGAAAAGCTGTATTACCGAGAAAACGCTGCTTAGAAGGTTAAGCACTGCTGTTGAAGATATAACCGAGACTTCTCCATTGAAAGCATCAGATATTAGTTCAGAAACATTGTCAATTGTGGCTTGGTCGCTGTTCGCCAACTTTACAACTATTTGACTGCATTCATTCGTGTCGAAGAAGCTTTGAGCTTGAGAAATCGGAATGTAACCTCCCATGTCTGAAGGCCCGCCGAAGCCGAATCCTCCAATCTCTCCAAGAACAGCAGTTATTTGACCAGTGTAGCTCTCGTTTTTCGGTGGACGCGCAGTAGCGTTAGTCCAGATGATTTCAACCGCGTCGTTTACATTGAAAAGCAAGGTTCCATTTTCCCAAGGATCATGCAAGGTTTTTCCGATTACGACATCACTGTTTTCTGGATTCACGTTAATGGCACCACTTTCAGCTACGAAGGTGCTACTGTAAAGGTTCGTGTATTCAGCGAAATCTACCCCTATCACGTTGATTAAGAAGCCGCGTTCAGGAGTCTGGATGTAAATTGTCCTTTGTATTCTCGCGACTGACATTTCGATGTCGGGGGATAACGCGTTAATGGTTTCTGTGTCATTGATAAATAATTTGAAGTCCGAGGTGCCATCGCCGAATCCGCCGCCTATACCTGCGCCTCCTTCACTGAAGAAGCTTCTTCCAGGAGAAACGATCAGCGTGTCGGTTGCCAAGCCCGTTTCAAGCTGACTGGTTATGGTGTTTTGCAAGCCCGTAGTGATTGAGAGCAAGGCAACGATGGCGGCGATGCCGATCACGACGCCTAGGGTCGTTAAGCCTGCGCGGAGCTTTCGCAGTTTTATCGCGCTGAAGGAATAGCCGAAAACGTCTCTTGTTCTCATGTTAGTTCACCATTCGCCACATCCGAGGTTATTACGCCGTCAAACATCTGGACGATTCGTTTTGCTTCTCTTGCCAGATGCTGGTCGTGAGTAACCATTATTATGGTCACGCCTTGCTCCTCGTTAAGCCTCTTAACTAACTTCATTATTTCACGGGCAGTTCTCGAATCTATGTTTCCCGTGGGTTCGTCCAGTAACAAAAATCGCGGGTTGTTTGCCAAAGCTCTGGCAATGGCTACTCGCTGCTGCTGACCCCCGCTCAACTCAGCTGGCTTATGGTTTATTCGCTCCTTCAAACCCACAGTTTCAAGAAGCTCTTCCGCACGTTTTTTTCTCTCAGCTTTGCCAATGCCCGCTATGGACAGGGACAGTTCAACATTGTCTCTTGCCGTTAACCTTGGAATGAGATTGAAGAATTGGAACACAAAGCCCACGCGACGTCTAAGATCAGATAGTTGATTGTCGCTGAGCTTGGAAACGTCAACGCCGTCAATCAACAGCGTCCCTGCAGTTGGCTTGTCAAGCGCTCCAACCAAGTTTAACATGGTTGATTTGCCGCTTCCAGAAGGACCCAGTATCGCAATGAAGTCACCGCTTTCCACCTCCAAGTTTACGCCTCGTAATGCTTCCACTGGAATTTTTCCAAGCATGTAGGTTTTCTTCAGGTTAGCAGCTTCAACAATTTTTCCCATTGTGGGCATGCTTGACAGTTGGGGTGAAGTTTTTGCTGTGGTTAAAGGTTTAGTGGGTGGTGGTACGGTTTTTTCTTTCGGTGCAGCTTCCGGCGTAATTCCGGTTGAAGACGGCAACTGCTCCGTAGTTTCTTGTAATCCTTTTGCGAAATCAAACAGTTCCTTGTCCATTAGCTTTTTGATGTTGTCATAAGTCCCTTCCAACTCAACTTGGACTTCGCCTATTCGCACCGAAATCCTTGAGCGCTCTTCATTCCGTTCATCTTCATCTGACATATCTACACCTACCTTCTAGTTGGCAATATACATCACATACCTTTTTCATACGTCATTATTTATTCAGGAATCTCCAAGAGAGCACTATGCCTATTGTTGTCAGCACCGCAGCGAAAATGCCGACGTACGCGTACTGAAGTGCAAGCTGCGAGTAATCGATAGTAGAGTTAATCAGGAGCTGTCGCATGCCATTCATTGTATACGACAAAGGATTGACGTTCGCCACGGCCTGTAGCCAATCTGGCATTCTCTCGATTGGGAAAAAGGCGCTGCTGGCAAAGGTCAACGGCAGGTTCAGCAGGTTCATGACCGCCATCGGCGTCTCCATTCTTGTTGATCTTATGTTGATGGCAATGAACAGCGAGGACAAGCCCAAGCATATCAGAAACAGAAATGCGAATACGCCGAGTATGTTGATGGGTGTGAAGGCTGCGCCGAATTGGAAGCCGAGTGGCAAAGCGATAAGCAAGATTATCGCAGCCTGAAACATTGACCGCAGTGTTGCTGACAAGACCTTGGACAATATTATTACTGCGCGTGAGACGGGTGTGCTAAGCACTTTGTTGAGGAAGCCTAAGCGTCTGTCCCAGACAACTGACATGCCGCTGAACATTGTCGTGAAAAGCGCGGTGAAAGCTATCATGCCTACAGCCATGAATGAAATGTAGCTGGTCGTCCCGAATGTGCTCTGCAGTATTTGGTCACCTACGTTTGAGAAAAATTGATTCAATATGCCGAGTTGCTGTGGGGTAAATTGCGACGCTAAATCAGCTGGGAAGGTAATTGAGTTTGAGCTTACTAAGTCGCCTAAATTTAATGCGTTTCCCAGTAAGCCCAACCAAATAACTGGTTGAATCAACGTGATAATGAAAACTGTTGGGGCTTTGTACCATTTTTTAAGCTCGCGGTTGGTTAACGCCCAGAGACCATGGATTTTGCTTTTAGAAACGTTGTTCATTCCACTCAATGTCTACGCCTCGCCATCATCATTCTTTTTGCATGAATCGCCTCGCCTGAATCCTCGGCGTCACGCATGGACCTGCCTGTGTACTGTAAATAAACCTCATTTAACGTCGGTTTCATCAGGGACAACCGAGTGACAACGTGGCCTTCTTTTCGTAGAGCTTCAATTATTAACGGTGCGGTTACTTCGCCGTTTGCAGACTTTATCATGTATGAGTCATTCTCCTTTTTAACTTCCTTCACGTGTTCGATTTTCTCGACAAGTCCCGTTATATCAACATCTTTTTTGATTGCTACAGTTATTATGTCGCCGCCTAAACTGTCTTTTAGCTCCGTGGGTGTTCCGACAACGATTATTTTTCCATGGTCAATTATGGCGATGCGGTCGCAGAGGGCGTCAGCTTCTTCCAGATAATGCGTAGTCATGAAAAGGGTCATGCCGAACTCTTTCTTTAACATTTTAATATAGTTCCATGTGGCGGCTCTGGTTTGAACATCCAAGCCCAATGTCGGCTCGTCCAAGAAGAGCACTTTTGGTCTGTTGATCAAGCCACAAGCGAGTTCTAGCCTTCGGCGCATGCCACCTGAAAAAGTTTGAACCTTTTTGTCTTTGAACTCCGTCAACTCGACAAGGTCCAATAGATCTAATGCGCGTTTTTTGGAAATCTCGCGAGGAATCCCGTACAAGTCAGCGCATAGGAGTATGTT
>Ga0209636_10008935_pt1 | contig 10210 bp, 8 predicted proteins | sample DeeMarSWOR152_54_FD_187464 | JGI IMG/M metagenome (GOLD analysis project Ga0209636, IMG submission 187464) | Marine sediment microbial communities from White Oak River estuary, North Carolina - WOR-1-52-54 (SPAdes) (version 2) | ecosystem: Environmental > Aquatic > Marine > Intertidal zone >... | reverse complement strand
ACGCAATCACTATTCGGTAACAAAGCAAAGGTTATGCTCGGGTCAGACGCCATGGAGGACAGGGTGGTTGGATATTCCCTCCAGGACTATCGTTATCTCATTTTTGCCACACACGGTATTTTGGATAATACCGTACCCTGGATCAGGGAACCTGCGCTTGTGCTCACGCAGGTGGGTAATCCTGAAGGCTATGACGGTTTTCTCACCATGAACGAGGTGATGGGATTAAAACTGGATGCCGAGGTAGTTGCTCTAACTGCCTGTGAGACAGGTTTAGGCAAGAACGTGAGCGGAGAAGGCGTGATGGGAATGGGACGAGCGTTTCAGTACGCTGGCGCACGTAATGTATTGGTGAGTTTGTGGTCGGTTGCAGAAACGTCGGCTACTGAATTGACTTCAGCATTTTTCAAATATGTGAAAGAAGGCAATGAGCCGAAAGAGGCGATACGGTTAGCACGGAATGAGATTCGGCGTAAAGGGTATGAGCATCCGTTTTACTGGGCAAGTTTTATTTTGTTTGGGAAGTAAACATAGACAAAAAAATATAACCTAAGGAATACAAAATGCAAACTCTAAGAAGAATTCTGATCTTTCTAATATTTCTGTTATTTTCCTTCTCAGTTTTGTATGCACAACAAGATCAAGATTTCAAAAAGTGGAAGGGAAAATATTTGAAAAAATTCGAGCAATTCAAGGAGGAACAAGATAGCGCCTTTGTCGAATTTTTAAAAAAAGAATGGCGAGCTTTTGAATTGTTTAAAGCTCTTGAACCAGACGAAAAACCAAAGCCTGATACGATTCCGAAGACCATCCCGAAAGATATCCCCAAAGATATGATTCCTGAGCCATCAAAAATAATTAAAGATATTCGTGTGCCAGAGCCACCTCTTATCAAAGAGTCTGAATCGATTGAAAGATTCATCAAAAAATTCATTAAACAAGAAGAACAAATATCTTTTTCTTTCTTTGATGCCTTACTTCAGATAAATTATGATAAAGCATTATTGAAAGCGAAATTAGAAAATCCGATTGGTGAAATACAAATCAGTGAGTTTTGGGCTGATTTAAGTCGCTCCAATTATAAAAATTTATTAAATCAATCGAAGCTATTAAAAGAACAGATGAAGCTCAATGACTGGGGATTTTGCCTGCTGTTACATAAAATTGGAGAAGCGCTTTTTGCTGATTTTGAAAATAAGCGGATATTGTTTATATGGTTCATGTTATTAAAGGCACACTATGATGCAAAGATTGGTTATAATGAGAATGAGTTGTATCTTCTGCTGCCGTCAAAACATACTATTTATGGTGTTCAGTATTTAATCATGAATGATAAAAATTATTATGTTGTTACATTTGATAGTTTACAAAAAAAGACGAAATCAGTTTATACTTATGATGGGAATTACCCAAAGGCAGAAAATCTAATCGCATTAAATATTGAAAATGCTCCAATAATCAGGCAGGCTTTTGAGGAAAAACAGTTAAAATTCAACTATGGTGACCAAGAATTCGATGTAAGTTTGAAATTAAAAAGAGATGCGATTGATTTTTACAACAACTATCCACAAACCAATTATGAGGTGTATTTCGATGCCTCTTTATCCCCTGAGGCTCGTTATTCATTGCTTTGTGAATTGAAACCAATTATAGAGGGCAAATCAGAAGTTGAAGCTGTAAATATACTATTGCGTTTTGTCCAGACAGCCTTTGCGTATCAAAACGATATTATTAAATTTGGGCGAGAAAAGCCTTTTTTTGCTGAAGAAACGCTGTTTTATCCCTATTCCGATTGTGAAGATCGTTCCGTGCTTTTTGCATATCTTGTACGCAATCTAATTGGACTTGAGGTAATTGGCTTAGACTATCCTGGGCATGTAGCTGCTGCTGTTAAATTTAGTACCCATGTAAATGGGGATTATATAGAACATAACGGTGGAAAATATATAATTTGTGATGCAACCTACATTAACGCAAATTTGGGAGAATGCATCCCTCGTTTTAAAAATTTTGAACCCAAAGTTATAGCTATTGGAAATAATCATTGAGAAGTAATTAGTCCATTGTTCACATCGTATATTATTCCTGTTAATCCTTGCTGATTTTAAGAAAATGGAGAATACAATGTCGAAGACGATTTTGTTCATTGTTTCGTTTATCGTTTTTCTAATATCGCTTTACATTTATTTGTCAACCAAATTACCTCAAGGAATTGAACCTAAAGGAATGGAATCGGCAATAATTATAATTGCACTCTGTACTGCTATTATAAGTTTGACAAGTTCGGTGATCACATTAATACTAAAAATATTAGAAATAAAAAAAGCAAAGGATTGAACGATATTTTGATGATAAAAATTGTTAAAATATTAGCAGTCATAATTCTCTTATTGGGATTGCAACCTAAAGCTATTTTTGCTCAGACTGGTGAAAGCAGCATTAGTGAAATCTACCAAAAACCTGATCCTAACTTATGGGGTGATATTTTCCATTGGGTTTTTAAAAAAAGATATTTTGAAAAAAGCTATGCCCTTGTTATCGGTGTAGGAGATTATAAGGAATGGCCCAAACTGGAAGCTCCATATTATGATGCAATTCGAGTACGAGATTTTCTGATAAATGATGCAGGATATGACTATGTTGTTACACTTATAAATTCAGAAGCTACCAAACAAAAAATAAATATTTTAATGGAAGACACTTTTCCGAAACTTATAAATAAAAATGATAGGTTTCTATTTTATTATTCAGGTCATGGTACTCAACGAATGATTGGAGACATTCCCTTCGGATATTTACCATTGCAAAATTCGGAGCAGGAATCTTACAGTAATATGATTAGCATGGATGGAATCAGACGGTGGGATAGATTACTCTACCCGACTCGACACGTGCTTTTTATATTGGATTGTTGTTTTAGTGGATTAGCAGGTTATCAAGCGAAATCCCATTTAACCGATAAAAAGCTTGAAAGACTCTCACAATATGCTCACAATTTAATTACTGCAGGGACATCAGACGAAATATCTGTATCGTGTCTGAATAAATGGGGAGGTAGTTTGTTTACAGATTCATTTTTAAAAGGGGCATCGGGGAAAGCTGATTTAGAAAGTGGAGATTCTGGTGCGGATGGAATCGTATCATTGAAAGAGTTGATGATATACATTGAAGATCGAATTGATGCCGAATCTACAAAGCAAGAAAATCAAAATCTGTTTTCAAAGAGTATAAAATTATCGCCACAAGTATTTGATCTACAAATGAGCGAAGGTGAATTCTTTTTTATATCAAAATATACCAAGAACCTAAAAGTCGGGAATGATAAAGAAAATGATTTGAATAAAGGTTGGCCGTTTGATGCCAATATGAAGATTAATTTTGCCAGTGAAAGTCCTTTGATTTTGTCTGATCATGACATTAAATCTATGCTAAAAGGGAAAGGATTATTCGATTCTAAATGGAATCGAAGTGCTAAAGGATTTGGGAATAAATTTGAACTTACTAAAATCAATGGAGATAAAGTAATAATTGATCATGCATCAGGATTGATGTGGCAGCAGGCTGGTTCATCTAATGAAATGACTCTGCAAGAGTCAAAATTATGGTTAAAAGAACTAAACTATAAAGGGTATGCTGGATTTCATGATTGGCGATTACCAACTCTTATTGAGGCTAAGAGCTTAGTAGAACCAAAACAAAATAAAGCTGGATTGTACATTAGCGACAACTTTGATAGCGATCAGAGCTGGATTTGGACTTCAAATTTAGGTGAATCCAAAGCCTGGTATGTCAGTTTCAGTTTTGGCAATTGCGGATGTGTTAATATTTTCAATAACATTTATGCATGTGCAGTTCGTGTAAATAATTATGAGAATTTTAAGAAAAATCTTCTAAGCTTATCAATCGAACAACTGGAGGATTAAATGCGAAATTGTTTTTTAATTTCAATTACTATCTTGCTGCTAATTTCGTTTTTTTCGTGTAGTAGTTTAAAATTTTCTAAATCGAAAGGTGATATTCCCAATTGGTTTCTCGAAGTACCTCAAGATTCAAATTATATTTATGCTGCTAATACCGCAACATCACGTGATTTGCAGCTCGCTATTGATAAGGCAGCAGTTGGTGCAAGAGCTGAAATTGCAAGAATTGTGGAATTAAAGCTTGAAAATCTGCAAAAAAATATGGTCGAAGAGGTTAGTGCTAGTGATAGTTCTGAGATTCTCCAACAATTTGAATCAACGACCAAAACAGTTGTTTCGATAGTGTTATCAGGAACACGTATTGAAAAACAGACTATGGATAAAAATGATGGCGTATATCGTGCTTATGTTTTAGTATCTTACCCAATTGGAGAAATGAATAAATCTTTCGTAGAAAAGTTCAAGCAGAGTGAAAATCTATATACTCGTTTTAGGGCAAGTGAGGCTTTTAAAGAATTAGAGAAAGAAATTGAAGAATATGAGAAATTGAAAAAGAAGTAAGGGAATTATTAGAAGAGCTATTTTAAGAAATATATTTATCATATCGCTTGATATACTTTAAATTTTCTTCCTATTTTAATCTTCTAAATTTCCAGATATTGACTAAAATATCAAGAGGTAATTTAGAGACATTCGAATCTTCGAAAACCTTGAACGTCTTAGAAAATCAAGAAATATAGTGTACTTCCCCTTTACTATCAACTCAAACTTCCTCCCATCCTCTAAAATCAGTTCCACTTTTTGTTTCAAAAACTATCACACGCCATTAATCTCCTCATGCTCATCAATCGCCTCAATCTGAAATTCCTGCTGCGATTTTTTCCCTCGGTAAAGTACAAACTGATAAATCAAACTGAAACAGAACAGAAAACCGAAAATGAATGTCAAAAAACTGGAGAAAGAAAAGGAAATTAAGAGTAAGCAGAATAGCACGACGGTTGTAATTTTTGATTCTGCATATTTTCTGACTAATGGTTCATGTTTTTTTAATGCATTGTATCTGTCCCTTGCTTTTAGGAGGATTCTTTGGATGGTTTTTCTTTTGATGTAAAGAATTAAAATAACAATCAGGATAATCAGCCATTTAACTGTTTTGATGATCCAGTACTGGGCATAGAAAATTTTGATGGTCAGTGGATCTTCGCTTTTTACAATTGTTTTGGCAAAGCGATAGACCTGTCCGCCTGTCGGCACCTGGATCTGAATTGGCATCACGCCTGTTGCTGAAGTTCCCCCAGCGATTCGTGGCGGTTCTCCTGCTTGCTGGGTAAGCCCTTCGAGACGACGGCTAAATTTTAGCTCGGCATCCACCTGGCTTTGTAACTGCTCTTCCTTTAGTGGAAGATTTCTGAATCGGCTCTGGTAATCTTTTCCTTTGTAGGCTTTTTTCAGCTTATCTTCATCAGCGACCCTGGACTCTGATTCAGCGATTTCCTGCATCGCCTTTTCATTAAATTGTCTCTGCTTGCCAGCAAAGACATTCACGCCACGAATGATCTCCTCCTTTTCCAGGGTGCTTTTAAAATAGAGATAAGCATAATCATTAGGAAGATAGACCGACCAGATCAATTGGCTGATCAGCAGATCGACTTCTGGGAGAGCAGTATGGCGGAAGCTCAGGGGAGAAAAATTGCTGTTTACCAGGCAATAGATGACCTCGATGGGAAATGTATCGAGCCGATTATTTACCGACCGAGAACGAATCAGTGGAACGAGTAGCTTTCCCTGGTTATTCATGGATGATTCAACTGGATCATTACCCACAAAAACACTCCACACATCTGCTTTTGGGGGTAGTTGAATTTCCAGGAATTGCTTGGCGCTATTTCTGACCTGGTAGATCAACCTATGGACGATTTTGCCGTCCTCGGTAAATAATGTGACGACATTTGCCGAATTAATGGTGGCAATGGGCACGCCGATTTTTTCGTGTTTTTCAATATCAAGCACCAGTGAAAAAGGATGCTTAATATATTTAAATCCATACATCAAAGGTTTCACAGATTTATTGGACAGGGAACGGGGAAGCTTTTGTACAGCAACTCGCTCCAAACCATCGGATTCAGTAATTTTCACTTCAGCGCTGGTATTTAGCTCGATTCCGATAAATCCTGTTTCACGAACGGTATCGAGCACCCGAATTCCTGAAAATGCGTTTGCCAGTCCCTGTTCTGATAATGGTTTTTCAGCCGTCATACGGATAGTAATTGTTCCCATTTTTCCGTAGGTAAATGGAATGTCAATCAATCTTTGTTCCTGCTGGTTGATTTCCTGCCATTCGCCAACACCTTCGCCAGAAACGGTTAGCACATTCATATCATCTGGTATGGCCAATCGAACGCCATCGATTTCACTGTGCAGAATATTGTAATTGATGTCAGAATTTATTTTTAACGCATCATCTTCAATGGAGATAAGATGGTAAACCTCGCAATACAGTTTTGGCGGTATCTTTTCCTGGACAGCAACTTTTTTTCGCCAGCGGATACTCATTAAATTTCCTGGGGTGATAATTGCTGAAACAGTAGTTGTATTATTTTTAGCGCTGGTCAGTAATTGTTGTGCCTGCGGAATTTCGACATCGATATCCTGCAGCGGTAGCTCTAAATTGAGAAGCGTGATCGGGGTCTGTTGAATGGAAAGATCGATTTTATGGGGACCTTTTTGAAGTGATGATTTCAACGAAAATTTGGCAGTCACGACATATTCGCCTGGCTTTGAGAGCACTAACTGGTGATAACCGTTTTCGCTGACAATCAATGCCTGTTTTTCATCTATCCTGACATCTTTCAGGGCAATGGTCTGTGGCAAGATGGGAACTTTTAAATATTTGCCTTCCTTGAGTACATGGATCTGAAAGGTTCCCGTAAATTCAGTATTTTCTTGTTCCATTTTCCCTGAATAGATGGCTTTGGTGATCAAATATTCGAATGGAGGCTGCATATCCGTTCCCGATGGCGGTTTCATCTGGCTCACCAGCTTATTGAATTCCTCACGGCTTAATACAACGTTTCCATCCCTGACAACATGCTCTGGAGGGGTTTTAATACCAGTTTGCGCCAGTAGCTTCTGGAATGTTTCCAGGGAGATAACAATATCTTTTTCATCGATGCGTAATAATTTTTTGAACTCGTCCCAGGGGATGGTCAAATTTCCAGTGTCTTCTTTCTTATCATCAGCATAAGCTGCTGAAAAAACACACAGGCATAATGAAAGTGAGAGAATCAGCCTTAGATAAAGTCTTATTTTTTTCATGGTTTTTCCTTTTTTCTGTTATTAAAAAATTGCTCTATTACGAATTATAATAATTCAAACTCATCAACCCAGACCAATTCACAGGCACCGTTTCCCGCATCATCACGTCTCAAGGAGCTGTTCCATTGCCAGCCATCATCACAGGTTGCTTTCACCAAATAACCGCTGAATTTAACCAGCGATCCTTTTCTTGTTTTCTTTATTTTGCTTCGGATATCGGAATTGACAGGGATCAGGTGCATATTAGCGCTGTGGGAGATAATGTCCTGTTTTGGAATGGGATAACTTTTCACAAACCAATAATAAAATCGATTTGATTGGGTGATTTTAATCAATTTCAAAATTCTTTCGTCGGACATAGGTCCCCATCCCAATGCCAGATCGACAGGAACCAGTTTAGCGGCACGACCGAAATAGTATCGCTTTCGGCTTAAAACCATTGCTTCGATACTAAATTTCGCCAATGGTGTGATCTTGAATGTTTTATAGTTGAATGGTTCAACATGAGTGACCTTTTGCTGAATGGGACTCTGTGGCGCAATTATTCCAGGTTCATGGGTAATGGGACGAGACGTCCATCGATTGTAAGAAATCAGAATTATAATTGCAATTGAAGCATAAAAAGTTATGTTTTTAGGATTCATTTTTCGTGATTTTTTAACCAGGCGAAGTCGTGATAAACAAACCAGGTTTCTCAAAAGAAACCTGGTTTGTAAGTTTTCATAAGTAAATTAGTTACAATTGATTGGATTTGCTGAAAAAATTGTTCTTAATATTTTGAGATATTGATATGAAAATGGTCGTTGTTGTGAATTTAAAAGAGGGTGTTATACGCAGAATAACGATTACCAAACCTTGTAAGTTTGCTAATCTTGTTTCATTCTATACCAATTTCTTCAATTCGAAGCAATCGATGTCCTTCAAATACAGTAAGGATTTCAATTTGTTTCTTTTTGATCTTGTACACGATTCGATAATTTTTTACAATCATTTCCCTAATCATTGGATTTGATATTTCTGGAACCACCCGACCAATAGCTGGATTTTGCGCAATTGATTCCCCACGTTTGGTTAGAAAATCAACAAAATCTTTTGCTCGTTGTGGGCTGTCTCGAGCAATAAATAAAATCTTCAATTTCTGATAATTTTTCTAAAGACTCATTCGTCCATATCACAATCATTTTGCATGCCTCCTGGTTCTTCTTTTTTCCAATTCTTCTCTTAACTCACTTGTTGTATGGACATGCCCAGATTCAGCATCGGCAATCCCTCGATTTACAGAATCAGTAAATGACCTTTGATACAAAATCGGAGAAGTTGTTTTCCTGGCGAGATATGATAATTTAACAGAAACCATTTCATCAGTAATGTGTATAATTAGAGTTATTATGACTTGAAAGCATGCTTTCTATTTTTTAGCAAAAAGGGACGATATATGAGCAAACTAATTCTATTCAATGCTTTCCAGGGAAAGAAAACGGAGCGACCTGCCTGGGTACCTTTTGTTGGCTGTCATGGCGGTGCTTTGATTGGAAAAGATGCAGAGACTTATTTGAAATCGGGTGAATTGATGGCGGAGGGAGCGAAGGAAGCGATTAAAAGATACCAGCCTGATGGGATTCCTGTAACTTTCGATCTACAAATTGAGGCGGAAGCTTTGGGCTGTGAACTGCAATGGGCAAAGGAAAATCCACCTGCGGTGGTGGAACATGTACTAACTGGGAACTCGTTAAAAGATTTAAATATGATTAATGAAAATTCAGGGCGAATCCCTGAAGTGCTCAAGGCAATTCGAACGTTGAAGCAGGATACGAATGATGTAGCGCTTTATGGATTGGTTACGGGGCCATTTACGTTAGCTTTGCACTTGAAAGGAACCGATATATTTATGGACATGTTCGATCACCCTGATAAAGTGAAAGAGCTGATGGCGTTTGCCAATGAGATCGCTAAGAAGACGGCAAAGATGTATATCGCCGCTGGCTGCGAAGTCATTGCAATGGTCGATCCCATGACCAGCCAGATCTCACCCAATGCGTTTCGGGAATTTGTCACACCATTTGCCACCGATTTGTTTAACGATGTCCGAAAACAAAATACATTTTCATCGTTCTTTGTCTGCGGACATGCCCAGAGAAATATTGAAGCCATGTGTGAAACCAAGCCTGATAATGTTTCCATTGATGAAAATATTCCGCTGGATTCTGAGGGCTGTGCAACATGTCAGTATATGATCGAAGCGGTGAAATCTATCGTGCCATTGTTTAACGGTCTGGTAATTTGGCGGGAGCATAAAATCAAAGAAAAAGAATCGGTGGAATTTATGATGGGGCTGATGGTGAAAAATATCCCCACGATTTGTATTGATGGAAAGATTAAATTTGTCAGTACCATCCCATCAAGAGATGAATTGATTAAGGCAATTCAGGATCGGATTAATGAAAAGTTTTTCTTGAAACTGCGTCAGCACCGCAGTCAACTATTGGTCTTGGCAGCGGAAGATGAAAAGTCTCTGAAGGCATGGGAAAATATTCAGCAAGCGGTTAAAGAGCTTGGTAGTACGGTTGAAGTGATGCGGATTAAAGATGAAGCACAGTTTAAAAAATATGGCGTGGCATCAGCGCCAGCCGTCATTACGGTTCGTGAGCAGGTGAAATCGACAGGGCGAGTGCCGACGGTGGAAGTGATCAAAGAATGGCTGAAAGACCTGGGATGATTTTATAATTTTTGACAATGGATTTAGCCTGAATTATTCCCAGCGCAGCAAAGCTGCAAAAAAATTACTCAACAAAAGGACGCCAAGTGGGCATCGGCTTGGGCGGATCCACGAAGATAAAAAATAATAATTATTTTAATCTTCCTTTGTGTCCGCCAGAGGTGGATCTGCCTTTGGCGTGATTCTTTGTTGTTTCTTAGTGTCTTTGTGTTTGAAGATTTTTTTGCCAAAAAAACAAAGATCTGATCTGTAATATTAT
>Ga0209636_10008934_pt1 | contig 10212 bp, 10 predicted proteins | sample DeeMarSWOR152_54_FD_187464 | JGI IMG/M metagenome (GOLD analysis project Ga0209636, IMG submission 187464) | Marine sediment microbial communities from White Oak River estuary, North Carolina - WOR-1-52-54 (SPAdes) (version 2) | ecosystem: Environmental > Aquatic > Marine > Intertidal zone >... | reverse complement strand
AGATTCCCGAGGAGTCAGTTTGACCATTTCAGATCAGAGAAATTGAAACAGTTCCTTCGGACTGAGCGAATTGAGTATGTGTGGATGGGCGAGTCACTGGGTGGATATCGAAAAGGAGGATATGAAGCCTACACCAGGAGCGAGCAGTTCAAGAAAGGAGTGGATACACTTGAGAAGGAAGTGGTGGAGTCCACCGCGTTCTTCTGTGCAGAGATCGTTCCATGGAGATGCCATAGAAGGTATATCGCGCGCGAACTGGTGAAGAGAGGGTGGAAAGTAATTCACATCATCGATGAGAGAAGAACGATGGAGGAGCAATGATCAAGGTAGGTTGCTGCGGCTACCCGGTGGCGAGGAAGAAGTATTTCACGAAATTCCATACGGTTGAAGTTCAGGCAACGTTCTACAATCCCCCCAAGTCCGATGTGGTCGAGAGATGGAAGCGGGAAGCACCCGGGGGTTTTGACTTTGCAGTGAAAGCCTCCCAACTCATCACCCATTCACCGAAGTCGCCGACCTACAGGAAGGCGAAATTGGAGATCGCGGACGAGAAGATGAGAAACTATGGATTCTTCCGGCCCACCGCAGAAGTCCTCAAGGCTTGGGAGGCCACAGAAATGGCTGCACGTATTCTGGACTGCAAGGTAGTTGTATTCCAATCTCCCCCTTCTTTTCTTCCATCCGAAGAAAACATTGCAAATATGACTTCCTTCTTCACCCAGATCGACAGGAAGAACTACATCCTTGCATGGGAATCGAGAGGTAAATGGAAGGAAGAGAGGGTGAAGAAGATCTGTTCAGACCTTCGTCTTGTTGACTGCGTTGATCCGCTGAAAAGAGCACCCACAGTCGATGAACCCATCTACTTCAGGTTGCATGGCAAGGGCGGCTATGCCCATAGGTATTCACAATCGGAGCTTGAGCACATCGTGAATATGGTGAAGAAATCGCGTCAGGCCTATGTGATGTTCAACAACATGTACATGTTCGAAGATGCTGTCAGGTTCATCGGGTTGTTGAGGTGATGATAGGCAGCGACTCTCGCTCTTAGTCAGCCCAGTCCGCGAAATTCACAGTCAGTTCTCCGCTGGCGTACAGCTCCTTGCCTGTCTTGTTTTCCACACCCCAGAACTCGACAAGGGCCTTCGTCTGCAGTTCTCCACCGGAGATACCCAGATCCACCAAAGGAGACACTGTCTTTGCTTCTGCAGGCACGAGCACGAACACGACCGCCTCCTCTTCACCAGGAGGGATGTTCACGTTGAGCGCTCCTTCATGGGCCGCAGGAAATTCACCTTCCTCAAGGGAGGAGAAGGTGACCTTGTAGCGAGTCAGATGGGCTCCGTATCCTGGCGGCTGCGAACTGCCGAACGGAACCTCATAGAAGTGCACATCGAACGAGACCATTGCTACTGCATTGTCTTCGTACACAAGCGCAATAGTATCTTCGACTGTCACCACATCGCTTTCGATGGGAGGCGCGTTGCCAGCAGAATCCTGAAATTCCTCGATTTTCAACAGCTGGCTTTCCGTACATGCAAGGCACACCAAAATTGCAACGGCAAGAGGTACGATTTTTCTCATATCATCCTCCCTTTTCTTTGAAGAAAAAGTACAATTATCGAATTTCGTGTCAAGAGAAAAAAGTTTCTCATAATGTGACATCATTGTTTTTAACTTGACAAAAAAATACACTACTATACATTTTTGATACTGAGGAGGTAGGGAATGGCCTTAGCGCCCAGACAAATTAGCCCCGGAAAACTCTATTCAGTCGATGAAACTGCACGGATTTTGGAAGTGTGTTCCGGCACGGTGAGGAAGCACCTTCGTGAGACGACGATAAAGGGCAAGAAGATAGGGCGGCGCTGGTTCATCAAGGGTGCTGAAATAAGACGATTCATTGGTGAATAGAAGGGAGGACAATGTTTGGGAAGAAGAGTGCAGTTGGGCTAGATATCGGCTCATCCTCATGCAAGGTGGCAGAGCTTGAGGTAGCAAAGAAGTCTGCCGTTCTCCTGAAGTATGGAATCACCCATCTGCTTCCCGACGCGATTGTGGACGGAGAGGTAATGGACAGAGAAGTGGTGATCGAGACCATTAGAGGACTGTTTGAATCGAAAGGGATTGTGGGAAGAGACGTCATCACGTCACTGCCTGGTAAGGGCGTAATCGTGAAACGAATCGTGGTAGGGAAGATGAAGGAATCTGAAGCGAAACTGCAAATTCGCTGGGAGGCTGAACAGCATATTCCATTCGATGTCAATGACGTGAACCTCGACTTCGAAATCGTCAATCCGACTGCGGGAGAAGATCAGATGGAGGTGATTCTTGTCGCGGCGAAGAAGGAGGTGGTGAACTCGTACGTAGGATTGATCAAGGAGGCAGGGTTGAATCCTGTGTTGGTGGATGTCGCAGCCTTCGCAGTTCAGAATGCGTTCGATGCGAACTACGAAACGGTACCGGAGGAGTTGATTGCGCTTGTGAACATTGGTGCGGAAAAAACTTGCATAAATTTTGTGATGGGCGGCACTTCCTACTTCTCGCGAGATATTCCTGTGGCAACCTCCTCATGTTTGCAGCGACTTCAGAGAGATCTCGGATTTTCCTACGATAAAGCACTCGAAGCCGTAAAGGGACGCTCAATTGAGGAAGTCGACGAGGCGAAGCTGACGGGTATATTCAAGGATTTCGCTGACGAACTGTGCGTGGGCATTGAAAGAACACTGCCTTACCTACCCTCGAGCATGGAGAGGATGGACAGGCTCTTTCTGTGTGGAGGAGGTGCGAACATACGAAACCTCCCTCAATTCATTAACCAGAGACTCGGAGTGGCCGTTGAAATGATGAATCCCTTGAAGCGGATTGAATATGATCCAGCCATTTTTGGAGAGGAAGATCCACAGGTTATTGCCCCAATTCTTGCTCAAGCCATAGGATTGGGACTGAGAGGGGGCTAAATGATACGAATCAACCTGCTGCCAGAGGAGGAGAGAAAGAAGAGGATACGAAAAGGGCCTCCTACTCTAAAGATACCGTCACTCAAAATCCCGATGGTTCCCCAGACAATCTGGATGGTCGCCACGATAGGAGCAATCGTCGTAATCCTCCTTGGTGTTTACATCGGTCGAAGGTTAGAACAGAGGAGGCTGACGAGGGAGATAGGCCGGATGCAGCAAAGACTGACGCAGCTCAAACGAGAAGCAGATCTCGTGAGGAATCTTGAAGCGAAAGAGAAAGACCTACGGTCCAGGTTGGACATCATCAACAGGCTGAATCGTGACAGATTCCTGAGAGTGAAGATGCTGGATGACCTCTGTTCCCGCGTGCCCGAGTATATCTGGCTCACGTCATTCGAGGAAGTCTCCTCGAATGTGAAGATCGCAGGATTGGCATTTTCGAATCTCACAGTGGCGAAGTTCATTACCGATCTGAGTCAATCAGAGTATTTCTCTAACCCTGAACTCGTAGTGCTCAGAAAGAAGACAATCGGTGGACAAGATGTGATGGAATTCTCTCTCACGGCTGGATTGAGGGGAGTGTCTCCTCCTGAGCAAGAACTCAGAAGGCCCAGAAGAGGAGGAGGATGATGGACAGGAAGACGAAGATCATCTTTGTCGTGGCAATCGTGGCAATCGTCGTACTCTATTACCAATTCCTCTGGGTACCCTTGTCAAGGAGACTCAATGTGGTCAGGGAAGAGTACCAGGGTGTAAGCACAGAATTGAGGAAAACGGAAGCAGTGGCTGCTAGGCTTGAAGAAGTTCAGGCCAGATACGATCGCCTGTTGAACAGGTGGGAAGGTGCGAAGGTGATGCTGCCGAAAGAGAAAGAAATCCCATCTCTTCTTGAGGGAATAACGACTGCAGGGATGAGATCTGGTATAAAATTCGACCTCTTTGAGCCCCAGGCGTTACTGCCGAGAGGGATCTACTCGGAGGTACCCGTAAAGGTCTCCATTGCTGGCAACTTCCACGAAGTGGCGAGTTTTCTCTCAGCGGTTGGAAATCTGCCCAGAATCGTCAATGTTGCGGATTTGCAGTTGAGAGAAGGGAAGGAAAGAAAGTTGAGTGTTGACCTCAGAGCCATAACTTACGTGATAACAGAAGGTGGAGGTGCTGGATATGTGGAATGAATTGCTGCCCCTTTGTGTATCGTTAGCATTTCTTCTATTGATTGGGTGTTCGAAGGAGGGCAATGATGCGGAGATGACTCCTCAGATCGAACTAGTTCAGAGTCAACCCGCAGAATTGATGGAAGAAGAAGAAGAAATAGAGGAGACAGAATTTCCGGTTGTTCAAGAGGTGTACGTGTACGACGCGGCAAACAGGAGAGACCCTTTTGTGCCTTTGCTTGTTCCAGAAGGAGAAAGACGACCAGGTGAGGAGATGAAGGTAAGTGTGGAAAACCTGTCCTTAGTTGGCGTCCTCTGGGACGATGCTTCGAAAATCGCAATTCTCATGGACCAGGCCGGGAATGGCTATGTCTTCAAGGAGGGGGATTCCCTGCCTGGAGGGAAAGTGGTGAGCGTAACGGAAACATCTATCGTCTTTGAGCTTTCCCAGTTCGGCATCGTCACAAAATATGAGATATCGATGGAAGAAGAATAAGGGGGAAAAATGAGACGTACTATATCTGTATCCATGCTTTTTCTGGCAGCAGGGGTAGCGTTTGCCGGTTCCTTGACAGAAATAGAGATAAAACAGGTCGATGGCGTCACCGAAATTGCGTTTGCTGGCGATGAGTCTTTCATCTACACTGACTTCACCCTGACGAACCCATACCGGATCGTGCTCGACATCACGGGCTTTTCTTCGCTCATTCAGGGCAGCAGCTTCCCTGGGTTGAACTGCGGAGATGTGAAGGGGATCTTCCTGAATCGATTCGAGAAGGGCAATTTCCTTCGGGTCGTGATAGAGTTAGAGAAGTCCCTCTCATACACTATCTCCAAAGAACCTCAGGGACTATCCATACTCCTGTCCGGGAAGACTGCTCCATTCGACCCCTGGAAGGCTTCAGGGGTGAGGCGCGTTCCCTCCAACCCCGGGACGCATTCCAATCCAGCTCCTTCGCATAGCGTGAAGAAGCGTGAAGAGCCTTTGATTTCGATGGACCTTGAGAATGCAAACGTGCTGACGGTATTGCGGGCGTTCTCCGAATATGCGGGAGAGAACATCGTTGCAGACCAGGACGTGAAAGGAACAGTCACGGTGAGGCTACGCCGCGTTCCTTGGAGTCAGGCGCTGGACATCATCCTGAAGAGCTCTGGGCTTGCCCGAACCTATGAAGATGGAATCATACGGGTCGCCCCCACAGGCAAGCTCGAAGCCGAGAGAATCGAGGAAGAGAGGAAAGCAAGGGAACTGGAGCGACTCGCTCCAATGAAGACGAAGGTGTACACCCTGGAATTCGCCACGAGTAAGGAGACAAAAGAACCAGTGGGAAAGATGCTATCTGAACGGGGAACTCTTGAAACTGACGAGAGAACGAATTCACTCGTGATCACCGACATCGAACTTGTGCACGAGCAGATCGTGGAACTGCTCGCAATCCTGGACTCGTCCACGCCTCAGGTAGAAATCATCGCACGCATTGTGGAAGTGAACTTCGACCAAGTCAGAGAACTAGGTGTCAAGTGGGGCATCAGAGACTTACAGAGCGAAGATTTGCAGACTACTGCGGAGATCGACATGGAAGTGGTTCCAGGTGAAGACATCGCAGGAGCCATCTCCTTCCGACTTGGTTCTATCACCGACTGGGCAACGATCGCCGCGAGGATATCTGCGATGGAGAGGGAAGGAAATGCGTCCTTGGTCTCGCATCCTCGGATTTCTGCGGTGAATCACAAGGCGGCATCTGTGTTCGCCGGCAAGCAGATACCGATCACGACAGTGGGTGCAGAAGGGAGAGTGACGACCAGGTATGTGTCTGCAGGAATAGGCATGGAAGTTACCCCCCATATCAACTCTCTTGAGGATATTACTCTCGATCTCGTTGCCGAACTGAGTGAGCCGGACTTCGCGATCACTGTCGGAGGATTGCCGACGATCTCCACTTCCAAAGCGAGTTCCAGAATATTGCTGCAGAACGGCGAAACCGTTGTACTCGGTGGTCTGAAAAAAGAGATGGAGTCCGAGAGGGAGATCGGTGTTCCCATATTGAGGAGCATCCCTCTGCTCGGGCACCTCTTCAAGCGTACGGGTAAGACCAAGGAAGAAAGGGAAATTCTTATCTTCGTGACGCCCTACATAATCAAAAAGGTGTGAAGATAGGGGTTTCTTCTTGTTTCTTCTTCCAGTTCTACCGGTATCGCCGTGCATAGTAACCATCTTATTCCCCATATGCACATTGTGATGAAATGGAAAGGAGGTGGAAACGAGCGGGTTTCTGGAATACTGTCACGGTCGTCAAGAAAGGGAGGTTTATCATGGTGACGAGGATTGTGTGTTTCGCGTTGATCGCGGTCAGCGCATCGTCCATTTCTCTTGGGTCTACGAGTCGGCTTCAGGGTCTTCTGGTACGGGGATTCATCGAGGATGATTCGGACATGTTCATCAACCCAGCTCTGGTCTCTTACTATCAGAATCTGTTGATCGGTGAACTGGGCACATACGAGATTTATGGAACGGGAAAGCAGATGGGCTGGCTTCCCGACCAGTCGTTGGCTGTCACGGCTGGAAGAGGAGTCCTATCTGGTGGTCTGGTCCTGAATAGAAACATCTCGCCGGTAGATGCGATCGCAGACTATGACATGCGTCTTTCTGGCTATCCTTTCTCCGATCCCATCGATCCCATCAACCCGATTGAAGTGATGGCCGCTTATGGAATGAATGGAATGGCGGTGGGGGCTCGAGTCTACCTTATCGGAGGAGGGTCAACCGACAAGGGAGATGAACCCTGGTTCAATGGGAGCCGCGAGTACAAGCGCACGCGAAGGAGCAAACTGTGGGATTTCGGCGGGGGCGTAGCCTGGGATCTCGGTCAGGGCGACAAGGTCGACCTGTACGCCAATCTCGGCCTCTTCTCTTTCAATGCTGAGTCTGAGGACCATTATGTCGATACACTATTCGACACCACGTACACGAACATCAATACCGATGAGAGCGAAGGCGGGAAGTACTTGACCTTTGGTGGGCGAGCATTCTACTCGATGACGAGACGGATGAAACTGGTTCCTCTTGTGGAATTCACCACTATGGGCTTCACAGAGAAGGCGGAAGTGGATGTGCCATTTGACACGACGTATCCTGACATCGACAACAGTCACACGTCCCTCATGGCAGGCGTGGGTGTAAATGCCGAACTGAGCCGTTACAGCACACTGGTAGTCGCAGCGAGTATGTGCTACTGCAAGGACAAACAGGAGCGAGAGGATGGGACAGATGAGACCAGCACATGGACATTGCCGCTGTTGCAGGCGGGACTGGAGACCGACCTGACGAGGTGGTTCACCCTTCGAATGGGAGTGCAGAAGGCGCACGCGAAAGTGACAGAGAAGTCGACTGCTGAAGGCGGATTTGTCCTCAAACAGGACTGGGAACAGACCCGCACGTATGTTGACAGTCCTCTCGATTTCCTCTCACTTGGATTTGGAGTCCGCTTGGGCAAGTTTCTCATCGATGCGACGTTCATGGAAGAGATCCCATTCACGGGCACATACCTTCTCAGCGGCCTCAGTGGGAATCTGTTCGGTAAGATGACGGCCACATACTACTTCTGATAAGAAAGGGGGGGACCTGTCCCCCCTTTTTCTTCACTCATCAGCGATGCAGAACTGTGATCCAGGCGAGAGTGGCGAATAGAAGGGAATACCCGGGGTTGACAACGTGGGAGAACTTTTTTAAGCTGAGTGTGGCATGAAAAGGACTTATCAGCCCTCTAAGACGAGAAGGAAGAGAACCCATGGGTTCCGCGTAAGGATGAAATCCGTAGGTGGAAGGAAAGTTCTGAGGCGGAGACGCGCGAAGGGTAGGGAACGGCTGTCTCCTTAGATGGTCGAATCGTTGAAAAGAGAAGAGAGAATACGAACAAAGAGAGACTTCAACAGGTTATTCAGTTCTGGAGAGAGAATCCAAAGTAAGAGCCTATCCATCGTATGGTCTGCTGCTCGAGAGAGGAAAGTAGGTTTTGTCGTGAATCGGAGAGTGGGCTCGGCAGTGGAAAGGAATCGGGTCAAGAGGCTTCTGAGAGAAACGTACAGAAGGAACCGCTCATCTGTTTCGTCTGAGACGGAGTTGGTGATCATAGCGAAGGCCGAGGCCCGTGGTCAAGACTATCGTTTCATCGAAGGGGAATTCCTCTCGCTGATTCGGAGGGCAGGACTTATGAATGATGAAACCCATTCTCATCTTACTGATTAAAGGGTACCAGCTCGTTCTTTCGCCCCTTTTCCCCAGAAGCTGCAGATTCTATCCTTCATGTTCTCAGTATGCAGTGGAAGCTTTGAGCAAGTATGGATTGAGACATGGACTGTGGAAGGCGACGGTGCGTCTGGCGAGATGCCACCCCTTTTCCTCCGGGGGATATGACCCCCTGCTGTGAAAGGACAGTATGCCGGCAACGACAAGGACAATCCTGGCAATACTCCTGGTGATGATCATCCTTCTCCTCTGGCAGAACTATGCGTCGAAGAGAGATCTGCCAAAACCTGAAAAGGCTGAGACAGAAGAGCAAAAGGTAGAAGAGGATACCGTTCCAAAGGTGGCAGAGGTGGACGTCCTGACCGAATCGCAGCAGGAGGAAGAGGTGGTAGTGGAGACAGAGCTGTTCCGCGCGGTACTTTCAAGCATTGGCGGAACAATCAAGAGCTTCCAGTTGAAGGAGTATGACGGCGTGGGAGGTGGTTGGATAGAGCGTGTCGCCGATCTGGAGCAGTGGACTGAAAAGGAGATACGCGCAAGCGGAGAGAATACCACAGACGAGTGGGTGAGAAGGAAGGAAGCGCTTCAAGCGATTGGCAAGTGGATGAAGAAGAGCTATGCAGCCCCACCACCTGTCGAGATTGACCGGTGGGTCGGCAAAGCCGAAGAACTCGTTGTCGAGCTCAAGGAGGCCTACAGCGGCCTGGGTTCAGAATGTGATCGATTACTGCAGAAGATTGAGCCGTTTCCCGACTGGCTGAAGACAGACCACACTGGGTGGGTGGAACTCATCCCTGAAGGAAGGAGAACGCTCAGGGTGCATCTCGCGGGCGTGAACCTCGACACAATGTCGTGCGAAATCGGGAGAGAAACGATAGCTGGTGGTGAAGCCATCTCTTTTCGTTACAAGCTTGAGGATGAGAAGGAGCTCGTCAAGCAGTACATCTTTCGCAGGAGGGAGTATCGATTCGAGTTGAGGGTACTGGGTGATCAGGAAACCGAGGCCATCAGCTGGAATTCAGGCCTTGCCATTACCGAAGGTGACAAAGACGACGATGTAAGCAATTTCATGTCTCTCGCTTTCATGGGTGGAGGGGTTCTCAAAGAAAACCTGAAGGGACTGAAGACACCTGTCTCTCAATCCGGCGCTGTCGACTGGGTGGGCACGAGAACAAAGTACTTCTTTGCGGGAATCTTCCCGGAGAGTGCATCTGCGACGAAAGGGTTCGAGGCGCATCTGGTGAGTGATGCGTCCGTTGGCGGGGGCACGGCGAGTCTCGCGGGATTGGGATGTATGGGGCCACGGGGCACGAAACACAAAGGAAGCACGCAGATCTCCGTGAGGCTGAACTGTCCCGGAGGTCGCGATTTCTTCATTTACGTGGGGCCCGTCGACTACGACGAGTTGAAACGGTTGGGCGTGAATGCTGAACACATCGTCTATTTCGGCTGGAGTGTAATCGCACCCCTGAGCAAACTTCTCTTTTCCTTCCTGAAATTCCTTCGCCGATTCATACCGAACTACGGGCTGGTGATCATTCTCTTCTCACTCATCATGAAACTTGTGTTTTATCCACTCACCCATAGAGGCACGAAGTCTATGCGAGAGATGGCGAAATTGCAGCCAAAGTTGAAACAACTTCAAAAACAGTATGGAAGTGACTATAGAAAATTGAGATCCGAGATGGCAAAGATTGGCTACTCACCTGAGAAGCAGTTGGCGGGGTGTGTTCCGCTCCTCGTGCAGATGCCTGTGTTCATTGCGCTCTATAGCGTATTGCGGACCACGATAGAGCTACGCAGGGCCAGCTTCATATCCTTCTGGATACGAGACCTGTCGGTGCACGATCCG
>Ga0209636_10008932_pt1 | contig 10213 bp, 11 predicted proteins | sample DeeMarSWOR152_54_FD_187464 | JGI IMG/M metagenome (GOLD analysis project Ga0209636, IMG submission 187464) | Marine sediment microbial communities from White Oak River estuary, North Carolina - WOR-1-52-54 (SPAdes) (version 2) | ecosystem: Environmental > Aquatic > Marine > Intertidal zone >... | reverse complement strand
GCTTGCGACCCTCAAGAAACGAGTCAAGTTTTACGATTATAGAATTACTGAATAGTATTGTTTTATCTCACTGACCCTTGAGATTTATTCGCCTTCGCCAGAATACCCCGCAGCTTGCTGCGGGGAGGTTCATTTTATGGGGATCACCACAATGAAGAGACCGGTAAATCAGCTTTCATATGTAAGGTCGGAAGAAACCATAATGCCTCTCAAAGCCCTCATCATCGACCTGTTCAAAAGTCTCAAAATTCACCCCGTCAAATAGAAGGATCCAATATCTGATGATATTTGCATTTTTTTTAAAAGATCAAAAACAACGGGCATATATGAAGGCTATTATTTAACAGGATGAAGCTTCGATGCATCGATAATATGCTGGATTCTGAGGATTGCGAGGCCGGTAGATAGGAGAAACATCCGCGGTAGGAAACGCCCTGCTTCTTGCGGGAATCCACAAACCAGTAAGATGCCATGCATTTCGGCATATTTTTGCAATGCACCTCCTCCAAGATGGATATGATATTCGAACGGCGCAGGAATTGCCGGGGCATAAGGACGTAAGCACCACCATGATCCATAGGCATGTCCTGAAGAAAGGCGGCAAAGCTTTCCGCAGCTCTCTGGATACAGTGTAGCCCAACTTATAGACCACTTCCCCGGGACGTTGTAGGTAGTGTGATGGGTGTTGTAAGTTTTATTGCGGAAGCGGGGAGGGCAAGTGAGCAATGGCTTAAAGAGTCGGTATTGTATTGGACAAATTAAAATAGAAAAAGGGCATTGTCTTGGTGCGCTGCACCTTCAGACAATGCCCTTTGATAGTGAAGGCTGTTACGCCTTCTTTTTAGGTTTACTCTTCTTTTTTGCCTTGTTTTCCTTAACTTCTATCTTTTTGGCCTCGACTACCTCAGCCTTTGGGAGGCTGAGTTTGAAAATACCGTCTTTGTACGTGGCATCGAGTTCATCTGTTTTAACCTTATCGGGAATCCGGAAGCTCCGCTCAAATGAACCGTAATGCCTCTCGATGCGATGGTAGTTTTCGTCCTTTTCCTCGTTTTCGTGTTTCTTTTCACCTTTGATGGTGAGAATACCATCGGTAAGGGTCACATCGAGATCCTTGGCATCAACGCCAGGAATTTCGCCAGTAATCACATACTCTTTTTCAGTTTCAGATATATCGATTGCAGGCATCAATACCTCTTTATCATTGAATAAATCGGTGAGGCCGAAATCGTCGAAAAACAGGTCAAACATGTTCCAACGGGGTACGAGCGACATGACTCTGTGTGTCCTCGGTACCAATTCATATGTTCTTGTCATATCCGACACCTCCTTCTTCATCTTATTCGAAGTTATCTAAATAGTAATCATTATCATTTATTATTCAAGGGGCTGTTGGCTAATTTTTGATAGATGAATAAGGGTTTTAGGTGTGCTGACAGGTAAAACTAAAAACTCCAAGGCTGCGCGACCTCTCCTGTGAGGTAAAGGCCTTTTCAAGGTCATAGCCAAGGCGCGTCTTTCAGGGGTGATTGTTGCCTGAGGTGGGAATGAAGATGGATATAAACCTGGTTTTTGTTAATGCGATTGAAGATTTAGGTGTAAATCACAACGTACAACGGGCTACTGAGCCTACGGGTATTTCAGATATATGAAAAATTCTCTATTTCCCTTTGCACCCGTGAGTGGAGATTCAAACGTCCCGCAAACAGCCAATCCTCGTTTGGAAAAAAAGGTCGAAAGATCATTGATAATGGTTTTCTGGAGACCTTCATCTCGAACCAATCCACCCTTTGCCACCATGCCCTTTCCGGCCTCGAATTGTGGCTTGATGAGGGCAAGAATGAAGCTTCCTTTGCCGAGGTGTTTGAGAGTGGCGGGGACGATTATCCTTAGGGAGATGAATGACGCGTCTACCACTGCGGCATCAAGGGATTCTTTTATTTCTGAGGGCGGTAAATGCCTGATATTGGTTCTCTCCAGTACAACAACCCTCGGATCGTTTCTCAATGACCAGGCCAGTTGTCCATATCCCACATCAAGAGCGAAAACCCTTTTGGCGCCATACTGAAGAAGGCAATCGGTGAACCCACCGGTGGAGGCCCCTACATCGAGAATGGTGAGGCCCCTTACGTCTATGGAAAACTCCCGCAGTGCTGCCTCGAGTTTTATTCCTCCTCTGCTCACATAGGGGTGATCAGGCCCCGTGAGTTCAATGGAGGCGGAGGGATTTACGAGATGGCCCGGTTTCTCAACCCGTTTCCCATCCACCGTGACCAGACCGGCCATAATTATTCCTTGTGCCCGTTGCCGGCTCACGAGGAATTCTTTTTCTACTAAAAGCTGGTCAAGTCTTTTCTTTCGCTGAGCCATGCTCGCTACATAATCTTCTGGCCTCGGCTACGATCTCTTTTGTGTTAATGCCACATTGTTCTCGTAACAGGTCTTGGGGGCCGTGTTCTACGAATGCATCCGGAATTCCCAGACGCTTAATCTTCACCGATGATACATGCTGATCGGTAAGGGATTCCAGAACCGCACTTCCGAATCCACCCTGGAGCGTATTTTCTTCTACTATGAGAACCCTGCCTGTGCGTGCTGCCATCTCAGGGAGCCGGGTGTCCAGTGGCTTTACAAATCGGCAATTGACAACACCCACTGAGTATCCCTCCTTTTCCAGCTCCCGAGCAGCCTCAAGCGAGGGATGAACTCGGCTGCCGACCGCCAAGATGAGAAGATCTGTTCCCTCAATTAGAATCTCTGCCTCACCTATCGGTATTTTCCTGAATCCGTTATCCATCGGAACACCAATACCTTTCCCTCTGGGATACCGAATGGCAATGGGACCATGAAAGGCAACGGCGGTGAAGAGCATGTGCCGTAGTTCGTTTTCGTCCTTTGGTGCCATGATTGTCATATTGGGGATGATCCTGAGGTACGAAAGGTCAAAGAGGCCGTGATGTGTTGGGCCGTCTTCACCGACAATGCCACCTCTGTCAAGGGCGAGGACGACCGGCAGATTGGGTAGACAGACATCATGGATTATCTGGTCGAAGGAGCGCTGGAGAAAGGTGGAGTAGATGGCAACCACCGGTTTGAACCCTTCGGTTGCGAGACCTGCGGCAAAGGTTACCGCATGCTGCTCTGCAATGCCCACATCTAAAAAGCGCTCCGGATACACCTTGGCAAACTCGGTGAGGCCTGTACCCTCAGGCATAGCAGCGGTGATGGCAAAGAGTTTTTTCTCCTTGGCTCCCAGTTCAACCATGGTGCGGCCGAACACCTCTGTGTAAGATGGCGGGTCTCCGGCTGATTTGTTTTTGATTTGGCCGGTAACTGGGTCAAAAGAACCAACCCCATGAAAAGAGGTAGGGTTTTGCTCGGCAGGTGGGTAACCCTTTCCCTTGGTTGTCAAGACATGCACGAGAATCGGTCCGTCAAGCAGGGCAACATCCTTGAAGATTTTTATGAGAAGATTAAGATCATGCCCCCGTATGGGGCCTATATATCGAAATTTCAGTGCCTCAAAAAACATCCCAGGTGTGAGGAGGCCGATCAGGGAATCCTCACTCTTTTTGAAGAGCGCAAGAATATTTTCTCCCACACCTGGTACGGAGAGTAAAAAATTTTCCAGTCTCTTTTTAAGATTAACAAACCGCGGTTCATACATCTTTCGGCTGAAATAGGAGGAGAGGGCGCCAACGTTTTTGGCTATTGACATCTCGTTATCATTCAGGACAACAATGAGGTCTCTCTCGGTATGACCGGTCTGATTCAGGGCCTCGAAGGCCATGCCAGCGGTCATGGCTCCATCGCCGATAACTGCAATAACCTTTTTCTTGTCTCCCTTAATAGATCGGGCTGTGGTAATTCCCAGCGCAGCGGATATAGATGTTCCGGAATGACCGGTGTTGAAGGAATCGTAGGGGCTTTCTTCACCCTTTGGGAATCCACTGATTCCTCTATATTGCCTTAGGGTATGGAATCTATTTCTCCTGCCGGTAATTATCTTATGGGCATATGCCTGGTGGCCAACATCCCAGATAATCTTGTCGCTGGGTGAATCAAAGACATAGTGGAGTGCGATTGAGAGTTCCACTACCCCCAAACTGGGAGCTAAGTGTCCGCCCGTGTGCGAGACTGTTTCTATGATGAGGTCCCTTATTTCACGGGCCAGTATCTGTAGTTCAACCGGTTTCAAGCCCTTCAAATCTGCAGGGCTGTTGATGGAGTCAAGAACTTTTTTCGTTGATGTTTTGTTCTTACGAACTTGTTCCATTTTGTCAGTGCTTAAAATAAGCTAAAATTCACCGTTAAAAGCATCTAGAGTTGCCACTGCCAATTGTCTGAATTTTCCTTTCGTACGGAGCAATTCCTCAATCCCGCAATTCCTTAATTCATCTGTCTTACTAATTCACTCTAAACATTCCTTGTGATGATATATCGAGCCAGATCTCTTAATGGCTCTGCCCTGTGATCGAAGGGATTGAGAAACTCTATTGCTTGCTCCACAAGGTGCTTTTGAATATGCTTCGACTCAGGAAGGCCAAAGACAGAGGGATAGGTAATCTTTCCCCGTTCCTGATCACTGCCAGTGCCTTTGCCCAACACATCGTCGCTTCCCTCTATGTTCAAGATATCATCAGCAATCTGAAAAACCAGCCCTATTTCCTGTCCATATCTGTTGATAGCCCTGACTTCTTCCTCAGTACCGTTTGCAAGAATTGTTCCTGCCGTAACCGAGGCAGCTATCAGGGCCCCGGTTTTGTGTCTGTGGATATACTCTACCACGGTAGGGTCTGGATCCTTTCCTTCATATGTGATATCTACCACCTGTCCGCCTACCATGCCTTTGCAGCCAGCTGCAGAGGCAATCAGGTCGATCACCGCGAGCAGTGCTGCTTTTTCCCCCTGTTTTTCTAAACCATACCGCGCCATAAGATTGAAGGCCAGGGTGAGCAGACCATCACCGGCCAGAACTGCAACCCCCTCCCCGAATACCTTATGGTTTGTGGGCTTGCCCCTTCGAAAGTCATCATTGTCCATTGCCGGAAGATCGTCGTGGATAAGGGAGTAGGAATGAATGAGTTCGATTGCGCAGGCAACTGGCAAGACATCATCGGCAGATCCTCCAACTGCCTCTGCACCAGCTATGCAGAGAATTGGCCTAATCCGCTTTCCTCCAGCAAAAAGGCTGTAATGCATTGACCGGATCACTTCGCCTGCCAGACCAGTGGGTTCAGGCATACATTCTTGTAATGCCTGCTCTACCAGGGATTTTTTCTCGTCCAGGTACTGTTCAATCTTTTTCGACACCTTCAATCTCTTCCGATTCGAAGGGTGCTCTTTTTATGCCTTCTTCATCCTTAATCAGGATGGAAACCCTTTTTTCTGCCTCTTCCAGTTTCTTAAAGCAATACCGCGAGAGCGCTATGCCCTCCTCAAAGATCTTAAGGGATTCTTCTAGGGATAGATCGCCGCTCTCAAGGCGCTTTACGATATCCTCCAGTTCTTTCATGGCATCTTCAAATTGCTTTTCTTTCATTGTCACTCCAGTGTCTTACTGATCTCGATGAGTGTTAAGGGGTTAATTCTTCTCCCATTAAGCCTGACACCAAAGTGGAGATGGGGTCCTGTTGCCCTTCCCGAGCAACCGGATAACCCGATGGGATGCCCCTTTTCCACTAACTCACCGACTCGGACAGAAATACGGCTGAGATGGAAGTACATACTGAAAATACCACCTCCATGGTCAATGATGATGCTCTTGCCGCTAAAAAAATGCTCTGCCACCAGTGCCACTATCCCTTTATTGGTGGCCTTAACCGGGGTACCTGCTGCTGCCTCGAGGTCAACCCCTGAATGGGGGGACCTTTCCATGTCATTGACAATGTTTTTGCAACCAAAAGGGCTTACAATCGTGCCAGGTAGGGGCCTTGTCCACCTTCCCCACCAGAGTGGATCTTCAGAGGATCTCATGAAAACCTGTTTCACGGTGCTGATTTCCCTGAGTACTCTTTGTAAGGTATCACGATCGAGCTCAACCATCTCTTTTGGAACTGTTATGCGCCTGATACCATGGTCCTTTGAGCTTACAGTGATTGGTATGAAATCCGACTCCGCCTTATTGGCATAGTTGACTTGAAGTGTATACCTTCCGGGCTCTGTAGTCAAATCTGCTCCAATAAAGCCTGCCCACTGCTCATTATTGCTATTGTAGCCCACGGTGATCTTTTTCCCCATCCAGATTATCTGGGGCCTCACTGGTTCCTGCCGCACGGTCACAAGACCGACCTCACCCTGCCCGATTGTAGATGGTGTTACGGTAATTTCAGGTGTAGAAAGTGGAAATGTGTCAACAGGCGACAGGAGGAGGGTCAATAGAATTGCCAAAAGGAGGTAATGTCCGTTATCCGTTGTCAGTTGTCTGTTGGTTTTAATCATTTGGTCTTCTGTCCATTCGCAATTGATCTGATATGAGCACTTAGTCTGGGGGCTCGTTCTTCAATCAAGTGGCAGCATCTAAAGGTGATAGACTTTTTTCGCATTGACGTAAATCACTCTCCCTGTTCGGTCTTTTCTACTCGGCAGTCTATGGTACCCTTTGCGAGGAGAACCCTCACCTCATCGCCACGCGTTACCTGCACCGAATCCTTGATCACATTCATTTCGGGTATTTTCCTGGTGATACTATACCCTCTCTCCAAAACAGAAAGAGGGCTCAGCGAATCCAATTTCTCCCTCATGGAGCGAATATCGCTTTTCTTTTTATCCAATGAGCCGGTAAAGGCGTGGACAAGGGATCGTTTATGAAACACTAACTCCTGAGACAGCATGGTTATGGCATGGACAGGGCTGTTCCGTATGAGTGCTTCATTGACTGCCTTGAGCTCTTTCAGATTATCGGTAATACTGATCTTTGCTCTGGTGAGAAACCGGTTGTACAAATCATCGAGTCTCAGCCATGTGTCGGCAAGATCCCGTCTGGGATCTCTTATCCGAGAAGACAGATACCTTATCTTATCCTTGACTCTGGTGATAATCCCGTACAGAGCTGTCTCGATCCTCGATGAGAGGCTTCTCAGGTTTTTCTCAAGGACTTCTCTTTCTCGGACAACGAGCTCAGCGGCACCTGAAGGGGTGGGTGCCCTCACATCTGCTGCCAGATCAGAGATGGTCAGATCTACCTCGTGACCAACTGCTGAAACAACAGGGATCCTCGATTGCCGTATGGCGTAAGCTAGTGCTTCTTGATTAAAGGGCCACAGGTCTTCCAAAGACCCGCCACCCCGTGTCAAGACAATTACATCAACGGGTAACTCTCGGTTAACGAGGTCCAGAGCTGCTACGATATCATCCGCTGCCTCATCTCCCTGGACCCTAACGGGGACTACGGTAACATCCAGGTTTGGCATTCTTCGATAGGAAATCCTGAGAAAGTCTCGTATTGCCGCCCCTGTAGGTGATGTAATTACTGCGATCTTTGTTGAGAGAAAGGGGATTGGCCGTTTCTTGTCCTCGTCAAAGATTCCCTCACGGGAAAGTTTCTTTTTGACCTGTTCAAATGCAGCGGCGAGCGCACCCACACCCAGGGGCTCCAGATAGTCAAGCATGATCTGATATTCTCCCCTTGGTTCATACACGCCGATTCTGCCCCTGGCCAGCACCTTCATCCCATTTTCCGGTATGAATCTAAGGTAATACGCCTGCATCTTGAACATAACTGCCCTGATCTGGGCACCCTCGTCCTTGAGACTCATGTAGAAGTGGCCAGAGGAAGGGGCGGCGAAGTTTGAGATTTCCCCTTCTACCCAGACAAAATCAAAGTTTTCCTCAAGCAATGATTTTATCTCGGCAGTGAGGGCACTGACCGTGTAAATCGTCGGTGGTTGAAAGGGTATGTCCATGGCCCTCGTTTCTCGTTGCAGGTTGCTCGTTTTTCCTCCCTCGTTTTCCATCTGAAACCAGTAACTAGGCGTCTATATAACTTAAGATCTTACCATTTATGTCAAGTTTTTGTTATTAATTTAGGATGTTATTCAAACAGGCCAAAGGCACGAGGCGCAAGGCATAGGGTAAACATTCTATCAATGTTAATTTGCGCTAAGCCCTTCGCCCTGTGCCCTAAGCCACATGACTAAATCGATTTGGGCCATGTTTTGATCCACTCGTTACTCGTCGGTTTGAGGCGGAGCTTCGCTGGTGTCTCGTACCATATGTTTGTAGAACTACCCTGGAGAGAGGCATGGGCTGTTCTTAAAAGGCCTGCCCGCCATCGCTCTCGCTCAGGCCCTGCCCGACGTAAGGCAGGCGGGGAGGCAGGCGGGCGATATCTCAAAAAAGATTCCACTGAACTCTGCCGAGTTATTATCTTTGGGGTTTCACGCCCCAAAAATAAAAGTCTTGAGATAATGCTTTTTGAAACCTCAAAGATAATAACACATCCTGTTGAGCCTATAGATATCGCCTTGAGGGAATAGGACATGCCTCATGAAAAAGCTCGGTCACTGATTCCCGAATACCTTATTCTTAGGTGTCCGAATTTATGGTACGAGACACTAGCAACTAAAACTCAAGGTATTTAGGTGTTCTGGGAAAGGGAATCACATCCCTGATATTGGTAAGTCCGGTTGCAAACTGAATAAGGCGCTCCAAACCAAGGCCAAAACCGGAGTGAATAACGGTACCGTACTTTCTAAGGTCCAGGTACCACCAGTAATCAGCGGGGTCCAGGTTCGTCTCTTTTATCCTTCGTAACAGGATTTCGTAATCATCTTCCCTCTGGCTGCCTCCGATGATCTCGCCAACTCTGGGGAGAAGAATATCCATAGCCCTTACGGTCTTGTCATCCTTATTTACCTTCATATAAAAGGGTTTTATGGCTTTTGGATAATCAGTTAGCACCACTGGTCTTTTGAATACCGTCTCGCAGAGATACCGCTCGTGTTCAGACTGGATGTCGCTTCCCCACTCAACAGGAAATTCAAACTTCTCCTGAGCCTTGGATAATATCTTTATTGCCTCTGTGTAGGTGAGACGCTCAAAGTTGTTGTTAATAATGCCGTCTATTCGGGATAGAAGATGGTTATCAATAAAACGATTCAGGAATTCAAAATCATCCTCACAGGATTTTATGCTCTCAGCAAGGATACTTTTAACGAGGTCTTCACCGAGGGCTACGTTTCCGTCCAGATCGCAGAATGCCATCTCAGGCTCTACCATCCAGAACTCCGCTAGGTGTCTCGAAGTGTTAGAATCTTCTGCCCGAAAGGTTGGACCAAAGGTGTACACGTTACCGAGGGCGAGGGCATAGACCTCTGCTTCCAGCTGTCCGCTCACCGTCAAATTGGCTGCTTTGCCAAAAAAATCATCGCTGAAATCAACCTCACCATGCTCACGGGTAAGGCTCTGGAGATCAAAGGTGGTAACGGTGAACATATCCCCAGCACCCTCACAGTTGCTCCCGGTAATGATCGGCGTATGAAGATAGATGAACCCCCTCTGATGAAAATAGCTGTGGATGGCGTAGCTTAGAGCATTCCTGACCCTGGCCACCGCCCCAAAGGTATTGGTCCGTGGCCTCAGATGGGCTATTGTTCTCAGATACTCAAAGGAGTGCTTCTTCTTTTGTAATGGATAGGCGTCGGGATCAGCCCAGCCAACTACCCGCACTTCTGTGGCCCGAACTTCAACCTTTTGTCCTTTTCCCGGAGATTCAACCAAGATTCCGGTAACAATAACCGAGCAACCAGTGGTCAATCTTAGGATCACCTCGGTGTAATTGGGTAGGGTGTTCTCAGCGACTACCTGGACATTCTTTAGGGTGGAGCCATCATTTATCTCTAAGAAAGAGAACCCTCCTTTCGAGTCTCTCCTCGTCCTGACCCATCCCATAAGCGTAACTTCTGATCCAAAATCACGTGATTCTACTATGTGTGCAATCTCTTTTCGTTTTATCATTTTCTCAGATATGGTTATCTTCAAATTCTCTCATAAACCGGGCAAGATCTCTTACACTCTCTGTGGTAACGGCATTATAGAGAGAAGCCCGGCAGCCGCCAACAGAGCGGTGTCCCCTGATCCCTTCAAATCCCTGTCTTCTGGCCTCGGCAAGAAAGCGCTCCTCTGTGCTCTGATCAGGCAGGCGGAAGGTGATATTCATGACCGAGCGGCTGGTGGTCTTCGCCGTACCCTGATAGATCTCGCTGGTATCGAT
>Ga0209636_10008931_pt1 | contig 10213 bp, 7 predicted proteins | sample DeeMarSWOR152_54_FD_187464 | JGI IMG/M metagenome (GOLD analysis project Ga0209636, IMG submission 187464) | Marine sediment microbial communities from White Oak River estuary, North Carolina - WOR-1-52-54 (SPAdes) (version 2) | ecosystem: Environmental > Aquatic > Marine > Intertidal zone >... | reverse complement strand
AATCAATGCTGCGCAAAGTCAATCATTGTTTGAGCTATCTCGGATAACGGCACGACTTTTTCGGCCGCTCCGCGCTCGATTGCATCTCTCGGCATGCCGAAAACAACACAGGATGCTTCGTCCTGAGCTATGGTATGAGCGCCACTCTTACGCATATTTAGCAGCCCGCCGGCGCCGTCATCTCCCATACCTGTGAGGAGTGCTCCTACGGCATTAGCACCAGCATATTTTGCGACCGAATTGAAGAGTACTTCGACACTGGGCTTCTGTCTGCAGACAAGAGGCCCATCTTCCAGGGTAACGTAGTAATCTGCCCCTGAACGTTGCAGCATCATATGTAAACCGCCGGGGGCTACAAGCACTTGGCCGGGAACGACCGCGTCGCCGTCACAAGCCTTTCTGACCGTTAGTGCACAGTCCTCGTTCAGTCGCTCTATGAATGAACCGGTAAAATGAGCGGGCATATGCTGGACCACCAGTGAGCCGGGCGCGTTAGGGGGCAAAGCAGCAAGCAAGGTCAACAAGGCCTGTACGCCACCCGTTGATGCGCCGATTGCGAAGATTTTGTTTGTTGTTTCGAGCATATGCAGACGCTCAGGGTAAGTGCGGATTTCGTATCGTCTCAAGGGTTGTTTGCCTAATCGAGCTTGCGAAGCAGCTTTTATTTTCTCAACGAGGCCGGTACAAGCCTCTCCGACGCTACAGGCCGAACCCGGCTTGCAGCTGATTTCTATGGCCCCTGCTGTGAGTGCATCCATCGCAGCTTTTTTACCTTCTGGAGTTAGCGAGTAAAGTACAATCACAGGCATTGGATGATGCCTCATGAGTTTTCGAAGAAATTCTATACCGTCGATTTGGGGCATTTCAACGCCAAGCACAAGGACATCGGGTTTCAATGCGATGATTTTGTCGCGTGCTATATGTGTATCAGGCGCAGTGCCGATTACTTTCACGCCGGGACGCTGATTCAAATCTCGGGTGAGTATTTGGCGCACCACAGCAGAATCATCAACTATTAGAACTTCAATATTTTTTTTAAGTGTTGCAGGCAACCCAACTGTCCTCAAAAAGCTCTAAGTTTTTCTAAAATCAGTCATAAACTGTGTCCATCACAAATTTTTCTCAAAACCATCACTTTTGACCGTTACAGTACCATCAGCTATGTCCATATATATACTGCGTGGTGACGTACCGCCGACATCCTCGGCATCGATGAACATGCCTTTCTTCCACAGAATTTTTCTGATAGCCAGATGATTTCGCTTGCCAATATCGAATCCTTTTGTGCCTGTATCCATTGTTGCAGCACCTGCGATTTTTACTTGCATTCGTTTCTTGTTTGCCCCCATCGAGAGCAATTTTTCGACCAGCACCTCCATCCCGCTGTCAGCGAACATAAATGGTGCTTCTTTCGCCTTCGCAGTGTCCATTTTTGAGTCCGGGAGCTGGTAGTGCAGCATGCCGCCGGCATGGATTGCAGAGTCGTAGAGACAGACGCCGATACATGACCCCAGCGAATAAGTCACAAGGATATCTCTCGGATCGTTGGAGACCTTAGCATCGGCTACACTGACTACGATTCTTCTTTTCGGCATGCGTAACCTCTAAGGTTTGAGGTACATTGTTGGCTGAATGTAGTTGAATTTATGGTCTATACCAATCAAAGACTCCGAATGGCCAGTGAACAGCATGCCTCCCGGACTTAATAAATGCCAGAAGCGATTCAGCAGGCGTGCTTGGGTGGATTTATCAAAGTATATCATCACATTGCGGCAGAAAATAAAATCCAAGGGTTCCCTGATTACCCAATCTTTCACTAAATTCATGTGTTTAAATGTCACAGTATCTCTCAAAATTTTGCCAACTTCGAATACTCTTCGGTTGCCTTTACGATGCAGTATCAGGTATTTTTGTCTTAGTAGTGATGGGATAGGCTCAACTCTCTCCTTTTCGTAGATGCCTTTCTGGGCAGTTTCGAGCATAGTTGTTGAAATATCATTAGCAAAAACTTTAACATCCCATCGGCCTGTGTCCTGTATTGCTTCAAGCAAAGTCATTGCCAGCGAATAGGGTTCTTCTCCCGAAGAGCAGCCGGCGCTCCAGGCACGTATTCTAAAGTCGCGTTTTTTTTTCTTTCGCTCCATCAGAAGCGGTAAAAATTCGGATCGCAAAAACGCATAATGTTGCGGTTCACGGAAAAAACCCGTCAGATTAGTGCTCAGCGAATCGATAAGTATCGAAAACTCCGTTCCAGTTTTGTCTTGAAGGACATACTTTATATATTCTGAAAATGTCTTGAAATTTCCCGAACGAAGTCTTTTTGCCACGCGGGCACGCACCAATTCCTTTTTACCATTGTGCAAGTTGATTCCACAATGTTCGTAGACGATATCGCTGATCTTACGAAAATCTTCTTCAGTCAAGACCGCGTGTTGAACTGTTAGTGCTGCCATCCTCAGGACACAATTAACTAATAATCATTTTTTGAGCTGATTCTATAAGGCTGGGTATGTCCAGAATCAAACTTACTTTTCCGTCCCCCATAATCGCTCCGCCTGAGATACCTTTTACTTTACCTAAGTCTTTGCCCAGATTCTTTATCACAACCTGCTGCTGGTCCAACAGTTCATCGACAAGCAAACAACATCTTTTGCTGCCTTCGTCGACTATAACCAGCAAGGATTCAGCGACATCTTCGCTCTTTGGGACAATGCCGAATAACTTATATAGGCGAACCACCGGAATCAGCTGGCCGCGAACCATTACCATTTCGCCACGGTTTTGCACAGATGAGAGTTGCTTAAGCGTTGGTTTGAAGCTGCGCAGTATCGAGTTCATTGGGATGATGTAACGTTCGTTGCCCACTTTTACAATCTGGCCATCAATAATTGCCAGTGTCAATGGCATACGGACGGTAAAGGTGGTTCCTTTGCAGGGAGTAGAATTTGTATAGATCTTGCCCCGCAGTGATTCAATATCCTTTTTTACGACATCCATTCCCACGCCGCGGCCTGATACATCTGTCACTTTCTCCACAGTTGAAAAGCCTGCGTGAAAAATTAACTCAAATATTTCTTGGTCATTCAATTCCCGCTCGGCTTTTATGATACCGCTTTCGATCGCCTTTTCCAAAATACGCTCTTTGTTGAGTCCCCTGCCGTCATCGCCGATTTCGATAACAATATTCCCAGCCTGGTGGAACGCACACAGCTCAATCCGTCCGACAGGGTTCTTTCCCGCTTTTTCCCGTTCTTCCGGCGATTCGATACCATGGTCGACGGAATTCCGTGCCATATGCAAGAGGGGGTCAACGATTTTGTCAACTATGCTGCGGTCGAGCTCTGTTTCCTCACCGGCTGTAACAAAGTTGATATTTTTGCCAGCTCTGTGTGAAAGGTCACGCACCAACCTGGCCATTTTTTGGAACACGCCCTGAATAGGAACCATGCGCATCGACATTGACAATTCTTGCAGTTCCCGGACGATCTTACCTTCTCGAGCAACTTTGCTACAGAGGCTATGTTCAGAACCGAGACTTCTGTTTACTTCTCCGGCGACTATTGACTGGGCAATCACCAATTCGCCGCTCATATTTATCAAATTGTCAAGCCGGTCGGTACTGACCTTTATTTTTCCGTCGCTCGATGCGGTTTCAGCTCTGGTTGTTGCCTGAGAAGTCATGTCTTCGGGTTTGACCTGGTCTGCGGCCGCTAAAATTTTGTCCAGTTTTTCGTCCTTTTCCTGCCTCTCAGGGCTGTCAAGAGAAGCGGCCAGAGTCTGGCCTTCTGCAGCGGTTTTCAATTTTCCCAATAATTGTGGCAGATACTTCTGCTTTGGTATGGGTTTACCGGTTTTAATTGCCTCGGATAGATTAGCGCCCATTTCCTTCATCATACTGATTGATTCAAAGAGCATGTCGATGCCTTTGCCCCCCAAGGTCAGTTGGCCTTTGCGGATCTGGTCAAGCAAATTCTCGGTTGCATGAGCCAGCGAACCTATATCAGTAAGGTTCAAGAAACCAGCCAATCCCTTTATAGTGTGAAATGCACGGAGTATCCGGTTAAGAATTTCCTTATCGTAGTCGTCTGGTTGTGTTTCGAGTTCGAGCAGCGCCGCTTCAACAGAGTCAATATGTTCAGTGCTTTCAGCGATGAAATCCAATATCAACGACACATCTTCTTCTGAAATAACCGTATCTTCCTGAACATCGCTTTCGAGATTTGTGGATGAATCTTTCTGATTTGACTGCGAATCGGCCGCTGGTGCTTGTTGAGCAATTTGCTCAATCAGGGCTTGAAGGGCCGAAACCGCCTGTAGAACCGTCTCAATCGACTTGTCTGTGTCGGCCACTTGCTTCTCGAGTACTTTTTGCAGCAGACGGACAGTATCAGATGCAGTACCCTCAATTTGTCGGAATAGCTGATTAGTACAGCCGTCTGTCTCGGCAACGATTTGATTGATTTGATCGAGTATTTTCTGTAACTCTTCGACCTGCGACATATTTGCCGGGCTTAGCACATTCGCCACCGAAGCTGCTTGTTCTATGAGCTTGATAAGTTCAGTGTCGTTTTGCATCCTTGAACCTTCTGAAGTTGAGTTAACGTATGCTATGTTAGAATTTCAGACACTATCTCGGCATCCTTAAATGGCAGTAATGTATCTCGGCAATCCGCAGGATGGCCAAGCCGGTACATGATTCAGCGCCAATAAAGACGGCTTTAACCTTTAATTTGACAACATCTAAACCCATGATTTCAAAATAAACCGACCTTGTTATATTATGAATGATAGCCTGTCTCGCACGTCATTTAATGACTATGCGACGTGTCGGACTCAGGTGTTCTGTCCGTGGCCGAAATAGTCAAAATTGCCCTTAGTAACATACTGAGTATATCAAATACTGTTATCACGCCTTGGACGTTGCCCTGCTCATCGACCACAGGCAGACAACGCCCATCACATCGGCATATACGCTCTATTATTGCCGGAAGTGCTGTTTCAGGGTTAACGGTGCGGGCGGGCTTGCTCATTATCCATTTAATCTTGATTTGAAGCGTGGCATCATCCAAAGGCCGTCGCCATTTGGCAAACATGGGTCGCAAGTAAGGGCTCATTGCTCCTGTTAAATCGGACCTTGATACGATACCTTCGATTGCTCCTGCTGTGCCTATAATCAAATAGCCGCAATGACCCTGCTCAATCTTTGTTATAGCCTGCTGTACACTGTCATCGCCGCTTGCCCAGACGATTTTCTTTTGCATAATGTCTTTTGCATGTATTGTCCGGGCTGCCTGTGGAAACTCACCGGCAAGATTAGCCGGTGGGTTGATCATTCTTTTTATACTTTCAGAAATTTGCGCTTCTTGCTCCTGCCGTGTGCCGTCTGCAGACACCGTTTCTCCCTGTTCGACGCTGTCAGAGGGGACATCTGTCTGACCGGCGTCGCTTTTGGCGTCGGCAGTTGCTTCAGGCTGCACTTCTGTTGTACTTTCCTCGTCGTCAGCAGCCTTTTCGGTCTCCGGTTTTCCCTCGGCAGAAGCTTCTTCAGCGGTCGACTCTTGAGATTCAGGCTCTACGCTATCGCTTTTGCGACTTTCATCGGATTCTTCAGACTCGACTTGCTCAGCACCCTGAGGCTCCTGCTCTTCAACAGCTTCCTTGGCAGCCGCTTCCGTATCGTCTTTGGCAGTGGTTTCTTCAGCAGTAGGCTCTGTTGGCTCAGCCGATGCAACTGCCTCCTGAGCTTTTTCTTCACCACTTGCCTCAGTGGACACTTCAGACTCGGCTTTCTCAACAGCTGCCTGCTGGTCCTGAGTTGTTTCTTCCGTTCTTTCCTGGTCTTTTCCCTCGGCAGAAGCTTCTTCAGCGGTTGACTCTTGAGATTCAGGCTCTGCGCTATCGCTCTTGCGACTTTCATCGGATTCTTCAGACTCGGCTTTCTCAGTAGCTGCTTGCTGGTCTTGAGCTGTTTCTTCCGTTTTTTCCCCATCTTTTTCTTCGGTAGAAACAGCCGTTTCAGCATCGGATGCAGACATACCAGCAAAGATTTTCCTCGGGAAGACAACGCCACAATTGAAAGGTGGATAAGAGCCGATTGTCATCTCATGGGGGACGAATAGCACTTCTTCATCGTTGGCCAGACCTATTTTATCAATTGGTATATCACGAGGGTTTCCAACGAAGGTATCGGACTGGGCAAAGTGGCCGTGGCCTTCAAATTCTGCACGGAAAACTCTGTCCCAAGAACCTGCCAGCAAATTGCCAGCTTCTCCCATGGTATCGCTCATATTCTCGGCGTCCTCAGCAGAGCCGTATTTGCCCTTATCCAGAATTCTCTTCTCCGGAAGCATAATAATGACGCCGGGCAAGGTAAATAATCCCTTCGTGTCGAAAATGAAATGGAAAGTTCCCTCTAAAAGACCTTCAGATTTGACACTAATGACTGCCACTAATTTTTCGAACCGCGTCCTGAGGTCTCCAACAGTTTCGGTGGCAGGCTCCAATTGGTTACAGCTCATATCCACGCTGAACATTTGAGAGATTTCGTCACAAAAGGTCCCAAATGCTTTTGCCGACGACTCCATAATTTGCGATTCAACTTCTGTTTGTGTTGTTGTCATTTGTCTATACCTGGTTTGTCCGAAGGTTGCTCCGGACTATTTCTGTACAACAAAGATAGTTCGCCAACGTATTCATCTGCGATATTTACTTTGACTAAGATTTTGCTTGCCCCTTTTCCCAAAGTGTTTTTGAGCTCCCGCCCGCGGACAACAGAGGGTATCGAAACTTCCAGATCACCGACCGCATCTGCCAGCTTTGATTTAAAACAGCCCATAACCATGTTTGTCACTTCGCACATGGCGTCACATGTTTCTTCTTCGTTGATTTTCTCAGCGGAATCAATGCCAAGCATATTTACTGCAATAGCCTGTGCGCAGAGAGCGTTGCAGCAAATATGTAACGAACCTTCCAGATTTCCTTTGAAGGCAATTGACCCTAACAGGGCACGGCCGTCTATGCTTGGATCGAGTTGGGATGATTCTTCCAAATTCATAAAGACCATTGTCTCGAAAACTTCCTTTGCACCCTGCAGTAGCGCATCACCAAGAACTGCTTGTTCAATCATTTTATCACCACCAGCTCGAAAATATCGTCACTCTATCAAGTCGTAAGCAGGTGCAACCTTAATTTACAAACGGAGATAGTTTTTCCTGAAACTTCTCGGGCGTAAATGGCTTGATTATGAAACCGTCAGCTCCGTCAGCCATAACATCTTCGATAACCTCTTGAGAACTTTCCGTTGATACCATTATGATTTTTGTTTTCTTATAAGCAGGTATTTCTCTAACTTTCTTCACTAACTCTGCGCCATTCATTTCGGGCATATTAATGTCCACAAGCATAACGTCGACCGGACCGGCGCTGAGTTTCTCAAGAGCTTCGACTCCGTTGCCCGCTTCTTCAGTTCTCTTGAAGTTCAATCCTGACATCCGTACAGTGCGCATTATAATCTTGCGCATAGTTGCCGAATCATCTACAATCATGAGTGATTTAGCCATGAGATTTTCTCCATCTACTATTATCCTTGAACTTCGGACTTATGGCGCCTGTCTTCCCCTTATTTCGTCAGATTTCTCAAACACTTTTAGTATTACCTGACAAGTTTGACCTCCTGTCAAATAATCAACGTTCTTTGGAACCGCAGAGTATTAGCCGCTATCTATCAGTCCACGGCAAAAGGCAAACTTTTTGTCTGGTCCCAAGGAAGCGATATGAGCTGGGCTATTTGCAATGCACAAGAATATTTTGGAGGTAGCGGCCAAATTATGGGACTACCGTACGTTGTTTTTTCGCTATGCGCAATACCCGGTGCGCGTTTCAACACAAAGTGCAGCTATCGCAACTTCGTTTGGAGCTCAAAATGCTCCGATTTCGCTGTTCTTTGGCAAATTAACAGTTCAGACTCTTAGCCTCCACACTTTATTTTCACCGGTTAGAATGCCCTGCAGTCAGAAAATTTGAGTAATAGCGTGGTTATTGGGATCTTATCTAATGTGTTGAACAGCTCACGGTGAACGTATACTCACCGGTGCCGAAGCTATCGCACTTTGCCCAGTTCGATAGAGTCATAAAGAGTAGATTAATTACTACAGCACAATTTAATAGCGAAAACCTGGTTTTTCTGTTAAAATCCGAAGCACTACATCCGAAATCCGATAAAATCTCGATATCAAGATTCAGAATTCGAGCTTGCCGTTCCAAGCGTAAATCTTTATATGGCAAAATGCTCACGGCCTCGAGAAGTCTAAAAAGGTCTGATTGGTTTACTTGGAGGAAAAAATGAGAACGCAATTCCACAGTTCAAAGATCGCCGCTGCTTTTTTCATTGCCGCCTGCATCACAATTCCCGGCTCTATTTCGAGTGGCAAAAACATTTCTCTTAGCAAATTATATTCAAAAGAAGAACTCGCCAAAATCCTAATCCCTCGCACACGGTGGCATCCTTTCCCCAAAGCAGCAGAGCGAGCCGCATGGAATACGCTCCCTGAACAGGTGCGCCGCAGGTTTATAAACCTTGCCGAAGAATACTTGGACCAAGATATCCCGAACCTTCCTGCTGCTCTTTACCTTGAATACAAACGCATCGGCAACCGGAGCAACTACCAAGACGTCTGGCTTGAACGGCGTAAAATGCTTCACTGCCTGGCCCTTGCCGAATGTATGGAAGGAAAGGGACGTTTCCTCGATGCCGTTGCGAATCTGGTCTGGGCAATTTGCGAAGAATCATCGTGGACCTGGCCGGCGCACGTAGGTGTGCAAAAAGCTGGTGTCGGCCTGCCCGACACCTCTGAGCCCATCGTCGCTCTGTTTTCCGCCGAGACCGCTAATTCGCTTGCCTGGACAGTCTATCTTCTAAAAGGGCAATTGGACACTGTCTCGGCACAAATCTGCAAACGCGCTGAGAAGGAAATCGATCTACGCATTCTGACTCCCTATTTGAAGCGTGACGATTTCGGTTGGATGGCCTTTGTCCCCAGAAGCGACGGTCGGCGTCCGAACAATTGGAACCCATGGGTCAATTCTAATGTATTGGCAGCAACACTACTGATTGAAACCGATGATACCCGCCGGCGGGACTTAGTGAATAAGGTCTTACGTTGTCTGGATAACTTTCTAATCCCTTATCCGTCCGACGGTAGCTGCGACGAAGGCCCCAGTTATTGGGGACACGCCGGGGCGAGTCTGTTCGACAATCTGGAACTGCTGTATAGTGCTACTGGAGGACACTTCAACGTCTATGAAGATTCGGTTATTCAAGAAATCGGCAGATTCATTTACAGGGCCCATATTTCAGATGATTATTTTGTCAATATCGGTGATTGCGATGCCCGATTGGATATCGACCGCGATCTTATATTTCGATATAGCGGGCGGATCAAAGACAAGAACATGGAAAGCCTCGCCATATACGGTCTGACAGAGAAAAAGCTGTTCGGCACGGAAAAGAGCTTCCGTTCGCTTGGACGAATGCTATATACGTTATTCAACGTATCCAATCTCTTTGCGGCCAAATCATCGTCTGAGCCTTTGTTGCGTGATGTCTGGCTCGGCGACGAAGATATGCAAATGATGGCCGCGAGGGACAAAGAAGGTTCATCAGAAGGTCTATACGTTGCCTGCTGGGCTGGCCACAACGGTCAAAGTCATAATCATAACGACGTCGGTAACTTTATCATTTACGCCAATGGCCGGCCATTCATAATTGATGTCGGAAAACCAACATACAGCAAACAAACGTTCAGCTCTGACCGATATAGAATCTGGGCTATGCAATCGGCCTATCATAACCTTCCGATGGTCAGTGGTGTCATGCAAAAAGCTGCAAGGCAATACGCTGCAAGAAGCGTTGAGTATGAATCGAACAGAAGGTTCGCGCAAATCAAGATGGATATTGCACCGGCTTACCACGAAGAGGCAGGCATCAAAGCATGGTTCCGTACCGTTCGCTTCAACCGCAGCAAGGATATTCAAGTCGTGGATTCCTTTGAGCTGAAAGAAATGTCCCGAAACATTGTTCAAAATCTCATGACGCCCTGTAAGATAGTTCAAGCCAAGCCGGGGAAACTGATCTTAAGAGATTCGCAAAGCCGGACAAGAGTAATTCTTCGGTATGAGCCTGACAAACTACCCCAACAAACCGAAACAATCGAGT
>Ga0209636_10008930_pt1 | contig 10214 bp, 7 predicted proteins | sample DeeMarSWOR152_54_FD_187464 | JGI IMG/M metagenome (GOLD analysis project Ga0209636, IMG submission 187464) | Marine sediment microbial communities from White Oak River estuary, North Carolina - WOR-1-52-54 (SPAdes) (version 2) | ecosystem: Environmental > Aquatic > Marine > Intertidal zone >... | reverse complement strand
GGTCATTTCGACACTAGATCCGAATCCATATGTGAATGGGAAAGGTATTGATAAACTTAAAAAATCTGGAATAAATATTGATGTAGGTATATTAGCCAATGAGGCAGTCAATTTAAATGAAAAATACTTTAAATTTATCAAAAGCGGGCTTCCATTTGTACATCTAAAAATCGCTCAATCAATTGATGGTAGAATCGCTACCCATAGTGGGAATTCGAAATGGATTACTAATATAAATGCTTTAAAAAAAGTACATCGAATGAGATCGGAATACGACGCTGTCTTAGTTGGTATAAACACTGTATTACTGGATAATCCTTCACTAACCGTCAGGTACAGTCAGGGAAGAAATCCTCATCGCGTTATCTTGGATAATGAATTCATTATTAAAGATGATGCAAAGCTAATTTCAAATGATAAGCCATCTAAAACAATAATCTTTACGGGTAAAATTAAAAAAGGAATAAAAGTAGAAAAACTAACGGAGAGGGGAATAAAAATTGTTTCATTGAATTCTGATTTAAAAAGAGATTTAAATTTAGAAGAAGTTTTACGAAAATTAACAGAAATAAATATATCATCCGTTCTTGTAGAGGGTGGAAGTGAAACTTTTACCAGTTTTATAAGGCACAATTTATACGACAAGATATCTATTTTCATCTCACCTATAATAATTGGATCAGGTATTCAAAGTGTTAATGATCTTGGAATTACTACCCTTACTGATGCATACCAACTTGAAAATATCAACATTGAAATCTTCGATAAACAAATTTTAATTCAGGGTTATAGAGATTATAAATCAATTTTACCATAACGATTGGTGGGAGAATAATACGTGTTTACGGGTATTATTGAGGAAATTGGAGAAGTAATCCATATTCAAAAATTAATTGATGGCTTAGAAATCACTGTATCTGCTCATAAAGTCATAGATGATTTAATGCCTAACGATTCGATTGCCATTGATGGCGCTTGCCACACGGTAATCCGAGTAAGTCACTCAACATTCTCGTTTCAGGCAGTTGGAGAAACTATTCAGAAAACAACTTTAGGCAGTTTTCGTGTCCATCGTAAGGTAAATTTAGAACGCCCTCTAACATTAAACAGTCGTTTAGGGGGGCATATGGTGCAAGGTCATATTAATACAGTAACTCGAATTCTGCATCTCAATAGAAAGGGTGAAAATTATCAACTTGTGATAGATATTCCTTCTCAATTCAGAAAATATTGTATTGAAGAAGGTTCAATAACTGTTGATGGTATCAGTTTAACAATTGCCAAAATAAATCAATCAAAAGCCAGTATGAGTATTATTCCCCATACTTTTGTTAATACAACTCTCCAGTATAAAAAACCAGGTGATAACGTGAACATCGAAGTCGATATAATTGGTCGATACATAGAAAGTATACTCAGCAACAAGGAAACTGATATAACCATTAACAAATTAAGAGATTGGGGTTATTAAATCTCAGGAGATTAAGATGGTTAACCAAGAATTCTCAAATTTAAGAGCTGCTTTAGACGATTTAAAGGAGGGTAAAATTCTAATCGTTATTGATGATGAAGATCGCGAAAACGAAGGCGATTTGATCATGGCCGCTGAAAAAGTTACCCCAGAAGCAATTAACTTTATGACTAAATTTGGTAGAGGCATTGTTTGTTTAGCCATTACCAATGAACGGGCAGAAGAACTCGAATTAGAATATATGGTCGACCAAAATACCGCTTTGCACGGAACAGCATTTACAGTTACTATTGACGCTCGACATGGCACTACTACAGGTATATCAGCATATGACCGTGCATTGACCATAAAAAAATCAATTGATCCGCAAACCAAACCTTCTGATCTTGCCAGACCAGGACACATTTTTCCGCTGATTGGGAAGTCAGGGGGTGTTTTGCGACGAGCAGGACACACCGAAGCTGTTATAGATTTAACCTTCCTGGCAGGATTTCAACCCGCAGGTGTTCTTTGTGAGATTCTGGATGATAATGGAGAAATGGCCCGTTTACCTAAATTAAGAAAAATTGCAACTCAACATGGATTAAGAATTATTACCATAGCTGAATTAATTGAGTTCCGAAGAAAAAAAGAAAAACTAATTAAACGCGTCACCGAGGTGGATTTACCGACAATATTTGGGAACTTTAAATTAATATTGTATGAGAACATTCTCGATTCAAAAGATCATCATCTGGCTTTAATTAAGGGCGATGTGAATGATGGAAATCCTGCACTGGTACGTGTGCATTCAGAATGTCTAACCGGTGATACTTTAGGCTCGTTGAGATGTGATTGTGGAGACCAACTACAAACTGCACTTAAAAAAATTGAAGAACGGGGAAGAGGAGCTTTGTTATATATGCGACAGGAAGGTCGCGGCATTGGACTCCCCAATAAAATTCTTGCCTATAAACTGCAGGATGATGGAAAAGACACAGTCGAAGCCAATGAAGAATTAGGATTTAAAGCAGATTTAAGAGATTATGGTCTAGGTGCACAGATCCTGCTGGATCTTGGTATTCAAAAAATTCAATTGATGACCAATAATCCCAAAAAAGTTGTCGGTTTAGAAGGTTATGGTTTGGAGATTGTTGAAAGGATTCCCATCGAGATCGATCCAAATCCGGTTAATGTGAATTATCTAAAAACTAAAAAAGAAAAACTTGGACATTTATTATTAACCGATAAAAAACCGAATCCGTAACAGTTTAATTCATAAAATGTTAATTATTAAAAGGAGATACAAATGCCAGAACATGTACATGGAATTCTTTCTGGGGAAGAACGTCAATTTGGGATCGTGGTAAGTCGATTTAATGAATTTATTTCTCAAAAATTATTGGATGGTGCACTCGATTGCCTGCAACGTCATAAAGTTATGGATAAAAATATTCACATTTACTGGGTTCCCGGATCATTTGAAATTCCAATTATCGCAAAAAAACTTACCCAAAAAAAACAGTATGATGCTATTATTTGTTTGGGAGCGGTTATTCGTGGGGCTACCCCTCACTTCGAATATATTGCTACCGAAGTTACCAAAGGAATCGCACAAACCGCATTAGAAACCGGTAAACCGGTAATCTATGGTATTATCACCGCCGATACGCTTGAACAAGCCATAGAACGGGCCGGAACGAAAGCCGGCAATAAAGGATGGTTCGCTGCTTTATCAGCAATTGAAATGGCCGATTTAATGACAAAAATATAAGCGATAAAAAATGCGTTCTTAAACTTCTACTAAAATTTAAAATGTGAGAACTATTTTTATCAAATCAAGTATAGTAATTTAATATAAATGTGATGACTCAGAAAATATCAATTCACAATTGGATCTAATTTATGAACCAAACCAGGCTTTTAATACTTATTTCAAGTTTTTCTTTACTATTGTTATTACAAGCTGCCGCTAAAAACTTTCCTTTTGAAATAATCACCAATTTAAATGATGCGAAAGTATTAATGATTTACAACGACACACTTTATGCTGCAACCACTGGTGGATTTGTCATTTATCCCATGGAGAACAATGATTTTGAAGTTTGGACAACTGAGCATGGTATAACAGACCACAATTTTAGAGCGTTATTTGAATCAGACAAGGGCATAATCATAGTCGGTACATTAGATGGTACTATCAGTTTCTACTATAAAAGTAATCAAACCATTGTCGAAGATTTCAATTTACAAGGCGAAGAAATAAAATCCATCTGTTCAATCGCCGATACACTCTGGATCGCATCAAGAAAATTAGTCGCAGTTTATTTATTTAATCCTGATAAGAATAAATTTGAATTTCGCGACTTTTACTCAAACTTCAACACACATTTTAATTCATTTGAACAAATCTTATATCATGATGGAAAAATTTGGATAGCGAGTGACAACGGATTACTTTATGCTCAGGGAAATTTTTTAAGGTTCAATTTAAAATCAGCTGATAATTGGAAAACATTATCTGGTTTATCTGATAATATTATTTACTCCCTTGCACAGAATACAGACACTTTATTGATTGGGACACAAAATGGATTATTCAAATATATCCACGATACTTATGTAAATATAAAATCGGGATTGGTCGGTACTGATCTCAGACATATTAAGATTAAAAACAACAAAATATACGTTGATAATAAATCTCACATCTATCAGCTAAATTCTGATCATTTTACCTCCATTTACACTTCATCAGTCTCAAATATTAATGATTTCGATTTAGATTCTTCAGGAAATGTATGGATCTCAATTAGTGAAAGGGGACTTTTAAATGCTACACAACAAAAAAGTATGCGGTTTAATGGGCCTATAGATAATATATTAGGAGAAATTTACCTAGACAACAGTGGGAAATTATGGGTTTTAACCAATATTTTTGGTGATGCTAGCCCTCGAGGCTTTTCGGTACTTTTACAAGATGGTATATGGAAAAATTACCGACATATGAAAGATTGGTATCCAACCGCTAGTGCTCAAGCGATAACAGAAGATGCCAATGGAAATATCTGGATTGGTTCTTGGAATGGTGGATTAACCATAATTGATCCCAATTTAAAGTTTTATCATTTTAATAATTATACAACATCAGGGGAGTTATGGGTATACTCGATTTTAGAGGAGGATACATTAATATATGATGCACCGGATTCAGTTAGGCATTTCATCTCTTACACCGGAGATTATCCAGATTTATTGGTAGTTACCGATCTGCTATTCGACAATACCCATCAAAGTATTTGGTTATCACTATATAGAGCAGGTAACGGAAAACCACTTGTTAATTATCCATTACCAACATTTTCTGATCAAGCTTTCGATAGTTTAACCTGGCAAAGAATGAGTATTCCATCAAACTTACAAGAACCTAACAATTTAGCGGCACTCACTCAGGATATTTTTGATAACTTGTGGATTGGTACGGTAAGAGACGGGGCTGTTACCAGGCAATTAAATGATACAGGGGGTTATAATTGGTTTAATATCAATGAGGATGATAATTTAAAGAGTAACTCTTGCTTATCAATTGCAGGAGATCAAGATGGTTATGTTTGGCTCGGTACTAAGGCAGGATTGAATGCATATATCAATGGTAACCTTTTTGATTTGCGGGAAGATTACCAACCAATTGGTTTGAAAATAAATGAAATATTCGTAGATACCCAAAACAATAAATGGTTTGCCACTGATAGAGGTTTAAGTTTACTGAGAGCTAGTGGTTCACCATGGGATCCAAATAGCTGGGTTCATTTCGTTCCAAAAAGAAGTGAGTTGATTGGAGCAAATATATATCCCTCTAATTTACCGAGTGAGGTAATCAGAAGTGTTTTCGTAGACGATCGTACAGGTGATGTTTATTGTACTACACTTTCCGGATTGGCTATATTAAGGAGCAATCCTTTTACAACACCGCTACCTACCTTAGATAAGGTAAAAATTGGCCCTGTTCCTTTAATTATAGGTGATAAAAAAAATAATTTTCTATTTTTCAGAAATTTGACAGGAAATTGCCAAGTAAAGATATTAACGTCAACCGGTCGCCTTGTCCGTACACTTGATAGGTCTGATATAGATGAAATTCTTGGAAGTCTTGCTCAATGGGATGGAAAAAATGATGAGGGCCGGTTTGTGTCGAGTGGTGTTTATCTATATCTTATAACAGATGAAAATGGAAACGCTGCTAATGGGAAATTCTTAGTTATCCGGGATTAGTATCATTCTAAAATGAAAATACTAAGCATAAACATAAATACATAAATTTTCCACCTCCCGAATGTAATAATTCATAAAAGAATTCTTGATATCTCTATATAGATTTCATTAATTTTTCTTAACTCATATATCATTATTGAAATATGCTTAAGACCATTCATATCCATGATTTCGCACTTGCACAAAATTTACATATTAATTTTAATAATCGTCTCAATATCATTACTGGAGAAACAGGAACAGGAAAATCTATTTTAGTTGGAGCAATTTCAGCTGTCCTGGGGGGGCGAGTATTTACAGAGGTGATTCGTACAGGTTCTGATAAAGCAACTGTTGAAGCCATTTTTGACATCTCTATTCTCAATAATCTCAAAGAGAAACTAAAAGAAAAAGGGCTTAACGACGCCAATGAGCTTATCCTCAGACGAGAAATTTCGCATAAACCTAACGCCCGAGCATTCGTCAATGACATGCCAGTCACTATAAAAACCCTATCAGAAATCGGTGATTTACTTGTGGATATTCACGGGCAGAGCGAACATCAAAGCCTGCTTCGCAAGGAAACTCATCGCTACTTCCTGGATGCATATGGTCGAATGGATCCTCTTCTTCAGAAAGTCTCTGAACAATACAACGAGGTCGGCCACCTTACGGAAAAGCTCCAAAATTTACAAAGCCGGCAGAAAAGCCTGGAAGAGAAATATACACTTTATCAATTTCAATTGGAAGAGATAGACAGAACACAACTAAAAGAAGGTGAAGATGAAGAATTAGAAGCTGAACGTAAGATACTCAATAATACAGAAAAAATTTTCACACTTTCATCAGAGTTTGTTCACTTAATCGATGGCGGAGAGAAATCAAACTTACGAGAATCCATGGGGCAAGCACTTCATATTTTAAAAGAATTATCTGAATTTTCTAAAGATTTTAAAAACATTACTGATGAACTATCGTCAGCAAAAATCATTTTAGAGGAATCGGCTCGAGTAGTTGAAGAATTTAAAAACAAGATGGAATATGATCCGTCTCGATTAGAAGAAATTGAATCACGATTGACGACGATATCCCTTTTAAAGAAAAAGTACGGACCATCCGTCGACTCAATTTTAGAATACCGAGATAAAGTAAAATCAGAACTTCTTTTGAAGGAAAATTTTGATATTGAAATCGACCTCTTACATAAGCAATTACAAGAATCATTAGACAAATATAAAAAATTAGCATTAGAACTATCAGATGCACGAAAAAAGGTAGCCAAAACACTTGAAAACGATGTTGTTAGTCTGCTTAAAAAGATTGGCATGGCCAAAATCCGTTTTCAAGTACTTATAAATTATCAAGAATCGGAAGATGGTATAGTCCAAGAAGATCAGAAAAGGTATTACGGCGATCAATTTGGAATAGACCAGATAGAATTTTACATCTCTACAAATCCAGGTGAAGATTTTAAAGCATTAAGTAAAATTGCATCTGGAGGAGAAATCTCCCGTATCATGTTAGCATTAAAAAACATTTTAGCAGAACAGGATCAAATACCGCTTCTTATTTTTGATGAAATTGATTTGGGAATATCAGGTCAAATCGCCTCCGCTGTTGGGAAAAGTATTCAAGAACTAGCTAAAACACATCAAATAATATGTATTACCCATCTTCCACAAATTGCATCTTTTGGTAATTCTCATTATCGTGTAGATAAAATTATTAGAGATGGACGTACTTTCACTCAAGTTCAATCATTATTTGGTGAAGAGAGAGTTGAAGAAGTCGCTAATTTAATAGGTGGCAAAAAACTGAGTGATGAAATCTTACAGAGTGCCAGACAATTGTTAAGAGAAGCAGAAGAAGATATTTAAAATTCAAATAATTTGTTATCTCAATAATTCTTTCTTACAATTTTCATGAAAATCAGGAACAATAGGGGAGTTTTAATTGGATAAATTTATTGTTCATGGCCTTATTCCTTTAAAAGGTGAAATAGAAATAAGTGGTTCTAAGAATGCCGCTCTCCCAATTTTAGTGGCGACATTACTGTCCCCGGGTAAATACAAAATAGACAACATACCAAGGTTGATGGATGTCAGAACTATCGCCCATCTTTTAAGAATAATTGGAGCAAAAGTTGATATTAATAATCATACAGTGTTCATTGATACAACATTAGCAGATTTCCCAGAAGCGCCTTATGAACTGGTTAAGACCATGAGAGCATCCATATATGTATTGGGGCCTTTGTTGGCACGGTTTAAAAAAGCGAGAGTATCATTGCCAGGTGGATGTGCTTGGGGGCCTCGCCCAGTTAATCTACATATTGGCGGAATGGAAAAACTTGGTGCCAATATAGAGTTGGAGAATGGGTATATTATCGCAAAAAGTAGAAAGCTTAAGGGCGCTCATATTTATTTTGATATATCGAGTGTGGGCGCAACTGGTAATATCATGATGGCGGCCGTCCTTGCAGAAGGTGAAACAATTATAGAAAATGCTGCTTGTGAACCTGAAATAGTTGATTTGGGCAATTTCCTTCAAAAAATGGGGGCAAATATTACTGGATTAGGTACTAAATTTATCAGAATAAATGGTGTCCCCCAATTAAGTCCAGCAGATTATACAGTTATCCCAGATCGTATTGAAACCAGTACATTCATTGTTGCCGGAATACTCACTGGAGGAAATATCATACTAAAAAAATGCCAACCACATCATATTAATGAAGTTATCGAGAAGTGTCGTGAATCTGGCTCAACGATAAATATCTCCCCTGATAGAATAGAAATTATTGGCACAGATAATATCAAACCTGTGAATGTAACAACTGCTATCTATCCAGGATTTCCTACTGATATGCAAGCACAATGGATAGCACTAATGAGCCGTGCCCGAGGGAGTAGTGTCGTTACAGAAACAATTTTTACTGACCGATTTACCCATGTACCCGAGCTAAACAGATTGGGAGCAAAGGTAATAGTAAAGAATAGCGCTGCATTTATACAAGGTGTAAAAACTCTTAAAGGAGCACCGGTTATGAGTACTGATTTACGCGCATCTGCATCGCTCATTATAGCTGCATTAGCAGCGAAAGGTCGAAGTGATATACATCGAGTTTACCACATAGATAGAGGCTACGAAAAATTTGAAGAAAAATTAAAACAACTAGGCGCAGATATTATTCGCATAGATGAGAGTCAGGATATGTAAGAATTTAAAATATTATCTGGGATGGAAAAGTAAAGCGTAATGTCAGAAGTTCCTTTCGGCCAACAATCTCTAAATTACCGTCAATTTTTTTAAGGCAATAAGCTAAAAAAACCACATCTATACCATCAATTTTATTTTGTGCAATTTGATTAGCAGAACCTTGAATCAGTACAGGAAATCGAAAATTTACATCATTGGGAATTTGAAAATCTCCTAAAAAATTAAAGTATAGTTCAATATTATTATTGTCAAAAAGAGTTTCTACTTGTAAAACATAAAATTGATCTTCTTTGACTAGTTTTCGAAAAAATCGATAAAACTCATTAATCACTCCACTTATCGATAAGTAGTTTATTTGGCATCTGGGTATGGCGGTATTGAATTTTAAATTCTTTTCTACCTGATTCTTAAAAAAAGAATCTGCATTTAAAAATTTAATCTCCTCTTTAATCACTTGATTGATATTGATTTCAGTACGCTGATCCATCCTTTCATTCATTAACTTATAATTGAGATTTTGTAAAATAGACCGTACTTGATATGTTGATTTTAAAAGATTCGTATATTCTGCTGAATCTGGAAATTTTTTTTGTAAGAGTTCCACCTGTCTAACAATTATTCCTAATGGATTAAAAATATCATGGATAAGTTCGGGTAAAAGATCTGATAAAAAAATTTTCTGTCTTGCCTCGGGGGGGAATTCAATCATATCCGGTCGATCCACAAGCTTTACAAATGCCATTAATCCTCTAATCAGGCCGCTTTCCTTTTTAATACGAAAATAAGTTTCATAAGGTCCTGATACATTTCCAGCTGCATTCCGCCAATAATAATTTTTTATGACATAGTTTTTCTGTTGAAAATGTCCCAAAAAATTCTGAAGGTCAATTTGATTTGCTCCTAAAAAGCCACCTTCAAAGTCAAACTTACTAATGTCTTCCTCATTCCATCCCAGAAAACTTCTATGATTTGGATATAAACTACTTAATTTCCATTGAGAAGTAAATATTAATAAATGCATGTTGGAAAAATTAAGTAGACTATCTAATTGTGTAACACTGTACTGATTCATTGTAAATCTGTCTCCAAAACTCCTTATGGAAACGATAAGGCTCCCTCTTTTATCCTTACCCCAATACTAATCTAATGCATTTACTGAGAGAAATTAAATTCGGTAAGTATTAAAAAAAGCTGATAAAGACCTAATACTTATTTAATATATACAATTAAAATAAAAATTCAAAGTCGTACTAATGATTTAACAAATTCGAACAGATTTTATAATCTTCTAACC
>Ga0209636_10008928_pt1 | contig 10215 bp, 9 predicted proteins | sample DeeMarSWOR152_54_FD_187464 | JGI IMG/M metagenome (GOLD analysis project Ga0209636, IMG submission 187464) | Marine sediment microbial communities from White Oak River estuary, North Carolina - WOR-1-52-54 (SPAdes) (version 2) | ecosystem: Environmental > Aquatic > Marine > Intertidal zone >... | reverse complement strand
ATTTTCAAAAGATTTTGTTTTATCATGACCGGCCTCCTGATGTCTCGAATTCCTCTTCTCTATTTAAAACATGATTCGCTTTCAATCGTTTCATATTCTTTATACAATTTTCCTTTAGAAATCTTCACTTTTTTATTTCTAATCAGACATGGAGAAAGTGAGAGAACAAAAGCAAAGAACGAAGCTCAATGCTCGATAAACCGTTCAAGCCATTTCATCAAATCATGGACAGTTTGGAAAACCCTGACACCCTTCGGCAGATTTTTCTGTTCTTTACTGCCCAGTATAAAGACAATCTGGATACCAGCGTCAGCAGCCGCCTTAACGTCAAAGTGGGAATCGCCTACAACACAACATTTCTCTTTCTCTAACCTTAACTTCTTGAGTACATACAGAAAGGGAGCTCCAGAAGGCTTCCACAGTCCTGCTTCACGAGACAGAATAAAGTCAAACTTAAGACGGAATTTCTTCAAGAGAATATCTACATTTCTTCGAGAATTGTTTGTGACAAGCGCTTTCTTTATTTTCTTACTCTCCAAAAAAGAGAGAAACTCTCTCATCCCCTCTTTCAATACAGCTTGTGCTGTTGCTTCTTCCTCGAACTTTTCCAGGATCGTCCATTTTTTAGATTTCTCAGGTTCTTTAAGACTCTGAATATAAGAAAGGATGGGAGCTCCTTGGGTGTTCAGCTCTTCCTTGATCTTTTTCCAATCATAAGGAACATCAACCACTGTCCCATCCATATCGAAAATCACACATTTTATCATCTGACTCTTTCTCAAAAATTGGCTTTGTCCAAAAGTGATGGGAAATAAAATTGTCTCATTCATTCACCACAGAACCCACCTCAAACAGTGGCTCTCCTTTGTTAGCAGGAGGGGTATGGATGATGTAGAGCATTATCCCTGAAAATGGAGCCCGCAGTTCTTGTATCACTTTTCCAAGATAATCTGTGAGATAACCCACCTTCTCCCCTTTTCTTACGTAGTAACCCATTTGGGTCAGCGGGAAAAAAAGGCCATCCGCTTCTGAGTAAACGACCTCGTATTTGTCGATCCAAACAACATCTAAATCCAGGTCTGGTCTTCCTTGGATCATTTTGAAAAGCTTCATCACATTCAGAACGCCTTCAACATTACGAGCGATTGATTCCTCATCCGTATTTCCAAGAAAACCAGATTCTGTAGTGATAGCTGGCTTTGCTAGGAGGACAGCTGTATTTCCCAGATATTTGGAAAGGGTCAAATCCTTTGTACGCGACTTATCGATGATGATGTGCTTTATCCCAAAAGCCAATGCCATTTTTTTTGAGATCTGATCTTGGCCCTCATCACCACTAATCATCCAGTAAGTATAGGGGATCAAGGCTTCATTCCCATCACCGCAATGCATATCTATCAAATAATCGCATTGATCCACAACCTCATTTTTGAGGACATAGGCGATTCGCTGAGTTATCGTGCCGTTCGGATCACCTGGAAATACTCTATTGAGATTTTTCCAGTCATACGGATTGTAATAGATGATTCGTTTTTGAAAAGAGTGCAGGTTTGCAACGTGAACAAGGATGAGTGTTCCGGTTAGCTCCGCAGGATCGATCATCTCTTTAAGCCGATACAAAGCTAAAATGGGCGGATACTCATAACCGTGTATTCCTGCAACCAAGGCCAGCACCTTCCCCTTTTGGGCACCCTTGATGACTGTGAAAGGGATTGAGGCTTCAAGCCCATCTTTTTCAGGTACAGCAAGATACCCTGATTTCATCTCGCCTTGGGAAACCTGGATATCTCCAATACGGAACGTGTCATCTTCCTCTGCAGCCAAGATGAGTGCGAAAAATCCGCACAGAACAATAACTGAGAGAATGATATTTCTGAAATTCAGCTGATACATTTCTCTTCCTCCTCATGTGTGTTTGCAAATCCGCCCTTATTCTACCTGTTTCAAATATCCCACACAAATTTTTTTCTCCTTTTATTGCTTCTTGGATTTTTGTTTGATATAATGCCGATTCGAAAACTGAATTTGAACACCAAAAATGGAGTAAATTCTATGGGAAAATTTGTTGCGGTTTTCGGAGGGCTTATCGCTATGGCCGGAGGAATTCTTCTCGCTGTGTTTGTATGGTGGCGAGAATTCTACGAACTTGTGTTCGGAATGATTCCTCCCTTGCTCTTTTTTATCGGACTCATCGCACTCATTGCAGGAATCAGCAGCATCAAAGATTCAAGAAGGACCAAGAAGCTGGAAGAAGAAACTCCTGTAGAAGAAACATCAGAAAAAGAAACAGAACAAGAGCCAGAATAAGAAAGCCCGTTTTTCAACTCTATTTTCAGAACAGACAGACAACACCTTTCCTGTGAAGTCATCTGCATGGCTTCCTTTTTTATCCAACATCTGTCATCCCGTTCAGTGTCGTCGGAACAATTTCTTTTGGACTCAGGAGTCGTGTATCCGCAGGCAAGCGGGCATAGAAATAAAAGTCCTTCACCCAAGAAAAACCTTGCCCTCTCCCAGTTTAATGTAATTCATTCATATCTCTGAAGTTAGGAATCCTTTTTTCAAAAGAAAAACCGCTTGACATGTCAGCGTAATTATGCTATTTGTAATTTGATTACAAATTACAGGAGTTACTCTCATGAATGAAAACAACACAAAAAAGGAGCCCGCATCTCAAGACAAAGAAAAAAAGCAACACCGTCCTTTAGACGACTTTGGCAATCAGGTGGAAAAATTTGCTGTCAAAACAGCTGAATCCATTAGAAAGGTGATCGACAGGGCTTTGGCATCAAGAAATACCGTTTTAACAATTCGCGTGAATGACGAGAGCAACAAAAAACTTAATATGCTGGTTGAAGCAGGTCTCTTCAAAAGCCGTTCGGAGAGTGCCGCATTCCTGATAGAGGAAGGGATAAAAAGTCAGCAAGCTCTATTCGCTAAGATCACAGATAAACTCCAAAAGATGGAGAAAATTCGAGAAGAACTAAAGCTCATCGTTTCTAAGGAAGTTGAAGTCAAACCAACCAAAGCGGCTGAAACAAAAAAGAAAAAGCCCACTCCTTAGTGTGTTTACGCCTTTTCCTGAATATGCTATCATTTTTAAGTGGTATCATTCTTCGTCTCTGCACTCACTTTTCTCACTCTCGCTATCACCCCTGCTACCCAAGACATAGAAAGAGCCTTCCTCCAGAATAATCCAAAACTGCTCTCGAACCTCTTTTCTACCCAATATCCTCTTAATGTTTCCCTTCCTGATCCCATTTTTTTTTCTGATCAAATCACTCACCACCAGGCCTATTTTTTGTTTAAAAAAATCTTTGCTTTTTATTCAACCTTCGAGTTTTACTCCGAACAACAAACCTTAACGCCTGAAAAGGCCAGCTATATTTTCAAAGCCAGATGGTCCTTTCGAGATAAAAAGAACAATGACCAATATCCGTTCTACATCTTTTTTTTCCTTAACATGGAAGCTTCCAAAGATGGGGCAAAATCAATTTGGAGAATTTCGGAAATAAAGGCAAAGAAGATTTGAAAAAGAATTTTTTTTTCGCTTTTATCGTGGGAACAGCCCTTTCTCTTCTTCTGTTTATCTTTTCCTTTTTTCTCCCTTCCCTCCTTACGTCTAATTACTATGAAAGAAGTCTGAACCGACTCAGACGCACGGCCAGTGAAATAAAAAATGAGTTTTCACGAGTCTTAGATACCATCGACGCAAATCAGAGCTCAGTTAGAGAATCTGTTCCGCTGAATACAAATGAAGAAATATTTTCCATGTTCAAACGGCTCAACCTGAATCCAGAAACCGAGGGGGTCAGCTACTGCGACAGGTGGGGAAATATTGTCCTCTGGCTCGGCAATATCATCGATCTCCAAAATATCAAGCGTCATAATGGAAGAGGTGTCCTCTTCGAAGAAAAAAACAGCTTGCTCCTCATCAAGGCCAAAGCCTCTGTCTACCTTGTATCAATCAAAAAAACACCTGATGGAAACTGTTTCGTCTTTTATCATCTGCTTGCTTTCCTGCCTCAGTTTAAAACTCCCTATTTAAGAGAATATCACTTTCTCCAGCCCCAGCTCCTGCGCAATTGCACCATCCAGTATTGGGATTTTCGGGACGATGTTTCCACGCTCGAGAGGATCTTTTTAAGACACGAAGACGAATATGTAGGAGAACCCGGACTGCAAGGTGAGGTTCAAACCTTGATTTTTCCATTAAGGGCCCTTGACAAGAAGATTATGGCCACAGTGAATTTGAATTCTCCTTCGCTCTCTTCAAGACTCTCCTCCCTTCATGAACAGATCCTCTTGATTTCTTATTTACTCTTTGGTATTTCCCTGATATTTTTACTTTTCCATCTTGTCCGCTCGCCATCTTTTTACAGAGAACGAAAGCTTCTTTCCGTAGTCTTTATTATTCTGACTTTAGCCGGACTGAGAATGCTCTTTTTCCCTTTGAGCAATCTGGAAAAAATCCAATCTCTTTCCATTTTTTCGCCGTCCATCGCAAGTTTTCTCTCTATCTGGAACTTCACTCAATCTCCGGCTGACATCTTTCTGACTGCCTTCATACTTTTCTTGATCGTCGGCTGCGGTTTCATTTACTTTCGCAGTTATTTGGAAAAAAGAAAGGCAAAAAGCACGATTGGTTCTGCCCTTTCTGTGAATTTCATTGTCATCTCTTTTTCTCTCCTTATCCTTTTCTTATTCCAGGAGGTTCTCACTCGACTTGTCTCCCATTCAAACCTCAACCTTCTGCGCATCACTTTCGAGCCTTCATTTTTTCTCCTGCATCTCAGTATCTTTCTCTTTCTTTTCACTTTTCTTCTTCTCTGTTTTACCCTGTTCCGATTAGCGAGATTGTTCTCTCGAAACATGCTTTTGCCTCTCCCCATCTTCGCTATTGCGTTTGCGTTCTTTGTCCTCATTTTCAGGAATAGAATTCACCCTTTACTCTTCTTCCTCTATTTCATCCTGCTTCTTGCACTGCTGATATTCGCCCAATCCCCAGACCTTCTACGGAAAAGAGAAGTGCTTTTCTCTGGCTTCATCTTGGCCATTTTTCTGATCTACTCATCGATTGACCTGTCTTTTTCTCAGCGAAACAGAATCCTCATCGAAAATTTCCTGCAAAATATCATAAAATCTCAAGAAACTTGGGGGAATTATCTCATCAGAGAATCACTGCCCGATATTGACAAAAGGGCAGAGACGATCAAATCCTTTCTTCAAAATCCTGAGCCTTCTGATCTGGCCCAGACTCTCTGGGAAGAGACCTGGTTTGCAAAATTCAGCTGGTACTCAAGCCTTGAAATACTCACCCCAGAAGGCGTCATACTTTCCCGATTTTCATTGAATGTGCCGGAACTTTTCCAGCTTGAATTCGCACTGCCCCAGAGTGAAGACTGGATCATCTTGCGCCAAAACCTTCTTTTCAGGGGACTCGAAAAAGACTTCCTAGTTGGATACAAAGATTGGTTTGTGGAGGGAGACCCTATAGGCAGGTTGATGATCTTCCTTTCTGTTGATTATGACGTGCTCCCTTTCCTGTACTCAGCCAATCCTTATTTTGAACTCGTGCGTGTTTCATCTATCCCTTCTCTCAATCAACTCGATCTCGGATTCGCCATCTTTGATCTTAACGGAGAGTTGATTTTCAATCCCAACAAAATGTCCAAGGGAATCCCCCCCGCCACCCTTCAAAGAGTCAACAGATCATCGAAGGCCTTCTGGTCCTCATTTGCTGATAAACAGAAAAAATTCAACAGCCTGTATTTTCAATACAATCAGAAGATCTATGCACTGTTCCTCCCTGAAAAGAGCTTTCTCGATCATTCAGTTGATTTTCTCAAATTCTTTTTCCTTTATCTTCTTTTCTTAATGATCTTTCTTTTTGCTCTTATTCTATCGCCCAATAGGAAAAAAATAAAAAATCCTTTTTGGTCATTCTCCAACCGGGTCTATATTTCGTTCGTCGCCATCGCTCTTATCCCTCTTATTTTATTCACCGTGTCCACAAGAAATTTCTTCAAGCAGATGTTTACCCAACAGATCACAGAAAAAGCAGAAATTCATGCTAATTTCGCCCGAAGGATTGTTGAAGATTTTATCTCCGAACAACAAGATCAACAGCTTTCCTTAACCCTTCCTCCCGATTATGTGATGCTTATGATAAGCTCCGCCATTTCCAATGATGTCAACCTTTACCAAGACGGCAGGCTCATTTCTTCCAGCCGGAGAGAATTTTTTGATTATGGCATCCTTCCCGAAATGATAGACGGCGAGGTCTACTATAAGATTCAATATGAAAACAATCCTTTCTACTCTCAATCTCAAAATATCGGAGACTACTCTTTCCACACCCTCACCGTTCCATATCTTTTCGAAGATTCTTTATTGCTCATTTCGCTTCCCTTTCCTCTGGAACAACAGGAGATCTCCAAGGCAACAAGAGAACTGGTTGAATTTTTCTTCCTGATATCCTCTTTCTTCATTTTTGTCGTCCTCCTTTTTGCACGGGGAATGGGCGGCATGATCGTCACCCCGATTAGAAAATTGCTGGCTGGAACCAGAGAGGTCAGCGTGGGAAATCTGGAAGTATCCATTCCCCATCAACACCAGGACGAAATGAAAACTCTCATAGACGGATTCAATTCCATGGTGGAAAATCTCAAAAAACACCAGCAGGAATTGGCTGAGATGAGCAAAAAAGTGGCATGGGCAGAGATGGCCAGAAAGGTAGCTCATGAAATAAAAAATCCCTTGACCCCTATCCAGCTCTCAGCAGAACACCTCTTGAGCGTGTACAAAGACAAAAAAGGAGATTTTGAAGAGACTTTAGCCGAGTCAACATCTTACATTATCAAAGAAGTCGAGAACTTGAGAAAAATTGCAAAGGAATTTCTCGAGATTTCTAAGGAAACTGCTCTCCAAAAGGAAGCCTTTGATATCAAAGAGGTTGTCAGAGAGACGATCGCTCCGTACAAAAACATACTTGCCGAACGGATAACGCTCAAGGAGACATATGAAGGAGAAGATTTCATCTTTACCGGTGATAAAACAAAAATAAATATCGCTTTACGGAATGTTTTCACCAACGCTGTTGAGGCTATAGGCGGACGCGGTAAAATCGAAGTCAAGGTCTGCAGCAAAAAAGACTCTTTGACCATTGAAATAAATGATTCCGGAGTGGGAATGGACCAGGTGACATTGGACAGGATTTTCGAGCCCTACTACTCCACAAAAGAGGTCGGAACAGGACTAGGATTGACCATCGCAAAAAAGATCATCGAAGACCATGAAGGAAAAATCACCGCATCGAGCCAAAAAAATGTGGGAACAAAGATAACCATATCTCTTCCGCAACAAAGATAATCTGTTTTCTGATCAGCCGAAAACAGAGCGCCTGGTCCGACTAAATTGAACACATCCTGGATTTTTTTTAAAATTTATGAAAGAATGATTTGGAACAGATGAAAAAAAGATTCGCTCCCGTAATCGGTTTAGCCGTGTCCCTTTTTGCTGCTTCTCCTCTCATGTCTGAGAGCATCAGCTTTAAACTCAGCTACAATACAGCTTCTATAAACAAGAGTGACCTGAACACATGGATTGAATCCTATAACATGCTTTGGAATGACTGGCAATCCAGATGGGGGGGGCAACTCGATGGCCGACTCGATCCCGTCAAATATGGCCCCAAGTATGAAGTGGAAATCAGGATTCCTGTTATCTATGGGCTGTCTTTTAATCTAGCCGGGAGCTCTTTTAGTTCTTCAAAAGAAGGGACGATTCAATTCATCAACGACACGATGGATCAAACCGAGAAGGACTTCATCAAGAATGAGGTCAAGGGTTTCCCGATAAAGATTGGATTCAGTTACATCCAATCTCTTCCCTTTTTGGAGAACCTGTATGTTTTTGGCGGTATCGGCAGGCACATCGCATTTTTGAAATACACATACTTTCAAGACTATGAATTATCCATTTCAAATATATCTTACCTCTTAACAAGGGAAAACACTTATAATTCCGAAGCACTTGGTGTTTATGCTACGCTCGGATTTGAGTACGACTTAATCAAACAGATTGCCATTGTGATCGAGGCAGAAAAAATATGGTCCAAAGCCGATGGCTTTAAAGGCACATACACTTCAGAACTGATCGATCCCTTTGATCAGACTCAAGATAATGAATCGGGGAAAGCTTCTCTGTACTTCTATGAAAACAAACAGTGGTGGAATGATAAGTATTATTATGCCTTTGCTGGACATAAAATTAAACCCAAAGAGCCCGATGATTATCCCCCAGGGGTAGAAGACATCCAGAATCTCCGCCAGGGAGAATTTGATCTGAGCACATTCTCTTTTAAAATCGGGTTTCGTTTTAAGTTTTAAAGATTCAAACCCATGTCAAAAACACTGGTAACCTACTTGAGCTGGAGTGGAAACACAAAAAAAGTCGCTGAAGCTCTCTTCGAGGAACTGACGGGTGAAAAGGTCCTTAAAAAACTGGATGAGATTCAAAATCTCGAAGAATATGACCTCATCTTCATAGGATTCCCGGTCCATTCCCATAGCGTTCCCGTCAAGGCACAAGAAGTGCTCAAAAAAATTCCTCCTGGAAAAAAAATCGCTCTTTTTTCCACCTATGGGTCCATAACCGGAAGCCATCTATCCCGCGAGGCTCTGGAGCACGCTTCAGCGCTGGCATCAAAAAGCAAGATTCTGGGCACATTCTCCTGCCGCGGTAAAGTCTCAAACAAAGCCATGGAGACTTTGAGCAAATCGCCTGAACATAAGGCTTGGGTGGAAATGGCTGCATCAGCCCAAACTCATCCCGACGAAAACGATCTTGATGACGCGAGGTCTTTCGCCAAGAAGATACTGATGCTCAGCATTCATGATGAGTGATCATTGACTTGAACTCAGGTCTTTTTGACTTCTTGAATGATCTGGTCTGCAACAGTATAAGGATCAGTCTCTCTTTTGTAAATTCTCTCAATAAAATTATCAATTTCAGAGTCTTGAATCGTTTCAGAAACAGCTCGGAACAACTTTTCATTTATGATGCCTCTCAACATCCAAAAAAGCAGCCTCTTCTTTCGAGAGGCCTTCGATTCTTCATCCCTTTCGGTTGTCAGCTTATCGATCTCCTGGAAGAGCAGCTCAATGCCTTTTCCCTCTGTGGCAACCGTCTTTACCACTGGAGGAGCAGTACTGTTTTTCAAGCCCAAATCCAGGATAGCTCTTAACTGCCTTTCTGTTTTATCGATTTCTGGAGAATCCGCTTTGTTGAGAACAAAAATATCAGCAATCTCCATGATACCTGCTTTAAAGACTTGAATCTCATCCCCGGCTCCAGGGACCAGGACCACCAGAACAACATCAGCGAATTTAACAACTTCCACCTCATCTTGTCCAACTCCTACAGTTTCCACCAGAATCACATCTTTACCCGAAGCTTCGAGAATAGCAATGGCCTCTCCCGAGGCTTTGGCCAATCCTCCCAGATGGCCGCGTGTGGCCATACTGCGGATGAATATACCTGAGTCGATGCTGTGCCGCATCATCCTGATTCGATCCCCCAGGATGGCACCTCCGCTAAAAGGACTGGAAGGATCCACTGCCACGATTCCTATCTTTTTATCTACCCTCCTCAACACTTCAATGAGCTTGTCGACCAACGTGCTTTTGCCTGAGCCGGGAGATCCTGTGATCCCGATGATCGTCGATTTTCCTGTATGAGGAAAAATCTCTTTCAGCAGGTTCTGTGCTTCCATGCTTTTGTTTTCAACCATAGAAATTCCCTTGGCTATTGCCCTAGGATTCCCTTTGAGAAGCTCCTGGATTAAATTCATTCTCTCCATCAGGATTCATACAATACTATCTGAAGAGTTAATATTCAGAAAGGACCTTATGGGCGATGATCCAACGTTGGACCTCTGAGGTTCCCTCTCCAATCGTGGCCAGTTTCGAATCTCGGTAATACTTTTCCACAGGATAGTCCTTTGTGAAACCATAGCCACCATGAACCTGAACAGCAATGGAAGAAGCCCTCACAGCCAGTTCGCTGGCAAAGAGCTTGGCCATTGCAGATTCCTTGGGAATCTTTTTTCCTTGATCCTCCAAAAATGCGGCACGATAGGTAAGGAGACGGGCTGCATCTAATTCTGTATAACCATCAGCCAGCATCCATTGTATCGCTTGAAAATTGGCAATG
>Ga0209636_10008927_pt1 | contig 10216 bp, 6 predicted proteins | sample DeeMarSWOR152_54_FD_187464 | JGI IMG/M metagenome (GOLD analysis project Ga0209636, IMG submission 187464) | Marine sediment microbial communities from White Oak River estuary, North Carolina - WOR-1-52-54 (SPAdes) (version 2) | ecosystem: Environmental > Aquatic > Marine > Intertidal zone >... | reverse complement strand
CCTGACTATGGCCAATATGTGGAATTTGCTGGCTGGTTATAGTGGTCTGGTATCCCTGTGCCCGGCGGCTTTTATCGGGCTGGCAGGATACACCCTGGCAATAGGCACATGGGTCGGTTTGCCTTGGTATCTGGGAATAATAGCCGGTGCTGTAGTAGCGGCGGCATTTGCTGCTCTCATATCGTTTCCTGTCTTCAGACTGAGAGGCATATATTTCGCTATTGGGACACTAGTTTTGCCTGAAATATTGAGGTTTGTGTTTACAATTTGGGCGCCTGTTGGAGAGCCGGTGTATGGTGGAGGGGCAGGCTATACGGTGAAGGGGGTGGCGGAGGTTACACGGGGACAGGAATATTGGATGGCTCTGGCTATCGGGATAGCGTCAATTTTCCTTATACGATATATCTTGCGTTCAAAACTGGGCTCGGGACTGGCTGCAATCCGCGATAACGATTACACCGCTGCCAGTTGTGGGATAAACGTTTTCAAGTTAAAGTTATACTCCTTTGTTATTTCTGCCTTCGTAACCGGAATAGCTGGAGCAATTTTTTATCTCTACCAAGGGTATATAGAGCCAGTCAGCGCTTTCAGTATACGATGGCTAGTCCCAATAATGCTGGCTACCGTTATAGGGGGGGAAGGCACTGAAGAGGGACCGATTGTGGGAACTATTATCGTTGTCTTTTTGTACTTCACGCTAGGCAGATACGCTCAAATCAGCCTAATCATACAGGGCGTAATATTGATAGCCATAATGTTACTGGCACCGCAGGGTATCATGGGCTCTATACGCAAGACTCGAGCTTACCGCTCCCTGTTACAATTAGCTACCAGGCGCTGAAGTGAGCCGTTCCGATCCTTATGAGATTGCACAAAACGCTACTTTGTGTAGTGAGGTAACAAAACAGGCTAATGTGACTTAGCTAAAGCACACACGGGTGATAGCTACTCATTCCAAACGCTGACTGGTCGGTCTAGCTGCTAATTGTCCGGTTCCTCAAGTTCTTCTTCAGCGAAGCGCGCCGTCAAGCCTTTGGACTCTATTCTCACCATATACCAAAAGCGAAAGGTATCCTTAATAGGTTCTTTATCTACGACCCCGGTGTGGCCGCTATACGGTGAAGGATAATTGACACTGATTTTCACTTTGCTGCCTTTCTTGAACTTCGGCACTATGCTACTATACCCCCGGGGAAGATCATACGCTCTTCGTTTAATCGGGTCAGACAGGATCGCATAAGCCTCGTTTATCTCTTGCATTTTTTTATGGGCTTTCTTGCCTTTCTGATTCCTGTCTGGGTGGCATTGAAAAGCTAGTTTGTGATATGCCACTCTTATTTCCTCTGCGCTGGCAATTGGCTCAATACCCAAGACTTCGTAGTAGTCTCGTTCACTTGTCCTGTAATAGGTCTGGTTATTAATAACAACGGGCATATCTTCCTCTCCTGAAACTACTCAACTATGCCACACTATACTACTAATATACTATGGCTCATGTTTTGAAAGGTGTCAATCACCCATTCGTACTGGTTATTCCGTTACTTTAGTTCTGGCCTGTTCAGCGGCTCCTGTTGGCCGGCTACCTGATGCAAGGCACTGGTACTGTGTCTACAGTCCTCTATTCCGACTGGCCACCAGTGGAATCGGGTCGCCACAACCTGGGAGAGAGGCTGGGGTGAATGGCAACCGGAAGGACAAAGGGGTAGCCTCAAGTATATCCAACTTCTGGTGAACGACTGCCCCGATTATCGTTTTATCATGGGCGAAACTAGTTACTCGTCTTTTCTTAGTTCGATAATGCGGTCGCGGATCGTAGCAGCTTTTTCAAATTGCATTCTGCATATCCTGATTTCCTACGGTTCGTTTCATATTTTGGCAACTTCAGGGTCTTTAAGGAAATAGGTGGTAATAGAATGATCCATGGGTATCATTATCGTTGGTGAGCTAGTCCTTCCATGATTATTAGAGAAATCTACGCGAGATGCATTGTGTCCAAATCAAAGGTCTTTAACTACGCGATCAATCCGTACATTGGGTGCCAGCATGGTTGCACCTGTTGCTACGCTCGTTTTATGGAGAGGTTCACCTGAGTCGGGCTCATTTGGCTGGCCACACTCATAAGGGAACCTTATATGCTGTAGTAATATAATAAACACATATGAGGATACTTCATATAATAATATCACTTCTTCAAAAAAGGTCAGTACCTCGATGTGACACGTGCCTTGTGCCTTTTAACTCTATTTTGTATACCATTTAATTTATTCATCACTTAAATTCCATTGAGCACGTTTTGAATGAATCATGATTTACGCAATGCAGGACTGCAGGAAAGTCAGAAAAGTGCAATCTCCTTTCGAGGATCAGGGCTTCTGGGACAACCTTTGGCTTGGCACCATGTAGTAATTAAGGCTGCCAGAGGTATTCCTCAAATCGAATAGGGTCGAGGTTAACTCCTCGACCCTATTCTTTGCCTTCGTGTAACACAGGCGGCATTTACTTAGGCACCGGGATTCATGACGCGCCCGACAAAGAGAATGGCACCCGTCTCAATGTCGCGAATCAGGAAGATGAAGGGGTGTTCAATGGTGACCTCAATAGGGGGTTTATATGCTGCTACTCTCTTCATAATCACTGCGGTGGCGGCAGCAGCCTCGGTGCCAGCTTCATCCACGGCAACGAATGCCTTGTGCAAAACGGCTGATATGAACAGCTCACGATTACCAGTCATTCCGGAAAAATCCGCTTCGTAGGGAGAAAAGGCAATCGGCATGCCCATCCCGGCGAGGGTATCCTTCAGGCTGAATTCTGACTCGAATTCAAATTGAGGCATCGTCAGAGTGACCCGAGTAGATTGCAGACTATTTATGATGTCACTGATCTTCTGAGCCTGAAGTCCTTCTTCAAAAGCCTCGAACTTGCCAGCTTCAGGTAAAAGGATAACCATAGAGAGCTCACCGCCGTCGTAGAGCAGTTCAACTGCCTGGTATCCTTTTCCCTTGGTATAGCCGAATGACTCCGTCTGTTTCATCATCGGCACTATTACCTGCCCGCCATCGAGAAGGTAGAACGGGCCGTCTGCTGTAATGTTCCCATCGAAGGGGTACTCCCAGGCAGCATTGAAGTAGATAGCATTGGTCAGCACAAGGCGGGTCAGTACATCAATCTCGCCTGGCGGGATAAGGTCTTTGATGCGACCTTCCGTCTGGTTGTTGACCCAATCATTGATGATGAGGCGGGACTTTTCCGTCTCCGTTATGAAGTCCAGTATTCTCAGCCCGGCTCCGTAGTTCTCGGCCAGGACGTCGAGAAATTCAGTCAGGAACTCATAATCCTTTTGTCCCCAGATGGCGTTAACGATGTTCAGTCTGAATCCTTCCCCGTCCTTGCCTGCAGCACCTTCACCCCTGCTGGCAAGTTCGGTATCGAGCCAGTTAAATGCCGGGTGCAGCCTATCTTGTTCAAGCATGAATTGAAGGGTATCGGCCATTTGCTGAGCGGTTTCGCCGCGCGCTCCGGCGTATGTCATCGCCAGTGCCAGCGAGATGCTATAGGGAGAGTAGAAAAGATTACCCTCCTTCCCTTTAAGGGCCTGATAAAGCTCAAAGGCGAAAGCGCTGTTTCCTTCAACCAGCAATGCTTGCTCACTCAAACTGCCATCTTTGATAGGTTCGCCTCCTGCCAGATGAGCCATCTGAATAGAGGCTGTCACCGGCAACAGCAACACTATGACTAATACAGCTATCAATCTCTTATTCAGCTCATTCACCTACAGATTGAACAATCCAAGCTTTCGTGCAATACAGGCGGCATTTACTTACGCACCGGGATTCATAACGCGCCCGACAAAGAGAATGGCACCCGTCTCAATGTCGCGAATCAGGAAGATGAAGGGACGGTCTAGGGTGACTTCCACAGGAGGTTCGGGTACTGCTGTTAATTTCATAATCACTGCAGTGGCAGCAGCAGCCTCAGTGCCAGCTTCATCCACGGCAACGAATGCCTTGTGCACAACGTCTGATATGCACAGCTCACGCTTACCAGTCATTCCGGAGAAATCCGCGTCGCTAGAAAAGGCAATCGGCATGCCCATCTCGGCGAGGGTATCCTTCAGGTTGAATTCTGAGTCAAATTCAAATCGGGGCATCGTCAGGGTGACCTGAGTTTCTTGCAGATCATTTATGATGGCGTCGACTTGCTGAGCCTGAAGTCCTTCTTCAAAAGCCTCGAACTTGCCAGCTTCAGGCAAGAGGATAACCATGGAGAGTTCACAGCCGTCATAGAGCAGCTCAACTGCCTGGTATCCTTCCCCCTCGGTGTAGCCGAAGGCCTTCGTCTGCTTCATCATCGGCACTATTACCTGCCCGCCGTCAAGCAGGTAGAACGGGCCGTCTGCTGTCATGTTCCCATCGAAAGGGTTCTCCCAGGCAGCATTGAAGTAGATAGCGTTGGTCAGCACAAGGCGGGTCAGTGCATCAATCGCGCCTTGCGGAATAAGGTCTTTAATGCGTTCTTCTGTCTGGTCACTGACCCACTGGTTGATAGCAAGGCGGGACGCTTCCGTTTCCGTTATAAAGTCCAGTATTCTCAGCCCGGCACCGTAGTTCTCGGCCAGGACATCGAGGAAGTCAGTAAGGAACTCATAATCCTTTTGCCCCCAGATGGCGTTAACAATGTTCAGTCTGAATCCCTCCCCATCCTTACCTGCAGCACCTTCACCCCTGCTGGCAAGTTCTGCATCGAGCCAGTTAAATGCCGGGTGCAGCCTATCCTGTTCAAGAATGAATTGAAGGGTAGCGGCCATCTGTTGAGCGGTTTCGCCGCGCGCTCCGGCGTATGTCATCGCCAGCGCCAGTGAGATGCTATAGGGAGAGTAGAAAAGATTACCCTCCTCCCCTTTAAGCGCCTTATAAAGCTCAAAGGCGAAGGCGCTGTTTCCTTCAACCAGCAATGCTTGCTCACTCGGATTGACATCCGGTGAAGTTATCCGCTCTTTATCTGATTTGAGCACCTCGCCTGCTGCCGGCTGGGTCATCTGAATAGAGGCTATCACTGGCAGCAGCAACACTATGACTAATACCGCTATCAATATCTTATTCATTTTGTTCACCTCCTATAAGTATTTAAATTGTTTAATTTTGCTCTTCAGTTCAAATTTGGCCATTTGGGAGCTCTTCATCTCCGGATTGAGCATCCGGAGCCGGTTCCTCGCTCCGGGGCTCATCAGGTGGGTACTCGTAAGGTGTCCAGGTTGAGTATGGGAGCTCCACCTCATTGATGTAATCTAGATTTTCCAGGTTGTTCATCTTTATTTTGGCGTCCGAGATAGTATAGAGAACATCGTATATGTAGAGGGATCTTTCCACCGAGAAGGGAGAGTAAAAGTAGTAATACTCTTGTTCCGGCTCAGCGATATTCTCAATATGGGTGATTCCGCCTTTGAGTTGGAGCCCTTGGTCTAGAGATATATCAAATACATACGCGCCCTGCCAGACAGGCTCGCCGTAAGCCCACCCAGGAACTCCTTCAGGATAGTCTGACACATCTACTTCCGCGATCAAAACAGGCATCACTAGCAGGTTCCTCGACCTATCAAATAGGAATGCTTTGTGGTCCCATAAAACCGGTGAATCAGTGCCCCTATGACCTATTATCTCCTTGTCTATCTCCTCCGGGTTTCTGACATCGCTAACATCAAAGAGCGATATCTTGACTCCTTGATACCAGGCAAATTCCCCCTCCTCCGTTGTTTCCTTACCTATTCCTATAAGGTGGTTCTCGTCGTAGGGATGCAGGTAGTCGGAGTAGCCAGTTACCTTTAAGTACCCGAGCTCCTCAGGGTAACGGGGGTCGCTGAGGTCTATCACGAATAGCGGATCAACTTGCTTGAAGGTTACCAGATAGCCTTTTTCACTCATAAACCTCGCTGAATAAATCGTTTCCCCGGGAGCAAGGTTTTCCAGCGAGCCAACAATGTTGAGATCCATATCCATAATGTATACGTTATTGTGGGGTGTCTCCTCATAGGTTGTGGTTGCCACTCTGAAGTAGTCTCCATACTCATCCATGGAGAACTGATTCAGCACTATACCAGGGACCTCGCCGCTGGCGACATACTCTATTGCATCTCCTTCTATATGAATCCGGTGGATAGAGCTTTTTTCAGAACCCCACATATCCCTCCCCCACACCGGGAAGGTCAGGTAAATGTTGTTCAGAGAGACATACAGGTTGCTGCTGGCTCCAAGCAGGATTGTTTCATATGTTGGCTCCTGGTCATCATTCTGCATATTTATGGCCATAATAGTCGTGTACATGTAAAAGTAGTCAGGTACATAGCAATAGTAGATGTCTGTGGCAGGTATTTCCATCTCGTTGCCGCCGAAATGAATCTTGGGAAGGCTCAGTTCACCATCTTCCTCATACACAGGCTCATTTATCACCACATAAGTATAATCACCTATCATCCTTGAACTGACGTATTGACCATCGGCAGAAAGCTCCCTTTGCAACCGGGGGTTTCCCCTATCTGCGACATCATATACTTTGATAGCTATTGTTGGTGATATGTAAGGCATGATTTCAGATTCCCTTACAACGGGCATATCATAATAGGGCATTTCTTCCTCAAACACGACCAGCCTAGCTCCGTTGATGAACAGCCCTGTTGCTGTTCCCTCGAGCTCGATTTCGGATAGGACTCGGGCTTGTTCAGGAGGATATGCCTTCACGATGATAACCTTCTGCCCAGAAACGAGGTAGATATACTCTCCGTCGGTCTTAACGATATCTGCCTCGTCCACCCCGGCAACCTGGATATTGGTGGTAGCGTAATCCGGGGCAGAGGGGGCAGGGATTGCGCCTTCTCCACTTGCTGGCGCAAAGACGCCATCCCTCCAAAGGAATGTTGTATCTTGTGCGTTCGACTGTACAAATTCTTTCAATTCCTCATAAGAAGCGAACCTGCTGATTTGATTCTCTCCCAGAGGCCCGGGCTTGTACACCGCAAAAAACCCCACGACCGCTATTAGAAGCAGAGCGGCGCTAACGGGGGCTAGTATTTTTGCCCAATCCATAATGGTTCTTTCCTTAAAACGCCCGGAGCTAAGCAAAGCCATTTTTAATGCTTGTTTATGGCCGGGAAGTTCAATTTCCGGAGTTTTAAGGTTTTCTAGTTTCTTGATTAAGTCCTCGTGTTTCATAAACTTTGTCTCCTTCTATTACTGTAAATGCAGAAGGTCGAAAAAGGTTGCATTATTTAACCCAAAAAGCCTTGCGACTTTTTGGGGCCCGTGAGTAAATTTGACTTTAATTGGATGGGGTCTCCAAGAAAATCACAAGATTTTCGTGAAGTGGTTTAATCTGCTTCTCTTAATTTCTCCACTGCCCGGTGGAGCAGGGACTTTATCGTTCCCTCTTTTTTCCCCAGGATTTCACCAATTTCTTTAATCTGTTTTTGCTCAAAAAATCTGAGAGCAATGACCTCCTGGTATTTAGCAGGGAGCCGAATGATTTTTTCCTGAATTTCCAGGAAATCCTGATGTTGTTTTAATTTTCCCTGCGCTTCTATTAGTTCGTTTTCGGGGTCATGGGGGGATATGGGTTCAAAACCCTGTTCCTGTAATTCCTCCAGTGATACGGATTTTTTGTATTCGGCTTTTCTAAAGTACTGGTTAATCTCGTTGGTGGCGATTTTATATAGCCATGAGGAAAAAGAGATATTGCGCCAGCGAAATTGCCAGAGCCTCCTCAATGCATTAAAAAATGTCTCTGAAGTAATATCCTGGGCAGCTTCAAGATGGGCAGTCCGCCTCAGGACATAGCCAAAGATTTTGGGATAATACTGGTCGTAAAGCTTAGCAAAAGCATCGGGGGCTTTTTGTGCTTGTCTGACGAGCTCCTTTTCTTCGCTTAAATCCATATTAGCCAATGGAAAAAACTAAGCGTACTCCACCAGTATAATGCACTAGTAATAATTTAGTTTCACCAAAATCTTAGTTTATACTTTATCACCCCCCCACACACTGTCAAGCGCTTTTTCGTTTTTTCCAGATTTTCGTCGGATTGGTAAAAAGCCGGTAAATTGGTGATATGGGCTGAGCGCAGGCTTTCATACCAACCCATAATGGCAAGCTGATAAGCGAGAGAATACTTCAGGCGGTTTTTAGAAAAACTTGCCTGTTACGCACTTTGTGTCTTGTTGCTGCCCCTTGTCATTGTTGTGCGGTGGCTGCAAGGATTGGTAAGGTTAAGATATACCGCTATTTTGGCTAATACACCTTTTTCCTTATCAGTTGAGCTATAACTCCGCCGGTAATAAGCACCAGGCCGACAATCGTAACGACTACTACGCTTTGAGCGGGCACCGTTGTAACTGAAAGTCGTTTTAGCAGTATCCCGAGTAATGCCCAATCAACCACAAGGCAATAATAGATGTCTTTCCGGGTGAATAGTACGGATAATGCAATAGCAATACCAACGATAATCACTGCTACTGCCCAAAATTGCTCACCAAGACCCCATGTGTTCCAGTTGATATTCACCAGTAGAGCAGTGACATTGGCAATCGTGGCTATGGTAATCCAGCCCAGGTAGACACTGAAAGGAAGATGCACCAAATATTTTTCAGCCCTCGGTGCCTCTGATTTGCCAACATTTAGCCTCAAGTAAATTAGAAGCAGGCATCCCAGCAGTATCAGCATCAGGACCAGGGATAGGGGGACAATTTGATAGTGCCAGGCAAATATCCAGCCGATGTTGGCGATGCAGGAAATAAAGAATAACGGCCCGATTCTCTGTACAAAGTCAACCTTCTGGGCGTCTCTCCTAACAGAGGGTATTAATGGATATACGACGAAGATACCAAGCAATACATAGATCAGCCCCCAGATTGCAAAAGTCAGCCCCGCTGGCACAAACAAATTGGGATACAGGTCAGATAACTCGCCGGTCGTTATGTTATTTATGGGTAGTATAACGGCCAGCGCATTAACGACAACGGTACCGAGAAAGCCCAGCAAGTTTAGAATCGACAGGGATAACACAAGACGACTTTTATTCATAGCTTTTCCTCCAATTATTGATAATAACACTATGATATATTATATGGCAATTATATTCCGCTGTAAATAACTTTCCAGAACTTGGCTTGAGCATTCTCAATAAAGCTCCCCATCTTAGCGATAATTTACCTGAGACAGAGAACTAGCTGGTGGCAAACACAAGAAGTTGCAAAAGGCCATGATTTTGTATAGGCTTATCGGGGTGAGGGATGGTATTTTGTTCGTGGTGGAAACCCTTGTGAGTTTCCTCGCTGGCTCTGGAAAATTTAGGGCTACTTTGGTGAAGTAACTGACAATGAAAAAAGGTAAGGGAGTTAAGAAAGCTGCTGGTCCAGCTAGTTCTGATTTAAGTTCACCTGATCAGGGCAGCGAGACCGAGAAATATTATCATGGCCTTATGGCTTTGAGCCGAGTCTCGGCGGCAATCAGCGGTCTGCATGAGTTGGATGCTATTCTCAGGATTGGCTTGGATAATGTGCTTAACATCATGAACGGAACCGTTGGAGGAATAATGCTCTTGGATGAGCCGAGTCAGACGCTGTTCTACCGTGTTTATCACGGTCTATCCGCCAAATATGCTGAAGAGCTGCGTCTTAAACTTGGCGAGGGAATCGCGGGAAAGGTAGCTCAAAGTGGCAGGGCGGTGCTACTGGAGGACATTTCCTCAGAGCCAGATGCCGCTCGGATTGACCTGCTAAGCTTAGAGGGTTTAAGGGCATTCATCAGCGTCCCTCTCCGAGCGAAAGATGATGTTCTAGGAGTGCTCAATGTTGCTAGCCATGTGCCACATAGCTTCACCAAAGAAGACGTGCATCTCTTGCACTCGATTGGGGATCAACTTGGCACAGCCATCGAGCAGGCAAGACTGTACGAGCGGCTGAGAAAAGCACGGGAAAGATTACGCAAACTTGCACGACAGAATCTTGTAGCAGAGGAGGAGGAGCGGAGGAGGATTGCCCGTGAGCTACACGATGAGACTAGTCAATCGCTCTCTGGGATAGCACTTCAGCTAGAAGCACTGCTGGAGATGTCCGCGAAGTCTGGTAATCAAGATGCTGAATTCATTGCTGGACTGAAGAAAGTCCAATCGCTGACAGTGCAGGTACATAAGGAAGTAAGTAGGGTAATTTCCAATCTCCACCCTGCTGTTTTGG
>Ga0209636_10008926_pt1 | contig 10216 bp, 11 predicted proteins | sample DeeMarSWOR152_54_FD_187464 | JGI IMG/M metagenome (GOLD analysis project Ga0209636, IMG submission 187464) | Marine sediment microbial communities from White Oak River estuary, North Carolina - WOR-1-52-54 (SPAdes) (version 2) | ecosystem: Environmental > Aquatic > Marine > Intertidal zone >... | reverse complement strand
ACTGTCCGCGCACCGCTCGAAGCAGAGCTCGCAGGGCCTGATGCTCACTTCGGCCACCTGGATCACCTGGCCCTCGATGCCTGATTGACCCTCGAGGACAGTCCTGAGCAGATTGTAGCTGCTGCCTCCCACCCTGTTCGATCCCGCGATGCCCAGAATCTTCATACGTCCCCCTCGCCCTTCTACCTGACGTCAGAGTGCTGAGCCGCCTCCGTGTTGCGCAGTGACACAACCCACAATCCGAAACGCAGCAAACGAAAACAGACTTCTCGAGGCGCCTCGATCAGCAGGATGGCTGCAGCGACCTGTCGGGCGGCCAAATCCCGTGACCCCGAAGCCAGTGTACTGGCGCTCGCATCGTCAAGCTGAACTGCTTCCAGCCAGAGCTACGTTTCGGTAGTTTATGTTCGACTGCCACGCAAACATCGTCGCCATCGAGTCGCGGGTCTTGTGAAAGGTCCGCATCGCCTTCCGCACGAGCACCGGCCGAGCATACATCCGCCTGGTGCAGTCGCGCATCGTCTGCGACAGAGCAGCCGGCTCCATCCTTTGAGGTCGGTGGATCACCTCGGTCATGTCATACCGTTCCCAGTCCCTCGGAAAGTCAGTGTATAGTAAACGGCTTTCATTCCCAAGCTGATCGAAGAGACGAGTCCCTGGCAGGGGGGTCAGAAATGTAACCTGCATCACGTCCACCCCGCTGCGGATCATGTAGTCGGTGCGGCGGCGCAGTTTCTCTGGCGTGTCGCCATCCATCCCGAAGATGAACGCTCCCAGGACGGCTATCCCCGCCCGGTGGATTCGCCGGAACGTCTCATCATAGGATTCCACACCGCGTCTCACATTGAGTCGCTTGTTGACCTCCTTCAGGGCATCCGCCTCCTCCGCTTCCAGCCCGAGAAAGACCATCTTGCATCCCGCTCTGCCAGCCCAGTGGAGCACCTCCTCGTCGTCGGCAAAGTTGACGGATGCCTGGCAGAGCCACCACTTCTCCAGTCCGCGCTCCACCATGCCACGGAAGATAGCCAGAGCTTGCTTCCGCGACTCTTTCCCGTAGCCAATGATGTTGTCGTCCACGAAGAAGACCATTTTCTGGGGAATGCCCTCCAGTTCTCCCAGCACTTCCCCCGCCGGACGACGGCGGTAGCGCCGTCCGTTGAAGGCCGTGACCGAGCAGAACTCACAGTCCATCGGACAGCCCCGGGAGGTCTGGACGGAGGCAAACATGTAGTCGGGATGAAAGAGATCGGTGCGAGGGTGAGGCAAGCCTGCCAGATCAATCCAGTCGCCCCGATAGATCTGCTGGAGTTGCCCTGCTTCCAAGTCCGCCACTACCTTCGGCCAGACCGCTTCTGCCTCACCGATGACCACGGCGTCCACAAATCGTAGAGCCTCTTCAGAACACATCGAGGCATGGATGCCCCCCATCACCACAGGAACACCCCGCTCCCGGTAGACCGCAGCGATCTCGTAGGCCCGATTGGCCGATGCGGTGAAAGCGGTGATGCCTACCAGGTCTGCCTCCCGGTAGGCAAAAGGCTCCCAGTTCTCGTCCACCAGCGCAACCTCCCAGGATTCGGGCGTCAGGGCCGCGACCATGCCCAGGCCAATAGGGGGAAAGCGAGAACTCTTGTTGACTGTCAGCCCCGTGCGCGTAGGGTTCACCGGATTGACCAAAACCAGCCTCCTGCCACTCATCCTCGAACCCTCGTCATTGAAGCAGAATCGCAGTTCGGCAGCCTGACGGCCTGCGCATCAGCTGCGGCAAGGAGGGGTTTGTATTTGCCTGAAAGAGAGACTTGTTTTGATCGCCGTTAGCTGAATGCACGTGTTAGCCAGTGCTATCTATCTCGCCTATCATCCGGAATGTCTCGATCGTCCTGGCGATGCAATTTCGAACATCAACAGGAACTTCATTCTCGGCAATCAAGCCCATATTCAACCCCCTCGCCACAACCCAGTCTGCCTTGGAGTCTGAATGAACTAAGTAGACATTACGCGCCGGACCGTTATGGAACTTGCGAATTCGATCAGAAAGTTCGCTCGAAGAAATCTTACCGCTCCCCCAAGCATCGAATTCATCACGAAGTTTTGATAGATGATTGCTAAGCTCGCGCTCATACGCGATATTCGCGAGCTCGCGCAGTTTTTTTCCAATTGATTTGTTCAACGATTGATGCTCCTCTTTCATCTGCCCGACGGATCGCCGCTAAGCTGCGGCCGTGCTCCTGATACTACCACCGCTCGTCTCGGCTGAGCGCAGACCGCCCCCCCCAAACTCGGACCACGAAGCTGTCGTGCCCGCTCACAGTTGTTGCATCGGCAAAAGGCCTCCGGGTAGGCATTCGCCACGGCCGTTCCGAGGAACGTGAGAGTCATCTGCTCCACCTGCGTTGCCTCACAGTCTCGCGGCGTTCAGCCGACATCTCCCCCGTTTGCCCGCCACCGGAGGTCACGCATCAGTGCCGCGCGTCAGCGCGTCCGCTGGATGCCGTTGTTCGACACTAGATTTTCCTGCTATCGTAGGACCAGTTCAGTAGTGCCTGTCTCTGCCTCGGCCGGCAGCTCAGATCTCCCTTCTTGCAGTGCTTCTTGATTTGAGCAATGTGTCTCTTCATCGCTTTCCATCGTTTGATCTGACGTTCATCATCCGGGCACCGTCTGCCCATGTAGTACCTGCAATACCATTGAAACCACCCTCGGGGATCTTCGTGATAGATCCAACCTTTTTCCCGCCAGACAGATAGTGGCTGAGAAGCATTGACTCCGAAGTAATTCAATTCGGGGTCATGGCGCTCATGAGAGAGCTTTGCATTAGTGAACCAGTCTTCCGGGAACTCATCTCTGCAATCGGTCATGTATTTGCCACCGAAGACCCCCATTTTCAGCATTTGCTTCGGTGTCAATTCAGGCCTGAATTCCGGATGGAAGTTCTTCCCCGTAGGCTCAGTGAGATAGTAGACATAACTCTTCTGCATGAGATCGTTTACGACTACTTTTCGTCTCTTCATTCTATTCCCGCCGAAGGGTCTGTGCATCGGCCGCACCAAGCACTGGCGCGGCGGTGCCGGCACCAGCCCCGTGCGGGAACCGGCCCCCCGTGCGGGAACCGGCCCCCCGTTGCGCCCGCCACCCCCAGGCGTCCGCTAGCCGGCTCTCGACTTCTTCAGATCGTCGGCGTTCTTCCATGCCAGGACGATACCCGTGATCGGGCCAAATAAGAATCCCATGAAGAACCAGAGCCAGGCACTACGGCGAGTGACCTGTGCCCAATATGCACAGAAGATGCCAAAAAGAAAATTGACGTAAGCGACTGATGCGTATCCTCGGTCCATTGGAGACCTCCATGTGGAGAGCCATGGGTCCGGCATACGAATCGCGCCTGAGCCGCGCCACGTGCCAGTTAGCTTGCCCTCACTCGCCCAGTTATCCCTCGAACCCGCACAGCCGCGGCGGCGAAGGCCCCCACATAGGCGATGTCGGCCGTCAGCGCCACCAGGCCACCGAGGGCGAACGACGCTCGGACAGGGATCACGAGCCATGGCAGAATCGACGGCGCGAAGCCCAGGGTGATCGCCGGAAGCAGCCACAAGATGAATACGGACACAGCGGCCAGAACCGGTTCAGAGATGAGCGCAATCACGCGCCACGCGGCGCTGCGAGCAAGGCGCCTCAGACCGACCACGAGCACCGGCCAGAAGTAGGCCGCGGCAAGCGCTGCGGCGAGTGCCGGATCCTCGCGGGCGAACTGCCAGGGATAGTAGTAGCGCGCTGCGTTTCCGCCGCCCGGCAGCGCGTACAGCGGAAGAAGCACCGAAGCAGCGAGGACCAACGCAGCGACGACCTTCACGCGCTCGCTGATGTAGCGTCGAGTCATCTGACCTCTACATGAGTTCAACCTGACTACTATCTAAGCTTCGCTCTCGTCAAGATAGGGTTTCGGATCTAAATTGAACTCTTCAGATTTTCCTTTTGGCACGCTCAGGCTCTTCCAGCCATCGCCCGCGAAATACTTGGCCGCATATACGATCTGGCCGACATGGTATGCGTAGTGCGTGAGCTGTCGATTGATGGCCTGCAGCACGGTGAATGGCTCACCTCGGATCGTAACCGTTCGCCGGAGATCGTCATCCCCAAGGGGCGCTAGAGTGTTGAACAAGAGCTCCCAGCCACTTTCCCATCGGCTGATCAAGAATTGCCGTGTATCCTCCGCGGCCAGCACAAATTCGCGATCTCGCTTTCGGTCTGGCTTCTCACCATCTGACGTGAGAAAGTCACGCCAGCGCGAGTGCATGTTGCCGGCCATGTGCTTCACAACGACGGCTATGCTGTTGTCGGCAACGTCATGTGGAGCAAAGAAATCTTGGTCCCCGACTTGCGCCATCGCTTGATCGGCCAACCGCTTCAGCCGCCTGAACTCGCGCAGCACTAATTCTGTATAGGTCTCTTTTGACATAGGAGATTGGTATCTTTCGGCGGCGCCTACCGATGCATATCAGTGGCGGAAGGTCTTCGATGCACTGGCCCCAGACTACTCCGTTATCCGATGAATTTCTCTGATCATTCCTTCTCAAAATATTCGACTTTTCTCTTGACATTTTGGGCTGGAATTCTCTATTGTTACTTTCCACCTCAACACAAGGAGGGTACGATGAGTATCTGTGTCTGCAGATTGGTTCTTGCGGCCCTTGTTATTGTGTTTGCCTGGCTGAATGTACCCTGGTCAAGTATTGCGTTGACCATTATCGGTATTTTACTTGTGATTCTTGCTCTCTTTCGGAATTTCTGCTGCCTGGCGAGGAAACAGAAGCAAGCGTGAACTCAAGAAGTCATCCAGCTGCAGTCTCTATCGAGCGTCCTGGATTTTGTGATCCAGGACGTTTCTTTCTCAGATACACCCGCCACCCCGGGCTCCGGTCGGATGTTGCCAGGGAACGCACCCGCCGTAGGCACAATATCTATCCCATGAACATCGAATCCCAGAGATGCCAGGGCCCGGGGAATACTCCCATCGCCGCATCCCAGCTCCACCAATCTCCTCTGATTCGCATTGTCTTTCCTGAGCCCCTCATCTACCGTATCGCACATAACCTGGACCGCTCTATCACCGCTCCAGCCCCTTCGGCCACTCTGTCCTATATGCCTACAGGATATACCGGCTCAGATCCTCGTCCTCGACGATCTCCTTCAGGGTATCTCTCACTATCTCCGCAGTTATCGTGATCTTGGTCGGCTTGGTCTCCGGGATCTCGAACAGCAGCTGCTCGAGGAGTGTTGTCATCACCGTCTGGAGCCTCCGCGCCCCGATGTCCTCGGTCCGCTCATTGACGAGCACCGCAAATGAGGCGATCTCCTTCACCGCCCCTTCCTCAAAGACGATCTCAACACCTTCTGTCTCGAGCAGTGCAGCGTACTGCTTGATGAGAGCATTCTCAGGCTCGACGAGGATTCGCTCGAAGTCGTCTTTCGTGAGTGAGTCGAGTTCCACGCGGATCGGAAATCTTCCCTGCATTTCAGGAATGAGGTCCGAGGGCCGTGCCGCGTGAAAGGCTCCTGCGGCGATGAACAGAATGTGATCTGTCTTCACCATTCCGTATTTGGTCATCACGTTGCTGCCCTCGACGATGGGCAAGAGGTCACGCTGCACGCCTCCCCTCGATACGTCTGGTCCGCCCGACGTCTCCGTCCCGACTATCTTGTCGATCTCATCGAGAAAGACTATACCTGAGTTCTGCACCCGCCCTATGGCCTCAGAGATCACCTCATCCATGTCAACGAGCTTCTGCGCCTCTTCCTGTTCCAGCAAGTGCACCGCTTCCTTCACTTTCACCTTTCTCCGCTTCTTCCTCTTCGGGAACATCCCGCTCAACGCCTCCTGGAGGTTGAAATCGATCTCCTCCACTCCGGCGCTGGTGAAGACCTCCACGAATGGAGCCGCTGACCTCTGCACCTCGACCTCGATGACCCGCTCGTCGAGCTTCCCCGCGAGGAACATGTCGCGCAGCCGTTCCCTGGTCTTCGGCCGCGATTCGGGCTCCTCTGCCTCCTCGTCGATCCTCCCCGCGACAGGAGGAAGCAGCAAGTCGAGCACACGCTCAATCGCGAGTTCATGCGCCCTCTGCTGAACGCTCTCCACCTTCTCGGACCGCACCATGCTGACAGCGATCTCGGTCAGGTCCCGGATTACTGACTCGACGTCCCGCCCCACGTATCCGACCTCGGTGAACTTGGATGCCTCGACCTTGATGAACGACGCCTGTGCCAGGCGGGCCAGACGACGGGCGATCTCCGTCTTTCCCACCCCGGTGGGACCGATCATGATGATGTTGTTCGGCACGATCTCATCTCTGAGATCGCTCTTCACCTGCTGCCGCCGCCAGCGATTGCGGAGCGCGATGGCAACGGCCTTCTTCGCCTTCGTTTGCCCGATGATATACTTGTCAAGCTCACGCACGATCTCCCTCGGCGTCAGCCCCTTCGCACGCTCCTCCAGCCCCTCACCAACGACCACGCCGGGCGTCTCCTGCTCTCTCTTCATTTTCGGTTCACCCATTCTACCTACCTCAACTCGACCCCTCGGGCTTCCCGCCGAGGGTCTCGATGACGATATCCTCGTTCGTGTACACACAGATCGATGCTGCGATCTTGATCGACTCCAGGACAATCGTCTCCGCATCGAGAGTCGAGTGTCCCATCATCGCTCTGGCAGCGGCCAGAGCGTACGGCCCACCGGACCCTATCGAGACGATGCCGTCGTCCGGTTCGATCACTTCCCCGCTTCCTGCGATGATGAACGAGTGCTCATGGTCTATTACTGCCAGGAGCGCCTCGAGTCGCCGCAGGATCTTGTCTGATCGCCAGAACTTCGCCAGTTCCACTGCGGCCCGGGGCAGATTCCCGTGGTGTTCCTCAAGCTTCTTCTCGAATCGCTCGAAGAGTGTTATGCCGTCGGCGGCGGAGCCGGCGAACCCGGTGAGAATGCTGTCGTGAAAGACACGCCTGATCTTCTGTGCCGAATGTTTGACGATCGTCTCACCCAGGCTGACCTGGCCGTCACCGCCGATTGCGACCACGCCCCCGCGTCTCAGACCGATGATCGTCGTGCCGCGAATCCTCATCGTCGTAAGACCTCCATCACGTACCTCGCTCATATACCTCTATCACATACCTCGCCCACATACCTCGCTCACATATCTCGCTCACATACCTCGCTCACATATCTCGCTCACATACCTCGCTCACATACCTCGCTCACATACCTCGCTCACATACCTCGCTCACATACCTCGCTCACATACCTCGCTCACATATCTCGCCCACATACCTCGCACCCGGAATCGATTCCGGTGCTTCGCCACGGCGCCTAGGCTCGAGGATGGGCCTGCCGATATGCCTTCTTGATCCGGTCAGTCGTCACATGTGTATAGACCTGAGTTGTCGATAGCGACTCGTGTCCGAGCAGTTCCTTCACCGCTCTGATGTCCGCCCCCCGGTCGAGCAGGTGTGTGGCGAACGAATGCCGCAACGTATGAGGGCTCGCCTCGCTCAGCCCCACAGCCAGCGCGAGGTACTTCTTCACTATGCGCTGGATGCTCCGCGTAGTGAGGCGCCTGCCGAAGCGGTTGAGGAACAGAGCTCGCTCGTCACCGCCTCTGCTTCCGTCTGGCGGGAGAAGCTTGCACCTCAGTTCCATATATCGCCTGACGGCCCCCTCGGCAGCCCGCCCGATGGGCACGACGCGTTCCTTACCGCCCTTGCCCCACACCCTCACCAGGCCCGTCGACAGGTCGACGTCCTCTCTGTCGAGCGCGACGAGCTCCCCCGCCCTGATCCCTCCCCCGTACAGCACCTCGAGGATCGCCCGGTCGCGCCTTCCTGTGGGGTCGCTGCCGCTCGCTGCCTCGAGTACCGTCGCCGCCGACTCCTCGCTCAGGAACGTCGGCAACATCCGTCCCCGCCGGGGGCCGCGCAGCGCGGCCGCGGGACTCACCTCCACCGCTCCCTCCTCCACCAGATACCGAAAGAAGACCCGGATCGTCGACAGCTTCCGCTCTATCGAGCGTCTGCTCCTCCCCCGAGCGATCAGGTCGCTCAGGAAGCGCCTCACCACGCCACTGTCGACCTCTCGCGGCGTGATATCGTCGCGCCCCAGTAGCCCTCTGGCGAAGTCACGGAGCTGGTTCAGATCAGACCGATATGCGGCGACCGTCCGGGCGGAGAGATTCCGCTCTGCCCGAGCGGCGGCAACGAACCGTTCGATCATCCGTTCCATCGATGTTCGTCTCATTGGCGGGACTGCACACCGGGGGTGGCTCTCGTCGAGGGACAACGAGGAGTCACCCTCCCTCTAGGTGGACCAACCCATCTGGAGACGCGGCGCGGCTCCTGACCCGGACGCGGGCCAGGTCTCACCGCTCTCCTCCTGACGGCCCATCCATTCCTCCAGCTCCCGGAGGGCCCGCTCGGCCTTCGCTTTCCGGCGTGCCTTGCCCCTCACATCCTCATCGGGGGAGGGAAGTATGCCGAAATTCGCGTTCATCGGCTGGTGCCGCCAGGGTGCATCGCGGGTTACATAATTGAGAAGAGCACCGACCATCGAGGTCAAAGGAAGAACGGCCGGAGGAAGCGCCCTCGCCAGGCGTGCCGCGTTGATGCCGGCGACGAGGCCGCTCGCCACGGACTCAACATACCCTTCGACCCCACATAGCTGCCCGGCGATATATGTTCGTGCGCGGGCCCGCAGCTCGAGTGTCTGTTTGAGGCAGCGGGGACCGTCGATGTAGGTATTGCGATGTACGCTCCCATAGCGCAGGAACTCCGCACGCTCCAACCCCGGTATCATTCGGAAGACGCGTCTCTGATCCTTCCTGACGAGCTTCGTCTGGAATCCGACGAGATTATACATCGTGCAGGCCCGGTTCTCCGGCCGCAATTGAACGACCGCGTACGGCCTGCGCCCCGTCTTCGGATCTGTCAGCCCCACTGGCTTCATCGGACCGAACCGGAGGGTGTCCTCTCCCCGGCGCGCCAACTCCTCTGCCGGCAGACATCCCTCAAAGTAGGGCACGTCGCGCGACGCCTCCTCCAGCGATTCGAACTCCCGCAGCGGGAACCGCTCGGCATCGAGGAGTGCAGTCCTGAAAGCCCTGTACTCGCTCTCCCCCATCGCCGCGTTGAGGTAGGCAGGGTACCCGCCGTAGCGTGACGCAGCGAACAGGGCGGCCATGTCCAGACTGTCGGAGGATACGATCGGCGAGATGGCGTCGTAAAAGTAGAGGTAGTGGTCGCCGATCACCTCTCCCAGGGCTCGCGCCAGCGTCGCGCTCGTGAGCGGACCGCTGGCCACGACCGTGATCCCCTCCGGCAGCTCCTGCACCTCATCCCGGACCAGAGAGATCGACGGATGCGATTCGATCAGGTTCGAGATCCGCTGAGAGAACTCCTCGCGATCGACTGCCAGCGCCTTGCCAGCGGGAACTGAGGTCTGGTCAGCAACACGCATGACGAGAGAGCCAAGCCGCCGGAGCTCTTCCTTCAGCAGCCCGGGCGCGCTCCCCGGTTCGTCAGAACGGAGCGAATTGCTGCATACCAACTCGGCGAGCTTCGAGGTCCGGTGGGCCTCGGTCATCGTCCCCGGCCGCATCTCCCGGAGGATGACCTGGAGACCCCGTTCCGCTATCTGGTAGGCTGCCTCGCATCCCGCCAGGCCGCCTCCAACGACCGTAACGGCCGGCAGCCCCTCGTGGCGCTTACTCATGTTCGGTCTCTGCCCCGCACCGCAGACACTTCTCGATCTCGCCCTTGACGCGACTGCGCTTCAGCACGAGAAAGGGCGCCCCGCATTTGGCGCAGCGTGTCGGGATGGGCTTGTCCCACGTGGCGAAATCGCACTTGGGATAGCGGCTACACCCGTAGAAGGTCCGTCCCTTCACGTGACGTTCCACCAGCTCCCCCTTGCATCCCTCTCGCCCGCACGGGATGCCCAGTCCCAGCGGGCGCGTATGCCGGCAATCCGGATATCGGGAGCAGGCGAGAAAGCGTCCGTACCGGCCGCGCTTGATGATCATCGGCGCGCCGCATTCCTCGCAGACCTGATCTGTTGTCTCCTCCTGCTCATCGAGGGGCCGAGTCTGCTTGCATTCCGGGTATCCCGAGCACGCGATGAACTTCCCGTACCTGCCCCACTTGATGACCATCGGCTTTCCGCACGCAGGGC
>Ga0209636_10008925_pt1 | contig 10217 bp, 13 predicted proteins | sample DeeMarSWOR152_54_FD_187464 | JGI IMG/M metagenome (GOLD analysis project Ga0209636, IMG submission 187464) | Marine sediment microbial communities from White Oak River estuary, North Carolina - WOR-1-52-54 (SPAdes) (version 2) | ecosystem: Environmental > Aquatic > Marine > Intertidal zone >... | reverse complement strand
CAGCCTGGGCAGTGCGCGAGAATCAAGGTGGCCCCGGGTGGTCAGTTTGCATTGTCCCTAGATGTGGAAACACCGGAAGACCATGTCGTAAAGCACGGCGAAACAAAAATCCTTGTTGTTGACAGCGAAACAGCGAAACAGCTAGAAGGCATCGTGCTGGATCTCAGGGATTCAGGAGAAGGACCAGAGCTTACCCTTTTGCGAAAGGAGGATCTCAAACAGGCTGACACATAGTATTAGCACGCAGTCTGAATAGCAGAAATAGGCTGGACCTTGAGAAAGCCGGTCACTTAGGGGTGGACGGATGATTCCGAAAGTCATTCAAAGCCGCTGGGAAAGCGAGCGAATTGAAAACATCCACGACAAGCAGTCGGTTGCCGAAAGGTATGGATGGCAGATGGTTGATCCCCTTATCGAAATGGAAATCGACCGGAGGAACTGGGAACTAAGTGTCGGAAAGAGGAGAGAGTTTTTCAATTCCGAACGGGAAAAGGAAGCGAACCGCTTTCTCAAAAGGTTAATGTCTCGTTCTAATTCTGAATCAAGATTTGGTCAGGTATTGAAGAAAACGCCCTAAGCTTTATTTGAGACCGTACAGAGATCCTTACTTATTTGGGCGAACCGGCGACCGACGCTGTCGTACTCACGAAGAAAGAAGGCTTCTACGCCTCTTCAGGAGCGATGGACATGAAAGACACAAATTTCCTTCCAGAAAGTTGGGAGGCGTTCGAGTCCTGGATAAAGGCAAAAGTGGGGGGAGAGATCTCATGGAAGATCCGGCCGAGGGATACGATGATAAACAGGCAGGTGGTAGCGGAGAGTATCATCGAAACCATAGAAAAGAATGGTGGCGCATTTCCCTCTTCGGGGAATCTTTTTCTGGAACTCGAAGACGATAAGGAAAATGGGTGAGTCTTCCCCTTTTAGATGGGTCAAATAATCTCCGGGATTGGGCTCATACTGGTGCCCTGCGGCCCAACCACTCCTTGAAAATTGCGAATCGGGGAATGCTTATGGAGCGACAGAAGAGTTTGGAGGCCATCGACCAGAGCATTTTGCGAATCCTTGCCATGTATGAAAGCCTCGATGTGGTGGAGCTCTGGTATGAGATTGGTGAGGACGATATCTCAAGGAAGGATGTGACTCAGGAAGAGGTTTTGAGCAGGTTGGAATTCCTGGATCGAGAAGGGTTTGTCAAATGTGTTGAGGGACCCCGGGGCCATACAAAGTGGGCCCTAGACCGAAGGTAGCGAATTATGGAATCCCAATGGCAGTCGTGGACAAAGGGATTGCCCCTCACAGGGGGGACCGGAACACGGTTGAGCGATTTAATCGCCGACAAGAACGGTGTTTCTCCTCTTGAAGCCGTCATTCATGACGATCTCAGGAAGCAGATACACAAGGTGTTGGCTTCATTAACGCCTAAGGAAGCCAAGGTCCTCAGAAAGCGTTTTGGAATAGATGAAAAAAAGCAGCACACCATGGAGGAACTGGGTCGCGAATTTGGGGTCACCAGAGAAAGAATCAGGCAGATTCAGAACAGGGCGATAGCAAAACTGAAGCACCCAAAGAAGAAAGACATGTTGAGAGGTTTCTTGCCAACACCAACCGAAGATGACGGTTCTTCTCCACGCTAGCAGCCGACAGAAAACGGGAATCCAAATCCTCACGCCATAGGCAGCACCCTCTCGCAAGGTCCCTGGAGGGTTCCATGTTTTGTGTTGCAGGCGCTCGGGTCAAAGCTATTGAACTGATGATAGGACTTCATAGTGACCGCTTTCATGAGACCGCAGCATAAGTCTGATTTGGACGGCAAAGCACCACATTCTAGATCCAGATGGAAGGGAAATCCTGTGACGGGCACCCGGAAGATTTTTTTCTTCACCCTCATATTCCTATTGCTTGCTTCCACCGTGCGCGTGCAAACCGAAGACCGCGAATTCCTCATCGCCTACGATAAAGGGCTACTTAGTTGCCACTGAAAGATGCCCTTGTAGCGAACATTAGGAAGTTTTTGGGGTCACCCGTCTTGGCGAAGGGAGTGTCCCCGAAGGGGCGACGTTCCGCTGTCTGAGGCCGCAAGGCCGAGTTCGGAAGATCGAACGACCAAGCCTTAGAACGGGTCAAAAACTTCGTTCAGAGAGCGAAAGGGCATTTTTCAGTGACGGCTACTTACCCTACACTACACCATATCAAGAACGGATGAGAAGCGGAAAGCTCTTCCCCCAATCTCTCTTGGGAAATCAAAAGGATGCGAATAATCGACCTTATTAAAGTTGGCAAGTTCAATCTCCTATGAACCTGTCCTGCGGGTCCATCCCCAAGGTTTCGACCATCATTTTGACGACTATGGCATATGAACGATCTTGTCGAAAGGTTCCTGCAGTCGGTCGTGGACCTCCTTGAATAGTCCAAACAGATAGTCATAGCGCGCCGTCCGGGATGAATCTGGCTCAAAGACCTTTTTGATCCTGAGACACCTTTGAACGGCAGCATGGGCATCAGGATAGACGCCCACTCCTGTGCCCGCCAGGATGCCCGAGCCCAGGATGCCGCCTTCCGAGGCCTCGAAAGTATAGACCGTCTTGTTGTAGATGTCGGCCTTAGTCTGGGACCACAGGTCGCTGCGGGCTCCACCGCCGATGGTATAGACCCCACTCACCTTGCTGCCGGCCTCTTCGACGATCTCCAGGGTGCGGCGGAGCTCAAAGGTGACACCCTCCATGATCGCCCGCGTGATGGCCCCCGTGTCGGTCCGCGGCGTCAGTCCGAAGATAACGCCGCGCGCAAATGCCGTGCCCAAGGACCGTTCACCCATGAGGTAGGGGAAAAAGAGCAGTCCCTCTGCACCCGGGTCGACGGCACCTGCCTTGGCATTGAGAATGTCATATACGTCCTGGCCCTTCCTTTCGGCTTCCCTGAGCTCCGCCTGGCATAACTCATCTTTGAACCACTTCAGCGCACCACCGCCAGAATCGATGATGCCGAAGGGTATCCACCCCGGCAAGGCGTGGTGCAGGTTCATCAGACGCGGATCCAAAACCGGCTCATCCACAAAAACGGCAATGATGGAGGCTGTGCCGCTGATGTCGGACGCCCGTCCGGGCTCGGTGAGACCCGATGAGATCAACGTACACAGCATATCACCAGCACCCACCACAACCGGCGTGCCTTCGGCCAGGCCCGTGAGCCCCGCAGCGTGAGCCGTAACCTTTCCGACTATTTCTGATGAAACAGAAATCTCAGGCAGTTTCTCCGCATCAAGACCCAGGTATTCGATAACCTGCCGTGACCATGTTTTTGTGCGGACATCCATCAGGAAGGAACCTGAGGCCTCGGTCCAATCCGTGGCAATTTCGCCCGTAAGACGGAAATTGATATAGCCTGAGGACAGAACAAACTTCCAGGTCTTCTCATACAGTTCTGGATCATGCTCCTTCAACCACTGAATCTTGAAACCCAACCAGGAGGCAACCGGGGGATTGCCGACCAGTTTCATGGCGGCCTCGGCATGTGGCCCAGACTTGAAAGCCTCAGCAAGATCGGCACCACGCTTGTCGCACCATAATTGAACGGCATGGCTCAGGAGCTCGCCATCCTTGCCGAGAGGGACGGCGGCGTGCATTTGTCCACACACGCCAACCGCCAGCACCTCGTCGGATGAGGCCCCGGCCTGTTCCATTGCCACGTGAATATTATGGACCACATTTCTCCACCACAGGTCTGGGTCCTGCTCTCCCCAACCTGGTTTGGGCGTCATCATCTCCTGAGGAGTGCTCGCACTGGTCACCACCTGCCCATCAAGGTCCAGAAGCGCAATGCGAGTGCTCTGCGTGCCAATGTCAACCCCCATCAATAACTCTCTTTTCAAGTCGCACCTCCTACGGAATCTTTGGTTGTGCCACATCAAAATGAGTCAACCGTGTTTTGCCACCAACTTTATCCGATTCGTGGAGATTGCCCCTTGTGCTGCTGAGATCTGGCCTCACCCTGTCAGTCACATGATTCAACGATGGTTCCCCTTGCTTCCAGAGTAACACGTATGGATTGCTGCTCATATATCAGCGTTTGACCCATTCCTGGTAGAAAACCAGAGTGCTCTCATACACGTCATCGGGAGATATCTTCGTTCGCCCCTTGCAGAATTGGGGAGTGAGGTATTTAACCCGAGCTCATGTGGATCTGAATCATAAGATGGTCTTTGGTGTGGTCTGTGGCATGGTGACCGGCTTATGTGCGCTCTTCGTTCGGGGTAGCGATTGTGGTGAGAGGGCATTCCCCTGGTACTTTATTCGCACGCTTGCAGAAGGGGATATCCTATTTGAGAACGGGTATGCCGTGTAACGGCTCGAATCGAGCAACAACCGGCAGGGAAATCGATCAACGATGTCGGACAGGCTGGGACCTGACAACACGACCAAGAAGCTACCCACCCCCGGTGGGCGTTCAAACGCCTCATGTTCCACCATACCCTATGGTAACCTTTTCTCCCTCCACGATCACCGGCACTTCCCGCACTCCACCGGAATATTCAAGCATCTCCTCGAGTCTGCTCCGATCCGCTTGGACATCAAAAAAACGCGCGCTGTCACCGTATGCCGACCTGGCATCCTGCGTATGGGGTCAGCCCATCTTGCCGTATATGATTGTACTTTTGGCCATGGCCAAGCCCTCCTTGCTCCAGTCTTTTCATCTAGGAGGCTAGCAGATTAGAGGTTGCACTGTTCAATCACCGATAGATCAACTCAGAGAGCCAGACTTGTTCCGCACTATCGCTACGCATTGGGATTGCTCTCGCCAGCAGTCTCGCCCTCCTCTTCCCCTTTTCTCTCTCCCTCTTCCTCCCCTGTCTCTATACCAAGCTTGTCGGCCACTTTCTTGAGGTTTTCTAAAAACTCGTCAAAGAGGGCAGCCTTGAACCGGATTCCCTGTTTTGTGAAACCAGTATAGTTCTGGGACTCAACATACTTGCGGATATCGATATACTGATTTCCACGATACTCGCTCGTCTGAAAAACCAGGCTATCCATCACGTTCAGTCTCATCCGTCCAATTTCCTTTTGATCGTCAGCCATTCTTCCTCCTCTCCACCTTGAGTCGTAACCCCATCAGAAAGAAAAGCAAAGAGAGTGCCACCACCCCACTTCATACGATTCATCGACTCCTTGCTTTCATCAGACCCCGCCCCTCATCCAGGGCCTCCATGCTATGGACCCAGTAGTTGGGGAGATAGTGTGAGGTGCCCGTCCCGGTTCGAGCTTCAAAGTCCGGCGATTATCGGCAAGCGTGTCGTCTTCTGGTCCGTCCCATACCCTTATGTTCAATAGTACAGCCAACCTGAAGGTTCGACCGCCAGGTTAACAAGGGCAGTCGATCCTAGCCTATTAAGGCAAATCCTGCGGCATGTCAAGAGGATTTTGCCATGGCGTTTTCTCACAGGATGTTGATCTCTTATGTAAACTTTTCAAAAAACCGGTAAAAAGTTCAGATCAAAGGCCTGTCAATATCGAGGAGGAGAAACATCACTCCCTTTGTATTCAAGGAGTTACAAAAGCCTCACCATTGGTATGAGAATTGCCCAAGAGTCACTTTGGAGAGTGAATAGCACGTCTCCTACATCTGATAAAGGCAAACTACTCCGAAAGGGTAGGACGCAAAGTCACCGACCTAAAGTCTCTTGAGACGGACCACGGTAGCGGGACTGCCGAATATGTTGAGAAACTCAGCGGTAGCCCATCCTTTCGGATGGGTTTTTGATTTTTGCCAGCAAAAAGGAGCACTCCATGGAACTAAAATGTTTCATCTGCGAAGGCAGGGTTGACGCCGAAGCAGAAACCACATTTTTCTTTGAATGCCACGTCTACTGTGACAAATGTCTTGAAGAAATGGAACGAAGCAACCGAGCACTTTGGGGCCGCGGGGCGGCGTTCCCCAACTCAAGCCGGCGGACGTCGGGTCTGAACTGAACAAAGGCATCCGTGCCTTCCCAATAGATAAGGCGATGACGCAGCCCTTCGTCGAGCTAACCTTCTCAGACGAAACTCCTTACTCGAACTTATGCCTGATGATTGCCCCCTTGTCGGCCGATTCCGCAAGACGCGCGTATAGGGCCAGATAACCTTTTCTGTACTTTGCTTCTGGTCGCCTCCACTGGGTCAGACGAGCCTTGATCTCTTGGTCTGAGATGTGCAGGTGTAAATTCCGGTTCGGAATATCAATGGTAATCTGGTCACCCTCGTCCACAATCGCAATAGGACCCCCTTCGGCAGCCTCCGGTGAAATGTGACCCACGAAACACCCGTTGTTCGTACCTGAAAAACGTCCGTCTGTTATGACCGCTGTCTTCAGAGCCAGTCCTCTGCCGTAGAGCAGCTTCATGGATTTATACATCTCTCGCATGCCCGGGCCACCTTTGGGGCCTTCGTAGCGAATGACTACTATGTCGCCAGCCTGCACCCTACCCTCCAGGATCGCCTGATTGGCAAACCCCTCAGCGTCGAAGCATCGGGCTTTGCCCATGAATCTGTGCATCTCGGGAACGATGGCGCCTGGCTTTGTAATCGCGGTGTTGGGGGCGAGGTTGCCACGCAACACGGCAAGGCTTCCTTGTTTGCTCCAGGGATTCGACATCGTCCTGATGATGCTGCTACTTTGGATCTCGGCGTTGGCCACATTCTCTGCGACTGATCTACCAGTAACAGTCAGGGCATCACCATGTAAGAGTGGTAATAGCTCCTTCATAACCGCGGGAACACCGCCAGCACCGTGGAAGTCCGGTACATTCGGAACAGCTGCCGGGTTCATCTTGGCGATGTGGGGTGTGCTGCGGCACAGTTCTTCAAAGAGGTCCATAGAGACTTCGCAGTCAGCCTCATAGCCGATCGCAGGCAGGTGCAGGGCAACATTGGTAGACCCGCCGATCGCTGCACTGACACGGATGGCGTTTTCAATGCCCTTTTGGTTGATGATTTGGCGGGCTGTGAGATTCTTTTTCAACAGTTCGATAATCTGGCGCCCAGATTCCTGCGCCGCACGCAAGCGGTCCGCATGCGTCGCCGGGATGGTCGCAGTTCCTGGGAGACACATGCCCATGGCCTCTGCAACACAGCACATTGTGTTGGCGGTTCCCAGGAAAGAACACGACCCGTACGTTGGAGCGGCACAGTCTTCCAGCTTATTGTAGGTCTTTTCATCGATCCTGGAGGCCTTGAGCATACCGAGCCCTTCGGTCAGCGATGTTACATCGGCGGCACGGCCATCGAATTCACACCCCCCCTCCATGGCCCCCCCCACAACGAGAATGGATGGAACATCGAGACGTGCTGCCGCCATCAACATTGCGGGGACGATCTTGTCACATGAGCCGAGGAGCATCACGGCGTCAAGGCGATGAGCCTGAATCATCACCTCGATATCGTTGGCAATCAGGTCTCGGGTGGGAAGGATAAAGTGCATCCCGTCGTGTCCCTGGGCAATGCCGTCGCAGGCCGCGATGACGCCAAATTCGACGGGTGTGCCGCCTGCCTGGCGAATACCTTGTTTAACGTAATCTGAAACGAGTCTCAGATTGTAATGACCCGGGACGAGGCGGTTCCAGGAGTTGGCGATGCCGATCAAGGGCCGCTGCAGATCATAATCGCTGTACCCCATGGACTTGTAGAGAGCCCTGGTTCCAGACCACTCCGGGCGTTTCAGCACGTCATTACTACGCCAGCTCATTGCCGATCCTCCTCTGAACGTAATTTGTTCCCACCTATTCAGCCGACGACAATTAAAGGAAATGGGTTTACGAAAGTCAAGAAGAATCTAAGAGCCCCTTTTCGAGGCGAGGATGAGCCGTGAAGCCGTCTCGCAGCTCCTCGCTTGACACGGTGATCCCTTCCCTCTATACTTTACACCATCAAAAGCGAGCCTGTCACTTTCACGCGAAGCGTTGCAAGTCCAGAAGATGCCAGAACAGTGGATGCTCAGACAACACTACGGCAAGGCTCTAGAACCCCCCTGCCCTCTTTGAATTTACATTTTGGCGTGTAATGGCACGAAGCGAAAACAACCTCGTCTGGATTGACATGGAGATGACGGGGCTTGATCCCGAGTCTTGTCACATTCTCGAAGTCGGCGCCGTGGTTACCGATTCCGAACTCGAGGCACTTTCGGATGGTTTGTGCCTCGCAATCAAGCAACCGGAAGAAGTACTGCGGTCAATGGACCTCTGGTGTTTACGGCAGCACACAAAGTCTGGTCTCATTAACAGGGTCCGGGAGTCTGGTGTCGCTCTTCAGGAGGCAGAGGAGGTATTGTTAAAGTTTATTCGCAGATTCTGTTACAAAAGAAAGTCACCCTTATGCGGCAACTCGATCTGCCAAGACCGCAGGTTTCTAATCAAATACATGCCTAGAGCCGAGGGCTATTTGCATTATCGGAACATAGATGTCAGCACTATCAAGGAACTCGTGCAACGCTGGCATCCAAAGGAACTCCATTTCCCCCGGAAAAAGCGTAAACATCGCGCACTCGACGATATCCACGAGTCCATCGCAGAGCTGAAGTATTATCGGAGACAGTTCTTCACTCCTCCATCGAATGCCTCTGTATCCTGAGCTTTCCCTAGAGCCTGGTCGACCCTCTCGTTGCCTCTCGGGTCCCATATGGTCGAAAAACTTCTAGGCGGGGTGGCGCTTACCTTCATGGAAGTCTCTGAATGACAGTTTTGAAATTCCTGGTTTCCGTAATTGTAATATCGTGGCCGGAGGCCTGTCTTCTTCGAAACGTATTCATAGTCTCTAACAGATGAATATTGCTATTCTTTTTCGAACCTGAAGAAATACCTTGCTTTCCATCCATTCCGGTCCGCTTCTTGCTCTCCAGCTTTTCGCACTCATAGATTGTTCGGATCCCAGGCCGAAACAGAATGGCCATCAAGAGGATTCGATTCATCAGGCTCCTTGGGTGGTCCGTATCGACAGATCGGGGGAGCCTTGTCATGATTTTCAGAGCATTCTTGGGGGATAGTGGAGGTGAAGCGGGGCGGCCTGAGTAGGTTTTTGCAGTCTGGTGTGTTCATGGCCCTTGTGAGGGTTTCGCCTTGGGGGGCATCGTTTTATTTTCTCTGGATTGTGACCAGGTTATACTTTTTGGCAAACCGAGAGGACCGTGAGGTCATCAGGAGCAACCTATCGGAGGTTTTTGGAGGCAGTTGCGCCGAGGGGGAGATTGACGTTCTTTTGGGGTTGACGCTCAGGGGGATTTTCGATCACTACTTTGAGAAGCTTTTTGTTGCCTGTAGCACCCACCGTCAGTGGAGGGAGTATTTTCTGGACAGGATTGGTTTATCTGGCCGGGGGCAGCTGGACGGTTGTCTTGCCAGAGACCGGGGGGTGATTTTGGTAACGGCCCATTTTGGGGCTGTGGAGTTTTTGCCTGGGTTTCTGACGCTTTTGGGATACCGGGTGGCCATCATTGCCAAGTTCAAGACCCAGAGGCTGCGGGACAGGTGTCGACAGAAGGCCCAGAGGGTGGGGGCGACCATCATCGATGCCGGTGAGCGGAGCAGTTTTTTCTTGGCCCTTTCGGCGCTGAGCCAGGGCAGGGTTCTGATCACCCAGTGTGACGAGGTGGAGTGTTGGAGGCCCTATCAGGGCCGAGCCATCTCGCTTTTTGGAACAGCGTTTCAGGTGGATCGGATCCTGACGACCCTTCAGAGACGCTCGGCATCGCCCCTTGTGTTTGGATTTGTCAGAAGGGAGGCCAAGGGGCGCTATACGGTACAGATTGAACCGATCTGTGGGTCGGATGGGGCATTGTCCCAGGGGCTGGCCGAGACGATCCTGAAGCGATTCGAGAAGCTGGTTTACACCTATCCGACCCAATGGTACATTTGGAAGAACTTTCATCTTATGAAGGCCACCGGGCCAGAGGACGTCGCAGGTGAAGATCGAGCGGGCCGAAATCTTCCTATTACGCCTCCCCCTATCGCAACCGATCACCCATCATACCGTCTCCCGCAGCTACACGGACAATATTGTCCTCAGGCTTCGCTCTGAGGGGCTTGAGGGATATGGTGAAGCCGTCCCCAGAACCTACGTGACGGGCGAATCCGCCCACTCAACCTTTCAAACCCTCAGACAAACCCTGTTGGGCTCCCTTTCAGCCAGAACGTTCAACTCTGTCGAAGAGGTGAAAAAATACCTGTCGGACCTGCACGTAGACCTACGCTC
>Ga0209636_10008924_pt1 | contig 10217 bp, 5 predicted proteins | sample DeeMarSWOR152_54_FD_187464 | JGI IMG/M metagenome (GOLD analysis project Ga0209636, IMG submission 187464) | Marine sediment microbial communities from White Oak River estuary, North Carolina - WOR-1-52-54 (SPAdes) (version 2) | ecosystem: Environmental > Aquatic > Marine > Intertidal zone >... | reverse complement strand
AGAACAAGCGTTGGAGGAGGGAATTGAAATCATCTTTCTCGTCGCTCCCTCCAAGATTTTTCAGGATAATGGTAATCTGAAGCTAGAGTTAATTCGTATGGAACTGGGAGAGCCTGATACCAGTGGTAGGCGCCGCCCTATTCCTATTAAAGGAAGTGAGTTTGTTGCTAGACTTGATAATTTGATTGCTGCCATCGGTGAACGACCAGATGTCCCTTCAGGCTTTCAGGTCGAAGTAGGACGAGGAAATGTATTGAAGGTCAATGAAGACTTGAACACGAATCGAGAGGGCGTTTTTGCTGGTGGCGACTGTGTGAGTGGGCCGGCCTTGGTCATCAATGCTATCGAAGCGGGAAGAAAGGCAGCTCAATCTATCGACCGCCATCTTGGCGGCAAGGGAGATATTACAGAGCATCTTGTGCCCGCTGAGGAAGGAATAACTTGGTCGAAAGATGTAATCAAGGGAGAGAGACTGGCTAAGTTATCCTACCTTCCACCTGAAACACGGGTTAAGGGTCTTGCCGAGGTGGAGTATGGTATAAGTTGGGAGATGGCGGTTGCCGAAGCTCAACGTTGCCTCCAATGTCATGTCATTGCCCCCTTGGAAGGGCGAACCCTTCGCGAGGTTGGCTGCAAGTTCTGCGGTGCCTGCGTTGATTCTTGTCCTACGGGTGCCCTAGCTGATTTGGCTACTCGAGGGATTGCCGAGCCCGACCGTATAGTTACTACGATTTGTCCCTATTGTGGTGTTGGCTGTCAACTCAAAATAGAGGTCAAGGATGAAAGGATAGTAGCTTCTATCCCTGATCCAGATGGTGCAACTAATCACGGGCAGGCATGCGTTAAAGGTCGGTTCGGCATCGCCGAATTCGTCCATCACCCTGAGAGGCTGACCACTCCCTTGATAAGAAAGAATGGGGAGTTAAAAGAAGCATCCTGGGATGAAGCACTGGAGCTGGTGGCCGGGAAATTAAAAAGCTATAAAGGAGAGGAACTAAGCGTAATCACCTCAGCCAAGTGCACCAATGAAGAGAATTATGTCATGCAAAAATTGGCCCGGGCAGTGCTGGGCACCAATAATGTTGACCACTGCGCTCGGTTATGTCATGCCCCCACAGTGGCCGGCCTGGTACAAAGCTTTGGCAGTGGAGCAATGACTAATTCGATCAGCGAAATTGGCGACGCCGCTTGTATTCTGGCTATCGGCACCAATACTACAGAAGACCACCCTGTAATTGGCCTTGAGATTAATAGAGCAGTAAATAATGGGGGAAAGCTAATCGTGGCTAACCCCCGTGAGATTGACCTCTGCCACTTTGCCAGCCTCTGGCTTCAGCACAAACCCGGCACAGATGTCGCCCTGCTTATGGGGATGATGCGGGTTATAGTTGACGAGGGACTATTGGACTCGGCGTTTATCAAGGGAAGATGTGAAAACTTCGATGCTTTCAGGGAGTCGCTAAAGGATTTTAATCTTGATTTTGTGGAGCAGGTCACTAATGTGCCGCAGGACAAGATAGTAGAAGCTGCTCGTATATTTGCTGGCAATAGTCCTAGCACCATCCTCTATTCCATGGGTATTACTCAACATTCTCATGGTACTGACAACGTGATGGCTACTGCAAACTTGGCTATGCTCACCGGGAACATGGGCAAGCCTTCAACCGGGGTCAATCCACTCAGAGGTCAGAACAATGTGCAGGGTGCCTGCGATATGGGTGCCTTACCTAACGTATATCCCGGCTATCAGGCGGTAAGCAATCCAGCTATTAGAGAAAAGTTCGAAACTGCCTGGGGGGGCGCACTACCACCTTCCCTTAAGGATAAGTTTGGGATTACCTGGGCATGCTCATTGCCATTATCTCCAGGATTGACCTTGGTTGAGACGATCGAAGCCGCTCACCGCAAAGAGATAAAAGCGATATATCTGGTTGGTGAGAACCCGGCATTAAGTGACCCTGATGCCCGGCATGTCCAAGAAGCGCTGGCTCGGCTTGAGTTTTTTGTGGTTCAGGATATTTTTCTTTCTGAGACAGCAAAGCTTGCCCATGTTGTGCTGCCGGCGGCAAGCTTTGCCGAAAAGGATGGTACCTTTACCAACACCGAGCGCCGGGTGCAGCTAGTAAGGAAAGCTATTGAGCCCATCGGTGATTCCAAGCCTGATTGGTGGATTGTTTGCCAGGTAGCCCAAAAATTAGGAGCCAAAGGCTTTGACTACAGCCACCCATCTGACATAATGGAGGAAATTCGCAATCTTACTCCCAGTTATGGTGGGATAAGTTACCAGAGATTAGAGAATGGTGGACTTCAGTGGCCCTGTCCTATTGATGACCATCCAGGCACGCCGATATTACACACTAATATTTTTGTCAGGGGGAAAGGCAGATTCATCCCACTAAAATACATTCCTCCAGGGGAAATGCCAGATGAGAATTATCCTCTGATTCTCACCACAGGACGCAACTTGTATCATTTCCACACTGGGACGATGACCCGCAAGGTAGCTGGACTTAATGCTATGGAGCCTGAAGGTGTAGTGGAAATCAGTCCCCTGGATGCTTCGCAACTTGGCATAGCTCAAGGCGACAAGGTTAAAATCAACTCACGGCGTGGTGAAGTTATCACCAAAGCTAAAATAACTGAAGCATTGCCACCTGGGGTGGTGTTTATGGCTTTTCATTTTGCCGAAAGTGCTGCCAATATCCTCACTAATCCCAAACTCGACCCGGTATCTAAAATTCCCGAGCTCAAGGTCTCGGCAGTGAAAGTGGAGAAACTCTAAACGCTTTACAAAAAACAACTTATGGAGAGCCAAAGCCTCAAGCGTAGAGAAAGAGAAGAAACCCCCTAAGTTGCTCTAACTGTTACTCTGATTATAAAGCTTTGTTGGTGCTTTGACTATTATTGTGGTTCCCTTTCCTATTTGGGAACTGACTTCAAGCTCTCCACCTATTAACCTGGCTCGTTCCGCCATACCGGTAAGCCCCAACTTACCCTGACCGGCAAAATCACTTAGTTGCTGGGGAAGCTCAAAACCCTTGCCGTTATCGTTAATGGTCACGATGACCTCAGTTCCCTGGCACTCAACCGTGATGCTGGCTTCAGATGCTCCAGAATGTCGGTGAACATTATTTAGGGATTCTTGAGCAATACGGAACAAAACTAGCTGTGTTTCTGGTGGGAGTAGCGGTATGTTATCTGTCTTGACCTGAATTTCGATTCCACTAAGTTTTTGTATTTCCTCAGCCAGCCATTTGATAGCTGCCACCAAACCTAAGTCATCCATAATACCTGGCCTTAGAGCCTGGGCGTAGCGCTTAACGCCCTGGTAGGTTTGTTTGGACAGTTCATATAGTTTCTCCAACTCGTTTCTTAACTCTTTAGGCAAATAATGATCAGCTTTAGAGGCGATGTTGTCTACCCCATGCGTTAAAAGCAATATTTGCTGAGAGGTATCATCATGGAGCTCCCGAGCAAGGCGCTTACGTTCTTCCTCTTGAGCTTGTAGAATTTGCCGGCAGTAAAATTGCAGATTATCCTGTAATTTTCTCTCCTCAGTTATATCACGAGCCATATTCTGAAAAACTTGAGGCTTGCCATCACCAATAATAAGGCGGGTGGCTAATTGCATGATTGCTTCAGAACCATCTTTTTTAATTAATCGCTGCTCATAGCGATGTTCCATAGCTTCGCCTCTTAGTAGCCTATCTCTCACCTGTCTCGCTAAAGTTAGCGCCTCTTGGGTAAGAAACTCGCGGACATTTTTGCCGATTAATTCCGAAACTGAATAGCCGGTGAGCTTTTCACAGGCTTTATTGGCTAAAGTGATATCGCCCTCTAGATTGTGGAGCCAGATGGCATCGCTGGCGTTTGTAAATAACTCCTCAAAGTTTCGCCGCGATGATTCCAGATCCTTCGTAGCCTTTTCCAATCTCTCTTGCCGCCATTTATTTTGATGATAGGCTTCCATAAGTGTAATGGCTAAAGCGCCAATAACAAGGCTAGCGAGACTTTCCAAGAGCGCATCTCTAAGATCGGGGGAAATAAAAAAGGTGCGAAGTAACATTACCATAGCGCTTGATAGCCATACTGCGGCGCTACCGATTATCCCCAGTGTCCAGCCAGCATATAACACCAACAAGAGATAAAGAAGTCGCTCCAAACTGTGCCGTGAAAGGCCTAGAGTTACAGGCATCGAGATCTCACCTAAGAAAGGTATTTGAGATACGAGCTGGGTAATATGAGATAGGGTTAAGAAAACGAATAAGGCGATTATGATCCAGAGGTGGGGGTTTCTTAACCCGGGGGCTTGGTCTCGGTATTTTCTAAGGTAACTAATCCCCATTGTAATCCTTTGACTATTGCCTCGCTACGTGAGGCAACATTCAATTTGTTGAAAATGTTAGTTAGGTGAGCTTTAATAGTGCGCTGGCTGAGAAATAATTTTCCTGCTATCTCTTTATTGCTCATCCCCGACGTAACTAACTGAAGTATCTCTGATTCCCGCTCACTCAGTAGTCCCGACGCTTTGTGCTCCCCAACTGGCGACATTGTAGCTCGCTTTAACAACTTGGCGATAATTTTGGGGTGGAGCACGGATTCACCTGATCTTATGGCCCGAATAGCCCCAACCAAATCACGCCCCCTAGCGCTTTTCAGGAGATAGCCAGCAGCTCCAGCATCAAGCAATCCCAATACATACTCGTCATCGTCATAAGCAGTGAGGATTAGGATGGCTGAGTCAGGAGCAATCTCTTTGATCTTTCTAGTAGCTTCAATTCCATTGAGTTTGGGCATGACGATATCCATCACCACCACGCTGGGTTTTAACTCTGAGGCAAGTTTAACTGCTTCCTCGCCGTCACTAGCCTCAGCCACAACCTCTATGTCCTCCTCACTCTCTAGTGTTCGATTTAGGGCTTCGCGCACCAAAGGGTGGTCGTCAGCTATTAAGACCGTTAATTTCTCTCTTGTTCCCAATTTTTCAGCTTGTCGAAGCAATTATAAGCTCATATGCACTTTAGGGCAAGCCAACTGCACTTTTGGACATAACCAAAGTGCTATTGCAAATTGTAACTTGTGGACGATGGCAGCTAATCAGGCAAAGGCTAGAATTATAGTGAAATGCAGAGAAAAGGAGAGGGAAAAATGACTAAAGATGTTGCAGTAATAAGAAGAAACGTTGAGATGCAGGCTGTGTCTGGCAAAGGAGAGGTACTTGCTGTTTTAAAGAGAGCGGCTAACGAATCGGAATTTCTGGCGCGATTAGCGGATGACCCGCACGAGGCTCTTAGGGAGTATTACTCTTTGACCAGCGAAGAAAGAGCAGCCTTAGCCAGTGGTGACATCAGGAAAATAGAATCCTGGGTCGGCAAGCTAGATAAAGAACTGGCTACCTGGCTGTGGTGTCGGTTGTCTCAAGAGAAATATTAAGTAGTGAGGCATGAAATGGCGAATCCTTTAATAACTCAGGACGCTCAGGTGCTTCTACGGGGGCAAGAGGGGAATAGCGAGGAACGCCTGAACGAAATTCTGTCCTCATATGAAGGCAGGGAAGATGAGCTTATCCCTATCTTGCAACAAGTCCAGCAGGTCTTCGGTTACCTGCCAGAGCCAGCGGTGAAAAAGATAGCCAAATTTCTGAAGCTGCCAGAAAGCACCGTCTTTGGGGTGGGCACATTCTATGCACAGTTCAAGCTTGTCCCTTCAGGTCGGAATATTATCAGGGTTTGTCGCGGCACTGCGTGTCATGTGCGTGGTGGCGCTCGCATCCTCCGAGAAGTGGAAAAACGTCTAGGCATCAAGCCTGGGGAAAGCACTCCCGACCTCGAATATAGCTTGGAAACTGTTGCTTGCTTTGGTGCTTGTGCCTTGGCACCAGTCGTAGTGCTCAACAATAAGGTTCATGGCAGAATGACAAAGGCGAAGGTGAAAGAGATATAGGGCAACAGCTAAATGAGGAGACGTGATGAATTTCAAGGAAGTGCAAACTCAAGCAAGCTCGCAATGGGAGGCGAGGCAACATAGCGATAAAATTCGTATCTTGATTGGCATGGGCACCTGTGGGCGAGCAGCGGGTGCCGAGGATGTACTTGGTGCTCTTAATCAAGGGTTAGCAGAGCAGCATATTCAAGCTGAAATTCTTCAAGTTGGTTGTATCGGACTTTGCTACGCAGAGCCCTTGATTGAACTAGTTAAGCCAGGTAAACCGAGCATCTTCTATGGCAACCTTACCCCTGAGCTTGTGTCTGAAATCATCGAGGATTATCTAATTGCTGATAACCCACGCCCTGACCTAGCTCTCGGCACTCGGGGCGAAGGAACTTTGGAAGGCATTCCCAGGCTCTTTGACTTGCCAGTGCTCAAGCCTCAAGTGCGTATTTCCTTGCGTAACTGTGGGAATATAGATCCAGAGAATATTAACCACTATATTGCTAATGGTGGCTATGAAGGCTTGGTCAAAGCGCTAAAAATGAACCCTCAAGAAGTAATTGACGAGGTCAAGAAATCAGGGTTGCGCGGTCGTGGTGGTGCTGGATTCCCTACCGGGGTAAAATGGCAGTTCTGCCACGATGCTCCTGGCGATACTAAATATATGATATGTAACGCCGATGAAGGGGACCCGGGAGCCTTCATGGATCGAGCACTTCTTGAAGGTGATCCTCATGCTGTGTTGGAAGGAATGCTCATTGGCGCTTATGCTATCGGAGCTACAGAAGGTTATATTTATATTCGGGCTGAATATCCGTTGGCGATTCAGAGACTGAGAATCGCCCTAGAGCAGATGAAGGAATGCGGACTGTTGGGAGAGAACATAATGGGCTCTGGTTTTGACTTTCATATCAAGATAAAAGAGGGGGCAGGTGCCTTTGTCTGCGGCGAAGAGACAGCGCTTATGGCTTCCATTGAAGGTAAAAGAGGCATGCCCCGCAGTCGCCCCCCATTCCCTGCCCAGTCCGGCTTATGGGAGAAGCCAACGAACATCAATAATGTAGAGACTTGGAGTAACATCTCAGCTATCTTCCAGAGGGGTGCTGAGTGGTATGCCAGCTATGGTACGGAAAAGAGTAAGGGCACCAAGAATTTTTCCCTAGCAGGTAAAGTTGTCCGCACCGGCCTTGTCGAGGTCCCCATGGGAATCACACTGCGCGAAATCGTCTATGACATTGGGGGAGGGATTACCGGAGGTAAACGCCTCAAGGCAGTTCAAACTGGTGGGCCATCGGGTGGTTTCATACCGGCAAATTTGATAGACCTACCAGTTGACTACGAATCTCTGGCTCAGGCAGGGTCCATTATGGGCTCGGGAGGAATGGTAGTGACCGACGAGGATACTTGCATGGTTGATATGACGAAGTTTTTCCTCACCTTTACCCAAGCTGAGTCCTGTGGCAAATGCATTCCATGTCGTTGGGGCACTAAACAGATGTTAGACATACTAGAGGATATAACCAATGGAAGAGGTAGACCCGATGATATTGAATTGCTTCAGGAGTTAGCGGAATCGGTCAAAGATAATTCACTCTGTGGTTTGGGACAAACAGCTCCTAACCCGGTTCTTACCAGTATCCGCTACTTCCGTGATGAATATGAAGAACACATCAAAAAGCATCATTGTCCTGCTGCGGTTTGCAAGGGCTTGGTCAAGGCGCCTTGCAGTCATATCTGCCCTGCTGGTATAGATGTCCCTCGCTATATCCGCTTTATTAGTGAGGGTAAGTATGACCAAGCATTAGCCGTAATCCGGGAAAAGATACCCTTTCCCTCAATTTGCGGACATGTTTGTCCTCACCCTTGTGAAACCAAGTGTCGGCGAGGGCAAGTTGATGAAGCTATCGCCATAAGGGCGCTCAAGCGTTTTGCCGCAGAAAAGGGGAACGGGGTTTGGAAGGCGAAGTCGAAGATGGCTGCATCTACAGGTAAGCGGGTTGCCATTATTGGCTCAGGTCCAGCAGGACTAACTGGAGCTTATTATTTAGCTAAGCGGGGACATGCTGTCACTGTATTTGAGACTCTTCCTGAGCCAGGTGGCATGATGAGGTATGGCATTCCTGAGTATCGCTTGCCTAGAGAAGTGTTAGCTGAAGAGATTGGAGAAATAAAAAGCGTTGGGGTTGATATAAGGACAAACACCAGAATTAGCTCTGTGGATGAGCTTTTTGAACATGGTTACCATGCCATTTTCCTAGCTATTGGCGCTCATCAAGGAGCTAAACTAAGAATTGAAGGAGAAGACAGCCCTGAGGTTATGGAGGGTGTGTCTTTCCTCAGAGAGATAAATCTAGGGAATAAAGTTAGAGTAGGAGACAGGATAGCTGTCATTGGTGGAGGCAATGTTGCGATAGATGCTTCCCGCAGTGCACTTCGCCTCGGTGCTAAAGAGGCAACAATTATCTATCGCCGCACCAGAGATGAAATGCCGGCAAGTGAGGAAGAGATAGAGGAGGCGTTGCTTGAAGGTGTGAAGATAGAGTTCCTCGCTGCCCCGATCAGGATAGAGCGAAAAAACGATATGGTAGAGCTTACATGCATCCGTATGGAGCTTGGAGCGGTAGACGAAAGTGGCAGAAGGCGTCCAGTGCCAATTGAAGGTAATGAATTTAGTCTGCCCTTTGACACCGTGATCGCCGCTATTGGTCAAGTGCCAGATGCTCCGGAGAAATTTGGGCTTCCTTTGGAACGGGGAAATACTATCCAGGTTGACGACGATACTTTAGCCACAACTAGGGAAGGTGTTTTTGCTGGTGGAGATGCTGTTACTGGACCAGCCACAGTCATTGAAGCTATTGCTACCGGAAGACGAGCAGCGGTTTCTATGGACAAATATCTAGGTGGTAGCGGGATAATAGACGAAGAACTGGCTTCAACTGAAGAAATAGAGACATTACCTGAGCTTGAAGAAGGAGAAAGGCACCGCATTTCCATACCTACCTTGACTCTAAGCAAGCGACTTTGTAGCTTCGCTGAAATAGAGCTTGGTCTTGGAGAAGAAATGGCAATTGAGGAAGCAAAAAGGTGCTTAAGATGCGACCTGGAAGAAGATTAATAAAGAGGAGGCAACGATGACTGTAGTCGCTCCAACCGAAATAACCGAAATAGAAGAGAGAAAAGTTGATACCATCAAGTTGACCATCAACGAACGCGAGGTCATAGCGAAAAAGGGAGAAACTGTGCTTGAAGCGGCACTTAATGCTGGAATCTATATTCCCACGCTGTGTTATGACCCTGACCTCAAGCCCTATGGGGGTTGCCGCCTCTGCATGGTTGAGATTGAAGGAATGCGTGGCCTGGTCAGCTCATGTACCACGCCAGCAACCGATGGTATGGTGGTCCACACCGAGACAGAACGGGTAAATCGGTCACGTCGTATCACCATGGAGCTTATTATCGCTAATCACCACGGCGATTGTCTTACCTGTGCCAAAAACCAGGACTGTGAGCTACTTAAGATTGCTCGATATCTAGGCATAGAACAGGAGCATATTGACCGCCTCAGAAAATCTACTCAAGTGCTTCCCATGGATATAAGCCATCCGGCATTCATCCGTGACCCGAACAAGTGCATTCTTTGTGGCAAGTGCGTGCGAGCTTGCCATGAAATAGCCGTCGTCGGTGCCATTGACTTAGCCTTCCGAGGCTACTCAGCAAAAGTGGCTACATTCGGTGATAAACCGATTGTCGAATCCATCTGTAAGTCCTGCGGGGAATGTGTTGCCCGATGTCCAACAGGAGCACTGATGCCCAAATGGGAAAAGCCACCTGCCAAAGAGGTTATAACTATTTGTCCCTACTGTGGAGTCGGCTGCTCTATCTATTTAGGTGTTCGTGATAATAAGATTGTTGCCGTGCGAGGTGACCCCGAGGGTCCGACTAACAAGGGCAGCCTGTGCGTTAAAGGGCGCTGGGGATATGATTTTATTAGCCATCCAGAAAGATTAACAGTACCCCTTATCCGATTGCCAGGCGTTGCCCGACAAGCAGGTCACAATGGAAAAGTGCAGGAAATCTTCCGTGAAGCTAGCTGGGATGAGGCTCTTGAACTGGTGGCAAACAAGCTCCTTGAACTCAAACAGGATCACGGGGCAGATAGTATAGCTGCCTTAAGTTCAGCTAAGTGCACCAATGAAGATAACTACGCTATGCAGAAATTCGTTCGTGCTGTAATAGGAACTAACAACATTGACCATTGCGCCCGACTATGCCCCGCCTCTACTGTA
>Ga0209636_10008923_pt1 | contig 10218 bp, 9 predicted proteins | sample DeeMarSWOR152_54_FD_187464 | JGI IMG/M metagenome (GOLD analysis project Ga0209636, IMG submission 187464) | Marine sediment microbial communities from White Oak River estuary, North Carolina - WOR-1-52-54 (SPAdes) (version 2) | ecosystem: Environmental > Aquatic > Marine > Intertidal zone >... | reverse complement strand
TGGACATGCCGGCTATCATCAGTGCGAAAACCATCATTGAGATGGCAATAGAACCCTTGACATAGGGGATCACTTGTTGAGGGGCGCTGCCTGTAAATATGAAGCTTCCCATGAGTACAAAGATTATCGGCCAGGCTATAGTCCAAAACAGTGCCGTCTTCTCCCTGAGTAGCTCCTTGACTGTCTTGATATAGGCTGCAGATATCTGCCTCAATTATCCGGTCGCCTCCTGCAAGTGCCTTTCGGTAAGTCTGAAGAAGACATCTTCGAGGGTGGGTCTTGCCATTTCAATACGCATCACCTTATGCCCGGCTTGGTCAAGACTCCTTACCACATCTGCCAGTACTCTGTCGCCATTGCTTGAGTAAATCTTGTAGCCAGTCTCCGATTCCGCTACCTTTCCATTGATGCTATAACCCTTTAAAACTGAGAACACACTATCACTCTTCACAGCCGTCTCCACGGTTATCACATCCTCGACAGCATGTCTCCTCTTGAGCTCATCAGGAGTGCCTTCGGCTATCATTTTGCCATTGTCAATTAAACCCACTCTTGAGGCTAGCTCAGCATCGCTACCGATATGAGTAATCAGGATAATACTGGTTTTCCTGCCCATAATATCCTGAACCATACTGAAAAAAGCCCTTCGGGCAGCAGGGTCGAGACCGGTCGTCGGCTCATCCAGGATAAGGACCTTTATACCAGGGAAAATTGCTGTCGCAACTTCTAACCTTTTCCTCATCCCACCAGAGTACTTGCCGACTCTCTTATCCGCTTCTTCAGAAAGCCCAACATTTTTTAGCACTTCAACCACTAGCTGATTTGCCTGGCTCCGGGAATATCCCAGGAGATTAGCGAAATACACAAGGTTTTCTTTTCCTGAAAGCTTGGGCGAGGAGAAATTCTCCTGGGGTACATAGCCTATGAATTCCTTAGCCTGTGCCGGCTTCTTTCCATAGACTTCAACTATACCGCTATTTTGCGTTTTCACCGCAGCAATTATTGAAGCCAGTGTAGTCTTGCCAGAGCCGTTTGGCCCCATCAGGGCATAGAACTTGCCTTCTGGCACATCAAGGCTAACTCCGTCAAGCACACGTCGGCTATCATATGTCTTGACTAGATTCTCGACATGTATGGCAAACACTTAGAAATGCCTCGATTCTGTAATCGGATTCGGTGGTATATTCATAGAATCTTCACCGGCATAACTAAGCAAGTATTATACCTTATGAGTCGACTTATTTATATAGACAGCATTTGACTTGAGAATATCAGCTTCCAAATGTGATGCGTAAGAATGATATTCCAGACGTTCGTTACCCGAATTAACAATTAGTTCAAGGCTAAACCCAGCCCCGGAGCTTCATTGCTTCTACCACACGTTGGATAGCCATTACGTACGCCGCCTGCCGCATGTTTATCTTGTATTCTTGGCTGGTACTCAACACAGAATGATAGGCTGCGCTCATCTTCTTGTCCAGCTGCTCGCAAACCTCGGCTTCATCCCAGAAGTGCAAATAGAAATCCTGGACCATCTCGAAGTAGGAAACTGTGACACCACCGGCGTTGCACAAAAAGTCGGGTATCACATGAACCCCATTTCTATATAGAATATCATCGGCTTCCGGCGTAGTTGGTCCGTTGGCCAGCTCAGCAACAATTTTGGCTTTGATATTTGGAGCATTCTTGCCGGTTATAACGTTTTCCATAGCCGCCGGGATAAGTATATCCACGTCTAGTTCTAAGAGTTCCTCCTTGGAGATGCATTCCATGCCTGACAAATTGCACACCGAGGTGGTCTGTGCCTTACACGAATAAGCTGCTTCCGGGTCGATCCCGGTTTTGCAGCATATCCCACCTTGGCTGTCACATATGCCTACTATCTTAGACCCAAAAAGCTCGCTGCATAACCGAGCCGCGTAATATCCGGCATTTCCATAGCCCTGCACGGCTACTGTAGCTTTGCGCAAGTCAATGCCAAGGGCCTCGGCAGCTTCACGAATAGTATACATACCACCCCGAGCTGTAGCATCACCCCGTCCGGGAGAACCACCGATGGCTAATGGCTTACCTGTGATAACACCAAATTGTGGCTTCCCCACAATGGTTGAATACTCATCCATCATCCAAGCCATAATCTGTGGGGTAGTATAAACGTCGGGGGCAGGTACGTCTTTCTCAGGCCCAATGAACTGAAATATGCCCCGCACATACGCCCGGCTTAGGCGTTCCAACTCACCTGGAGACATCTCCTTAGGATTGCAGACGACACCACCTTTGGCTCCTCCCAGAGGCAAGTCCAGCAAGGCGCACTTCCACGTCATCCAAGCAGCCAGTGCTCGAACAGTATCGATTGTTTCATCAGGATGGAATCTAATACCCCCTTTTGTAATGCCTCTGGCATCATTGTATTGAACCCTAAACGCCTGGAATACCTTTATGTGGCCATCATCCATCCGTACTGGCAGTGATACGTGGAGTTCTCTCATAGGCGTTTTGAGCATTGTAGTCACGTCTGGGGATAGGCCCAGAAGTTCGGCACACCTGTCTATCTGTTGTTTTACGACATCAAATGCATTGATCTTTTCCAAGTCCGTTTCTCCTTCTATAGTTACATCTCAGGATAAGGATAATCTCCAGCCTTTGTCGACCCGAGAGAAGGCCATCTTATGCGGTGGCCAAATAAATCATTACAGTGAGTCTTTAACCACCATTCCCTTTCCCTTAAGGTACATCTTCGCCTCGGAGATGGATATTTCTCCGAAGTGGAAGATAGAGGCAGCTAAGACTGCTGCCGCCTTGCCGATTGTAACAGCTTCATAAAGATGCTCAAGCTTGCCTGCTCCACCTGAAGCAACCACTGGGATGCTGACGGCTTCGGCCACGGCTCTGGTCATCTCCAGGTCATATCCCTCCTTTGTGCCATCGGCATCCTTGCTGGTGAGTAGAATCTCCCCAGCTCCCAGTTTCTCCACCCTCCTTGCCCACCCGACAATATCTATTCCTGTAGCCTCGCTACCGCTTTTGACGACCACCTCCAAGCGTGGGCAACCACTTCCAGGCGGATTTTTTCGACCATCAATGGCAACAACGAGTTTTTCTTTCCCGAATTTTCTCGAGGCCTCTTTTATAAGCTCAGGATTCCTCACAGCTGCGGTATTGACTGAGACTTTATTTACGCCAAGGTCGAATAAGGCTTTCATATCTTCGGTATTTCTAATCCCGCCACCTACGGCAAAGGGGATGGTAACCTTTTCCACTACCTTCCTGACCCACTCCAGCCTTGTCCCTCTGCTCTCCACAGTAGCAACGATATCGAGAAAGACGAGTTCATCAGCTCCTTCTCGGCAATAAGCCTCCGCTGCCTCTACAGGGTCTCGAGCATCCCTCAGATTCGTGAAGTTTATTCCCTTGACTACCCTGCCATCCTTAACATCCAAACAGGGTATAATTCTCACTACGTTCATATTATAAATCCCAGAATTTAATCATATCTTGGTACTCCACGACGATGCTCCTACCCAAACCTGCTTCAATCCGCTATTCTACCTTATCAAGTCCCTCGAGGCAACTTGAATTGCGGAGATGCTTGTCAGCCGCCTAGTATAGTATAATTTGCTGAAACGGGAAGGAAAAGAATTGCATACCATCAGGGTTGGCATAGCTCAGATTAATTCCACTGTAGGCGACCTCAGCGGTAATACCAGGAAAATAATAGAATCCATCGACCAGGCAAAATCGCTGGGAGTTGACCTGCTCACTTTCCCTGAACTAGCTATAACTGGCTATCCCCCCGAAGATTTGCTGTTTAAACCACAATTCATTAAGCAAAACAGGGAAAGCCTGAACAAAATAATCGAGCACAGCTCAGATATGGCGGTAGTGGTGGGCTTCGTTGACAGCGATGGCGATATATACAATGCTGCTGCGGTGCTCTATAACAAAAAATTGGTGGGGGTTTACCACAAATTCTATTTGCCGAACTACGGTGTGTTTGATGAAAATAGATATTTCCAAGCAGGAATGGAATATCCTGTTTTCATCATTTATGGCATCGGCATGGGCATAACCATTTGTGAAGATATGTGGTATGAAGCAGGGCCGGCAATTGTCCAGGCCTATGCCGGAGCTAGGGTGCTGATTAATATAAGCGCCTCCCCATACCACGCCGGAAAAGGACTCTCTAGAGAGAGGATGCTTGCTACCAGAGCATCGGACAGTTTAGCTATTATTGTCCATAATAATTTGGTGGGAGGGCAAGATGAGCTTGTATTTGATGGCAGTAGCCTGATTATCAATGAAAGAGGGGAAGTTATTGCTCGGGGGAAGCAGTTTGAGGAAGACTTTATAGTGGTTGATTTGGATGTGGAGTCGGTATTTCGCTCTCAGTTGCATGATTCTCGAAGAAGGAAAGAAACGCCATGGGTTAAAGAGAAACTAAAAGAAGCTACTAAAATAGAGGTGCCAAGTGAGTATCCGGTAATTGCCAGGCCTCCTTTGTCACCAAGACAAGTTGACAGACTGGATGAACTTGCTGAGATTTACCAGGCCCTTGTCCTCGGTATCAGGGACTACGTGGACAAGAATGGCTTTGAGAAAGTCGTCATCGGTTTGTCCGGTGGGGTTGATTCAAGCCTGGTAGCTGCCATAGCAACAGATGCTATTGGGGCTGACAATGTCATAGGTGTTTCCATGCCCTCTCGCTACTCATCGCCGGGTAGCAAATCAGACGCCGAAGCTTTAGCAAGAAATCTAGGAATACAGTTCAAGGTGATACCTATTGAGAAAGCGTTTAGCTCCTATTTGGAAACGCTGGCTGAGCCCTTTAAGGATACTCAACCGGATGTCACCGAGGAGAACATTCAGGCAAGGGTCAGGGGCAATATTCTTTTTGCCTTGTCCAATAAGTTCGGCTGGTTGGTGCTTGCTTGCAGCAATAAAAGCGAGACGGCTACGGGTTATACTACCCTTTATGGAGATATGGCTGGAGGTTTCATTCCCTTGAAAGATGTTACTAAGACGCTGGTCATTGAATTAGCCCGATACAAGAATCGCCAGGCTGGGAAAGAAGTGTTACCCTCTTCTGTCTTGACCAAAGCACCATCGGCTGAACTAAGACCCGACCAAAAGGATACCGATACTCTGCCGCCATATGATGTACTGGACCCTATCCTAAAGGCTTATGTAGAAGACGACGTGACAATCGACCAGATTGTAGCCATGGGTTTTGACCGTGACATAGTTACAAAGGTAACTCGTTTGGTAGATAGGAATGAATATAAGCGCCGCCAGACTGCCCCCGGTATAAAGATAACCCCCCGGGACTTTGGCCGGGATAGGAGATTGCCCATCACAAATAAATTCAAGGAGAAGTAGCTTGAGGAAAATCGGAGGTATCTTGCTAGCAGTGGGGCTGGGCATTTTGATAGGCTGGGGGCTTTATTGGTTCTTCCGTTTAGCTTTTTTAGAGATGCCCTTGCCAGTTAAGATTGCTATTGCCGCGATAGCTGTGGGGCTTATCATACTCCTGGCATCGCTAGGTAGGGAGAGATATCGAGCATCCAGAGAAGAAAAGGAGAAATTCAAGGAGGTTGAAAAATGATTGTGGTTACCACAGAGCAGATAGAGGGCAAAAAGATAACAGAAACCCTGGGTTTGGTTAGAGGCAGCACTATCAGAGCCAGGCATATGGGGCATGATATTATGGCTGGCTTGCGCAACGTTGTTGGCGGTGAAGTCAAGGATTACACCGTAATGCTGGCACAGGCTCGGGAAGAGGCAATGCAAAGGATGATTGGGCAAGCCGAGAAGATGGGTGCCAATGCCATAATAGGTACCAGATTTGTAACCTCGATGGTGATGTCTGGAGCTGCTGAGATGGTAGCCTATGGAACGGCGGTGAAAGTGGCGTGAGTCTGAGTTGGCTATAATAAACACTCAGGGTAAAGCTTGCTTCCTTATATCAGTGCGTATCCATCCTTTCCATAGCTTGGTTTAACATTCTCCAGAATAGAAATAACCGAGCTATATCTTAAATCTTATGCTTAGATTTTAGGTGATTCCAATTGCTAAGTGGACAGGGATGTGGATTTTATGGTATCATACCTCAGTTTATGATCAGGAAAGGAGGGAGAAAATCTCAGTAGGAGGACGTGAGATGTTGTGAGTCAAGCAGGATGAGATTAATCCGGGGATATTTCTGTATTTTTCTCTTACAGTAACTTGATCACCCTGTTCATAATGTACTGTTAATTTTGTTTACATTCTAATTCTAATATTAAAGGTTTTTAAATGACCGAAAGTTAATTTTTCCTGCACTCCCACAAATTACCCCTCGACCGGATATTCATTACTCCCAGATTTTGCCCTACACGAGTCGAACGCGTTAACGCGTAGAATACCAAATGAAAGGAGGGCTATAGTAGTATGTTGGTTACTGATGGCAGTCTCGGTGCCGATATCGAAATCGACAAAAACCAAATATGTCACTATATAGGATATGAGGATAATCATAATCTGTCAGCGCGTATTTCATCTTTAATTGATGATTATGTAGAGCACGCTAACTACCTTATTAACCCCTTGCATTCATATATCATCAAGGATGTGGAGTGGGCTCGGGGCTCCATCTCCTTGATTGAAGATTCGATTATCTTCAAAAGCCGGGTTATCGCTCAGTTGTTGGAGCATTGTTCCCAGGTGGCAATATTCTTGGTGACAATAGGCAAATACCTGGAAGAGACAGCATTTCAGCTAGCCAAAGATGGCCTCATACTACAGGCAACCGTCTTGGATGCAATAGGGTCAGATGCTGTGGAGAAGGTGGCAGACTTTGTCCAAGACCAAATAAAGGAGATGGCTGATGCTCAGGGGCTTGTCACCAGCCAACGCTTTAGTCCTGGCTATTGCGACTGGAATGTAGGTCAGCAACGGATGCTCTTCTATGCTCTAACCGGTAATACGTTAGGGATTCGCTTGACCGGAGAGTGTCTAATGGTTCCCCAGAAGTCAATTTCCGGCATTATCGGTATCGGACCCTCAATCGACCATGTGGAGAACTACAACCCTTGCAGAACCTGTACTAAAAAAGATTGTCCAGGAAGGAGGTAAAGTCGAGGATAATGACCCGCAAAGGACTTGAGGGAGGCAGTTTTAAGGTTCTAACTGAAGATTCTATATTGAAGGTGCACCAGACTGCGATGCAGGTGATTGAAGAGGTGGGCTTTGAGGTGCAGTCGGAAATGGCACTGGAGCTTTTCGAAGGAGCTGGAGCCGGGGTGGATCGGGAAAAGCAACTGGTGCGGCTGGATGGAAGTAAAGTTAAGGAGCTTATTGAAGCAGCGCCATCGGAAATTAGACTCTGTGGACAGGATGAAGCACATGATATTATTTTGGGTGGCCGGCGGGTGTATGCTGGAACGGGTGGCACGGCACTTTATGTCTATCAGCCTGACGTTAACCAAAAAAGACTGGCAAGCATGGAAGACCTGCGATGCATCGCCAGATTGGTTGACAAGCTGGATAACATCCATTTTTTTTTGCTGCCGACATATCCCAATGAACTGCCTTTGGAACAGGTAGATGTGAACCGATTTTTCGCCGGGTTGGATAATACCACCAAGCATGTTATGGGAGGTGTTTATACGCTTGATGGTGCGGAAGAGGTAATACGGATGGCACAAATCGTTGCCGGCTCTGCTGAAAACCTTCGCCAGCGCCCCCTGATATCCATGATAGCATGCATCATAAGCCCGCTAAGGATAGACAAGACATATGGCGATATGATCGTGACCATTGCCAGGAATGGCATACCTTTAGCTTGTCCCTCCGAACCGTTGTGCGGTGCCACCTCACCAGTTACGCTCGCTGGAACCCTTGTAGTCCAAACCGTAGATTCGCTGTTGGGGGTAATGCTTACTCAGATTGTAAACCCAGGGACACCGGTCCTCTTCGGCTCGGTCGCTACAAATACTGACCTGAGGGATCTAAAATACCTGGCAGGTTCAGTTGAAATGGGCTTGCTCAACGCAGCTGGCGCCCAGATGGCGCAGTTCTATCAACTTCCGTTCTATGCTACTGGTGGCATGACCGATTCTAAAGTGCTCGATGCTCAGAGTGGCTATGAGTCTGCTTTAACCAACCTCCTCTGTGCTCTTTCAGGAGCTAACTTCATTCATGATGCTGCTGGGCTTATGGAATTCGCAATGACCGTGTCCTATGAAAAGTATGTCATGGATAACGAGATACTGGGCATGGTGATGAGAGCCGTGGATGGAATCAAGGTGGATGATGACACCTTGGCCTTTGACCTCATAAAGCAGGTAGGACCGGGAGGTGATTTCGTAGCTGCCAGACATACGAGGCACTTCATGCGCAGCGAGCACTACCAGCCGTCTCTGAGCGACAGGAATAGCCAGGAGGAATGGCTAGCCGAAGGCGGAAAGGTGACATGGGAAAGAGCTTCAGAGATTGTAAAGGAGCTTCTGGCTAAGCCTAAATACAGCCTCCCCTCGCCGATAAGACAGCAAGTATTATCACAAATCAAGGGGATAATTGCTTAAAATATGCTTGTAATCCGAGAAAACACAAGTGCGACAGATTTCAAAAGTACCGATAGGAACCATATGGTTCAATATAAATTTGAGTGAGCACTTACAGTGTTATAATTGATGTCCAACAAGTCATGCAGCTTAATAGATTAAAGATTAAAACTGGAGGATGATAATGTCAGAGGACATAATTAGCTTAATTCAAGAAAATGTTATCCAAGGAAGGGTGACCAAAGATGACGAAGGTATGGATGAAGGGATGGTAGGTCAGCCCGGCGTTACCGAGCTTATTGAGAAAGCCCTTGCCTCTGGCTTGAGTATTAAGGACATAATCACTAAGGGGCTCTCTGGTGGTATGAACATTGTTGGGCAAAAATTTGAAGCGGGTAAATACTTTATTCCAGACATGCTAGCTTCGGCGCAGGCAGTTGGAGCAGCCATGGAAATACTTGAGCCATACCTTGCCGGGAGTGGCGTTAATGCCAAGGGCAAGATAATCGTGGCTACGGTAAAAGATGACCTTCACGAAATTGGCAAGAACATAGTGTCCATTCTGCTTCGTGGGGCAGGATACACTGTCAAGGACCTGGGAAACAATGTTGACATTCAGGCCATTGTAGATGCAGTAAGGGAGGAAAAACCACAGTTCCTGGGTTTGTCCGCTCTGCTCACCAGCACCATGGCCTATATGGCGGATGTGATACAAATGCTTGAGGAAAATGGGCTTAGGGATCAGGTTAAGATTATAGTCGGCGGAGCACCTGTCTCAGAGGAGTTTGCTAAAAGCATCGGCGCTGATGGATATGGCGCAGACGGCTTTCAGGCTGTAGCTGTGGTGGAAGCTCTCAATTCCGGCACAGAGAACTAGAATAGCAATCACTCTATTGCAGACTTGTTATCTGAATGAAGAAACTGATGTCAAGAAAAGGAATACCTGTTGATAGACCATACGAGAGGTTGACGAGGGAGCAGGTGGAGCTAATTCACCAGGCTTCCATGCAGATACTGACTGACCCCGGGCTAATAAGCTTCAACCGAGAGGCAGTAGATATACTCCATAGTCATGGCGCAGCCGTTGAGTCTATTGCTGGTGATCATCAGAGCTGGAAGGTAAAGATACCAGAGCAGTTGGTATTAAGTGCGATGGACTCAGCCCCCAAGACCGTGAAATTGGGGGCTCGGAATCCAGATAATACCCTCATCATGCATGGTGACGAGCCCCGAGTGTACTTAATCACCGGCTCGGAGACCAATATCTGGCTGGATGTCGATTTTCCTACCTATGTAAATAAGGCTGACTCTACCAAGGAGATTAGAGTACCTGAGTTCAAGCCCAGGCGGGGTACAGTTGATGACCTGTGCCAGTCAGCCCATGTCTGTGAGCACCTGGAGATGGTCGATGGCTACATTCGCACCGTAAATATCCAGGACCGCGATATAACCGAGGATAACAAAGACGTCAATAAATTTTTCGCCTCGCTCAATAACAATACGAAGCACTTCATGAGTGGCTTGACCAGTCTAAAACAGCTTGACAACGTGGTGAGGATGGCAGAGCTCATCGCTGGAGGAAAAAAGGCACTTGATGATAACCCCATCATCTCGTTTATCACCTGCCTGGTGAAGAGCCCGCTCCAGTTCGTCGATGACACTACAGAAACTTTCATTG
>Ga0209636_10008922_pt1 | contig 10218 bp, 6 predicted proteins | sample DeeMarSWOR152_54_FD_187464 | JGI IMG/M metagenome (GOLD analysis project Ga0209636, IMG submission 187464) | Marine sediment microbial communities from White Oak River estuary, North Carolina - WOR-1-52-54 (SPAdes) (version 2) | ecosystem: Environmental > Aquatic > Marine > Intertidal zone >... | reverse complement strand
AGCTGAAGCTGTCAAAATCAGAGTCCGGGTGGATTCCAAGGTTGATATGAAGAAGTATAGTACTATTGCCGTTATGGATTTTATCGACGTTAGGGACAACTCGCCTACGGATCAGGGGGAAATCCTAGCTCGGATGATCAGAAAGCGATTGAGGAGCAGCAGGGAGTTTCATATCCTGGATGAAAGAAGCATGTATCTGAATCTGGAGGAGGAGATGGATAAAGACAAAATTGAGGATCCAGACGTTCTGGTATCCATCTGCAATCAACTGGAAGTGGATGCTCTGATCGTTGGTACATTCGATCTCTACCGAGTAAGCCAGCCAGTTCCTTATATTATCGAACGCTATTCTCCCAGGACAGGAAAGTACAGCCCGGAAACCAGAACTTATGTACAAAGAGTATATCGCCTGTCGCTCCATGCAAAAGTGGTGGATGGCACGACCGGCGAGACCGTCTTTGACTATGCTCCACCACCTGAAGAGAGGCCGGAATTCCGTAGCGTTTGGGGGCTGTCCTTCTCCGAAGGCGACTCTGACTCGACAAGCTTGCGAAGTATAGCTGCTAGGCCAGTGGCGACATTTGCTCTAAGCTTGATACCGCACTACGAATATGAACGGAGGATACTTGTCCGGTGATAGAATTTTCGATTTTTGATTTTCGATTTTCGATTTTGAGATCGAAGATCGGGAATCGCAGATCGCAAACCGTCCATGGGCTCATGGGCTCATGGGCTCATAACCCCCGGTTTAACCGGGGGCTATTAGCCTATAAGCCTATAAGCCTATTACTTGTGTCTTTCGTCTTGCTCGCGACTGCATCCGCATGTTTTGGGCAGACGTTTGGCAAGAACAAAGTGACAAGTCAGCACTTTGACTGGATGACCTACAAGACTACGCATTTTGTTATCTACTATTATCCCGATGCAGAGCGGTTGGTGAGGACCATGGCTGATGCGGCTGAAATAGCATACGCCAAGATAAGCACCATTCTGGAGCATGACATAAGCAAAACAACGCCTTTGATCTTGTATAAATCGCATGGTGATTTTCAACAGACAAACGTCATTCTGGAGCCATTGGGGGAAGGTGTAGGCGGCTTTGCGGAACTGCTTAAATACAGGATAGTCATTCCCTTTACAGGTTCTATAGATGAGTTTCAGAAGGTAATAACACACGAAATAACTCACATATTTCAGTATGATATTCTCTACAGGGAACTCCTTGCTCATATCTATACTGGCGAATTTCTTCGCAGTCCCCCGCTCTGGTTCCTTGAGGGTATGGCCGAGTATATGGCGGACCACTGGGATGCCGAGGGTAGAATGGTTCTGAGGGACGCCGTTATAGCAAATTCCATAGTACCTCTGATCCACTTGCAGGATTTCAGCCCACTGGGAGCACGTGTGTACCTGGGTTACAAAGAAGGTCAATCCGCTATTCAATACCTGGCTGAGAAATACGGAGCGGACAAGCTATCTGAGATCATGCGGGAATTGAGGATCAGCAGAACCAAAGATATGGATGCCGCCCTGAAGAATTCTATAGATATTGGCCTGGAAGAGTTCGACAAGGAATGGCAGCAGGCTATCAAAAAGCAATACTGGCCCAGAATCGCCGACAAACAGAGTCCTGATTCGATTGGAATCAACCTTACAGGGAAGAATCGCGGATCTTACTATAATATCAAGCCGGCATGGTCTCCCAGCGGTGACTTGATAGCATATATCACGTCTCAGGATGGCTATGATGAGATCAGAACGATCTCAGCTAAAGATGGCAAGCGTTTTTCCAGAATCACAAAGCGGCTTCATGGAGAGCGATACGATTCTATAAGAGAGAGGGGCAGCGGGCTGGCGTGGTCGCCGGATGGCGATAAGATCGCTTTCGTTGGAACCAGAAGGGGCAAAGACCTTCTTTTAGTTGTGGATGTCGTAACTGGAGAACTTACCGATGGAATAGAGATGCCTTTCGATGCGGCTTACAGCCCCACCTGGTCGCCAGACAGTAAGCAGGTGGCAGTCATTGGCCTCAAGGATGGCCGGTCCGATATATATGTGTTCAGGCTCGAGGATGCCCGGATGACTCAGCTCACATGGGATGCCTACGATGAGAATTCTCCTTCATGGCACCCGTCGGAGCCCAAGATCGCATACTCCTCAGAACGGAATGGTCGGTATAAAATATTCACGCTGAATCTGGATACTCAACAGAGCCAGCAGATCACATACGGTCGTCAAAACGATGTTTCGCCATCGTGGACTCCCGACGGCAGGAGAATGGTTTTCTGCTCTGATATGAATAGTATATACGACGTGTATACTATCAGCGCCGACGGTGAGGATCTCACAAGACTGACTAATATCCTCACGGGATGCTTCAACCCAGCATTCTCCCCGGGCGGAGATAGTATAACCCTGGCCATCTACCACGAAAGTAGGAACGATATTTGCATTTTGGATTCAAAAGAATTCCTCAACGAGAAAATAGTCCCGCCGCCGAGGAAGGAGGCTCAGGAGCCGCTATACGTTATAGACGATAGAAGCGTTAGGGGCGTGGAGTATTCGTTGAATTTCGCTCCCGATCTAATATTTGTGGATTTCGGCTATATATCGGGAGGGAGTTTTCAAAACACCGTGCAGTTCATCGGCAGCGACATAATGGGTGATCATAGGTTCATGGCCGGTATGGATTTTGCCTCATTTCGAAATCCAGACTTCTTCTTAGCGTATTACTATCTGAGGAGAAGAGCTGATTTTGGAGCTGCTATATTTAATTGGAACGACTTTTACATTGAGGGAGAGGACAAGTTCTGGCAGAGAAGTACGGGAATAGCAGGATACTTGAGTTATCCTCTGGATCGGTTCTTTCGTGTCGATCTCCAACTTGGGCGATACTCGCGTTTTCTTACATTTGTCGGTGAGGAGAAGGAGAGAAGCGAAAAGAAGTCTTTCACATTGATGGGCCTGTCTGTAGTGAAGGATGTTGTTGTATGGAGCAATTTCGGACCGTACTCTGGTATGCGTTACAACCTCTCCCTTGAGCAGACAGTGAAATTGCGCCAGCGAGATGCTGAAATGACTAACGCCATCATGGATTTCAGAAAGTACTTCAAGCTCGGGCAACGCTCGAATTTCGCCGTTAGAGTTATTGGCGCTGCGAGTATGGGACATGACAGAGAGAAATTCTATCTGGGCAGCAGCTTCCGCCAGGCGCAGGGAGGTTTCTACTTCGCCAGAACTCTCATGAGAGGATATGATTTCGACGAAATATCTGGCAATAGAGTGGGTTTGCTAAATCTTGAGTTCAGAATCCCCTTCATTGACGAATTGCGCTTTGGCTGGCCTTTCGTCTGGGGGCTGGGGGGAATAAGGGGAGTGCTCTTCATGGATTTTGCTGGCGTCTGGCCGAGGCCGTCAGGTGCTTTAGATATTCACGGCGAACCTATGCAGTACGACAGCCAATTCAAACCATGGGACACCGCTAAAGGTTTCAGGCTGGCCGATCTGAGAGCTTCTGTGGGGGCAGGGTTCAGGATAGGACTTGGGTTGCTCTCACTTAGTTTTGATTTCGCCAAAAAAACGGATCTCCGTGATCTGGGTAGTGGCTACAAATTCCATTTCGGTCTGGGGCAGGAATACTAGGTACTTGAAAGCCCGAAAGCCGGTTGTCTGGTTGTCCGGTTTTCTGGCGTTCTCTTCAAAAATTGGGGGATACTATGAGCCGGATAGTAAAAAGGTTGATTATAGTAGTTGTTGTGTTGGTGGTCATTGTCTTGGGGATGCGAATCTGGGCTAGAATCTACCCAGAGTGGTTGTGGTTCAACTCTGTATCCATCAATATGTTATCAGTATACTTGACCATCCTGAAAACAAAGCTGGGCCTTGGAATAGGTTTTGGCTTTATCTTTCTCGTTCTAAGCCTCGGCAATTTACTTCTCTTATGGAGATTTGCTCTGCGCAGAGTGGCCGCGGATAACGTTATACCCATAGGTGGTGGGGAGATTACCCTGGGAGGGAAGCTCATCGTAGGTGTTATCGCGCTGATATGTGTGGTCGCCAGTGTTATAGCGGGTTCCGGTGCCACCACGCAGTGGGAACCTTATCTGCGCTTTGTCAATTCCGATCAGCTTAGTTTTGAGCAGATCGATCCTGAGAACTACAAGGACCCGATCTTTAACAAAGATATAGCCTACTATGTTTTCAAAATGCCCTTTCTCAGTTTCGTTCGCGACTGGTTCTTTTGGACGTTTTTCCTTCTGACGGGAGGAACCGGGGTGATCTACGCATTGTTTGGGGGAATTACAGCCCAACGCGCCAGAATCAGGCTCGCGTTGCCACTGCGGGCTCATCTATTTGCCTTGTGCGGCATAACACTCCTGCTCCTGGCATGGGGTAGGGTGTTTGTCATGTATGAACTGCTGTCAACGGAGACAACAGTGCAGCACGGCTGGGTGTACGGAGTGGGATATGCCGATCATGTCGCCCGCATCCCCTTGCAGAAATTGCTGATGGGCATAGCCGTCATATCGGCCGTTCTGTTCTTCGTCAGCATATTCGCGCGCCGTGCCATGTGGCTCGGCATCGGGGGCATTGGATTGTTTATTCTGGTGGCTTTTGTGGGAGGACTTATGTACCCCTGGGTGGTTCAGCGTTTCCGGGTGGAGCCGCAGGAATTTGATAGAGAGAGGGAATACATAGAGCACAACATCAAGTACACACGGAAGGCTTACAATCTGGACAAGATTGAGGAGAAGGCGTATAGAGGAATTGGAGAACTGACTCTGGACGACATAACTCAGAACAGGGCCGTTATGGAAAATATCCGCCTCTGGGATTGGCGGCCTCTCCGGGAAACGTTCAGGCAGCGCGAGGCCAGGCGGCCCCAGTACGACTTTGTGGATGTGGATATAGACAGGTATGCGCTAGATGGTCAGGTCCGCCAGGTGATGCTTTCGGCGCGGGAGCTAATCTTTTCAAAAGTGAAAAGGGAATCTCAGACATGGGTGAACAGAACCTTTGTCTACACGCATGGACATGGACTGACCATGATCCCTGTCAGTAAGATCGAAACGGGCGGGCTACCTAGAATGTATATAAATGATATTCCGCCCCAGATACATGCTCCATGGGCACAGAAGATTGAAAGACCGGAAATATACTATGGTGAAGGAGAGAGAGTGGCGTATCGCAGCGAACTGGGGAAGCTTCCATATGTTATAGTTGATCCTGCTGCCAGTACACCACAGGAGTTCGATTATCCAAGGGAAGAACAGGACGCTTACACCACATACGGTGGCATTGGCGGTGTGCCACTTACGAGCTTCTGGCGCCGGCTCGCCTACGCGCTCAAATTCTCGACTGATATGCGCAATATACTATTCTCGGGGAAGATAACTGATACCTCTCGTATTCTGCTCCACCGCAGCATTTCCGACCGCGTTCGGACTGTAGCTCCCTTCCTGAAATACGATAATGACCCATATCTGGTTTTTTCTGAAGGTAGGCTTTACTGGATACAGGATGCTTACACAGCGACGTATATGTATCCATACTCTGAGCCAGTGGTACAAGAAACAGCACTTACAGCTCCTCCGGTTTCGAGGACTGGCCTACCACGCACTCGGAGAATCCGACAGAGGGTCTGGGGGAACTATATCAGGAATTCCGTCAAAGTAGTTACTGATGCGTATGATGGCACTGTAACATATTACTCGATGATAGGTGAAGCGGGTCAGGAGGATCCCATTGCACAATGCTATGAACGGATGTTCCCGGATCTCTTCAGAGAATTTAAAGAAATGCCCGATGGCCTCAAGGGACATATCAGATACCCTCTGACAATGTTTCTAATCCAGGCGGAAAAGTATAGCGCGTACCACATGAGCGATCCCAGGCAGTTCTATTACAAAGAGGATCTGTGGCAGTTCAGCACAGAGAAGTACCAAACCGAAGCGGAAGGAACGGCGCAGGAGCAACCTGTAGAGCCCTACTATGTGATCCTGCAACTGCCCGGGAGCGAGAAAGAGGAATTTATGCTTATGCTTCCGTTCACTCCGTATGGGAAAAAGAACATGGTTGCCTGGCTGGCTGCGAAATGCGATCCGGGTAAAGATGGTGACCTGGGGGAATATGGCAATCTTCTGGTCTACAACTTCCCCAAAGGTGAACTGATCGATGGGACTATTCAGATCGAAGCGTACATCGATCAGAAGGAGGAAATGTCAGAGCAGCTATCATTGTGGAGCCAGCGAGGTTCAAATGTACTGAGGGGAAACCTACTGGCCATTCCCATAAAGCAATCCATGTTATACGTGGAGCCCATATATCTACAGGCGGAGGCGGCAGCGATCCCGCAGCTCAAGCGGGTAGTGGTGGCTCAAGGGGGAAGATTGGAGTGGGGCGAGAACCTGGAGGACGCGTTGGCAGTAATGTACGGTTCAGCGATCCGGAAGCGGCCACTAGCAGCCCCGTCGAAGGTTGCTGAGGCAGCCCAGGTAGCTCCTACAGGAGCTGAGGCACCTGGAGAATTGGCGCGGCGAGCGATGGATCAGTATAACAGGGCACAGGAATATCTCCGCGCTGGCGAATGGGCCAAATATGGCGAGGAGATGAAAAAACTCAAAGAAACACTCCAGTCACTCCAAGCTGCAGAACAGTGATCACCGATCACTGTTCACTGTGCAATGGCGTCGGAAACGGCGTCAATCCGTTTGGTCTGCGAAAAAATTGCGTTTTTCGCTTGACATGACAAGGTCACTGTCGTATAATCATTGCAATATCACATATAGTGTGCTTTTATGAAGATAGGGGGTTTACTATGACAAAACAGGACCTGGTAAATGAAGTAGCTAATCTGGGAATGACCAAAAAACAGGCGGCTGCCGCGGTTAATGCAGTCCTCGATTCCGTAAAGGGCGCTCTCGCTGCAGGTGATAAAGTTAGCTTGGTTGGCTTCGGCAGCTTCTCGGTGAAGAAGCGGGCGGCGCGAGAAGGAAGAAACCCGCGCACGGGTAGGCCCTTGAAGATTCCGGCCAAGAAAGTGCCAGTATTCAAACCGGGAAAGGCATTGAGGGATGCTGTTTAACAGTCGTTGACATCATCTCTAGTTTCTCGCCGCAGAGCTGTAATTAGTGATCAGTAATGAATGATCAGTGATGGGGCTACCCATTACTGATCACTGATCACTGGTTTAATTGAACCAGTGTGGGATGAGACGGGCAATATTACTAGGAACGATTGCGTCCCTCTTATGGAGCACTGTGTTCGTTTTCGGAAGATACCTGTGTGATGTTCTGGGCACACATCCCATCCTTGTTGCATTCCTTCGATTTTCCTGCGCCGGTGTTATATCAGTCCTTTACATAGTTTTCAGAGGTGAGGGGAAAAGTCTATCGCTCCTGATAGAAAAACCCCTAACTATCGGTCTCCTGGCCATCACGGGGATTTTCGGTATGGGGAGCGCGGTATTTCTGGCTCTCGACCACAGTACGTCCGTTGACGTGAGTGTTATAATGAACTCCAACGCAATATTTATCATTCCTCTCGCCGTTCTTGTTGGGGAGCATCTTACACTTCGGAAAGTCGCCGGTGTTATTATTGGGCTGCTGGGCTGCGCTCTGGTTATAAACGGTAAAGTCACGGGCTTCCAATTGATCCAGAAAGAGCACTTCATTGGAAACCTCATCGCCCTGGTTGCCGCCATTTGCTGGGCACTATATACAGTTATGGGGAAACAATTAGTGCGCGAGCGCGGCGGCTTAGCCGTAACAAGCCTCAATATGATGGTCGGTTCGGTGCCGCTTTTCTTCCTGGTGGCAGGATTGGGTGAATTGACCTTCCCTCCACTCAGAGCATTTCTTGTCATAGTATATCTGGCGATTTTTCCCACCGCCTTGGGGTTTGTGCTCTGGTACAAGGCACTAGAAAACCTCGATGCCAGCCGACTGGGCCCATTGCAGTACCTTGTCCCTATAGGTACAGCAGTAATAGCGTTTTTCGTTTTGGATGAGGGCTTGAGGCTAGCGTCTGTAGTCGGTATGGCGCTGGTTTTTCTGGGCATCTATCTATCAACAATATCAGCCGCAGACACAATGACAACTCCCGCCGCAAATCTTGACATCTGACCTATAACCAGTTGACAAGAGCTTTGCACTGAAGTATACTATAGGTGCACTGTCGAAGTTCTGCTTGCTGTAGATAAACGTAATGGGCTGCCATAAGAGGGGAGCGATGATGCAAATTCTCAATCTCGAAAAAGGTTTATGGTTTCAGATGGGCAAAGGGCAGAACTGGCGGGTAGTTCATCCTGACATGGGGGCTAAGCAATTGACGCTCAACCACGGTCTGCATGCGCCGGGGCATGAATTTACCCAGCATACTCATGGCGAGTCGGAGGACGTTTTCGTTATCCTTGAGGGTGGAGTATCGGTGCGGCAGGGGGACGTGCTCACACCTGTCACTGCCGGCGATGCGGTCTTTATTCCATCTGACGAAGTGCATGGCACAGTTAATACCACCGATCATCAGGCGCGCCTTATCAGTTTCCAATCACCACCTGACATGGTTCTGTACCGGGGCGAGCGAGACCTCTCATCTGAAGCGACGCCCAAGCCACAGGCCGGCCATAGGAGCGCAGTGCAGATCACGGCCATGACGAAAGGTGGCCCGGTATTCGGTAAGCCGGGCAACTGGCGTTCTGTTGTTTCCGCTGAGAGAGCCGCGAAGCATCTCGCTCTCGATTATATACAGCTCGGCGCTGGCGAGGGATTTCAACACGAACCCGGACAGATGGAGGGGATCTATGTGCTGCTCAGCGGCAAGGCTGAAGTGGAGGCAGGTAGCAGCCACTGGGCTCTGGAAGCCCATGATGTTATCTTTCTCAATCCCGGCGATACATTTTCCCTATCACAAAGCGGAACTGAGCCGGTCACGCTGATTCACTGCTGGGCGCAGAGCAAAGGGCATAAAGCAAAGGGCATAGAGCAAAGAGCATAGAGCAAAGGGCATAGAGGATAGTGAGGACGATATGTTTCGTTTTGAGGATCTAGAGATTTGGAAGAGAGCAATTGAGATTGCTGAGAAGTTGCTTGATATTGCGGATGAACTGGAAGCGAAAAGGTTGCTTAGATTTGCAGAGCAACTGCGCGGTGCTGCGTTATCAATGCCCAACAATATTGCTGAGGGATCTGGAAGCGATTCGGATAGAGAATTCACCAGATTCATTAATTATGCCAAACGTTCCGCATTTGAGAATGCTAACATGATAGTTATCTTTGCCAAAAGAAACTATATTAGCAGTAATGCAAAGGACGATCTGCTTGTCGAATTAGATAGGCTGTGTCGCATGTTGACAAGCTTTAGAAAGACTTTACACTTCTAGCCCTTTGCTCTGTGCTCTTTGCTCTTTGCCCGTTGAAAGGAGGCATTGAGATGTTTAGATTCCGGAGGAAGCGCGGAGAGGAAGATCAGCCTGAAAGAGGCCCATCGGGCCGATCTGGGAAGGAGATGCTTGAGACTGTAAGGGTTGGCCTAAATTCACAATGGTTCAGAACCAGATATGCCATACTCAAGGAGTTCGAAACCACAGGTCAGACCGGGGGCGTCATAGATGATAGAAGCAAAGAACGAGCAATAGCTTCAATTCTCGGTTCCCTGGAAAGAGCGGCTGAAATCTTCGCGGCCAATAATGATCAGGAGGGACTTAGGGCTGCCGCCGATCTGTTTCTGATGGCATACATGAAGATCGGAAGATCCGCGCTCCTTGATTCGTACATGGATGTATGTGCAAAAGCAGGCATGGTAGAGGAAGAGATCACCGGCAAAATAGTGGAAGCGGCAGATAGAGCTAACCAGATCGACATCGCTGTTACTCTGTACTCTAAAGCAGGAGCTAAGGAGAAATTGATAGGAGCGGGACATAGAGCATTGAGTTTATATCTGGAAGCTGACGAGATGGATATGAACTCCAGAAGCAGGCTGTTTGACTACGTAGTTGAGGCATATAGATCGGCCGATGACAAAGAATCCCTGAACCAGGCAGGCGATAAGGCGCTGAAGAGCCAGATAGAGGGTCGGTGCCTATCGCGCGACAAGGAATGGGTACTTGATGCACAAAAGGCATACGAGGCAGCCGGCGATAAAGGCAAACTTACCGCACTAGGGAACCAGTATGTAAATCTGTATCTAAAAGAGGGGCTGGAAACGTGGCTTGACAAGGCA
>Ga0209636_10008920_pt1 | contig 10221 bp, 8 predicted proteins | sample DeeMarSWOR152_54_FD_187464 | JGI IMG/M metagenome (GOLD analysis project Ga0209636, IMG submission 187464) | Marine sediment microbial communities from White Oak River estuary, North Carolina - WOR-1-52-54 (SPAdes) (version 2) | ecosystem: Environmental > Aquatic > Marine > Intertidal zone >... | reverse complement strand
AATCCAGAAAACAGCTTCTTTTCGTATGGTTACATCCTTGGCTGTCCCCGCAATTCTCTTCAGGGCCTCCACGCCTCGTCCGTCCCGGGTCTGAGACAGAGCAAGAATGGCGTCTTTCCGAATCTCGGGAACAGAATCCTTCTGTACAACGGTTTCCAAGCAACGAATCGACTCTTTAGATGTAGCCTTCTGACCGACCCAGAAAACCGCCTTTTTCCGTGTGGCTACGTCCTTTGCCGTTTCTATAATTCGTATGAGGGCCTTTACGCCTGTTCCGTCATGAGCTTGGGATAGGCCGAACAGTGCCTTTTCACGGACCTCCTGATTAGGATCGTTTAGTGCGACATGCTCCAAGAGCCGAATCATCTCCTCGGACTGTGCCTTCTGACCCAGCCAAAAGATCGCCTTTTCGCGCATATGCCGGTCGGGGTCCTCTTTGACGATCTCCGTCAGGCTCTGCACAGCCTTGGGTGACCGGAACTCACTCAATGCAAAAATAATTTCTTCACGCACGGCACGATGTTGCGTTCTTTTGTAAAGATCGACCAAGGCATCGAGAGCCCTTTCACCACCGATATTCTTCAACGCACTGATAGCAGTCAGAGCGATCTCCTTATCTTCCGAGTCCTGCATGGCCCGGACGATGGCTTCATATTCTTTCTTACCCATGTCCGAGAGTTTCTTACCGATGACGATGAGATTTCTTTTGGCGTCATCGGCCCATTTGCTCTTGGGATGTGCCTTAATGAAATCCTCATAACACCGAAATACATCCTCGTATTCGGCACCCTTCTTCTCCATCGCATAGCAGTGCCAGAAACTGGCATCGTCAACGTAGGAGCTATCTTTGAATTCCTGAACGAGGGCCTTGCACGCTTCAACGGCCTCTTCCCATTTTTCCTCCAGGATGTAGTTGTACGCTTCCTGGTAACGCTGGGCGTCCTTACTGCTTGGATCGGCCTGCGCCTTTTGTCCCACAGTGGCAAGTAGACAACCAATCAATAAAAGGCTGTATTCAAATCCTTTTTTCTTTAGCATGATATACCTCCAGGATTAAATCTGTGATGAATTCGTCGCTTTAGGCGTTTTGTCTTGAAAGGCATCTTGCATTCTTCCGGACATTTGCGATAAATCGATTCTGAACAAGATGCCTCGTTTGTTTACACCGCTTCTGAGCATTTCAACGGCCTCGAGGTCATATTCATCCTCCAGATTGGCGATTTGTAACAAGATGACCTCCAGATCACCGATAAGGTCTTGAAGTCGTTTCTCCGCTGGCTCGCTAAGTTCGGACTTGAGATAGCTGGTTTCTTTAACCAGAGCTTCAGATATCTGTCTCTGATACGGGAGATTAAGGGTTATGGCATCATCGGTTTGAGGGTCAAAATTGGCCAAGGCCAGAAGCAGCACCTTAGATTTTTGCAGGCAGTGCTCCGTACGCTCCTCAAGTAAGGCGAGCCGTTTGCTGACTTGAGGCGAAACCGAGATCGTAGAATCGGAAGCAGGCCTCGACGCCGAGTCCTCAGTCCATATCCATTTCCCAAAGAAGATACCAGCAGTCACCAGAGCTACAGCCGCAGCAAGGCCAAGGCCAGGCTCCCAATGCAACCATAGCAGACGCAATGCAAGGCGCCCCCCATAGGAAGTCCTGTCCTGCAGGTCCGATACTACCTTATCCCAAAGTGGGTCAGGGCATTTTTCAGCGGCCTGCTTGATCGTTTCAATAATGCAGGTGTTCAGTCGTTTCTCGGCCACTATAGCCAAGCGTTCGTCTTCGCTGAGTTCTCTCTCAAACTCTTTTAGTTCGTCTCCCTCGAGCTGTTCATCTATATAAGCCATTCTTTTCAAGATATCGCCTTTATCCATCACTTCCCCCTTTCATTTCTTGAGAACGATCATGCCTGTCAACGATAGCACGACGACGCAAGCCGTATTCTTTTGCATAGTCGATCAACCATCTTCTGAGTTTAGCCCTACCCCGGGCCAAATGTGTCGTGACGGAGGTGACAGGAATGCCAACGATATCGGCAATTTCACTATAGGAATACCCGCCCAATGACAACAGAAGCAAGCACGAACGTTCTATTGTTCGCAGCCTTGACAGTGCTCCGAGTACCTCATCTGGGCACTCGCGTACAAGCCTTTCGGGGTCCTCTATAATATGGTTAGGCGTTTTGCTCTCATCTGCCAGCCATTGTGCATCTAACGCACCGGCATCTACAGACACATCGCGTTTCTCCCGATTTGCAATAAAACACTTGTTCACTAAGATTTTGTACATCCACGCTCTAAAATTGCTTTGAGGTCTAAAATTCCTTCGGCTTTCATAGGCCGACAAAACGGCAGAGGAAAACACGTCTTCAACATCACTCTGATTCCAGACATTTCTTTGGACGAAAGCATAGAACTCGTGCCGGTATTTCTCAATCCGTTTCATGAACTCTGTGTCTTTCATCAACACCTCGACTGTGGCTGACACATCTATATATTCAGTAGATAGCGATAATTCTGTCAAAAAAATGTATATTTTCTGCCAATTATAACACTCAAGTTTGGCAGGTCGAGTTGAAGCGGGGGCAAAGCTTGGAAGTTCCTGACCGAAACACTCTGAGCCCCTCTATGTCAGAGGGCGGCGAATTACAACCCAGCCGCTGACCGAACGACTACAGTTGTACTAAGGCATGGAAGGCCATCTTTTTAGAAGCTGCAGCAGCGGGACCATCTTCGGGACCCAACCAAGATCGGGATATTGAGCAAGCGAGTCCCAGTCAGGCTGATAGGAGAGGCAATCTAAGCAGGGTAGACCGTAAGGCGGACGGAGTTTTGAGCATGTTGGTATGGTGGACGTGAAAATAGTTAACTTCTGTAGACTCGGCCTCAGGAAACTGTGATTTTGAGCTGAAAAACGGGTCTGGATTTTGTCTGCAGGTGTTAATAGCAGGAGAGCATTTCATACCTACGACCTGATTAGTATGTTCTATGTGTAAAATCTATTCGGTTCAAAGGTCGCGGGTTCATAATGGGCAAAATTGAGCAATAAAAAAAGAGATAACTTTTTGCTGTAAAGGAAGTTATCTCTATGTCCCCATAGTGGGGGAGCGTTTCGAACATACGACCAGCTCGTTACGAGCTCTTCTGGTGTTTCCCGAAATCAGATAAACTTACTATTTCTATCAACCACGAGACTTTACCATGTATAATGAACCTTATAGGTAATGACTTTTTCCTCGTCTGGAGGGACTAGGACACGAAACTCAACGGTCTGACTGTCGGTTTTAATAAAATCATCCGACTTTTCCACAATCTCCCAATTGATCCATCGATACAGATGTTCAACAACCCTGATTTCTACGGTTTCCTTGTCCTTGTGGTTACGTACTTTGATTTCGAATGCTTCATCCAGCCAGTTGCGGGCCGTATCAATTTGATAATCGGTTCTCTTTCTTTCACCTACCAAATCGAAGGCGTTGCCTGTATAAACCCGAACGGTCTCATCCTTCGGCGTATGGTCGATAATGTTCTCGCCAGTGAACTCAAGCTGTCCATCATCATCGCGGCGATAGAACCGCACAACACCGCGGGGCAGAGGAATGCCGAGGTTGTTTTTTTCTGAGTTTTCGAACTCTTTCATAACCCATACCTTGGGATTGCAATCCGTTCCGTAGTCTCTGTTCCGCCGGATATTCTCAGATGAATAGCCCCGGTACCGCCTATGATCAATCTTGGCACCATCATAGACATACAGCCGCTGACTACTAACCCGCTCAGCGCGTAGAAATTCAACCTGTTTGGTCTCTCGATCGTGAAGCGTAGCCGGCCGGCTTAATGTATAAAGGTGATACTCCTCAAATGCCTTTTCCGAGACGGGAGCGGGCATACTTGCAGCTTCCCGAGCATACATCATTCCGCTATAGTCATAGCGGTCCTGGTCCGGCTGGATTTTGCTTACATCGCCGGCCATAAGTTTGATGCGTGCGTTCTCAAATGTCTTTCCGCTTTGATTATCGATTGTGACCCAACCGATTACATCAAGCTCATCGCCCTTTTCGCCGGCGAGCATACTGTAGTCGGCTTTCCAGCTCATTCCTCCCGTGATATAGCTGAGCTCGGCGTTGAGCTTTCCGCTTTTGTCTGTGTTGAGCACCCAGTGAATAGTCGGTTTCAAGATAGTGTCATCCGAAAGTGAAGGGAAAAGCGGCAGTCCAGGTAGGCTGAAACGCAACTTTCCTTCAACTTCAATGATAGGCTGAGAGGTTGTGACATTCTGATATTGGCGTTGGGTGTATCTGGAGCCATATCGTTGCATTCCCGATTGGTGAGGCACATAGCCGGAGCGGATAATCCTGCCGCGGACCACTTTGGTATCAACATCTCTGTTGGTGATAAGGAAGTCGATCTCCTTACCTTCGTACAGAGATAACAGAAGGCCCTGTGAAACGGGGTCGGCACGATAATTCTGTTCGAGTATCTGTATAGCGCGTTTACCTTTTGGATCGCGAAGGATCACAGAGTCCGGTTCAAGGTGTGCAGTGATATCGGTAACACTCAACTCATTTATGCCCTTTTTCAGATTCAGATTCAACCGATCCCGCACCACCGCAAAATCCTGGTTGTAGACCGTCAGAGATGGTTCAGCAAGCGCCACACAACCAGTAACGAATAAGACTAAAGTGATGATTTTAATGTACTTTTTAGAGTCCATAGCGTTCTCCTTTCATTTACATTATCCATTACAACATATCGGCAAAAACATCATACTTGTTCCAAATATGAATATTTACAGAACATCTATCTATATAAACGTTTATTGCAGCTCCTCGGTTGACAAATTTTGTAATATTGGCAGGTTTGTGATTTGCTGACCGGGTGGTCGCAGTTGACGACCTCAAGAAACTGTGATTTTGAGGTGAAAAACGGGCCTGGATTTTGTCTCTAGGGATTAATAGCGAGAGAGCGTTTCATACCTACGACCTGGATTAGTATGCGCTATATGTAAAATCTGTTCGATTCAAAGGTCACGGGTTCGTAACGGGCAAAATTGAGGGATAACAAAAGAGATAACTTCTTGCTATAAAGGAACTTATCTATAGGACTCCATAGTGGGGGAGCATTTCGAACCTACGATCACCCTGTATGAGCCCTTTATGACTTAAGTGCGGTCCAAAAACTACAATATGGGTATTGCCTTTAATGAGATAGCCGGAGGATGACAAAATAATGGGTCGAGAGTGGCCCTTGCAGTGGGGAACTACTCTTGTGTGTGGTAGATTTCCGAAACTGCTAATGGCTCTTCGGTTCACCTACGGACCAGATGAATTCGGTGCCATTACTTAGTGTGAACCGCTGCCGCCTGAAAGATAACACCTGGCCCTTCACCTCCTTTTCCTCGATACCGAGATCCTCTCCTTCTCCTGCTCGCACAAGGCTCTGCCATTCTTCCCAATCCGTCTCAGTCAGTGTGGTTTTCTCTCCTTTTAGCTTACCCACAGAGTGGGTCACCAGGGTACCATCCGGGAGGGTGAGTTCGTATGTCTCGAAGGTGAAAGTCCTCCCGTACACTTGCCTGTCCTCGTACCTTAGGAAATCCCCTTCTTTAAGCCGCTAAAGCCGCCAAATCTCCTTGACTTGCTCGACGCTCAGGCTTCTCGTAGGTGGCGTTTGCTCAGGGCCCCCCTCGCCGCCGGTTATCTCTCGTCCGTCAGCCAGCAGATATTTGTATTTGCAGGTTCTGTCAATCTTTCCTTCTACTTCCGTCTCAATCACGCCGACGAGTTCTCTTTCGCCTCGCCGATGCAGACGCTCGATCTCCTCGAAATCTCTCTCTATTTGTGCAGGGCTCCTGCGTTCTTCACTGTCAGGACCTTCACCCATGGTCGTTTCGCGTCCGTCCGCAAGCACATACTTGTAGACGAATGTTCTATGGAGGTGACCGTTCACCGTCGTTTCGATAACACGCACCAAGTCTCTGGTGTCCTGTTGGTGTAGGAGGGCAATTTCTTCCAGGTCATTTCTCGCCTGCTCGACATCAATTGTATAGTCCGGGTCTGTCGAGCTAAGGCTAACCCCGGTGCCTCGGGATACTCCGACGCTAATCTGGGTCCAATTTGCGTCTTGATAGGTCCTTTCATAGATTGTCTCAGGTCCCGTGCTGAAGTGGTAGGCACCGTCCCTTCCCTTACCTTCGAACGTTTTTTTCATGGTAACATCCAGTTCGATTCCTGCTGATAGAATATCAAGTCTGTCTTGAAAACTCAAGTTTTCTTATTGACTCTGCGTCATGACCACAAGTTAAATGTACGTAATATAATACTCCCGGTTTTTCGGACCAGTGGATAAGATAGTAAAGCTGTGGTATGGTACTGGGACCGGGCCTGAATGTTAAGTCCCGGTGCCGAATGGTTATAGGAATTTAAACAGAGGAAGGACACCCTAAAATGAGGCGGTCAGAATCTAACGAGAGGGTAAGTAGCATAGGTTGTACCACTAATTATACTAAATTCAGGAACAAAGTGATGAACAGAAGAGAAGCACTTTATTCAATAGTCGGTGGTATAGCGGCATCAACGCTGGGGCCTTCCATCTTGGCGGTAGGTGCATCAACTGCGAAGAAGTCAAAAATGGGCATTGATACGTTCTCATACAACATTCGGCTCAGGGCCGATCGGCAACTTGGGGATCCGCTAAACTTCCTCGAACACTGCCATCAGATTGGCGCTGGTGGTGCCCACATGGAAATTGGGATCAGAGACGAGGCATACGCTCGTAAACTTCGCAGCAATGCGGAACAATACAAGATGTTCGTTGAGGGCTCAGAAGGCTTGCCTCGCAGCCAGTCCGATGTCGAAAGGTTTGAGAAGGTGATACGCACGGCAAAAGAGGCGGGGGTAAATGTAATCCGTATCTTTTTCGGTGGGCGGCGGTACGAACAGTTCGATAGAGCCAAACAATATAAGGCCTTCGCAGACCGGTCGTGGAAGTCACTACAGTTAGCTGAGCCGGTGGCAGCCAAACACGGTATCCGCCTGGCAATTGAAAACCACAAAGACTGGCGCATACCTGATATGCTAAGCATAATGGAACGTATTAACAGTGAGTACGTCGGCATATGCGTTGATACGGGCAATAGCTTTGCCCTGCTGGAAGATTCTATGGATGTTGTCAAGGCATATGCGCCTTGGTGTTTTGCGACCCATCTTAAAGATATGGCTGTGGCCGAGTACGAAGACGGCTTTTTGCTTGCGGATGTGCCGCTGGGCGAAGGCTTACTTGACCTGCCCAAAATGGTTCAGATCCTGCGAAAGGCCAGACCCGAGACACAATTCAGCCTGGAAATGGCAACTCGTGATCCGCTGAAGGTACCCTGTTTAACAGAGAAATACTGGGCGACGTTTGCCAATGTCCCCGGGACGGATCTAGCCCGCACGCTGCGATTCGTGAGGACCAACGCAAGTGAAAAAGACGCCCTGCCGCACGTAAGCCATCTGCCACTCGACGAGCAGATAAAGCTCGAAGAGCAAAACATCAAGAAGTGCCTGCGATATGCAGTAAAGCACCTGGATCTCTAACGGCACAGATCTGTTACAATTACGGCAAGCGGACTGGTGCTATCGATTTCGGTCACACTGTTTCAGGTACTACAAACGGCGGGCGGTAACTCCGGCTTAAAAACATATTCGCGTAATAACTGTCTTCGCCAACAAATTTCTCACTCCCTGTGTCAAACGTCAGCATTGGGCCGATAGCTACGGGATTTTTGCTGAGATTGATTTCATTCGCTTGCAGATGCTGCAAGAGACGGTCAAAAGACTCCGCCAGCAGGTCATCACCTTCAACTGTTTTCTTGACTTGCTCGACAGGTTCTCTTTGCGCAAGTCGATAGGAAATATCGGCAGCGTGAATCATACAGGCCGTGATATGCCCCTCAAGCACGTCGGCCTTCAGGTCGGTGACCCGGCGGCTGCGCATAGTATTGAGGAAATTCGTCATATGTCCCCAGCCGCCGTCGCCCGCGAATTGTTTTATCTTCTTACCGTCGTTGTCATAGGTCCAGCCTCCACCGCGACCGCCGGTAAAGTAGCCATGCTCGCACTGAATCACCATACCGAAGTTGATACCCATATAGCGGTCCATTCCTCGCGAGGTAATCCCTTGATAGGTATCGACCTTTTCACCCTTGGCGCGCGGCAGGGCACGGATTTCATAGATGATGGGAAAGTCATCGTAGTCAAACAAAGATATGATTGTATTGGGTGTTTGCCCGTCGTCGTCGTAGCCGAACCGCCCGCCGAGGCTCACCACGCGCGGCGCCATTGTGGCCACGCCGGTTGTCCAGCGGCAGTCGTCCAACACATGGCCGCCAAGATTGCCCATCTCGCCTGTACCGGTGGGCCAGCACCAGTGCCAGTCATAGTGCAGGTTCTTGCGCATCAGCGGTACCAACGGAGCCGGCCCCTGGAACAGATTGTAGTCGCACGTCGCCGGGATTGGCTGGGGACCGTTGACCTTGCCAATACTCAGGCGGGCATTGTAGGTGATGGCGTGGACACGCTGAACTTTGCCCAAGCCACCCTGTTTGATGTGCTCAGCGAGGGGCAGCAATCCTACGTCTGAGCGGTCCTGTGAGCCAACTCCGACGATGCGTTTGTACTTACGCGCTGCTTCTACCATTTTTCGGCCTTCCCAAATGTTATGCGAAGCTGGCTTTTCGACATACACGTCTTTGCCTGCCTGGCAGGCCCAGACCGTCATCAGGGCATGCAAATGATCAGGTACGGAGAGCACAACGGTATCGACGTTCTTGTTCTCCAGTAATTTCCTGTAGTCAACATAGGTGTCGACCTTAATGTTGCGCTCTTTGAACTTAGCAACTTCGATATCCAGGAATTGCGTATCCGCATCGCATATGGCGACCACGCGAACACCTGAGAGCCTGCGAAAGTCCTGGATGTGTTCCTTACCCTTCTTTTTAACACCCACAACTGCTATGCGAATGTCGTCGTTAGCCCCCCTGATCTTGGACCACGCGCTGGACGCCAGTGCGAAGCTGCCAACGGTAGCCAATGAAGTTTTCATAAAAGTACGACGAGTACAATCGTTCATGGTCATATGCCTCCTTTATTACAGAATGCTCCTGGCACGGATCAATCTCTACAAAGCGACGATTTACCCCGGCCGCGCTCGGAATTACAACGGGTTGTTGACAGTCAGTCAGGAAGTCCAGATTAGTAGTCGGCACCACACCAATATCGAGAAGTATTTTCGTCCATGTGCAGCCAATCAGCACGGCCGTCGAAGAAAAGATTATTACAGCCTTTCTGGCGATGTCGGCTACGGGAGACCCGCCGAGTCAGATTGCTGCCGCGTGTAGTTTGTTCCGAGGCAGGCAAATGCGTTCTCGACCAAACGTCCAGATAGTTCATCCTGGACAGGATATCCAGCTCATATCTGTCCCGGACCACTGGACGCCAATCACCTGCCTCGTTATCGGCCATATAAATCCGCTGGGCAGGAGACCTGACATTGCTGAGCTTGGTCGGCTCATCCATTTGGTTTCCCTGCTCAGAATTTGAGAGTCCTGGATTGGTCATATCCCAGGCGTTCACAACATAATCCACTGTCTGCTCGGCGTTGCTGGCGCCGAATTCCCCTACTCCGTTACGAGGAAAAGACGGGCACCGGTACACGTCGACTTCGCGGTAATCTCGGATCTCTCTGTATTCATTACCCAAGTACGGAATGAATGCCAGGATCCATTTGACTTCATGGTCCACTGCTCGCGGGATAAAATCCTCATTATCAAGGGCGTAGGCTTGCATCGCCAGGCCAAGCTGTCTCAGGTTATTCAGGCAGTAAACGGTCCTGGCCTGTTTCTTCACCCGCTGCAGTGCCGGCATCAATATCCCCATCAACAACGCAATGATGGCGATCACTACTAAGAGTTCAATTAGGGTAAAGGCTTTGTGCTTGTGTACCATTGCATTATCCTTGTCCAGGTCTAAACAGGGCTTGTCCTGATATTTGTGCTATCCCTATTATGATACCGGGTTATGGCAGATAGTGTCAAGTATTATTTGTAATTGTCATAGGCCATTAGGCCATGGGTGCATGTCGAGTTTGTAGGTACTTTTTATGCTGCCAAGGGCTTGTTCTGCCATAACTGCTGCCATCCATCGTTCAACCAAATCACACGCAACGCCAACACCGATGATGAGCCTAATCGTG
>Ga0209636_10008919_pt1 | contig 10221 bp, 8 predicted proteins | sample DeeMarSWOR152_54_FD_187464 | JGI IMG/M metagenome (GOLD analysis project Ga0209636, IMG submission 187464) | Marine sediment microbial communities from White Oak River estuary, North Carolina - WOR-1-52-54 (SPAdes) (version 2) | ecosystem: Environmental > Aquatic > Marine > Intertidal zone >... | reverse complement strand
CTATCATTACTTTTTCTCGGAGTCACGACATAATTGCCTGAGATCAGACCCTGGAATTCATAGTTCCCGCTGGTGTTGGAGGTATCCTGCTGTGTAATTGTCCCGGTCAATTGAATAATGCCATCGTCTACTGCAACAGTCTGGTCAGAGTAATATTCTAATCGTCCCTTTATATCCAGCAAAAAAGATGGCATTTTAAATTCGTATGAACCAGTATTGTGAGGATCATGTTGGAACATGTGCCATTCTACCATTGAAGGATTGTAAGACGAATTTAAATCCCAAACGTAAAAATAGAGAGCCCCTGCCTGTTGACCACACTCTCCAATAGCAATCTCGACATCTCCATCGCTATCGATATCAAGAATTAGTGGAGTACTTTTTATGAAGCCATTTGTATTAAGTGGGAATCCAGTTACAATTGAACCATCATCATTCCAGGCATAGAGAGAGTTTGATGGATAATCATTTCCACAAATTACTTCATTCTTCCCATCATAATCTATGTCGGCTATTGCGACCTGGGAAGTATTATCCATAATTACTGGGAAACCATTCATTATTGTTGCATAGTCATCTAATAAATATATTTTATCTGCAGAGGTAGCAGCGATTTCAAGTTTAGAATCGTCATCAAAATTTGCCAACGCCACATTATGACCACCTAAATCGAAATCCATTTCGAAGGGCCAGCCATTTAACATGTTACCATTTCTGCCCAGAACATATACTTTTTGTAAGTCAGCAGCTACGATATCTAAATTTGAATCACCATTTACATCACCAATTATAGGAGAATTGAACCATGAATACCAATAGTCTTCAAAAATTTTTGGCCAACCAGCCATCAGCGTTCCGTCAGAGTGCCAGACATAAATTTTATTATAATTGGGACCGCCATCTTGAGTAAAAAAAACTGCCACGATAATTTCTACTTTTCCATCATGATCGAGGTCAGCGATAGCAGGCGTATTAAATGTAAATTCTTCTGATAAATAATTTTGAGGCCAGCCCTGTAAATTTTGACCTAGATAATTAAAAATGAATGTCTTGCCGTACCTTTTTGAATTATAGATAATATCTAGAAATGAATTTCCATCCACATCGGCTAAGGCAGGAGAACCTTGCGAATGTGATCCTCCCACATGTGAATAGACACGATCTACTAAAATTGGCCAGCCCGCCAGAATACTACCATTATGAGATAAGGCATATAAATAACCATCGTTAGAACTAACTACTATTTCAGGAAAGCCATCATTATTTATATCGCCAACTGCGGGAGAAGATACGATGTATGAGTTGGTTTGAAATGGCCATCCTGCTACTATCGTTCCATCATGATGCCAGGCGTAAACATTTGCGTCTCTTCCCCCAACGATAATCTCTAAATCTCCATCTGAATCCAGATCTGCATAAGTTGAAGAACCCGGTCCTACGCCAGCTTCACAGCCATTCCCCATATAAAAAGGCCAACCTTTTTGTTGTATTTGGCTGTTTGATGTATTAATAACGTTATTGGACATTTCACTTTTGAAATTTGCTACTGAATAATTATAAAAAAACAATAGCATGATAATGGTTATAAAGTATTTTATATTACCTTGAGTATGCATGGCCCGTACCTCTTTTTTTATGAGCTAGTTAGTTAGCTATTTGGTAGTAAGCTTTTGCTGTGATGATTATCTTTAGATAGATCGCAAAATGTAATATACAATAAAATAATTTAATTTGTTTGAAATGTCAAGAAAAATGTCAAATCAAATTAATTTAATTTACATAAAACGAAGATATTATCACAAACCTGTTATTTATCGCTTTTGATATAGAAGTATCACTAATACTTAAAGTCTTACACTGAATTGACTAATTTTAAATTAAATTATTTTCATATTTTACTTGATTTTTTAATAATTTTTTATAAAATATTAGTATGACAGACCCATCAGAAATAAAACATCTTATCAGTGCGGCTAATGCTGGCGATAAACAAGCTCAGGAAGAATTTTTTGCAAAATTATCTGTAAGATTTTCAAAACTCATCACACGAGAGTTGCGGAAATACCCAATGTTGGCAAATGGGGTAAGTCTGGATAAGAAGAGCTATGAAGTTTGTCAATATGCCATGAATGAAGTGAGAAAGCTGTGTCCGATCAGTAATCCAGATTTTTCATTCATACATGTTATAAATGTTTTGCATAATGTTCTGGATACTATTATCTCAAATTCACTGGTTGAGTTGGCGAAAAAAGGTGACTCTGAGGCTGAAAACTTACTTTTTTCGATTATTAGAAAAAGATTGATGGAACGTATCATAAAGAAAAGAGGAAGAGATACCCAATATGAGAACAAATGAAGATTTAGTCCACGAAGCATTATTAATTATCTATGAGAAATATAAAGATATAGATTTTGATCGAGGAGTTTTGCCCTGGGCTTATGGTGTTTTAGATAGAGTTATGAGCGGCGATTATAGAACAAAAATAAGACGTGAGAGCATAATGAATATCCATAGAGATGATGTTATTAGACTTCATGATAATAATGAATGCATTGAGGAAAAAGTTGCTTCATTAGAATTGGCTGAGGAAGTATGGGACGCCTTAAACCAATTAAATAATAAAGAAAAAGAAATTTTTAAGCTGAAGCTTGAAGGATTTTCTGGAGATGAAATACAAGAAAAATTGGGTATATCGCGTACTGCGTTAGATGTGAGTGTTTTTCGGGGGCGGAAGAAGTTGAGAACGAGTTTAGAGAAACGAGGAGTGTTGTAAAATGAAATGCGTCAATCCAAAAATGAAGAAATTGGTCAGTCTGTACCAATTTAATTTGCTGGGGGAAGAGGAAAAATTAACCGTAGAAGACCATCTGCTTGAATGTGATGCCTGCTTTGAAGAAATATATCGCTTAAGTCCAGCAGTGGAAATCGTTGAAGCGATGCCGGAATTTTTTTTAAATGCCTTCCAACCAAAGGAGACTTATGCTATGCGAATTACCAAATTATTCAAAAAAACTATTCATGCATTAACAGATTTAACGAATAACATCTTTTCTACGGTAGCTGAATGGTGGAAGAATCCTGCTATTAAAATTCTGGTTCCTGCAACTGCGATAGCCATATTGTTATTGATTCTTGTTCCACCAGATACTAAAAAATATTCTGATCTGGCAATAATGGAAAATGTATCCTATTTAGCGCTTAAATTAAGGGGTTTCGTTGATGAAATTTCACCGACACAAACTCTTTATAACCAGGGAATGAAATACTATCAAGAAAAAAATTATACTGAGGCAATCCATAAATTAAGTGCTTTTGTGAAACGAAAGAAAAAAGATGCTTATGGACATTTTTATTTAGGCGTCTCATTTCTTCTAACAGATGAGTATAAGAAAGGAATTAACCACCTCAAGTTAGCGTCCAAATTCAGTGAGAAGGAAGGAAAGGAAATATTGTTAGAAAAGTGCTACTGGTATCTTGGAAATGCATATTTAAAAACTAATGACGTTGATTACGCTTTAAAAGAATTTAAAAATGTAGTTACAATTGGCTGTGAATTTAAAGAGGATGCAATTAAACAAATTGAAAGAATAGAAGAAATGAAGGGGGAATAAAACCAACATAACTGAATCGAAGTAATAAAAGTGATAAAGCCCACCTAACATATATCTTTAAAATTAATCTCCTCATATTGATTAAAGTGCCAGGTGCTTGCAAAAGCATCTGGCACTTTTATTTTCCTCAATAATTTTAAAATAATGTTATTTTTCTCTTGATTGTTATACAAATTTTTAGCAAATTATGAGTTGTTGGTTATAGAGGATATAAGGGTATAGGGGATATAAGGGTATATGGGGGAAAGGGATTAATGGAATAGGTAATCGTTGATAATGGCTTTTTATACCCCTATTCCCTTATCGCCCCTATTCCCCCTATACGTTATACCTCTATTCTTATTAAAAGGAGATAAGTCTCAATGGCAATTGATCGTCAACAGAAGAAAAAGAAGAAGCGAGAGAAAAGGCGTAAGGATCGTCGTCTACGAATGGAACGAATTCAGCGCCATGAGAAAGCAGAGATGTACTCATCTTATGCACATGAAGCATTTCATTATGAGGATTACGATGAGGCGCTGAATTTTGCATTAAAATCTTTAAAACTTGATCCGGCAGATGATTATATCAGGGATATAGCTGTTAAATGTGCAGTTTATCTTGAAAAGGAAATGCTTCTTTTTCCTCATTTATTGCAAAGCTTTCGGCAGGGTAATTTATGGCGCAGAGAAGAATATCTGCTGCTGGGAGAATTAGCCTTTGCTCGAAAAGAATATGATCTGGTTCGGGAAATTTACCAAGGTTTGATTGAAGATGCTTATCAACTTGAACGACCTCTAACCAAAGCTCAGTTAAAAAAAGTTGAACGGGATTTGAAAGACTGTGATCTGATGGAACAAACACTGGAGAATATAAAGCGTTATACACTTTCATCTTCTTCCAGTCCTAAAAAAGCTCCTGACCGTACTACTGCGCAACCATCAACTTCCGACGAGAAAAAGGAAGAGAAGCCAAAAGAATCAAAAATAGAAACCCACCTTGAGCCTGAGATTACTTATGAGACAAAATCACAGCCCGTGATATCAGCGATAAAGGAAATTCGCCGTTCAACTAAATCAGATCTGGAGACGACTTTACAGGCTTATAAACTTTCCTTTCGCACTTCTTATGACCAGTTGATCTGCCTTCCCACGCTTCAAAATGTGCAATCATTATGGTATCAGGAAGATACTGCTCGTAAGGTCATGAAGTTATTCCGAGGTCGGGCAATTCTGGCAGATGAAGTCGGTCTTGGTAAAACAATCGAAGCGTGCATGATTTTAAAGGAATATTTATTACGTGGATTGATTCGCACGGCGCTAATTCTCACTCCGAGCAATCTCGTTAATCAATGGTACGATGAGCTTTTAAGTAAATTTCGCCTTTCTTTTGTTTCGTCCAATGATTCACTTTTCCGTCAGGATGCCAACCGCTTCTGGCGATCCCCGCTTATCCTGGCATCTATTCATACTGTTAAGACCAAACATCATTTTGATTCGGTTATTTCCCGAAATTATGACATGGTCATCGTTGATGAAGCCCATCATTTAAAAAATCGTAACACGCTTAATTGGAAATTGGTTAATGCCATTCCAAAAACCTTCTTGCTTTTACTCACGGCAACGCCAATTCAAAATAATCTGGAAGAGCTTTTCAATCTTGTTACTCTGTTAAGCCCTGGACATCTCAAAACTCGCAAAGCTTTTAAAAAAGAATTCATCACTCGTGGCAATCCCACTGATCCTCAGAATCGAGAGAAATTAAGGCAATTACTTAAAGAAGTTATGGTACGAAACACCCGTTCAGTTACGCAAGTTCATTTACCGCCTCGATTTGCCACGACGGTGAAGATTTCTCCTTCTCATTCGGAGGAGGATTTTTATCAATTGATCAGCAATTTTATTACTGAGCAAGCCAAAATTCGATCAAACGGTATTACCCGATTAAGTCTTCAGAAGTTGTTGGAGGCAGCAGGATCATCCCATTTCGCTGCTTTGCGGATGCTTGAAAATATTGCCAATCGGGACAATAATGGTGTCAATTATCGTGCCCGGGAGATTATCAAATTAGGAAAAGAAATTCAAGTAGCTGCCAAAACACAGCAGGTAGTCGATCTGCTCCATGCTTTACCTGATCAGAAAATAATTTTTGTCAATTATCGGGCTACTTTAGAATATCTTCAGGAAATACTCGGACAACAAAGGATTACTCATGTTGTGTATCAAGGAACTATGACAGCAACTCAAAAGCAGGCGACTATCGATGCATTTCTGGATGGATGTCCCGTGCTGCTGGCGACTGGAACTGGTGGCGAGGGACACAATTTGCAATTTTGCCACACCATGATCAATTATGATTTACCCTGGAATCCAATGGAGATTGAACAACGCATCGGTCGCATCCATCGTATTGGTCAGGAGAAAGAGGTGCAGGTCTACAACTTTTGTGCTTCAGGAAGTATTGAAGATCATATCCTGGAAGTTTTAGATCGAAAGATAAATATGTTCGAGCTTGTGGTCGGAGAAATTGATATGATTCTGGGACGGATGAAAGGTGAGCAAGAATTTAGTGAATTGGTTTACGATATTTGGATTAAAAATAGTGATGACAAAAAACGCAAAGAAGCTTTTAATGCTCTGGCATCACGCTTAAAACGTGCCAGGATGGCTTATGAAAAAAGCAAGGAATTAGATGAAAAACTGTTTCAGGAGGATTTCGGCGTATGACCCCAGATCAGGAATTGTTATCCTTCACTTCTCATGTACTGGAACAGCATGGAGCAGCAGTCGAACAACATTCTGATTATTTAATCACACTACTACCGAGCGATCTTTCGCAATCACTAAAGCTCCCTGAAGAAAGCCGAATCGGTGAAAATGGAGAACCACTCCTCTATGGCAATCCTCTCCTGGATCGTCTTGTAACCCTTGCCACCAACGAAGTTCCCGTAGTTTATGGTGAATTAGAAATTCCATATTTAAAACAAGAAGGTTTTGAACAACTACTTACCCAGGATTTATCTTTCGAGAAAGGAAAAAGTCGAATCACCAATAAGGTGGAAGCCAGACATCCTTATATGATTTTGGTCTGTCATTATGTCGCCATGAGTGACGAACGAAAGGAAGGACTAATTGAATTGGCAATTCACGAGGACTCTGGGGCTTTAATTCCTGAAATGTCAGGTCGCTGGAAAGATTTTCAACCGAGGTTTTTCGCTCAAGAATATATTCCACCCCATTTTCCGGCTCATATCGATAGTTCAATTAACGCCGCATTAAAAAGTGCCCGCTCGATAATCGATAATGAATTAGCTGATTTTTATAAAAGTATCAAGCGACATCTAAATCGTGATGTTCAAAATACTCAGGAGTACTATGAAGCTTTAAAGCGTGAAATGGAAGCCAGTCTGGAAAATCCGAATTTGAGTAAAGATCAACGGAATGATAGAATGGCTAAAATTCAGGACTTACCAGATGAAATGAATCGTAAAATTGAAGATTTGCAGCAAAAATATCAGATACACGTTACCCTTACAAGTTGTGCAGCGCTACGATTTCTTGTGCCGATTGTTCGGCTTACTGTAGAATTCAGGTATAAAAAATTATTAAGGGAACTCCGATTGAATTACAATCCCCTTAGCCGCTCTTTAGACCCGCTGGTTTGTGAGCATTGCAAATTGACCACCCGTACTGTTTTCCCCTGTGAAAAAAAGTCTGAATTGCGTTTTTACTGCCCAGAATGTTGTGAATAATGTAGGGCAAGATGTCATCTTGCCTTACATCGATGAAACAATAAACCGAGTCAACAAAGTATCCTCACTTATATTCTTTCCAATTTTTTGCTGTTCGATAATTTGAAGATTTTCGATTACATTGATTTGATAAAATGTCGTATCAGCCATCATTTTAGTATATTGTAAGCTTTCAGAGTGAGGTTGATTCGAAAAGGAGAAATAATTAATTCCCACAAAAATTAATAAACAACATGCGATGCCAATCAGTCCTTGATAAACTGGAATTCGATATTCTAATATGTTCAATAGCCTTTGCCACAGTGAGTCAACAATCCGATAATTTTTTGGCTTAAGAGCATTCATTCGATCCATCAAAGTTTGACGAATTACTGGATCAGGTCTCAATTGGCTTTTCTTGCTAATTGCCATTGAATTCTGAAAATTCATCAAGTGATGCTGATAGTTTCGGCATTGATTACACGTTTTAACATGCTCTTGCAGAAGACTTTTTTCGTTTCCTGTTAAATCTTCAAAATTCTGTCTAATTAATAATCCTTCAATATCCTCGCATCTGATATTTCCAATTTTATTTGATTCTTTCATATTTAAGCCTCAACATGATTTGGGTTAAATTCTTTCAATCGATTCATCAATTTACGAGTGGTATGAAAAAGTCGTGATTTAACTGTTCCCTCGGAACATTCCAATATTTCACTAATTTCTTTGATCGACAAATCTTCCTGAAATCTCAATAAAAAAGTGGTTTGATAGTCTGGATTCATTTGCATTAATTCTTTTAATAAATGATTTTCAAAAATCTTTTGGTCAATATATTGCTCTATTTCATTATAACTGCTTTCGAATACTGATGAAAAGGAGTTCAGATTAATTTCGTTTTCAGTATTTTTTCTAATGTCCAGACGGCGATATTCATTCTTACACATATTATGAGCGACGGTAAATATCCAACTGGTGAATCTATGTTTTGAAATAAACTGTTCGGGTTTTTCAATAATTTTCATAAATAAATCCTGTAAAAAATCTTGAGATTTTTCTTCATCGCCACCGAACATCCGATAAAAATAATAAAACAAACGTTGACTGTATCGTTGATAAAGCTCATCAAAAGCATCGGTATCACCCTGCTGGATCGATTCCATCAGTTGTTCATCAGTAAATCGTTTGTATTTCTTCTTAAAGATGAGTTTACCTCACTAGATGATTGTTTTAGTTGAAAATGTGAAACGTGAGGCGGCAGATGTGAGATGTCTGACAAAGAAAATTTTAATCTTCAAGGTCTCACTTTCACGTTTCATTTGTTACGTCTCACTATTCACTTTTCACATATAACGTTTGATATTTCACTTTTATGCCCCATGCCCTATGCGCATCAAATCCCCTTCCTTTCAATATCTTCGATCCATTGTTCCTTGCCCGCCCTTTTGGCCAGCTCCAACGCCATATCTCTCCATTTCTGAGCTTCGTTATTCTGCCCGCTCGTTTTATAATGCTCAACCAACATCATCACCGCTGGGACATAATTCAAATTAAGAGTATGAATCACATTTCTAATGGGATATAAATCATTATACCAATCATATTTCAAATAATCCAGTATAAAATTTTTTTCGAGATTCTTTTTTATGAAGGCAATATTATCAATTCGGCTGGGGCTATAACGATAAGCCAGACCAACAATATATAAATCATCCTTGAGCGGTTTGAAGTGATTTTCATAAACTGTTAAGGCAAAATAGATGGGAATATCTGGATAATTTTTCGCTAAATATTTACATACTTCCTGGGTGAAAGCGGATATTGAAAAGTTTTTTGATCCATCAGAGCCAATTGTAACTGCTTTTTTCATCAACGCTTTTCTATCAATTTTGATGCCTCTCTTTTTTAAAATCTTCTCAAGGAATGATTCGCTGCCACTCATTGGGATATTGACCACGGTGATATCGGTTCGAACTCCTTTGGCTTCCTGTAGCATTCTGGCTGGATAGGTGTCATTATCACCATTGGTAAAAATGACAGCATTTTCTTCAGTAGATATCAAAACATTGTAGTTATAATTAACCAGCCAGGGAGCAATGTCTTTTGTTTCATATAATTTTTTATAATAAAATGTTACTTTCGCTTCATTGCCTTTTAATTCATGGTGTGTAATTAATTCATAGAGCGGATCAGGACGATCGGGAGCCATTTTATGAGCGATTTCCATGTCCTTGATATCTTTTGTTTTATTACCACAGTTGAAATATTTTAAGTAATGGTACTCATAACTTTCAGGAGCATGTTTTCCCAAATCATCGACGATTTTTTGTAATTTTTCTTGTTTTTCTTTGGTGCTGATTGTTCGAGCGAAACCTTCATAGCGGACAGCATTATAATAATTATGCCAGGCTTCGGCATTTTTGGGATTCGTTTCAATCTCTTTTTTCCACAGCTTTGCCTGTTCTCGGTACCATTCATCAGGTTTAGTATCATAAACGATTCGGAGTACTTTCTGTGGTTTTGTTTCCTGGGCAAAAAGGACAGTAGATGTTACGATGAATGCAATGAGAATGTTTAGGATTAAAACTATTTTTTTCATGATGGCTATCCTCCAATAAGTTTTGTTTTAGAATATTTTGATTGTTTCCTTTTATCTGTAATACACTTTAAAACAAAAAAGGTTGAAAAGAATTCTAAGATTGGAATGGTGGATGAGTAATTTAATATTAAATTTGGCAAAATTTTACCCGCTGATTGAAGAAATCCACAGATGTTTTTATACACTTGAATTATGCATAAATTTCGACCACAAAGACATTTATAAAAAAGTTTCATTTTGGGGCGTACGATGCTTATTCAAAAGATAAAAATGTTTTATGAATCTTCTGATGAACGAGCGC
>Ga0209636_10008918_pt1 | contig 10221 bp, 2 predicted proteins | sample DeeMarSWOR152_54_FD_187464 | JGI IMG/M metagenome (GOLD analysis project Ga0209636, IMG submission 187464) | Marine sediment microbial communities from White Oak River estuary, North Carolina - WOR-1-52-54 (SPAdes) (version 2) | ecosystem: Environmental > Aquatic > Marine > Intertidal zone >... | reverse complement strand
ATCCCCATTTCTGACGTTATTTTCCATGAAGATCCTGACCAGGAACGAGCAGTAAAATTGATCGAGTATATTCGAAAGGAAAACACACTCAAAAATCCTCCTGTTGTTGCATTCCATTCCGGGAATAATAGATACATCTTATTGGATGGAGCCAACCGGTTAACTGCATTGCAGACTTTAAAAATCCCGGATGTACTTGTCCAGCATATCGATCTGTTTGACCCGGGACTTGTCTTTCTCCACTGGCATCATGCTGTTGAAAAATTTACTAAAAAATCTTTCCTTGAGCAAATCAATAACCTGTCAAATATTTCAATTATTAAACTTGAAAATAATATATTTGCAAAAGATGAAAAGAGCAACTTGCTTTGTCAAATTCAATTTGCTGACAGTAGTGTTTATGCGGTTCATGCCCACGCTGATCTATTTCAACGCGTTAAAGATTTAAGAAACATTACCAATATTTACAAAGGTTTTCAATACATGGATCGGGTGAGCTATACCAATTTAGACCATTTGAAAAAAAATTATCCTACATTTTGTGCCGTCATCGTTTTTCGAAAATTAAATAAGGAAGAACTGGTTGAAGTTACCAACCGAGGGATGAGAATTCCCAGTGGGATAACGAGAATTATTTTACCGAAACGGGCACTAAGATTAAATGTACCGCTCGATATTCTTCGGTTTGAGGTTTCAATCGAGCAAAAAAACTTTTGGTTACAAAATCGAATCAATGAACAAATAAAAGACAAATCAATCCGTTTTTATCGCGAACCCACTTTTCTTTTTGATGAATAAAAACTAATTAGTTAAACCACTAAAAACATAATTAACAAGGAGTAAAATATGAGTGCTACAAAAATTTTCCTCTCCGAAAATGAAATACCACGTCAGTGGTATAACATTTTAGCTGATCTACCAATACCTATGCTACCAGTTTTACATCCAGGGACCAAACAGCCGGTTGGTCCTCAAGATCTGGCACCGTTATTTCCAATGGAATTAATAAAACAAGAAGTTAGCACAGAACGTTGGATCGATATTCCTGAGGAAGTGCTTGACATCTATAAATTGTGGCGACCAACGCCTCTTTTTCGAGCAAAACGATTAGAGAAGGTGTTAGACACACCAGCCAAAATTTATTATAAATATGAGGGAGTCAGCCCTGCTGGAAGTCATAAACCGAATACGGCTGTGGCGCAAGCTTATTATAATAAGGAGGAGGGAGTAAAACGCATTACAACAGAAACTGGAGCTGGGCAATGGGGAAGCGCACTTAGTTTAGCCTGTAACTTTTTTGAGCTTGAATGTAAAGTCTATATGGTTAAAATTAGTTACCAACAAAAGCCGTATCGTCGTTCCATGATGATAACCTGGGGCGCACAGGTTGTCCCGAGTCCTAGTAATGATACGAATGCGGGTCGAATGGTATTAGAGCAAGATCCAGATTCTCCGGGTAGTCTTGGTGTTGCTATCAGCGAGGCGGTTGAAGATGCAGCAACACGAGATGATACGAAGTATTCGCTGGGTAGCGTATTAAATCATGTGCTATTACATCAAACCGTTAACGGTCTTGAATCCAAAAAGCAAATGGAAATGACCGGAGATTATCCCGATATTGTAGTTGGATGTATCGGTGGAGGAAGTAATTATGCCGGACATGTTTTTCCATTTTTACAGGATAAGTTTAACGGTAAAGAGGTAAGAGCAATTGCTGTCGAACCAGCCTCCTGCCCCACAGTAACTCGGGGACCTTATGCTTATGATTTTGGAGATGTCGCTGAAATGACGCCGTTAATCGCTATGTACACCCTGGGTCATAAATTTATTCCGCCTCCCATCCATGCTGGCGGGCTTCGTTATCATGGAATGTCACCATTAATTAGTCATTTAGTACGAGAAAAATATATGGAAGCAGTGGCATACAAACAGTTGGAAGTGTTTGATGCTGCTATAATATTTACTCGTGCTGAAGGGATTATCCCGGCACCAGAAACAGCCCATGCTATTAAGGCTGTGATTGATGAAGCCGAAAAAGCCAAACAGGAAGGAAAATCTAAAGTCATTTTATTTAATTTAAGTGGACATGGACACTTCGATATGGCAGCTTATGATGCATATTTCGCTGGTAAACTTCAGGATCATCGCTTACCAGAGGAAGAAATTAAACGGACTCTTGAAATGATTAAAGATTATCCACCCGTGGGATAAAAAATTAAATCGCAATCAAAAGCTTTGTTTGATCGATTCCAGGCATTGGAGCTTATACAATAATAAATGTATGTTTCTTCTTGTATGCCTGATAAGGATTTATTTGTTTCTATCAACCAACCGATTCTATCCGCTTTAGGTGGATGGAATCGGTATGAACTATTTACATTAAAAAGTTGGAATCTAATCGCCCACAAATTACCTGAATTAACAATCTTTGCTTCATAAAATTGCTATGAACTGCACGTATATTTTGGTAATTGGTGGGCTTTTTTATTCGATTCGCTGAAAAAAGTAATCAGGAGTAGGTTTTTATTTGATCGAAATTGTGTTGTAAATCATGAAAAGTCTATTAAGATATTTTAATAAACAATTCAACAACAAATCTTATATGAAGAATAGAAAATTTATATAACTCGAATTTATTATTTGACATTTTATTAATATTTTAATTATTCTCTTGACATTTTAGAAAAATATTATTATTATAGAGCAATAATTTTTTACATTTTGTTCATCCTCTTAGTATAAGCAGCAATAGCTATTTTGAACAGTAATTGATTCCTCAATTACAAAAATAGTTAAGAGAATTACCAATCTAATTCTATTCATTTCTTTTTTCATTTAATAATATCACACACAATAAAAAGGCGCCAGATCAATTGAACATTTTTAACAAACCATTGCTATTTTTAAATCAAGAAATTTAAAATCTCAAAGGAGGGTAAAAATGTGTGTAAAAAGTACTTTAAAAGTTATTGTTAGCCTTTCCTTATTAATCGTGGTAGTTTTTTTGTATAGTACTATACATGCTCAGGAAGGAAAGGACATTGCTTTTACCGGCGATTCAAAATCTTATTTTGCTAATAATCGAGTTGTTATCAAAGTTTATCCAGAACTCGACAAATCTAATTTACGCATCATCGACGGAGTAGTCGTTACAGGGATCAAATCGCTAGATGACATGAATGCGAGGTATAAAATTAGCAAAATGACTCAGCTCTTTCCGGGTTCAGAAAGTCTGATGCAAGCGGCTGAAGTTGGGCTTCCAAGAATCTACCGAATTGAATTTCCTGCTGTACCGGACGTAAATGAAATTATTCAAACATACGCCAATGATCCGAATGTCGAATATGCCCAGCCAGTTGGAATTCATAAGGTATATGGAACAATACCGAATGACCCATATTTGTCCAATCAATGGGGATTGAACAAGATTCAGGCTCCTGACGCATGGGATATCACACAGGGAGATACCTCAATCATCCTTGCCATTGTCGATACTGGTGTTGACTGGTTACATCCAGATCTCGGTGGAAGCAGCCCTTACATCCATGGTAATATCTGGATGAATTGGGTCGAATACACTGGCGTCACTGGTGTTGATGATGACGGTAATGGTTATGTCGATGATATCCGTGGTTGGGACTGGGTTAATGTTGTATCTTCGGACTACCCACCCTGGCCTGGCGAAGATGGAACAGTTGAAGACAACGATCCCATGGATTTCAACGGTCATGGTACCCATTGTGCTGGAATAGCCAGTGCAATGACTAACAATAACACGGGAGTTGCTGGTGTCGGTTGGAACTGCAAAATTATGGCATTGAGAGCGGGTTGGTCAGCAGATTACTTTGGCTACGAAGTCGGTCTTGTGGACATGTCTTTCTGCGCCCAGGCTATTTATTATGCAGCCAGAAATGGTGCTTCTGCAGTCAATTGTAGCTGGGGCTCAAGTAATAGCGGCGGAATGGCTGATGCGGTAACTTTTGCAACATCCATGGGGACAGTCGTTGTTTCAGCGGCTGGTAATGATGACATATCAGACGCATCATATCTTTGCTCACGACATGACGTGATTTCTGTCGCAGCGACTGATCCCAATGACAATAAAGCTTCGTATTCCAGCTATGGATTCTGGGTTGATGTCTCAGCACCTGGAGGAGATTCTCCGCCAATTAATAATGAAATTTATAGTACCTATTACGATCACAATACCAATTCCCATATCTATGAATGGCTGAGAGGTACTTCAATGGCGGCTCCTTATGTCGTTGGATTAATCGGTTTAATAAATGATCAATTTCCCGGACTGAGCTGGCAGGGAAAGAAAGAACGATTGCAATATACCAGCGCTAATATAGATTTGATAAATCCCAATTACAAAAATGGACTTTTAGGCGAGGGAAGAATCAATGCCTTCTCTGCAGCCAGCCAGGTAGATCTCCCCTTGATGACCACATTTTTTACTGAAAATTTCAATGCCGGTCTTCCAATAACATGGACCGCTGATCCCTATTGGAGGGATGACGATCCAGGCAACAGAAATGCTGACTTCGATGATACTTTTGAGCCAGGAACAATTAAGGTCGGTTATGACATCTGGACACCTCCATTTATGATTGTCGATAGCGATTATGCAGGCGACGTTCCCATCGATGCCTCTTTGATTAGTCCCATAATTGATTGTTCAATGTATTCTGATATTCGGTTGGTTTTTAACAATTGGTTTCAAAATTACAGAGGAGGAAATATTGAAAAGGGAGACATCGACATCCGAATCAATAATGGACCATGGGAAACTGTTGCCAGCTTTATTGATGTTGGTGCTTACAATGTTGTAGATGCGGGTCGAGAAATTGTTATTCGTCTTCCGGCAACTGTAGATTATCAAAGCAACGTCCAAATTCGCTGGCATTACTATAATGCTCAATACGAATGGTTTTGGGGAATCGATGAAGTAAAATTAATCGGACAGATGATTGATAGAGATTATTATGTACAACTTTTTCCATCATTCCAAATCTCTAATGGCGAGGCTGGGGATACCGTATCTTACATGATGAACGTCAGGAATGTTGGTTTATTAAGTGATAGTTACGACCTTTCTGCTCTCAATTTTTCGTGGTCAACGACTATCTGGGATTCTGCCGGGATTAATCAAATAAGTAATACCGGTGTCCTTGTTTCCAGAGAAGATTTAGATATTATGGTAAAAGTGGAGATTCCAGATTGGGCAACCATTGGCCAATCCGATATGGCTCAAATCATGGCGACTTCTACAAGTGATACTTCAGTATATGCTGAGGCTTTCGTGTTAACAAAAGTGGCAAAAATTGATACAATTCCGTGGTTTGAAGATTTTCCAACTCCATATATCGATACAACTAAATGGACTTATAACACTGGCCCTGCCGAAATCAGTATGTTTGGAATGAATCCACCCAGTCCACCATATTCATTAAATCTGAATGGAGATGCTATTGGAGGTGACGAGATTCAATCATGTGCAATTGATATCTCTGGCGAAAGTAATGTGATTTTAAGCTACTATTACCAGCGCACCGGTGGTGGTGAGCCCCCAGATTCAGGTGATGATCTCTTTGTCGATTACTACAATTCATCAGGAAACTGGGTCAATTTAAAACAGTACCCGGGTGCCGGTCCAGATATGGACCTCTTTAAAAAAGAAACGGTGCCTTTGCCTGTTGATGCGTATCATAATGGTTTACGAATCAGGTTCCGTAACTTAGCGACATCAGGAAATTACGACGATTGGTTCATCGATGATGTGCTCATTACGTGGGGCCCTGATATTACTGTGACTCCTGATCCAGATCCGTTTGAGTTCACTGTAAATTTAGGAGACAGCATATCTGGTACTTTAACCATCAAAAATACAGGAGGGAGTGATCTGGAGTTCTGGATTTCACATAGTTTTATCACCAAAACTTTGCACTCCAACTTTGTTCAAAATGAATTCTTCGATCCAAGAAATATCAATAATGTAAAGAAAGTCCCTGGCTTTGATGAAAATGCTCGAACAACTGAAGGACTTTATGTTGGTGGCATAGATATAAATAATACTGGTATTCTGGCACCAGGCGATGTGTTAAAATCCTGGCCAGCACCAGTTCCTATTATCAATCCCTGGGGAGTAGGATTCGATAAAGTAAATGTCTGGCTATCTGATTCTGATGGACTCGAAGACCACAAAATCACCACAGAAGGTGTTCGCCTGAGTTCGTTCAGTTGTGCTTCCTGGATCGGCAGTTGGCCCGCTGATATCGCCTGGGACGGTCAATACCTCTGGCAGGTCAATGTTGGCGGTGATAATGGCATTTACCAATTAGAACCTACTACAGGTACTGTTATTAATTCTATCCATGATCCCGGTTATACATGGGACTCCCTTTCCCAGCGAGGATTAGCTTATGATCCTAACGACGACGTTTTTTATATCGGCGGCTGGAATCAAGATATGGTATATCGCATTAAAGGCTTAAGCTGGAACAACCCGGGTGAGATTATTAGTTCCTTCCCATTTATGAGTATTTCCGGATTAGGATGGCATCCTTCGGGAACGCTATGGATCGCTATAAATGCTCCAACTGACATGATCTATCAAGTCAATCCCGATGATGGGATAATTATTAACCAGATTGTAGCTCCTGGGACTGGAGATGGTTATTGGGGCGCCGGACTTGAGATTGATAACGATGGAAATCTATGGGTTGTTTGCCAGGATAACGATGAAGTTTATCTTGTCGATTCTGGGGAACCAGTGTTTACCTGGATTAGGGAACGTCCACGAACTGGAACTGTTGTCCCTGATGATAGTGCTATCGTGATAGTGACACTTTACGCGACTGATGATACTGGTCTTTTACCAGATTCTACATATTATGCTACGATTCATGTAAGCAGTAATGACCCCACACCAGGCGAAGCAATTATTTCGATTCCGGTATCTTTAACCGTAAATCCCGTAGACTATTATTTTAGAGTAAGTCCTCTCTCTCACAAATCTAAAGGAGTAGCTGGCGACACACTGTCCTATGCGATAACAATAAAGAACTATGGTCAACTTACAGATAACTACGATCTGACATCATTGGGAAATTCCTGGAGCACGACTTTCTGGGATTCTACCGGAACCACTCAAATCACCAACACTGGACCTGTTGCACCCCGGGCAGCGTTTGATTTCATCGTCAAAGTTGAAATACCTGGCAATACAAATTATGGAGATACAGATAATGCTGAAGTCCAGATCAACTCAGTGGGAAAACCAGAGCTTTCAAAATCGGTGATGATTAGCTCCCTTTCCCTGGGAACGCCGGTTCCCCCACCCTGGTCGGACGATTTTTCATCAGGGCGTGTGGATCCCAACAATTGGATATATAATGAAGGACCTGCCGAAGTCAACGCCCTTGGAATTAATCCACCAAGCCCGCCTTATGCATTGAATTTGAATGGAGACGCGACTGGAGGGGATGAAATACGATCGACACTAATCGATCTTTCTGGTGATAGCCTGGTCATGTTGAGCTATTACTGGCAACGCACTGGTGGTGGCAATTCTCCTGAACCAGGCGATGATCTATGGGTTGATTATCTCAATTCTTCCGGAAGTTGGGCGAACTTAAAACAACACCCGGGAGACGGAGCTGATATGGACACTTTTATGTTAGAAGAACAGCTTTTACCCATGGATGCTTATCACAATGCCTTCCAGGTTAGATTCCGCAGCAGTGGAAGCATAGGAAGTTTAAGGGATGACTGGTTCGTAGATAATGTTTTGATAGCACACCCGCCTGTGATCACAGTTGAACCAGAAAATTATAATGTAACAATCATCGCTGGTGATAGCTTAAAAGGAGAACCGCCGTTGACAATCAATAACCTTGGAGAAGGTGTTTTGCGATATAGAATATTAAGTATGCCCGGTGGAAGTCACAATTCAGTATTACAATTCGAACCTGCAACAAGAGACTATCCAGAAGAATATTTTTCGATGGTCTTAGAAAAAGATGAAATTGATCCGAGAAAAGGAGCGCCGGTTGTATATAATGCCGGTGGACCTGATCAATTTGGTTATTACTGGGTAGATAGTGATGAGCCCGGTGGACCGGCGTTTAATTGGATAGATATTACCAATGTCGGAACCGAAATCACATGGCTTGGAGATGATGATAATGTCGGTTTCTTTCCTATTGGATTTAGTTTTCCTTTTTATGGACTTTCATTCAACATGTTCAGATTCTGTACCAATGGATTCATCAGTTTCACCAGTACTTCTTATGATTGGTCGAACGATCCGATACCCAATCAAAGTGTGTTTAACTTGATCGCGCCTTTCTGGGATGATCTCAATTATGATACAAACAGTAGTGCTTATTATCTTTTCGACGGCGAAAAACTGATTATTCAATGTAATAATGTCCTAAAAGGCTATTCAGAACGTAACACCTTTGAAATTGTTCTCTATCCCGATGGCACCATTGTGTTTCAATATTTATCGATGCAAACGCCATCAATTTCAGCAACAATAGGTATTCAAAATTATGATGGTTCCGATGGCTTGGAGATTGCATATAATACCAATTACGTTCACGATCGTTTGGCAATTTATATCAGTACCGGAGTACCCTGGATAGAATTCGATCATACTTCCGGAACGCTTGTTCAAGGCTCGATCGATACTGTCGAGGTAGAATTTAATAGCAAAAACATAAGCGTGGATACGGTTCTCTATGCCAATATTGTTGTCCGCTCGAATGATCCAGTGGATTCGAGCGTTGTCATTCCCACGCGAGTGGAGATTATTACCGCCGAAGTAATAACTGGCGCCATCTTCTCAGCCGGAAATCCTCTGGAAAATGCTGGGGCTCAGGTCTGGGATGATTACCCGAATGGATCAATAATTGATACGGATACAACCGGCACTGATGGTAAATATTTTCTTACCGTACCACCTGTCGGAGGAATTTACACGGTTCGAGCCTATGCCAGAGGTTACGTGCCAGCTTTCAAAGAAAAAGTACCAGGCAATACAGAGAACCTTAATTTCGCCCTGAAACCAGTGGTGTCTATTTTACCAACTACTGAATGGGTTGACTTCTTCAGTAATAATTCGAATTTCTGGGATGGTCCGGTTCAAATTGGTGATGTTATCACCGCCGAAGACCCAGACAACGTAACATGCAGTATTTTTACGGTAAATAAACCGAGTCATTATGGATTTATGCCAGTTTACCGAGATGATGATACAACACCTGATATCGACGAGGGAGCACAACCCGGAGACACACTAACATTCAGAATTAATGGCTTTCTGGCACAACCTCTGGGTCCAGATAGTCCGGTTTGGACCAGCCATGGCGAAATTCGAAATGTTGATCTGTATGTTGCAGAGATCGATACGATAGACATTCCATTAATCACAGGCTGGAACCTGGTATCATGGTATGTCATTACTGCTGAGGATTCTACCCATGAAATTTTGAAAGACATTCTACCAAATGTCATTGTCGTATTGGGCTATGAAAATGGTGGTTTGACTTATAAACCAGATTTGTCTACCTATAGTAACCTGCAGATAATGGATCACCTGCACGGCTATTGGATCAAGATGGCTCAAGCAGATACGCTGAGGGTTATTGGCAATCCGGCTGATTGTCTGCAAACACCCATTTATTGTGAATCGGGCTGGAATCTGGTCAGCTATCTGCCTAAAGATGAAAATGCTGATTCAGTGGCACATGCCTTCACAACCGTCATTGATAACACAGTACGAGCCTACGGATTTAAAAATGGTGCGATGACTTTTGATCCGAATATGCCCGAATATAATACGCTTCATGTTTTGTGTCCAACCTTTGGCTACTGGATATATCTAACCCGGGACGACACATTAATCTATCCAGAACCATTACCAAATATTGAATGTCCATACGGTGATCCAATGCTGTTTAAAATGATTGTTTCCGCGGAACAGAACTGGGGCACTGTAGCACCAACCAATGAATGGATAAATATCTTCGGTGAGGGCATCAAGCTGGATGGTAAGCTTCTGCCTGCCGGAACACGGATTTTTGCGAAAGATCCCCATGGCGTAGTCTGCGGAGAATTTGTGGTGACAACGCCTGGAAAGTTTGGTTTTATGCCGGTCTATCGTGATGATCCGAGTACCAATTTTGATGAAGGCGCTGCACCTGGCGATGAAAT
>Ga0209636_10008915_pt1 | contig 10223 bp, 9 predicted proteins | sample DeeMarSWOR152_54_FD_187464 | JGI IMG/M metagenome (GOLD analysis project Ga0209636, IMG submission 187464) | Marine sediment microbial communities from White Oak River estuary, North Carolina - WOR-1-52-54 (SPAdes) (version 2) | ecosystem: Environmental > Aquatic > Marine > Intertidal zone >... | reverse complement strand
ACTTGATGGTAAACCGCTTGTGGAAAGGCCGGGGTTGGGCAGCGAAGTCCACGTCCATGTGGCTTGCCATGCCATGGGTTTTCCCCATTTAGGCCAGAGATACCGAATGGCGCAAAGGATGGGAGGCGCCAGGTCAGGAAAGGAGGTCGGTCAGCGCCTTATGGAAGCTGGGATAAAAGAGGATGGGGCGATAAAGCGAATCATCAACTTCATGAATCACTGTAAGGTAGGAAAGGTCACCATCGGTGAAACGATAAGAATAAAGGAGAACTGTGAGAGCTTGCGGACCAAGCTGTTTACGACAATCAGGGAGCCTTGTTGCTTCTTCACCACCGGTTTCCTGAACGGACTTTTCTCATCAGTTAAGAACCAGCATGTCAGAGAAATAAAGTGCATAGCTGCTGAGGACCCGTATTGCGAGTGGGAGTTCGTATAGGTGGTCACTATTGGATGAGGCAACGATATGGAGAAAAGAGGATTGTCATTAGCCGAAACACGGGAGATACCAAAGGAAAGCCTGATTCTGCTGTCGGGGCCTCCGGGAGCCGGGAAATCTACCTTTTGCCATCAGACGGTGCTTAACAGCGTAGCCGCGGAAAGACCTATCATATTCGTAACTACCGAGCAAAGTCCCTATAGTATCTTGGGGCGCTTAAAAGAAAAAGGCATGGGAGAACCCAGGCCCGGAACCTTGAGTTTTATTGATGCCTTCACTGAGACAGTGGGGCTGACCTGTACGCCTCGCGAAGACACAGTATGTGCCAATTGTGCTGACCTAAACAGCCTGAGTATGGCCACCACAAAACTGCAGGAGAGGATGGGGCAAAAAGGTATATTGCTCGCTTTTGATTCGCTCACCTCCCCATACCTATTTAGCGGTGCTGAGATTACTAAGTTCATGAGGCTGTTTCTGTCTAAGTTCGCTGCAGAAGGGAACTCAGTTTTAGCCCTGGTGGATGAGGGTTGCGGCAAGGAGGAAGACTTAGGTGCAATGATGAGTATTGCCGATGGCATTCTCAGAATGGAGATAAAAGAGAGTTCAAGGATTTTAAATGTGGTCAAGCATCCAAAATTGAGACCAACAAAAATTGAATCGCCTGCGACAACTGTAGAACTTGGACGGATTGGTATAAAAAAAATATTTGATGAGAATCTTTCGGATTTGAGGGCAAGAAGAAAGTTTAATCAAGCGTGGATGAAAGGAGCTGAAAATACACTCAGAAGAGAGGCTGGTGATTTCGTAAACATTTTCTGGCTGAACCTTGCTCAATGGAGTGGTATGCTCTGGGATTCTAACAGGTTTCCAAGAATGAAATATGAATTGAACAAAGAGGATAATTCCACGGTGGTAATGCAGATGGCTCGGTTTTTCCCTTGGTATATGAGACTTGTGTTAAAATTCATGCCTAAGAACCTCAGCCAGGTAAAAGACATGAAAAAAATGCTGAATGGGTTTGCTCCCTTCTGCAAGCGAGAGCGTAGCGGCATCGTCGAATACCTTGAAGATATTTCCAAGACTGACGAGCATTACTTCAGGATATACGAGAATTTTGACTGTTGGGCATTCAAGAACGGTGGTTTTGCTATGAGTGCGTATCTCAATTCTGGCGCTGCAGGTAATTGCATAGGTTTTGAGGCTGAGGAAAGGGACTGGAACGCTATTGAGACGAAATGCGTAGGCTTAGGTGATCCCTACTGTGAAGTTAAACTTGTACCTGGTGAAATCGATGAGCTAAAGGATTCTCTGGAGGCTATAGACAGCACAATCATAGAAAGGGTACATGACCGCCTTATGGATCAACTCATGGGATTCATGCTTCATGGGAAGACCCTTGTCGATAGACCCACGTTGGGAAGCGATGTCCACCTCCATGTCGTTGGTCACGCTTTTAGTTTTCCCTATCTGGCTGGTGAGAGATACCAGATGGCGTTGAGGATGGGGGGCACTAGGGTAGGGAAAGAGGTTGGCGAACACCTGATGGATGCGGGGCTAAATGAGGATGAAGCGGTGAAGCGCGTTATCAATTTCTTAAAACATTGTAAGGTGGGGAAGGTTACCGCCGGTGAAACGATAAAGATTGAAGATAACTGTGAGAATTTTTATATGAAGCTCGTGACACTGAGGTCGACGGAGCCCTGCTGTTACTTTACTACCGGCTTCCTGAACGGCGTTTTCTCAGCAGTTAAGAACCAGCACGTCAGAGAAATAAAATGCACCGTTCCTGGTGACCCTTATTGCGAGTGGGAAATCGTATAAGTTGTCAACTAACACTAAACTGGAATGGCCAGTCCTATAACATAGGTTGCTCCGGCCGCTAAGGCGCCGATTACCATCATCTCAATCCCGCTTCGAACCCAACTCTTTCTGCTGAAGATGGCTTTACTAGCTCCAACTGCGAAGAGACAGCTTATGCTGGCGATTGACGCCGTTATTACGGCTGGGTTTACCTCCATAAAGGCGAAGGGCATGATGGGAATAAGAGATACCACCGCGAATGATAGCCCGGTAAAAAGAGCCGCTTTGATCGGAGGCCATGATTCCTCCGAGGTCAGCCCGACCTCCTCTCCAATGGTATAAGATTTCCTTGACTCCACTTGCAGAGCTACTCTGTCCGCCACAGCCTCTGCATCTCGCCTCTTAAATCCTCTCGCCTGGTAAAATCTGACTAGGTTCTCTTTCTCCTCTTCAGGAGTACCCTTTCTCTTAATCCCTTTTCTGTCGCTTTCCTTCTCGGTTACCTCTTTTTCTGACTTAGCTGACAGGTAGGCACCAGCCCCCATAGAAATGGCGCCGGCAACTGCCCCGACGATACCAGCAATAAGAATAGGATGACTCTCAGTAATTGCTCCATAAACTCCAGCAACCAGTGCTAATATTGACACCAGACCGTCATTAGCCCCAAAGATGACATCTCTTACTCCGCCACCGCCTCCCATCTCCCAGCCTTCCATACCCAAGACCTCTTTTTTCATCCTCTCTATATGCAATCGCTCATCAGATCCTATTCTTGTCCATTCCTCGGAGGTGGTTAGGTCGCCGATGTTCGCTGCCTGGATGGCAAAGTCTTCGACAGCCTCATCCTCAGCAATGATAGCCCATTCAAAGAAGCCCCTGGTACCCAGAATGCCCATCATAAGCCCAACCTTTTGATTCAAAAAAGAGACTCTGCCAGATTTCGCGTCCCCGTCTGCCAACTGCTCAATTTTTTGTGACCAAGATTCGGCATCGCTTAGCTCATTGGCACTGATTTCCGCTAAGAGCTGCTTGGTTCTTTCATCCGTAGCCTTATTTGTCAACCTTTTATAACCGTTGGACTGCATAAGCTTGTAGGTACGGATTTTCTTTGCTGCATCAAGCAATGTTTTTCTTTCTTTGGCTGTCAATTTGGCCATGTCCAGTTTCCCCTATCACGGATTATACCATAAGATCAGGTAGTCACTCCCATAGCGAGGAAGAAAATAAGTATAAATATCCCGATGCCTATTACCCTATGCCCGATCATGATTGTGATTATTATTGCACTGCATCGGACATTACACATGTTCCCTAGTACGGGGAGGGTACATTCTCAGTGAACAGTAGGGAGTTTTTCTTACCTCCGCTGTTTTTACCGATCCCAGATATGCGACAGAATTGCATAGTATCTCACAGGGAAATCACCATAAGCGAATAGCTCTGACGTAAAAAAGGCTGGAATTCCTCAGTGTCCAGCCTTTCGTATACATTCCGGCTAAACTTTCAGCTAGCATTTTCCTATTCTGAATATCTTGGTGCCGCATGGAAGACATGTGCCTTGAGTCGTCGGGCTACCGTTTTTCATCGTGATAGACTCCGGATCTTTCATTTCCGCTGCAGGGATTTAAGCAATCTCCCCTTGAAACAATGGGTTGCGGTTGACCCCTGGGTAAAACTCTGCAATAATGATTTAAACGAGTTTTGGTTGTGATTATGAAGGAAAGGAGAAGAAGTGAGGCGTTATGTCCTTCCCCTTCTCTTTTTGTTAGGGCTCTCTGGATGTGCCGGTGTGTTTTCCAAAGAGATCATGAGAGAGTGCGACGTGGATATATCTTTTCCACAACTGATACTGCATTCTGAAAGGTATAAGGGAAGGAAAATTTTACTGGGAGGAGTGATTTTGGCGACGAGATACTTGAGAGGGGAGACTATTATGGAGGTTTTGCAAACGCCCCTCAATTGGCGGAAAGCACCCAAGGATGTCGATCAGTCGGAAGGTCGATTTTTAATCGTATCAACTGGATTTTTGGATAGCGCGATATATCGACGGGGAAGGAGGATTACCGTTGTTGGAGAGGTTTTGGGCACCCGAGTCCAAATCCTTGATGAGATAGATTATCCCTATCCGCTGATCTCTATGGATAAGCTATTCCTCTGGGACAAACGGAGAATTGGCCCCAGAATTCGGATCGGAATAGGAGTTATGGGAACGATGTAAATTCACGAAGGCGGTGATGAAGTGGTATTCAAATAGGGTAAAAATTCGGCACAATGAAGATGGCCTTTCAGCTGTCTGAGCCGTAAACGATGGCTTGAGACAGCTGAGGAGGGAATCGAAGGTGGAGCAAAGGGAGGGAGGTCGGAGATGGGAAAGCTTGGGGAAAAAGGCGATATTGATTTAAATCAGATTTTTACGAGTAATGGCAGGGATTTAAATCGACTATTTCCTGATCTATCCCTCAAGAGATTCCTGAAAGAGATTGAGGGCAACAAGAGGGAAGTGAGGGCATTTCTCAAAGCCTTGGAGGTTGAGGATGAGGGGAGTGGATAATGGGAGGAAAAAGCGGAATTCGATGTCCAAAATGCGATTACCCATTCCCAACCTCGATTTGTGAATCCTGTGGTGCCGAAAATTTGAAGGAATCCTCTTACTGTTGCCGATGTGGAATGGAGATCGTTGCAGAGGAAACTCCTATTGATTGGGAAAGCAGGAGGTTGTGCAGCGATGGGACGTGCATTGGCGTCATTAATGACCGAGGGGTCTGTAACGTTTGTGGGAAGCCCTATAGTAGTGAGCCCGAATGAGAGGAGGAGTTAAGGAGAGTTTGAACGTATAATTACCGTCCCGGGTTATGTTAGCAGGTGAGGAATATTGACAGAACAGGGAGAAATGATTACCTTATTATAAGGTATTTCGAAAGAGGAGGTTCGCATGTTCTTCGTATTCAGTGGAGCTGACAAAGGGGAAAAGGACAGTACGGAAAAGGTCCACATTCCTCAAGAGCTTCCCATTTTACCATTGAGGGGAACTGTGCTTTACCCCGAGCTGATATTACCCATCATGGTCGGGAGGAAAAAGTCGGTTAAGTTGATCGATGATGCCATGGAGAAGGATAGAATCATTGGGGTCGTGACTCAAAAGCGATCGGAGATTGAAAACCCAGAGGAGGGCGAGCTTCACCGGTTCGGTGCAGCGGCCCTTATCCTGAGGATGATTCGCGAAGTGGATGGGAGCCAGCGGGTCATTGTCCAAGGGATTTCAAGGATACGAATAAAAGAGTTTCTTCAAAAAGATCCCTATTACAGGGCAAAAATCGACGCGATTGAAGAAGGATCAATCAAGGGCGTAGAAGTCGATGCGATGATGATGAACTTGAAGGGCCTTTTCCAGAAGGCCGTTGAATTGGCACCCTACCTCACCTCGGAATTGGGGACGATGGTCAATAATATAAAGTCACCGGCTATTTTAGCCGACCTCATTGCCTCCAACTTAAACATAAACGCATCGGAAAAACAGCGAATCTTGGAGATGATCGATGTCCAAGAGAGGTTGAACCAAGTTCACCATATGCTCAATCGAGAGGTTCAAGTATTAGAATTGGGCAATAAGATCCAATCTCAAGTGAAAGAGGATATGGATAAGACCCAGAGGGAATACTATCTCAGGGAGCAGATGAAGGCAATCAAGAAAGAGCTGGGTGAGCTGGATGAGCACACCGCCGAGATTAAGGAATTGAAGGAACGGATAACTAAGGCCAAGATGCCACCGGAGGCCTTAAAAGCGGCCGAAAAGGAGTTGGATCGGCTTTCGAAAATCCCCCCTGCATCGGCTGAATACACGGTTGCGCGAACCTACTTGGATTGGCTCGTTGAGATTCCCTGGTCGAAGAACACCAAGGATAACTTGGAGATTTCCAATGCCCAGAGGATATTGGAAGAGGATCATTACAACCTAGAGAAGGTTAAGAAGCGAATCTTGGAATACCTGGCCGTTAGGAAACTCAAGGATGATATGAAGGGCCCCATCCTCTGTTTCGTTGGCCCTCCGGGGGTTGGGAAGACCTCACTTGGTAAATCCATTGCCCGGGCAATGGACCGTAAGTTCGTCCGAATCTCATTGGGCGGGGTAAGGGATGAGGCCGAGATCAGAGGGCATAGAAGGACATACGTAGGGGCCTTGCCGGGGAGGATTATTCAAGGAATCAAGAGAGCCGGTTCCAATAATCCCGTCTTTATGTTGGACGAAGTAGATAAAATCGGGATGGATTTCCGGGGAGATCCTTCATCGGCCCTGTTGGAGGTTTTGGATCCCGAACAGAACTTTTCATTTTCGGATCACTATATCGATGTAGGATTCGACCTTTCCAAAGTAATGTTCATCACCACTGCTAATGTATTGGAGACGATTCATCAGACCCTGAGGGATAGGATGGAGGTACTTGAGCTTCCTGGATACAGTGAATACGAGAAATTGATGATCGCGAAGGAGTTTCTCATCCCAAAACAGCTCAATGAGCACGGCCTGAAGGATGACCATATCGAATTAAAGGATGATGCCCTTACCGCTATTATTACCTCATACACCCGGGAAGCGGGAGTGAGGAATTTAGAGAGGGAGATTGCCTCTGTTTGTAGGGGGGTTGCTAAGGAAGTGGCCGAGGGCAAAAAGGAAAAGACGGTTATCGATTCGGAGACCCTGCATAAATTTCTGGGCCCTGTGAAGTTTTTTCCAGAAGTTGCCGAGAGGACAGCCGAGGCCGGAGTGGCTACAGGCCTTGCCTGGACTCCCACTGGGGGCGATATCATTTTCGTAGAGGTAACAAAGATGAAAGGAGAGAAGGGGCTGATCCTGACTGGGCAATTAGGAGATGTGATGAAGGAATCTGCTCAGGCTGCCTTGAGCTTCGTCCGATCCAAGGCCAAGGATTTAGGAATAAAGGAGGATTTTTACGATAAAGCCGATCTCCATATCCATGTACCTGCCGGAGGTATTCCCAAGGATGGCCCTTCCGCTGGATTGACCATATTTATCGCATTAACCTCGCTGTTTACCAAGAGGTCCGTTCGAAGCGATGTTGCCATGACGGGGGAGATAACGCTAAGGGGATTGGTCTTACCTGTGGGTGGCATTAAGGAGAAGGTCTTAGCGGGAAAACGAGCTGGCATCAAGACGATCATCCTTCCCAAAAAGAACGAAAAAGACCTGGAGGAAATTCCAGAAAGAATCAAGAAGGAGATGGAGTTCAAGTTCATTCAAAGGATGGATGAGGCCATCGATATGGCCCTTAGCTAGGGATTTTACAAGAGAAGTTAATCCCCCGATCCCCGGTCAATCCCCCCCTCTTCTCTATGAGACCATCAACTATTGGCTGTAGGTAAGTTTTCTCCGATACAATTCATTCAATGAATTCCCCGCATGGTTGGTTTTGCATTTTTCCTCATGGGGATGAGGTAATATCCCTCATTATCCATTAACGCCATGGAGGGAGAAAAGATATCTTATAATCGATACCCACGTCCATATCGACGAGCTTGTCGACTTGGAGGGCTTGGTTCGATGGGCTCAATCAGCAGGTATCAAGGCACTCATAGGTGTTGGATCCGATCTCATATCCAATGACAAGGTCCTCAAGATTGCCCAAACCTTTTTCAGTTATCTCTTTCCCTCCTTAGGCTTTCATCTATGGAAAATCAGGTCCTTTAGGCGGTGGATTTTACGAGCCATGCTCGATTGACGAACCAACCCTTTGCATTTATAATAATGTATTATGGTGAAAGGGAAGAACATAAGGGTAGTCTTGTTTGCGGGAAAGGGTGGGGTTGGGAAGACCAGCATTGCAGCAGCAACGGCAATCAATTCTGCCCGTATCGGTCATAAGACCCTGGTCATGTCGCTGGATGCCGCCCATAGTCTTTCGGACATCTTCGAACTGAACAAAGGTTTGATGGATAAGAATAGAGGGGAGCCAATCGAGGTCGATAGGAATTTGTGGATTCAGGAGATAGACGTGCAGGAAGAGATTCAGAGGAACTGGAAGGATGTGTATCTCTATATTGCAAGCCTCTTCAACATCTCCGGCATCGATGAGGTTTTGGCTGAAGAACTGGCCATTATGCCCGGCATGGAGGAGGTGTCGAGCCTCCTTTACATTAATCGTTATGTGAATGAGAGGGTGTTCGACGTTATCATTTTAGACTGCGCTCCTACGGGGGAGTCACTCCGATTTATCAGTATCCCCACAACCCTTGAATGGTACATGAAGAAGGTTTTTAAGGTGGAACGGTTATTCACCAAATACGCGCGCCCCGTGGTAGAGCGGCTCTCTTCCGTTCCCCTGCCCGATGACGCGTATTTCGAATCCCTTCGATATCTCTTTGAAAGGCTCCAAGGGGTGGAGGATCTCTTAACCAATCCTCACACGACCTCCGTTAGGCTGGTGACAAACCCCGAAAAGATCGTCATTAAGGAGACCCAGCGGGCTTTCATGTATTTCTGCCTATATGGACTTTGCATTGATGCCATCATCATCAATCGGATTTTACCTGAGGAGATTTCCGATGCCCATTTCGATCGGTGGAAAGGAACCCAGTCTCGGTATATCGATCTGATAGAGGAATACTTTTCACCCGTGCCCGTATTCAAGGTTGAATTATTTGGCAATGAGATCGTTGGTGGTGATGACCTTGCCCAGTTATCCAAGGTGCTCTATGATAATCTGGACCCGACAACCAAATTTTCAACCGAGAACCCCTACAAATTTATGAAGAAAAACGGCCAATATGTTGTAAACATAAAACTTCCTTTTATCACCAAGGAAGACGTTGAGGTGAGCAAGAGCGAAAACGAGCTCATCGTCCGTATAGGAAGTTTTAAGCGCCACATCTTGCTCCCCCGTAAGGTAGCTCATTACGACCCTCTAGGCGCAAAGCTAGAGGGGCAATACCTCATCGTGACCTTTGGAGGTGAATAAAATGAAGAGGAGGGTCAAGAAGGAGGAGGGAAGTCCTAGGGAAGAGAGGCTGGAATGTCCTTTTTGTCTTTTCTTCTCGAAGCTTAAGGAGATGGGGGGGGGAAAATCTGAATTCTGGAGTCATATGAATAACTCCAGAATCGAATTCCTCGAGGGGATCAAATCCCTCATAGATGATCGGATTGAGACGTTAAAGAGAGCCAGCGAAAAACAAAAAGGGAAGAGGTTCTCCAAGATTGAAGTAGGGGACTAACAACACCCCCTCGATACCCGCACTTCCGAATGTAAGCCATATTCCGTGCGACCCCAATGGGGTTTTTTGTTTTTTCGGCATTCATTGGCTTCCTCCAAGCAATAGGATATTGAATTCAAGAGGAGAAGATATTAGATCATGGATTATCCTAAATTGAGGGGAGTTAATGCTTTCCATACCCAAATTCAAGGTCAGCAAATGATCTGCATTCAAGACCCCCAGGGATTTAGCCAAAAGGCAGTATTCCTCCCGGTTCCCCTCTTTTTCATCGTCAGTCTATTCGATGGGAAACATTCTATCCTCGATATTCAGGCGGAATATATGAGGAAGTATGGGGAGCTGATATACCGGGAGAAGATCGAGGAGATCATCGAACAATTGGACGCCCAGTTGCTGCTGGATAGCGAAGGCTTCAGAGATATCCTCGAGAACGAGAAACGGGACTTTAGGCTGTCCCCCATTAGGGAGGCCGCTTTCGCCGGAATGAGCTACGATTCGGATCCCATTATCTTGAGGGGCAAGATCGAGGGATATTTTTCCCCTCCAGATGGGCCTGGTATGCCCCGAATGGAGAATCCCTCGGGGGCGCTCAAGGGAATCATCGCCCCCCATATCGACTTTCAAAGGGGCGGCCCATGTTATGCTTTTGCCCATAAAGAGGTGAGGGAGGAATCCAATGCGGATCTCTTCATCATCCTGGGGACCGCCCATTGTGAGATGAAGAATTATTTCAGTCTGACCCGTAAGGATTTTAAGACCCCCT
>Ga0209636_10008914_pt1 | contig 10223 bp, 12 predicted proteins | sample DeeMarSWOR152_54_FD_187464 | JGI IMG/M metagenome (GOLD analysis project Ga0209636, IMG submission 187464) | Marine sediment microbial communities from White Oak River estuary, North Carolina - WOR-1-52-54 (SPAdes) (version 2) | ecosystem: Environmental > Aquatic > Marine > Intertidal zone >... | reverse complement strand
GGGAGCCTATGGAGAGCCAGTCAGGGAACCCTTGCCGACTGTGGAGGCAGGTTGCCGCCTGGCCCTCGTTACCCGCCGAGATGACTATTAGCATGTCGCGGTGTCTCCAGACGAAGTCGTCGACCTCGATGGAATTGAATGTGTACATCGAGCGGGTGGCGGCTCCCCAGCTATTATTGTGGATTCTGGCTCCGGCTTGGTATGCCTCCTCAAAGAGCTTTCCCAAGTCCAGCGGAAGACCACCTAGATCACCGTTACTATCCAGAATAGATTGAAAGAACAGACTTGCTTCGGGGGCAACACCTTTAATCTTTCCCCCAGAGGCTGTTCCATCCCCAAGCACGGAGCCCGAGACGTGTGTTCCATGGCCATGCGGGTCGCTATAATCATTAGGTCTGCCGAGCGCCACTTTGCCCACTATGCGTCCCTGAAAATCGGGGTGGGCTTCGTCAATGCCAGTGTCGGCTACAGCGACGATCTGTCCAGCTCCTGTTTGAGGAATGATGGTGTCGACTCTAAGGTCTACTTTACGGTCGATGCCCATGATAATTCGCGCGATCTCGTTGTGTAATTTAGGTTGCACGTATTCCTCCATCGAGGCAACCTCAGGGAGTGCGACGATCTCCCCTGCTAGAGTTGATTTTTCCAGCAGATAAATTCTGATCTTCCTTCCGCTGGCCCCTGCTACATTCACGTTGCGTTTTCGAAGCCAGTCTAGAACCTCTGGCGAGTCCTTCTCCCTGTGGAGGCGAACATCATATGTCAACATCTTCAGCTCCGGTGCCCACGGCGGAGGCGCGGCGGGTAAGGGCGCAGCGTAAGCGACGGCCTTGGTTGGCGCCTTATCTTTGCTACCGTAAATCTTGACAGATTTGACGAATGGCAGTTTTTTTGCCGCCCTGACTTGTTTCGTAGTTAATCTAGCAGTATAGTTGTTGCGTGGCACGTACTCTAGTAGCTCAATTTGTAGGTTCTTGAGCTTGTCTCGCCAAGTTTTCAGAAGGGGACCATTCAAGCGGATGAGATAGAATCTTGGCTTTGTTGGAGCGATGCGCATGCGCGCGCGTGTTGTGGGCAACGCCTTCCTCATCATTGGTCGTTTGACCCCAGGATACACGTTAAACTTCCTGCCCGGCGTTTCTACTTCGGGCTCTTCCTCTAATACTTGTATGATAACTCTCTGCCTCTCCAATTCAGGGATATCCTTTTCATCTATCTCTCCGATCAGGTAACCCTCAGTTCTTTCGAATTGCGTCATTTTCTGCGAAGCTGCAGCTTCCTCCGCCTCGTGCATAAAGTGGGCGATAATCCTTTTCTTACCCATGATCCACCACCCCTTTTAAGATCGAATAGGCGTGCGCATTTTCATTTGGTACCATTGAAAATGAGGAGAATACTCTGTTAGTCATATATGTCTCTCCATATACAACAGAATGTTGAACTACTGATAAAATTTTTGGTGAATCAAGAATTTTGCATTCATACATTCGATTTTTTGCCGTTGAGTTCATTCAGCTGCTCTAGGGATTCTATTCGGGTCTGATGCATGCATCCATGTGTGTGATCGATTGGTTCCGGAAAAATCCGATAGTTCTATAGATATAATGCTGCATGCGCAATGCGCGCGCGCTTGGCATTTTTTTACCGTGCGTTTTTTATGTTATATCTTCAGACACCGTTTCCTTCCGGATCCTTACGAGCGTGGGACCGAAGATGACTAGCAGAACTGCGAGGCCTGCAATGGCTGGGACCAACGGTGACTGAGGATCGACTTTGAACACAACTAGGTTGCTGGAGGACGCGGTATAATGTTCAGTTCCAGTCCAACTGGCTTTTACAGACCATGTACCTTCAACATCAGGCGTGTATTTGTCGCTGAAATTTCCTTGCTGGTCGGTGTTCGCCCATCTGATGACTTTTTCGCCATTGGGCTTAACGTAGGTGAGGTTGATGGTGGCTCCAGCGACGGCTGGAACGAGTGTGCCATTCGCGGTGACCGACTGTCCTTTTTCCACAGTGCGGGGCGACAAGGTTAGGGTCAGGTGGTTTTCAACTTTCAATGACACTTGGATCGACGGCCGGATCTGTGAGATGGTTGGAACCCGTGTTTCTGATGGCTGGGTTGAGTCGTGTAGAATCACCGTTGCATTCATCTTGAGCCATCCCGTTTCGTTCAGGGGATGTCTGCGCAGTGACCAATGGGACGACACGGTGACGCTTTCATTTTTTTTCAACATAGAATCGACAGCAGAATAGCCGAGGAAAAGTTGGTTTTCGCTTTCGCCAGTGTCAACGAACCATTGGATCATCTGGAACTCCACGGTGTCGCCCCAATCAAGCCACTCGAGAGTAAATGTTAACTCAACTTGGTAGGTTTGGCCGTCTTCCAGCACGGGGGGGTAGTTACTAACAGTAAGGTGTCCTCCAGCCGCAGGATCTTTCACTTGCCAGTCCAGGTAGATCTCTGTAGAAGTCGAGTTGACTGTCATGACCGCAGTTAACAACAGAAGAACTATGATCCCAGCCTTTAAGGAGAGACCGAAAACACGTGTGGGGCAACTTGCTAGTGACAAAGGCAAACTCTTTCCTCCTTAAGATGTTTTCTTCTGGGTGGCTAAGCCCCAAGTTATAACTCGGAAAGCGAGGTAGATAACTGCAGAAGAGGAGCTCAGTGTTGCAAGATTCGGCTCCGTGGTAAGTGACGGGATAAGCCCTGGATAGAATTGGGAAAGGATCAACGCAAACCCAGTTATACCTGCAATGGTGGTGTCTAACCAGTTAGGGAGGACAGTCATTCTAATCTCCCGGGCTATGTGAGATTCCCACTCGCCAACTGAGAATTCGAAGTGAGCCTTATTCTCGTATCCAGGGAAGCCAGCCCTGGTTGCTACCAAGTAGTATCTCACCTCTTTCCGTTGGTTGTGAAAAACCTCAAATTCTTTTTCTCCCTCGGGGGGATTACTGCATGTAAAGTCTGGGGCATAAATGCCCTTCACCTTCATAGGAATCGCCTCGGAGGCGGAAGAGGTTAGCGAAACCTTGAAGCACACCTCAATCTTACCCCCTTTATGTGGCAGAAACGTTCTTTCGGCCGTGATCTTCAAGTCTGGATATCCCAGTGGAACCAGCAATTCCTTCTCGTTTAACTTAGTGTGGTTTGAAAGCGAGGAAACTATGAAGTTCACCGGGTAGAGCAGTTTGCGCTCTTCTGTGATCTTGTCTATGATCGGCTTTAGAGTTATGGTTACTTCAACCTCTTCGTCATACCCGATGGGTTCATCTTTGCATGGCAGCATTTCTGTCGCTGAAAAATAATCTGAGATCACCTCGATCTTGAAGTCTTTGTGGATCTGGAACTCGCGGTTTCTTGTTAGGTTTTTGATCGTGGCTTTTGCCTTGAACTTTTGTCCCAGCTTGATGTTCTCGTTCTCGGGTTTGACCGAGAGATCCAGTAACTTGGGAATGTATAATATGAACGGACTCGTCTTCATGCCTTTGAACGCATTGTAGAAGTCCATGTAAACCTTTTTCTCCGAGATCGTCTCCGTGAGTTTGGTAGCCAAAATGGTTACTTCATTCTTCAGCTGATCGAGGGCCATATTCTTAGCGCGCGTTGTCAGCCTCGGTTTCTTTTTCCGTGCTTTAAGTTTCTTCGGGATAGATCGTTTCTTCGACTCGAGATAATTTCCGACATGGAAGGAGCACCAGATCTCGAATTCGACGACGTCGTAGAAGGTGTGGCCACCATTCTTCTCAGTGCTTAGCCAGCCGAGAATCGGATCAGCCCTCTCACGCGGAACTTTTTGCTCTTTCAAGAATCTGGGAAGATAGCTTCTGATTTCTGCCTCTGACTGCGAAGATGATTTGAGGTTGACGGCTGCTCTACAATACACCGTTTGCGAGCTCTCGCTCTGTTCTGTCTTTCCTGTCATCTTTGGCAAAAAGTTCCTCTCAAACTTCTCAGGAGGGAATATCTTCCCCAAGTTTAGATCTTCCACGATTCCACTGGTGACAACCTTATAGTTCGGTCCCATTTGACCAGTCACGGTCGACCAGTCAACCTCTGCGGCTATAAAGATCCCGTTCACGACATTGATTTCCACGCGGTCATCCTCTGCCTTGGCAGGACGATCACTCCGACTTAGAACCTCGGCTTGAACTCTCTTGATGATGGGCACAAGCATCTTTGCCGTATCCAGCACTATTTGTAGGAGAGCTGGTTGGAGACTAATTGACAAATCGGAATACCTTAAACCAATATTCTACCTCGGACCCTAAAAAGTTTCTATATGCATGCATTCCTCTATACGTGGGAAAAACCTAGGACACAAGAAACTTGAAAATACCGAAATCTACACTCACCTCATTAACTTCGAAAGCGACGAATGGCATGTTGCCCACGCTAAAGACCTCGATGAAGAAAGCAAACTTTTAGAGGCAGGATTTGAATATGTCCGCTACAGCGACAGAGACAACGTTGCCATCTATCGCAAGCGCAAGTAGACTAGTCTAGGGCTCCGGTAGTATAGTCCGGTTAAGTATGACGGCCTCTCGAGCCGCCGACCCGGGTTCAAATCCCGGCCGGAGCACCATTCAGCTTTTTCGATGAAAACTTGGGGGGTGTCTCCACAAAAACAACTCGTTAGTCTGTAATAAACGCTCACGCCTGCAAATAATTATTTAAAAGAAGAACCAGTTAACCTTACAATGGTGTGGGCGTTTGATCAGTTTGCGAAAGATGTCGCTTCTCATCTTGGCGGTGATAGTCGTGATAGCCGCAGTGGGATTGTGGTCTTGGAGGCCAACTGCTTCTCCAGTAGGGTTCTCCATCGACCGCTCGGTGATAAAGCACGGCGAGAATGCAACCATCACGGTGACAGTCAAAAACGTCCAGATGAAAGAGTACATCGTCGAATACAGGTTTGCCGCAAGCGACCGATTGCTAATACATGAGGGAGCAGAGAGACTTTTGCCACGAATTGGCTCAGAGTATGTATTCAACTATACCCTCGGAGCCGCCGACCCATCAGATACGAAGGTTTTTGTTGTCGTCGGCATGCTGGAGGAAGGCATCTCAAGCGCGACTTACCCCATATCTTTGAGCATGTATTTTGATGGGGAAGAATTGGAAAAAACATGGAATGATCTGACTCTGAAGGTAGAGAAGTAAATCACACTTTTGTGTTAATTGCCGTTAGGACAGATGAGAGATTTTGGCAGCCGCCGTATCTGACTACTTCACAGCCCGTATCTTCCAATAATGATGAGGTTGACACTCTCTTCCTCCAACAAGTCGTGCCACCTTTACTGTGGTGAACTGAGCCAACAGCTGGACAACTTCCTCCCTTGTGAAGAAGCGATGCAACTCTTCAAAACGTCCGTCTTCGAAATCTTCCAAAACCATGAAGGTACCGGCCTCGACTTCTTCGCCCTTGCCATACCTGCGGTCCTCTACCGAAACGAGATTCGTCAAGAACAAGCCACTTCGCCTCAGAACTCTGTGAATCTCATCCACAGCCCTCAGAATTTGTCCCTTCATGCCATGGTGCAGGACACTCACACTTATCACTACGTCAAAACTGAAGTCGCCAAAGGGGATGTCAGTCATGCTTCCAAGTATGAAATCGGCGTTTGTCAATCTCTTTTCCCGAATCCATTCTTTGGCTGTTCTCAAAGCACTTCCTGAAACGTCAAGCCCAACCACGTCAAAACCATGCTCGGCCAGATAGACACAATGTCTACCCACACCACAGCCTAGGTCAAGCACATCTCTAAACTTGTGACGCTTGAAAACATCCAAAGCTTCAACAACGAAGGGAACGGGCTTTTTCATCCACTCCGGCAACTGCCTCAGTTTTGCGTAGAGTCTTTCCCACACAGTAGTCTCAGGCATTTTCTATAACTCCCTAGACACCCGCCCCTAAGCTTCATTTCTTGTTCCGGCTATAAGATTCTCTACGCGTATAAATCCACAAAATCCTTTAAAGCTTCACAACAGCTCTAAATACCATGAGCCTCGGTGGCCCAGCTGGCTAGGGCATCGCCTTGGTAAGGCGGAGGTCGCGGGTTCGAATCCCGCCCGAGGCTTCACAGAACCTTCTTTTCTGAAAGAAGCTCACAAACTCCTGTTCAACGATCTTTTCAATTTCTCTGCAATTCCTTTTTTCCTCTTCTTGCTCCTACGGAAGATGCCAGAAGGCTTGACGACAATTTCCTTTACCATGTTATCGCCCCGCGCATACATATCTTATGTCTTAATAAAGCCGTTATTTCCAATCACGACCTACTAGGCAATGTGACATATCATGCATGCCATTTATTCTCTTGAGGTTGAATGTGTAACCTCGACAGAAACGAGTTCGGTGTAAAGGGTCTACTCATATTCTGTGACTGAATATCTGACAACTTAAATACAACTAATGACTGACATGAAGAGCGATGTAACATGCCTTTCACGGATTGGAAGGTCTACATCAAAGCAAATGTTGATGAAGTTCCAGATGTTTTTGGTGTCTACGAAATGTCAAACAGCAAGACAGACTCATTACAGATAACATACATCGGGTGTGGTGAAATTCATTATCAACTAAGACGTCACCTCAAAGACTCATGCGTCGGATCATCAACCTATTTCAGATATGAACAGACATTCTTTGATAAGATAGCTCAAGAAAGAGAAAGAGTCCTGTTGCAGAAGTTCAGAGAAAAGTACGGTCGCTTGCCAATATGTAATGAACGTATAGGTTGAACAGGTTTCCAATGTCGTCTATGTTAGCCAAGGGCTCACGAGCATTCCTTTGAGAATATCGTGCCTAAATTATTAATGCAACTTGAAATGAAGTATGGCTAAGGGCGAGAAAGTAGGTGAGAAGATGAGTATCTTCGTTGTAGAGACATGTTTAGTCAAGTCAGAAAAACGAGAGGAGTTCAAGTTATTGATGCAGAGAGTGCGGAAATACAAAGAAGAAAATCCAGAACTGTTCAAAGAGGTGAAGTCATGGAAGCTTTACAGGCAGATGTTTGGTGGTATAGCTGGAGTGTATGTCTCGATGTGGGAGTTCAAGAACTTGGCAGACCTTGAGAAGTGTTGGGCGAAAGAGGAGAAGGATGAGAGTTTCCGGAAAATGCATCAAGAGCTTCTGAAGCTCATAGATCCAGCTACATTCTCGATGAAAATATGGGCATCTGCGATGTAGCGTACGCATCCTAAAGTCACAAATAACTAGACTCGCGCCTCCAAGGATACGAAAATCTTGTAAGTAGATACATTCATACTTATACGGACAAGGAAAAACCATTAGCCTTCAGAGGGAGCCCTTGTGAATCTTGAGCATTACATAATAATCGGGCTAGGAGCGGTTCTAGCGGCCCTCATCATACTACTCGCCATGAAAGCTGGAAAGAGAAAAGAGGAACCAGTGAAATCACCTGAGCAAAAGTACGATTGGCCCTCAACAATGGTGCGCACCATCACACCCACAGAAGCAAAAGAGGCCCAGAACAAACTGAGAACACTGGACCTAGAAAGAGAGATTCTCAGCTACGCCATCAGGCGCCTCTATGAGGCCCAGGCAGAGGGAGAGATAAGCGAGGAAGAGCGAGAGCGTCTGGCAAAAAGATACAAAGAAAGAATGATGAGAATAAAGAAATCGATCTCTCGAAGCGAATCTGCAGTTGCACTCCACGAGCTGGAGGAGATGCAGGAGGACCTGATGAAGCTGTTCAACCGCCGCTTTGACGAGTTGAATGAGAAGATCGAAGGGGTGAGGTCTAGCCTCGGAATAGAACTGGAAGAGAAGGTCCCCGAAGCCCCGCCAACACCTACCCCAGAACCGCCTAGAAAAAGGGAAAAAATAGCCCCCAAACGACGCAGACCTCCAACAAAAACAGAGGCTGAAAAGAGAATCGAGGAGATAAGATCCGAGGTTGAAAAGGTTCTCCAAAGACTGGGGCAGATTGAGGCTGAGGAATAGGTTGAGTTGGAAAGAAGAGGCTAGAAAGAGGGCAGCCTCAGCAGCCGTGAGACACCTGAAAAACGGATTCGCGGTCGGGTTGGGCAGCGGGAACACAGCTGCATACGCCATCAAAGAGATGGGAAGAAAGATTCTGCAGGAGAAATGGAGGATTCTGGGGGTGCCAACCTCACATCAGGCGTTGAGGCTGGCTGTTGCCGCGGGTATCCCGATCACAACCCTTGATGAGCACCCAGAGCTTGACCTCACGATAGACGGAGCAGACCAACTCGACAAAGACCTAAACCTAATCAAAGGAATGGGCGGCGCCCTGACACGAGAAAAAATCGTGGCCTCAACAACAAAAGAGTTTGTAATAGTGGCTGACCAGACAAAACTCGTAGAGAAGCTGGGAAAGAACCAACCGATACCCGTTGAGGTGTTGCCATTCGCTCTGCCAACGGTCATGCTGAAAATACAGGAAATGGGAGGAAAGCCCATCCTACGAGAGGGAAAAGGCAAAGTGGGCCCTGTTGTAACAGACAATGGTAACCTCTTAGCCGACGCCAATTTCGGGCTGATCGACTCCCCAAGAGAGCTGAATCTCAGACTGAAATCCATCCCAGGCGTGATCGAAACAGGCTTGTTCATCGGCATGGCTGATACTGCCTATGTGGGAACGCCAACCGGTGTTGAGAAGTTTGAGATAAAATAATTTTTCTCATTAGAAAGCTCTATAATTGACTTACTCAACAGTTATTTCGGATGAAATCTGCCGGGGTAGCCTAGCCTGGTTTGGGCGCCAGACTCATAATCTGGAGAGCGTGGAAAAGGGGCCGCGCCCAGAGGTCGCGAGTTCGAATCCCGCCCCCGGCACCACAAACTCAAAGTGAGAATATGCTCTTTGTGCGTGATCGCCGCAGAGCATCAGCTACGCTCATCGCAACTTTGAACATATGCGCGCCTTTCCCCAAATCAAGATCAGATAGCTGTGCAACAGGAGCCTTCGGAATAACCAGCAGATGCCTTGGATTGACTGGCATAATATCCATGAAAGCTAGAACCTCATTGTCAGAATAAACTACGCTTGCAGGTTCAATGCCACTGACGATTCGACAGAAAACGCAATCATCCAAATTACAAACCTCAAATCTCATTCACAAACAGTAGTATTTTAGAGTCTCTCTTTGTCCAAGGGACTAGACTAGAGCATGCCCACGCAACATTTTTTAACAAGTACCGTGTGGTTAGGCAATAAAATGGAGGCTAAGATATGGCTAAAAGAAGCAAGAAAGAGAAAGCTGCAGGTCGGGAACAGCACAGACAGCTACAGAGAGCTAAGAAGATGAAGAGGAAACAGAAAAAGAACGCTGCACTTCCCGCAAAGCACAGAAAAGGCAAGAAATAGTCGCCCTGTCTGCATTAGCTGAGACTTTCTACGTTCTCAACTTTCCCACAAGGAAAATCTTAGAAAATTATAAAATCTCGAGAGCCTATTTTGATCTAGTGATCGAGTTGGGTATGGGAAAAGGCTCGAAGAAGAAGCCAATGACCAAGAAGGAAAGAGCTGAGAAAAGAAAGAAGCGCAAGGAGAAACACGCGAAGAAATAGCGACACAATATTCCTTGGTATTGTGCCTGCGCGCGTGTATTTTGATGTTGTCGGTAGCAACAGATCGTGGAAACACAGATTAGGTTTCAGGTTTGCTATCTCTAGCCGAAGTACAAAATATGATGCAACAGGGCCACCTACCTTTCAGGTCGATGGTCCACTTCTCTATGAGTCGCTGTCGATCAACGTTCTCAATCTTGACACATAGATCTGCCTGGCACGCACCTGTGCGCATTTTCTCCAACGTTTCAGAGTTCTTACACTCTGTAAGCTGGCCACACTCGCTACAGTCGGATACATTCTCGTTCAAGGCGCAGGCTCTAATCTCACAATTTGGCCTACCATCACCGTTCAGACATCCCAGACACAGAGGCATAGCTTGTATTGATGCAAGTCCCCTTGCGAAATCCCGGAAGTCGAAGTCTTTCGCAGCCCAGTCTTCCAACCCATACATCTGGATAATCTGCGCATACCTTCTTGTTAGCTCCCTTAGAACTCCATTGCCCACAGCACAACTGCCACACCAGATTCCACAGAAACCGATTTGATTTTTGACGTTCTCAAAAGCTTCGGCTTTCATTGAACAAGCCTCATGTAGACTCGCCTAGTCATGAAGGAAAGACGATATAGACTATTTCATCTTGGTTGTCCTCAGATAAG
>Ga0209636_10008912_pt1 | contig 10224 bp, 6 predicted proteins | sample DeeMarSWOR152_54_FD_187464 | JGI IMG/M metagenome (GOLD analysis project Ga0209636, IMG submission 187464) | Marine sediment microbial communities from White Oak River estuary, North Carolina - WOR-1-52-54 (SPAdes) (version 2) | ecosystem: Environmental > Aquatic > Marine > Intertidal zone >... | reverse complement strand
ATAAACAGGAAAAAGTTGATAAGACAATTGAAGATGGAGTGGAAGTTATTCTCAATCATATTGAACCGTACAAAATTCCAGGAGAGCCTGCGAATTTTAGCCTTGAAGTAATATTCACAATTGATACAGAAAATTTTGAGTTAGCAAAAATTGGATTGACTGATATAAGATGTTTTGATATCGACTCGAAGGGCAATATTTATTTTCTTAAATTTATGTCAAGCACAAGGGATAATGTCTTCAAATTTGATAAAGATAGAAAATACATTATGTCTTTCGGTTCAACCGGACAGGGGCCGGGCGAATTTCAATATCCATTTCATCTTGAAGTAGATAAACAAGACAATATTGTAGTTACAGACCAGACAAAGCTAAAACTTATGAGTTTTAATGAAGATGGAATACTGATAAAGGATATGAATATTAATCGCTCTGATTTTCGGATTGCAAAAGTGTCCTGTCTCGAGAATGGAAAATATATCACCTTTGGACAAGTGATAGGTTCTTATAGAGAGGAATATATCCAAATTCCTTTAAGATTATTCAACGCTCAATTTGAAGAAGTAAAAGAACTTGAAAGGTATAATTTTTTAAACATTACTATTACTAATAAACGGAAAGGCACATATCCAATTTGGGCTTGGAGCATTTCAAAAGGAGCTGTTTATACAGGAAATGAAGAGAGAGGATATGAGATATGGGTCTATGATTTGGAAGGGAACTTAATCAGGAAAATAAAAAAAGAATATAAAAGAGTGCCTGTTTCTGATGAGTATAAAAAGGCAATAATGGAGAAAACACCCGAACATCTAAAAAAAATAACCTTTTTCCCTGATTCTTTCCCGCCCTATCAGTCCTTCTTCACAGATGATAAAGGAATACTTTTTGTCATGACATATGAGGAAGGAGAAAATCCAGGCGAATTTATGTTCGATATTTTCAATCCTGATGGTGTTTTTATTGGAAGAAAGAGCTTGAATGTTTGGATTTGGCAAAGTCTCGTCAAAGCAAAGATAAAAAAGAATCTTCTTTATTGCCTTCAAGAGAAGGAAAGTGGCTATAAAAAATTGGTTGTATATAGAATGAAGTGGGAATAAAAGATGACTGAAGAATCGAGTCAAAGAGAAATCCCCTGAAGCCAATACTTCCATAGATTGAAAAAGAGCGCTGAGTTAGTTAGAATTTTAATAAGGGAACCAAAAAATGAAAAAACCAGTTCTTGTGATTGGAGTCTTAGCATTATGTTTAATCCTTTTTACTCAGGAAATCCAACACGAGACAATAGTGGTCAACATAGAAGTTCCAGTTAGAGTATTTAAGGGAGGCAAGTTTGTTGATGGATTAACCGTTGATGATTTTGAAGTCTATGAGGATGGTAAAGCTCAGAAGATTGTTGCTTTATATTTGATAAATAAAACAATTGTGAAAGAAATAAAGAAAGGCGAAGAAATATTTACTCCTGAAGTCTCAAGGAACTTTTTCCTTGTATTTGAGCTTATTGAATATCTGCCGAAAATTGGAGAAGTTATTGATTATTTTTTTAATAATGTAATATTGCCTGGGGATACTCTTCATATTGCAACTCCCATTAGAACATATAACTTTAATAATAAAGCTTTTGAGCTAATGCCAAAAGAAGAAATGGCCAATCAGCTAAAAAAGAAATTAAGAAAAGATATCACACTTGGAAGCTCGAAATATAAAAATTTACTTAGGGATTATGAAGATATCAAGGAGCTTAGAGTGGATTCAGACCTTAAACTCCAGATGAAGTTAACTTACCTTAGACAATTAAGAGAGCTTACATATTTTGACTTAACGAAGTTCTTAAAACTTGCAGATTACCTTAAAAAAATGGAAGGACAGAAATATGTATTTCTTTTCTACCAAAAGGAAACAACGCCCATTCCAGAAGAATTAGGACCTACAGCTCTCGAGCTTTTTGATTTGCAGAGGAATGCTTCTTTTGACGTTGAAAAGGTAAAGCAAGCTTTCTCAGACTCTTCTATTTCGAGCCATTTCGTATATATTACTCAAGCTCCAAGGGATGATATTAGTCAAGAAATCACTGGAGAAGGCATTATAGATCAGTCTCCTGAAATATTCAGTGCTTTTAAAGAGATGGCTTATGCAACTGGAGGAACGGTTGAGAGTTCTGCAAATGCTGCTGCTTCGTTTCAGAAAGTTGTGGACGCTTCTGAAAGCTATTACATTCTCTATTATAGACCTTTAGATTACAAGAGAGACGGCAAATTTCATAATATAAAAGTCAAAGTTAAAAACAGGAACTACAGAGTCACACATCGTGCCGGATATTTTGCGAATTAATAGACAGGGATAATTAAAGTCAAATCCCCTGAAGTACTGGTATCCTTGATTGAAAGAGAACTGAATGAGAAGTGTGTGATGAAGCGAGATGCTTTAGTCTTTATATTCATACTAATTTTTACTTCCGCTATTCAAGCTCAGACAGTCATCGAAAATCCGAAAAAACCATTAAGCAAGAATGCTGGAAGAGTGCTCAAACTCAAGGATGTATTTCGAATTATGGATATAGGAACTGATTATTATTTTAAACACCCGAGTCACTTACAGATGACATCGGATGGTTGTTTTCTTATTTCAGACGAGGAGCAGTTACTGAAGTTTTCGCCTGAGGGCAAGTTTATCAAAAATCTCTATAAGAAAGGAGAAGGCCCCGGAGAAATAAATAGTAATTTTTCTTATCTCATTCATAAAGATGAGATTTATATTTATGACCTTAGGGCATATAAAATCATTCATACTGATAAGGAAGGGAGTCTTATTAAAGAGCTAAGGTTTAAATCCGGCCTCTTAGGAAGTTTTCTGGGAATAAAGGGTGATTGGCTTATTTTTTCGAAATTTACGTTTCCTCCCTTTGAGGAAAGAAAGTATAAATTATATGATGTGAAACATTCCATAATATTTATATCAAAAAATAGAGAAACTGAAAAAGAGAGCCATAATTTCCCCATCAAATGGTTTATAGCCCCAGGAATCATGAGGAGCTGGGCATATTTTTATTCGGCACTCAGTGATGACAGCAAGCATCTTTTTGTTTCCCACACGAGAGAATATCTGATTAAAGTGCTGGATTTAGAGAAGGGGGTAGTAACCAGGATTTTTAATAGAAGATACCCTCGTGTTAAATATGTAATGGAAGAATGGGAGAGAAATTTCATTAAGAGATACAATTCCCCAGAAAAAAAGTTTGAAATCGATATTTTTGGCCTGTATATCTACAAAGATATGCTTTGGGTGAAAACTTCCATAAAGGACAAAAAGAAAGGTGTTTTGATAGATGTATTTAATAACGAAGGCAAATATATTGATAATTTCTACCTCAAGTTAGATGGTTCACTAATGGATATTCACGAAGATTCTCTCTTTGCAAGGGAGACAGATGAGAACGAAAATATTCAAATAGTAAAATATGAAATTGTTAAATAAGGAATAAAAGATCAAGACAATTAAAATAAATTATTTTGATACCAATAGAATCAAAATCCCCTAAAGCCATGGTTTTCCTGGATTGAAAAAGAGCGCTGAGTTAGTTAGAATTTCACCAAGCAATTTGTAGGGAGGTAAGTATGAGGAAAATTGTATTGCGACTTTTATTATTCCTAATTATTACTTCCGCTATTTATGCCCAGGAAATTATTGAAAATGCTGAAAAACCTCTCAGTGAAAAAGCTGGAAGGGTTGTTAGCCTTGAGAAAATTCTCCACGTTAAAGACACTGAAGCTGAATTCTTTTTCCAATATCCTCTCAATCCTAAGATTGCAGCGGACAATTCATTCTTTATCAGGGATTCAAACCAATTACTTCGATTTGATCAAACTGGCCGGTTTATCCAAAACTACTTCAAACAGGGTCAAGGTCCCGGAGAGATGGTTTATTTCAGGAATTATAATTTTTTTCAAGATGGAATAATAATACAAAGCTCCAGCCCCCCAAAATTAATGTGGTTCAATTTTTCTGGGGAACTTTTAAAGGAAATGACTATTCCAAAAATGGCTGGTTCAACATATCTTTTTAATCGCGGCGACGACTTCTATTTTATCAAAGCCCAATTTCCTCGTATATCTGGTGAACCCAGGATTGCTGACGCCCCACAGAAACTCATTAAATTCACTGATAATGGTGAAAATTCTGTTGATTTAGCTGAGTTTCCCACAAAACAATATGTTGTTATGAGTAAAACGGGGGGAGGTGGAGCGGTCCCCGTCAACAATCTGATTACCGCCTCATTTCAAAACAGATTTCTCTTTGTATCTCATACACTCGAATATTCAATAAAACTGTACGATGCAGAAGAAAATCAAGTGACAAAAATAATTAAGAGAAAATATAACAGAGTGAGGTCATCGAAAGAGATTGTGGAGGGAAAGGGAGGCCCAATAATCGATGGGAAAGCGGTTACTCCTCCTCCACAAAAATATGCAAACGATATAGAACACCTATTTATTGTTAATGGCAAATTATGGGTGCTCACTTCTACTCGTGACGAGGAACAGAGGGCCTTGATAGATGTATTTGACATAGAAGGAAAATACATTGACAACTTTTATTTATCATTACCAAAGAGGCTCGCCTCATTGGGGTTCCATTTGAAGCCAATCTTTATATATGACGGATTTCTTTTGGCGGTAGAGAAGAATCAGGATGAAACATATTCTCTGGTGAAATATAAAATTATTGATGAGAACTAGACCAGCAAAGATTATGACAATACAGGAATTTTTATTACAACATCAGATAATAATTCATAATTTGGAGGCCACTGAACCAAAATTCCTTAAAGCTCTGGTTTCTAGAGATAGAATTTTTTCATTCAAAAACAGAGGGGATACCTTTTAATACAAGTAGAATAACTAAGGACGCTGGGCTGCAAGGGGAAAAGGGGATGGTAAAGAGGGCTAAATCTCGTCCGGCCAGCAGAACGGAACTACTAATATTTTAGCATATTAGTTAACTCATTATTCCTGCTGGTTACTATCCTATCTTTAATCCACTTTTTTTCATAGAGCCCTCTTCCCGAAATGTTAAAGTTGTAGGTCTACTATTCCTTACATCTTAAGGCAAATAATTCTTGACATTGTCAAATATATGTTTTAATTTGTAAGGGAAATTCAATTTTGGGGGAAATCATGAAATTCTTATCCCGTCCCGAAGAAATAATCTTGTTTACGGTCTTTCGGCTAAAAGAGGATGCGTATTGTGTTCCAATAAGAAAGAAAGCATCTGAAATTTCAGGTAAAGAATGGTCTTTTGGTGCAGTGTATGTTCCCTTGCATCGACTTGAGAAGAAAGGATTGGTAAGGTCACAATTTGATGCTCCATCACCCAGAAGAGGCGGAAGAAGCAGGAGAATATATGAGATTACTCCAGCTGGCTTAAAAGCATTAGCTGAAGTCAGAGAGCTTCATAAAAGCATGTGGGCGGGTGTATCCGAATTTTCTTTAGAATAAGAAAGATTTTTCATGACCAGGAGAAAAAAGCCTCCTCGAATCCTCGAAAGGTTGCTTCAGTATATTCTTCCAAGATACGTTGGGGACACGGCACTCGGTGATTTCAGGGAGGAATATGACCAGGTTGCCAACAAACGCGGGAATGGCCTGGCAAATCTTTGGTATTTCATTCAGATTGTAAAGTCTATTCCTGTATTTATTAGTGATTCAATACAATGGGGGAGTGTTATGTTTCTAAACTATATGAAGATCACTTTAAGGACTATCAGGGGACACAAAGGATTCTCATTCATTAATATCGTCGGCCTCGCCGTTGGAATGGCGTGCGTTATCATAATCATGCTTTGGGTACAATATGAAACGAGTTTTGAGAAACATCATGAAAAAGCAGAGCGAATTTTCCGGGTGGCCAAAGAATCACATCGATATCCCCCAGCGAGAAAAAGCGTTGTGACTCCACCCCCATTATCTCCGGCCTTACTGCAAGAGTTCCCAGATATAGAAGAGTCCGTTCGAGTCTGTTGGAGAAGCAACCTATTTTCTTATGGCGATAAACATTTCCTCGAATCGTATTATGGTGTTGACCCGAGTTTCTTTAAAATCTTCACAGTTACTTTTTTAAAGGGCAATGCAATCAATGCCCTAAACGATCCTTATTCTATCGTGCTTTCTGAAAAAGTAGCGAAAAAGTATTTCGGAAATAGAGATCCCCTGGGTGAAATCATTCGATATGACCAGAAAACGGATTTCAAGGTGACAGGTATAATTAAAAATATGCCTTCAAATTCTCATTTAATCACTGATATTTTTATTCCTTATGAAACATGGGCTAAACTTTCCAATATAAGATTAGACAATTGGTGGTGGAATGGTTTTTACACCTATATTCTCTTAAGGCCAGACTCGAATCCCTCAGAGATTGAGAAAAAATTTGGCGCATTCGCAACAAAGTATGGAATTCCAACCGAGAAATTATTTCTCCAGCCTCTTACTCGTATCCATCTACATTCCCATTTCAGCAGTGAAATCACTCCTAATATGCGTATTTCTACATTATTGTTGTTTGGGTCGATAGCCGTTCTTATTCTGATTATCGCCTGTATCAACTATATGAATCTATCAACGGCTCGGTCGAGTGCCCGTCTAATAGAGATCGGAACTCGCAAAGTCATAGGTGCTCACAGGAGTCAGATTGCCTGTCAATTCCTGGGAGAATCTATAATAATGTCGTTATTTTCTCTGGGATTTTCCCTGGTGTTGGCCCATCTATCTCTTCCTTTATTTAATTCTCTGGCAGAGAGACAGCTGACTCTAAACTGGAATAGTCTAATCCAGATTCTCCCGGGTATTTTGGTGTTGGTTTTGTTTGTGGGATTGTTTGCAGGGAGCTATCCCGCGTTATTGTTGTCTTCTTTTAAACCAATTTCAGTATTTAAGGGAAAAGGAGGCAGGTATTCACATAAGACAAGACTGCGAAACGCATTGGTTGTTATACAGTTTTCAGTCTCGCTTATCCTTATCATAGCCACTTTCCTCGTTAAAAATCAGCTTGATTACGTGAGAAACAAGGAAGTGGGATTCGACAAGGATCAGATTGTTGTAGTCACTGTGCGTGAAGAAAGCATCATAACAAATGTAACACCAGTCATGGAGGAATTGAAAAAAAATCCAAGAATTCTATATGTGGCTTCCTCACAATTTTTGCCCAATGATGTGAAATCGTCAACCTTTGCGAGATGGCCAGGAATGCCTGAGGATATAGATATCGATATCAATGCGGGAGAGATCGGCTATGATTATATAGAACTCTATGGGATTGAAATCATTATGGGAAGAAGTTTTTCACGGGAATTTCCTTCTGATGAGCAAGGTGCTTTTCTTATTAATGAGACGGCCATGAAGGTCATCGGGCAGGATTTTCGGTTGGGAATGGAATTCCACCATTGGGGAGGCATAGAGCCCAAGGGCAAGATAGTGGGTGTTATGAAGGATTTTCACCTCCACTCCCTGCATGAAGAAATCAAACCTATGTATTTTTATCTTAATCCTAATCAAGGCTGGCAATTGTCCATAAAAATTCAGGGGGGAAGCATCCCTGAGACCATTGGATTTATCCGTGAAACGATTAAAAATTTCTCTCCATATTACCCATTTGAATATCGTTTCTTCGATGAGATATTCAACATGGCTTATGTCGCTGAACAAAGAATTGAGAAAATATTCACCATATTTACTTTAATTGCCATTTTTATCGCGTGTATGGGGGTATTTGGATTATCAGCGTTTCTAGCTGATCAGAGAAGAAAGGAAGTAGGCATCCGGAAAGTACTTGGAGCGTCAGTGTCGAAGATTGTTTATTTACTTTCACGCGATCTGATACGGATGGTTCTACTAGCTAATATCATAGGCTGGCCGGTGGCTTATTATGCTTTGAGAAAATGGCTCCAGAACTTTGCCTATCGGACTAATATCGGACTAGAAATTTTTCTCTTATCAACCATCCTGATATTATTTGTTGCTTTTTGCACAGTGAGTTATCAGGCCATCAGAGCCGCATTAGCCAATCCAGTAGATTCCCTACGATATGAGTGATTAATAAGGCAAAAATGGAAGCCAAATCCCCTAAAGTTCTGGCTTCCTTGGGTTGAAAAAGACAGCAACGTGAGTTAGAATTTTTGTAGGGGAAGATGAAAAACAAAACCAAACTCATTTCAATCGTTCTATTCATTTCAGCCTTCATGATGTTTGTTTCCTGTAGGCCAAAACAAGAAAAGGTTGAAAAGATTATGGAAGATGGAGTGGAAGTTGTTCTGAATCACCTTGAGCCATATAAAATAGAGGGGGAGCCCTCAAATCTCTTGCTTGAAGAAGAATTATTGATCGACATGGAAAGTAAAGGGATCGAAGAGACTGGATTAGTTGATATAGGTTACTTTGATATCGATTCAGAGGGTAATATTTACGTAGCAAACATAGTATCCACAGAGCCTGAATACAAATTGGTCCTTAAATTCGACAAAAAAGGGAAATTTATTTCCTCTTTTGGGAGGAAGGGGCAAGGACCAGGGGAAGTTCAGTTTGTATTTTACTTTGGAATTGATAGTCAAGATAGAATCATTATCTCGGATCCTAGGAATAAAAAAGTTTTATTCTTTAGTAAGGATGGAGGATTGATCAAAGAGACAGCCTATGGCCTTAATTGTTTTACAATGTTTCCTCTCGAGAATGAAAAATATTTATTTATCCGAAACCTTACAGACCTTGAAAATAAGGGACTGTCAAGAAGTTTAAGAATATGCAATTCCAAGTTTGAGGGAAGAAAAGAACTTGATACGTATCTTTATCATGATCCATCAAGGGGAACGCAAGTTACAAGTGATATTTTTGAGTGGAGGATATTCAATAGAAATATATATACTGCAAATGATCAGAGAGGTTATGAAATATTAATGTATGATTTAGATGGAAAATTAAAAAGAAAGATAAAAAAAGAGTACACCCCCCTTAAATATCCTGAAGATTTGAAAAAGAGGTACATAGAGATATATGGAACCACCCGAAAAATTTATATTCCTGATAATTTGCCTCCTTTTCAATCATTCTTTGGGGATGATGATGGGAGGCTTTTTGTAATGACATATGAGAAAAGCGAGAAACCAGGAGAATATGTTTTTGATATTTTCAACTCTGAAGGTGTCTTTGTTCAGCGAAAAAATTTAATCACTTTGAACAACTGGGAGTTACAAGCGAAAGCTAAAAGAGGATGTCTTTATTGTGTCAGGGAGAAAGAAAACGGATACAAAGAATTAGTGGTTTATAGAATGAAGTGGGAACAATAGACGACTGAAGAACCGAGTCAAAGCGAAATCCCCTAAAGCCTTAGCTTATCTGGATTGAAAAATGCTTAAAAAATTTAGTTGCTCTAATTGTGACTACGTGGGAAGATCCAAAACTTTTTACAAAAGGAAGGCTAGTGATAGTGATTCTTGGGTTCTAATGCCTCCTTATCCCTGGTCTTTGAAATATCTCTTGCGAACAACCTCTAAATACAAAGGTTGCCCAAAGTGTGGTAAACCTCTTGATGTCCCAGAGGAAACACCTAAGTGTTAGTAATTATTTGTTGTATTAGAACGGAGAGCTTAAAGGCGGCAAATTATAAAAAACAAAACGGCCAGTGGAGTTTTATAAAATAAGCTTTTCTCGATCTTATTTTATTCTCTATGGTTCACATTTTCCCATGAATTGAAGTATATTTTATAAGGGGATAATGAAAAATCTCACAAAGTATAAATACGCCATCTTATTAGTCTTCATATTCGTTCTTGCTGAAACATGCAAAAAGGACGTCAATGTATGGAGAGGGACGATAGAGTTTGAAGAAGGAATCACAGTTGTCAAGAATCCGAAAGAGCCGATGTATGGAGAGGATGTGTTTAGGATGGAAGAGGAGTTATCCATCGGAGAAGCAGAAGGAAAAGAAGAATACATGTTTTCCCAAATCATTGATATAGGAGTGGATGATGATGAGAATATGTATATTCTTGATTTCTTAGAAGCTCATATTAAAGTATTTAACAAAAGTGGCGAATACTTAAGAACTGTAGGAAGAAGAGGTCAAGGTCCTGGGGAAATACAGCGTGCAATGAATATATATATCACGCCTGGGAATGAAATCCTTATCAATGACCGGGGTGCTCGATATTTTCATTTTATTACATTAGGCGGGCAACAC
>Ga0209636_10008910_pt1 | contig 10224 bp, 6 predicted proteins | sample DeeMarSWOR152_54_FD_187464 | JGI IMG/M metagenome (GOLD analysis project Ga0209636, IMG submission 187464) | Marine sediment microbial communities from White Oak River estuary, North Carolina - WOR-1-52-54 (SPAdes) (version 2) | ecosystem: Environmental > Aquatic > Marine > Intertidal zone >... | reverse complement strand
CAAAACCCTACGAAATAAAATATGAAGCCTCAGATGGTCAACACAAGTACGTACACCAGACCACCTATGGCATGAGCGAGCGTCTAATCGGTGCAATTATAGGAGTGCACGGTGATAATAAGGGTGTTATACTTCCACCAGCGGTAGCGCCATACCAGGTAGTATTGGTACCAATTTTTGCTAAAAAAAGCAAGCCAGAGATATTGAATGAATGTAATAAACTAAAAGAAGAATTAATTAATGCTGGTCTTAGAGTGCATTTTGATGCTCGAGATATACGACCCGGGAGTAAATACTACGATTGGGAGCTGCGTGGTGTACCGTTACGTCTCGAGCTGGGTCCGCGTGATTTAGAGCGTTCCGAGGTCACGGTGGTGAGGCGTGATTCGGGGAAGCGTGAGGTTATTTCGCGCAAGAAAGTAATAAAGTCTGTAAAAGATATTCTAACTAAAATTGAGGAATCTTTATTGACAATTGCAGAAACTAAGATGAAGGAAGCCATAATTACAGTAGATGCCTTGGAAGAGGCAAAGGACAAATCCGGGATACTCCGTATGGGCTGGTGTGGTGAGCCAGAATGCGACGATCAGATTGTAAAGTTCCTGGATATTAATATGCTTGGTACACCAATACAAGATGAAGGTTATAAAGGCAATTGTGCACAATGCGGAAAGCCCACGACAACGGTTGCTTATTATTCGAGGACTTATTGATGGAAGAATGATTAAAGAGTCTAGAGTTCAGGGTCGAGAGTCATAGAGTCGGGAGTCTAAAGAGTCGAGGGTCTGATGGCTTTTTGATGGAAGGATTATCGATTTTATCTAACGGTTCGTGGTTTTGCTTATTGTACCGTGAGTAAGACTGTTTAGCCTATCCAACCAGCGATACGAACCACGATACTAAATATGTCTTACGAAACCGAATTAAACTATGCTGATTAGTCAATGGAATCAAAAGACTGGCGTTGAAGAAAGAATTTTCAATTGGCCTACTGAGCCTTAAAGAGAAAGTTCCACCAGTCTATTGATCAGTGGTATAGGAAATCTCTCTTATAAGTATAACTTTGTCTCGTAATTTAGGGAGGTCGGAGAAAAATACGGGATAAAAATATATAAAACTGGGTTTGATAGAGACCATGTACAAATGGATGTGGATGTAGGACCAAATTACTCCCTAAAAATTTGGTCAAAAGATAGATGAGTATTCTGCACAAATTCTCGAGAGGAGCCGTGATTGATAATATTTTCTTCATCAAATCATAGTTTTTGAATTTAATATAATAAGATCACTCGAATGTATTCGAAAGGTTTATATCATATAGTCTATTATAGCAGAATAATGAAAGATATCCTCTATGAATGGAATCCATGGTGGGAAGAAGAATTTAGATTCCCCAAGATAAAAAGAACATTATTTTCACAGATTATTAAATGGATTGATAGAAAAGAAATAATAAGCATTTTGGGCGTTAGAAGAAGCGGAAAAACCACGTTGCTCTTTGGAATTATAGATTTCCTAATAAATAAAAAAGGAATAGATAGTAAAAATATTTTCTTCATCAAAGCAGATGATGACCGCATAGAAAAAAAAGAGCTAATAAACAAAGTTATGGACGAATATTATAAGTGGAAGAATCCTCAAAATAAAGTATATCTCTTTATTGATGAAATACATGAGATACCAAATTGGCAGAAAGTATTAAAAAGAATCTACGACCTCGAACACAAAAATAAAAAGATATTCATCTCAGGATCAAATGCATCGTTATTAAAAGAGGAATTAAGTTATTTGTTGACAGGAAGATTTGCATATTTTGAATTATTTCCGTTCAGTTTTAATGAATTTTTACTTGCACATAGACTTACAATACGAAAAGAATCGGATGTAATAAAACAAAAACATACATTAAGGAATCTTCTTACTAAATATATCGAATTTGGTGGTTTTCCAGAGATTGTATTGGAAAATGATGAAGAACGTAAGGAGGAATTATTACGATTTTATTTCGAATCTATTTTATACAGAGATGTAGTAAAAAGAAATAATATACGAAATGTAGAAAAACTCGATAGGTTAGTGAAATGGTATTTACAAAATATCTCGTCATACGCTAAATATGAAAAACTCGGGAGATTTTGTGGTTTATCCACTGATACAATAGGAGAATATACTCGATATCTCGAAGATGCTTATCTTATTTTTAAAATAAATATTCTCGCTTTTTCGCTTAAAAAACAGTTAATAAATCCCAAAAAAATATATTGTGTAGACACAGGTATAAGAAGGATTATGGGGTTTATGTTTTCTGAAGATGCTGGGAGAATGTATGAAAACATCGTATTTACACATCTTAAACGAAATCACCAAGAGATTTATTATTGGAAAGGAAAATCCGAATGTGATTTTCTGGTAAAAAAAGGTAAAAAAATAGAGCAAATAATTCAAGTTACATATGAAATTAAAGAAAGCATAGATAGAGAAGTAAAAGGTATAATCGAAGCATTGGAAAGATTCAACATAACCAATGGAGTCATTATTACACAAGATTATGAAGCCCAAGAAAATAAAAATGGAAAAAAAATAAATTTTATTCCGCTTTGGAAATGGCTTCTTGATAAAAAATAATTGCAAACATAGAATCAAATTATTGATAATTTTAAATAATAGTAAGACAATATCTTACTTAGTAAGGTGGCAATATGGGTATTAAAGTGAGCTCAAAAGGACAAATCGTCATCCCGGCAGAGGTTAGAGAAAAGTTCAGGATAGAAACAGGAACCGAGTTAGAGGTCGAGGAAGAAGAAGGGATTATTAAATTGATCCCTCCAGTTAAATTAACAGATTTATGTGGAACATGGGAACTTGATAAAGAAGAGATAGATAAAGAAATTGAAAAAATGCGCAGAGACACAAGATAAGACCATTATGAGGGATTATTTGCGAATTTTGATCGATACGATGTATATTATTGACTTGTTATCGGATCCTAGCTTTGAAGATATATCTACAAAATTAGATGAAGGTAATCTTGAAGGGTTAATGTCCGTGGTGACGATAACCGAGCTCGTTAAGATATTAGGAAAGAAAGATGAGAAAAGAATGCATGCAACCATAAGCAAACTCCATTCATCGAAACTGTCAATAATTGATGTTTCTTGGCAAGTTGCGCAAAAAGCCGGTGAGATCCGATTGAAATACGATATTCCAACAATCGACTCAATTATTTGTGCAACTGGAATTTTAAATGGTGCGAAACATGTCCTTACCAGGGATAAGGATTTTAGGACTGTTAAAAATCTTATCAAACCCATAGATGAAAAGCAACTTAGAAAAAGTTTAGGATTTTGAAATCAGTTAATTGGGTTTATAATATTAAATTCAAGAATCTATTTATATATGTAAGTTTATAAGGATTCTGGAAATAGGCTTTAACTTATATTTTAATTGGGGTTAAATTATTATTTCAAATTTATATAAATCATAAAGGTCCCAGTCTGGGGAATAATAATGCTAAAAAAAACAATAGCAATGAGTACTTTAGCACTTCTATTTATAAGCATAATTTTAAATGGCGATTTGGGAGTAGCATTACAAAACGGAATACATCAAAATTCAGAGAAAATGCTTAATACTTTTAATAAATTAGAAGAATCTATCAATGTGAATACTAATTATCAATTCTGTACTCCAAATTATTTTACCGAAAATTGTGGACAAATTGGAAACGAGTCGGTTCGTTTTTATATTCAAGGTGAAGGGATATGGTTTCTGGATGATATGATTTGGTTTGAAATACGAGAACCAATAAAAGAGCCAAGATATCATCAAGATCCTATTGAAAGATTTGAATCCAAATTTGTAAATGAAGATTTAGAGCCTAGAGAAAGTACAGTTATCAAATTAACTTTCGAAGGAGCCAATAAAATTACCCCAAAAGGGGTTGGAATATTACCACATAGGAGTAACTTTTTTTATGGTAATGATTCATCTAAGTGGTGCACCAATGTGCCGAACTATCATGAAATCGTGTACAAGAACCTCTGGGACGGCATAGACTTGATTTATCGGTCTCAGGATAGCGGCGGGCTGAAGTATGAATTCGTGGTCCGTCCCAGGGCTGACCATACCAGGATAAAGGTAAGGGTGAAAGGACACAATGACCTATTGGTTGACGAGAGCGGTGCGCTCGTGCTCCGCACCCTCAATTCAGGATATGACATCCGAGACACGAATCTGAAGGTGTTCTACGCAGACAACACAGAGAACACCATTCCCGCTAGATTTAGCCTATTGGACAAAAACACATACACTTTCCTACTACAAAATAGAGACATGTCCCGCACCGTAATCATAGACCCGCTGGTATATTCCACATTCATCGGCGGCAGCAGTGCTGATTATGGTTATGGTATAGCGGTGGATGGTTCCGGGTATGCATACATCACTGGCTCAACATATTCTTCAAATTTTTCGACCACACCGGGCGCTAACGATACCACCCACAACGGTGACTATGATGTTTTTGTTGTGAAGCTCAACCCCCCAGGCTCGGCACTGGTGTATTCCACGTTCATCGGCGGCAGTAACAGGGATTATGGTTGGGATATAGCAGTGGATAGTTACGGGTTTACCTATATCACCGGCTTTACATACTCTTCAAATTTTCCGACCACACCGGGCGCTAACGATACCACCCACAATGGTTACCATGATGTTTTTGCTGTGAAGCTCAACCTCACAGGCTCGGCCCTGGTGTATTCCACATTCATTGGCGGTAAGTATGATGATTATGGTCGTGGTATAGCGTTGGACGGTTCCGGGGATGCTTATATCACTGGCGAAACATCATCTTTCAATTTTCCAACTACCCCGAGCGCTTACGACACCACATTCAATGGTGGGATTCTGACCTGGGATATTTTTGTAGTGAAGCTCAACTCCACAGGCTCGGCACTGGTGTATTCCACATTCATCGGCAGTAGTAGCCATGATCATGGTAATGGAATAACGGTGGATGGTTCCGGATATGCCTATATCACCGGCTATTCATCTTCTTCATGGTTTCCGACCACCCCGGGCGCTTACGACACAACTTATAATGGTTACCGTGATGTTATTGTTGTGAAGCTCAACCCCACAGGCTCGGCACGGGTGTACTCAACATACATCGGCGGCAATGATTATGAGGAAGGTAATGGTATAGCATTGGATGGTTCCGGGGATGCCTATATAACTGGCTATACAAGGTCTTCAAATTTTCCGACCACACCGGGCGCATACGACACCACCCATAATGGTTACCATGATGTTTTTGTAGTGAAGCTCAACCTCACAGGCTCATCCCTGGTATATTCCACATTCATTGGCGGCAGCAGTAGTAATGATGTAGGTTATGATGTAACAGTGGATAGTTCCGGGGATGCCTATATCACCGGCTATACAAGGTCTTCAAATTTTCCGACCACCCCAGATGCTAACGACACCACATTCAACGGCGGGAACTATGATGGTTTTGCTGTGAAGCTCAACCTCACAAGCTCGACCCTAGTGTATTCCACATTCATCGGCGGCAATAATGACGATTATGGTTATGGTATAGCGCTAGATAGTTCCGGGATTGCATACATCACTGGCTATACAGGGTCTTCAAATTTTCCAAACACCACCGGTGCATACGACACCACATACAATGGGGGTTGGGATTGTTTTATATTAAAATTATTAACATCAATAAATAACATACCAACCGCATTGGACCTTAGGATCTCAGAAACTGTAGTATATAGAAACAATTCAATTTACTTATATTCAAATGGTACCGATATCGAAGATCTCGAGAAGAACCTAACTCCGCATTTTGAATATCGCGACCCGAACGAACAAGTTTGGAATAGTACTTATTTTTCAGCACCTCAGTATCAAAACTCAAAATGGTATGTGAGTTTTACACCGCCAAAGAACGCAACCTTAGGATTATATGATCTTAGAGTAAGATTCAATGATACTGGGCTATTCAATATTTACAAATTATTTAGCAACTGGTTTTATTTAAATGATTCTTTATTAGTGCTGAACAATGTTCCTTGGATCGAAGATCTAACTCTATCAAATAATTCTGCATTATTAGGTGATTCGATCTCAATATGGCTAAATGCTACAGATGTAGAAGAGATAGAATCGAACCTCACGATTGAATTAGAATATCGCGACCCGAACGAACAATATTGGAATACAACGTATTTGAATATCCCTCAATATCTGAATAATAGATTGGAATATTCCTTCTCGATACCTTTTAATGCACCTTTTGGCTACTTTGATTTTCGTGCAAGATGCAACGATAGTGATGGAAATTATAGTGCCTGGCTATATTCAAACGATTTTTTACTCATATACAATACAGGACCAAATGTAATTGATATGAAATTATCCGGAAATAGCGTTCCCAGAACCAACTCAGTATTTTTATATGTTAATGGCTCTGATTATGAGACACCGGAGTATTTACTTAAATTTTATACCCAGGTTAAACCTAATAGCAAGAGCGATTGGGGTAATTTAACTGGAGAATATTCCGATTCCAATAACCGTTGGGAAACTGAGTTTATTACAAACATAGAAACAATATTAGGATTCTATGATCTCCGTGTTAGATTTGAAGATAATGAAAGTGCCTTAAGCGGCTGGGTATATCTAAACGATACTTTAGAAGTTTTGAATAATCCACCTATAATTTCCGAGGATTTAGATGATATTAATGTCGATCTCCAACCATTAATTTTCGAGCTAACTCCATACGAAAATGATATTGAAGATGCAGATGAAAATCTCACATGGAGCATTGAACCCCAAACATATACTTATATCGAATCTGCAACAATAATAGATACTATTAATGACACTTTAAAAATTATTCCCAAAGAAAATTTGACTGGGAATGAAGACCTTGAATTAATCCTAACCGATAAAGATGGCGGCACTGCGGTAAGATCAGACATTACAATACATGTGGATAGTAGAATAACTGAGTTTACACCAAAAGTAATTTTGTTATCGCCACCGGATAATAGTATAGTAACCACCCTAACTCCGACCTTGAAATGGAATCTGGATTATTCTGGTTCGGAATTAATAACATACACAGTGTCTCTTGACGAAAACCCAGAACCCGTAACAGAGTTAAAAACGGGCTTATCGACAACAGAATACACATTAGACACCGGATTAGAAGATGGTAAAACATATTATTGGAAAGTACTCCCTACAAATGGGATATGTCTATCAGAACCATTCAGGTTCAAAATTGATTTAAGTTTCGAGCCTATTTTCAGAGTGAATTTAACCTCTGAGCAAGATCTTATCATAATAAAACAAGATGAGTCTAAAGAAATTAATCTAATCGTAAAAAATGAAGGTAATGTGGTAGATAATTTCAAAATAAGATATAATTCTGCAAATTTACAATTGCAAGTCAATATTAATAAAACTGATGTTCAATTGGCTCCAAATATTGATACCAAATTAAAACTTAGTATAAACATTCCTTTGGATTTTACTATTGGTGATTATTCAATAGCAATTACAGCAACTTCATTAAGCGATGAAACTGTTAGAGATGAAGCCATAATTAATATAAAAGTTGTTAGCAAGGATTTTGTTCCGGAATATAAAATAAATATAACAGTAACACCGGGATCGCTCGAATTAGAACCGGGTAACTCGGATAATGTAACATTAACGATAACTAATGAAGGTAATATTTTAGATGATTACAATATTAGATTTGAATCTAATGATTTTACGTCCGGTGATGTGCAATTATCTAAGCTCTCATTAGAATTAAACTCAGATGATTCAGGTCAGATTACAGTTAAGGTTACCGTACCTGAAAATATGCAACCAGGTGAATATACCATTAAATTTATTATCGAAAGTGATTACACATCTGATGAAGCTACATTAACAATAAAAGTAAAAGAAAAAGGTGATAAAGTAGAGCCTGAGGCTGAGAAAGATAATAAAATGGTATATGTATTGGTGGGGATTATTGTCATAATTATTATTATGGTAATAATTTTATTATTCTTCTTTGTGATTAAGAAGAAAATGCCAAAAGAACAAGAGCCAATGGCTCGCTTTGAACCTGATGAAAGCATACCACCACAACCGGTTATACAGCCGGAGCAAAGGCTAGAAGTACCTCAGATAACTCCTGCTATTGAAGGTCAAGCCCCAGAGACGCAACCAATAGAAGCCCAAGGGTTTACTAGAACCGAAACACCAACAGTTACTCAACCTCAACATCCACCCACACTTAGTGCAATACCCGAACAAATAAAAGCAATGGAGCCATCTACCCAAACACCCCAGCCACCTCCCGACCAAACTCAGTCTACTAAACCAACTCTAATGGCAGCACCAGAAACCACAGCTCAACAACCAACTACTACGCCATCACCCACAGTGCGCCTCCCGGAATCTACACCGGAGACTTGACATTATGTAAATTTTTAACAGGATATTGGTCTTTATTACTTTGAATTCAGGTAAATGAACTTTTAATCGGAAAGTATATGTCATTACAAAACACTACATTGTAATTGTGATGACTATGGAAAATGTACAGATACGATTACCTGAAGAAGAGATTTCAGAACTGGAAGAATTAATTGAGATATTACATATGTCTAAGTCTGAAGTTGCGCGAAATGCACTTCATGAAGGCATTAAGGCTTTAAAGCTAGAAATTGCCTTAAAGAAGTATCTGAGTAATGAATATACATTATGTAGGGCTGCCGAGTTCGCAAATGTGAGCATTCAGGAGATGGCAGATTATCTGAGCAGAAGACAAATACCTTTCTTCAAATACTCGGAAAACGAATTGAAGAAAGATACACAAAAAGCTAAGGATTGGTTTTAGGATTGAGTGCAAGTATGAGGACTTTCATTGATTCGTCTACAATTATTGTATTATCCAAGATTGGAGAACTAGAATTTTTGAGGAAATTACTAGATAAAATTTTCATCACAAAAGCTATCGAAAAAGAACTACTCCATTATAATTACCCTGAGACGGACAAAATAAAAGCTGTAATTGGAGATTGGATAATATCAGTAGAAGCGAAAGGGGATATAAAACAATATGCAAGATACGGTTTAGGTGAAGGTGAAGCAACTTTGTTTTTCACCTAAAAAAGATAGGTTGATAATTGATGAGTTAAATGCAAGAAGAATAGCAGATGTTGAGAATAGATAATATACTGGGTTATTAGGTTTAATAGTTGCCGGAGTTGAGACAGGGAAGCTCGATAAACAGAAAGCGAAAGAGGTAATAACTAAACTCGCAGAGAGCGACTTCAGAATGACTATTGCTCTTTATAATAATATCATAGATAGAATCTCAAAGATTTAGCCCAGACTATTATTATTCGATTAGTAATAAGATATAAGATAGATGAATAATGTCATTAGACTCTTAGATTGAATTGATAATAATTATTTTTGTCGAATATTAAATTCAAGAATTTATTTATATATGTAAGTTCATAAGGATTCTGGAAATAGGCTTAAACTTATATTTTAATTGGGGTTAAATTATTATTTCAAATTTATATAAATCATAAAGGTCCCAGTCTGGGGATAATAATGCTACAAAAAACAATAGCAATGAGTACTTTAGCACTTCTATTCATAATCATAATTTCAAATAGCGATTTGGGAGTAGCATTACCAAACGGAATACATCAAAATTCAGAGAAAATGCTTAACACTTTTAATAAATTAGAAGAATCTATCAATATGAATACTAATTATCCATTCTGTACTCCAAATTATTTTACAGAAAATTGTGGACAGTTGGATAATAATGATGTTCGCTTTTATATGCAAGGCGGTAAGATTTGGTTCACAGATGATGGTGTGTGGTTCGAGCTCAGAGAAGACGCTGAGAATAGGGGTCAGGAGTCAGGTCTCAGGAGTCAGGGTGTGGTTGGGGAATTAAATTTTGATCCAATGGAGAGGTTTTATGAGCCCGGGTCAATGGAGTATAAGAGGGCGGCTTTAAAACAGGAATTTGTTGGTGCGAATCAGGTGCGGCCTGTGGGTAGAGAGCGGTTGAGTTGGAATAGCAACTTTTTTTATGGCAACGATTCATCTAAGTGGTGCACTGAGGTGCCGAACTATCATGAGATCGTGTACGAGAACCTCTGGGACGGTATAGACTTG
>Ga0209636_10008909_pt1 | contig 10224 bp, 10 predicted proteins | sample DeeMarSWOR152_54_FD_187464 | JGI IMG/M metagenome (GOLD analysis project Ga0209636, IMG submission 187464) | Marine sediment microbial communities from White Oak River estuary, North Carolina - WOR-1-52-54 (SPAdes) (version 2) | ecosystem: Environmental > Aquatic > Marine > Intertidal zone >... | reverse complement strand
CCACGTTTTCCTCAAAGCAAAAGCCTATACTAAATCCCTTCCCCTTCAAAGAGGATATCCTTTTGTGGCGAGAGCTAAGCCTCCGTTCTCCACCTCCGTGGGTGGTGCACCGACAAACAACAGATGTATAATTTGCAGCTCAAGGAGCCCTGATTATCCCCTCCGCAAGGAGTTGAGCGATCCCTTCCTCGGTATACCCAAGGATCTCCGATAAGATTTCCCTTGAGTGTTCTCCAAGAAGGGGGGCAGGGGCCTTGATTCCACTGTTGAACCCGCAGGAGCCATAAGGGAGCCTTATGGTCTGGATTGACCCGTGCCTCGGATGATCCATCTCCTCCAAGATCTTTCTCGCAGCCACATGGGGATCCTTGAAGATTTGTTCCATGTTGTAAACGGGGCCAGCCGTGATTCCCTTATCATCGAAGATCCTGACCCACTCCTCCACAGTCTTCTGTGAGATCTTTTCCTGAATAAGCCGGTCGGTTTCCTCCCTGTTGGCAATCCGTTTGATATTTGTTTCATACTCAGGGTTCTCTCCCAACTCCTTGAGGTCTATGGCATCACAGAAGGTCTTCCACTGGAGCGCGCTCGGGACAATATGGATGTATCTTCCGTCTTTGGTGAGGTAATTGGCGCTGGGTACGCGGGATGGATTCCCTGATCCGAAGGCTGTTGGAACCTTTCCCTCGTAGAGATAGAATGCGCCGATAAAGGAAAGCACCGATATCGTGCTTTCGAACATCGAGATGTCGAGATACTGTCCTTTGCCCGATTCCCTCCTTTCCGAGAGGGCCACAATGATCGCTATGACCGAATACAGAGCTGTGATAAAGTCAGTGATCGGGATTCCCACCTTGACAGGAGGACCTCCAATTTCCCCGGTGACGCTCATGACCCCCCCCATAGCCTGCATAATTGGATCGTAGGCCTTCTTGTTCCGGTAGGGGCCGCTTTGACCAAAGGCCGAGATAGAGCAGTAGATGACTCTGGGGTTTATTTCCGTGATAGTCGAGTAATCGAGCCCCAACCTAGATATCACCCCCGGGGTAAAGTTTTCAACTATGACATCTGATTCCTTTGCAAGTGATAGCACGCTTTCTTTACCTCTTCGGTCCTTCAAATTAACTGCAATACTTTTCTTGCTCCGGTTGACCGAGAAGAAATACCCGCTCTCCTCTCCTAGAGAGGGGGGCCAGGTTCTGGTCTCATCACCTGTGCGGGGTTCCTCTACCTTGATTACTTCAGCGCCTAACTCTGCCAATACCATCGTGCAAAACGGGCCTGCAATCGTCTGGGTAAAATCGACTACCATAATACCATCGAGTGGATATTTCATGCTGCTTATTCTCCTTCCTCTTCTAATCCCTGTGGTTTTTCGCCGTCATCTTGTTCAGCAGGAATCCTGCGGGGTTTTGCCAATCAACCCAGATTCAAGTCTTGCCTCCATTGTATTGAGATCAGTCGTCATGGTACCTGAATTTACCAACCGTTAGAATTTCAGATTCTGATCCTCGTTCACTAACTGAAGAACTATCCTTTCAAGAGATTCCGCGCGATTACAATCCTTAGGATCTCGCTCGTACCTTCGTAAATACGGCAGAGACGCAAGTCTCGAAGAAACATCTCCACCTGACTTTCTTTCATGTAGCCCATATCTCCAAACACATGAAGGGCTTTATCCGCTATCCGGCTGGCCATTTCGGTACAAAAGAGTTTAACCATAGAGGCTTCTTGGATCAGTTGGTTGCCCTGATCCCTCAGCCATGCCGTATGGTAAAGCATCTGCCGAGCAGCATAAATCTGTGTTGCCATATCCGCCAGCATGAACTGAATTGCCTGCGAATCGGCAAGCGGTTTTCCAGATTGCATTGTGTTTTTGGCATGGTCAACAGACATCTCCAGAAGCTTTTGCGAGGCCCCTAAGGCGGCTGCCCCCATCGTCAGTCTGCCCTTGTCCAGTACCCTCATGGCTGTCTTGAATCCTTGACCGACCATATCTGGGCCACCGATTACATTTTCATTTGGAACCTCACAGTTACGAAACACCAATTCAACGCTGTGTGATCCCCTTATACCCATTTTTTTCTCAATCGCACCCACTGACAGACCATGCATATCCTTCTCGACGATAAAGGCAGTAATTCCTCCACGCGCCCGCTTATGCTCGTCGTTGACTGCCATGGTAGTAATGACATGGGCGCAATCGCCGTTGGTGGTGAAAAGCTTGATCCCATTGAGGATCCATTGCTTTCCGTCGAATATGGCCGTGGTCTTGATATTGGCCGCATCCGAACCAGCTTCTGCTTCGGTCAACGCAAATGCAGCTGTCCATTCTCCACAGGCAATCCGTGGTAGGTATTTATTCTTCTGCTCTTCAGTACCGTCCATTAATATTCCCATCGATCCGATACCATTGCTTCCCCCTATTCGCGTGCGAAAACAGCCATTTGTTTTAGTTAGTTCCTCATAGACAAGAACCTCACCGAGCGTCCCCAGGCCTAAGCCTCCGTAAGCCTCCGGAATAGAAATGCCGAAGAGACCAAGAGATCTCATCTTATCAACGATTTGCTCCGGAATGTGTTCTTCCTCCTCTACCTGTCTGGATATTGGCTCAAGGTCTTCTTTCACGAACTTTCTTATGATCTCCTGCATTTTTAGGTGTCTTTCAGGTATAGGAAAAGTCATCTCCCATCACCTCCTGTTTTTACAGGCCCTGTTTGACCTGAAGCCACTACCCATCGGCTTTTGGGATCAGTCTGATTTTCTCTGTTTGGTAACATTTTGGCTCTCTGAAAATTACTCATAGCCTTTACTCAGGTCCACATAGGTACCCTAGGTGAGAGCCATGGGCATGGAGATGTCTTTTTTTTGCCCCATGCTCATTCACCAGGTAATTCTAACGAGCTAAAATGGTGCTTTCTTTGATGTTTCATTCCAATTACCTAGTGAGGTCACTAGCGATAATGTCTTTTTGCATCTCCTTGCTGCCTTCGTATAATTCGGTGATTTTAGCGTCACGGTAGAAGCGCTCTACTTCGTAATCTAATATGTAGCCATATCCACCAAAGAGCTGTATCGACTCGTCAGCTACTTCTACTGCAGTCTGTGCCGCGTACATCTTGGCCATAGATGTGATTTCGGGGTCTAGGCGTCCGTGATCATACCTCCAGGCTGCCTTGTAAGTAATCAGGCGCGCAAGTTCGATTTTTGTAGCCATTTCGGCCAGTTTATGGCGGGTTATCTGGAATTCCACGATCTTTTTCCCGAATTGTTCCCTCTGCTTAACATACGCGAGGGCACGGTCAAAGGCACCTTGTGCAATACCCAAGGCCTGGGAGCCAACCAGAATCCTGGTTTCCGCAAAAAAATCCAGGGCGTGGGAGAGTCCCTTATGCTCCTGACCAATCAGATTTGAGAATGGAACGCGGGCGTTCTCGAAGACTATTTCTGCTGTCGGCACGGTCCGTGTGCCCATTTTCTTGCCCATATTCCTTATGGAGACACCTTCACGGTCAGCTTCAACAAGGATTATGGCCGAGCTCGGTTCACCTGGACCGATCTCAACATCGGTTTTACAGAGCACGCTATAAAAACCCGCAATGCCACCGTTTACGACGAATGTCTTCCTTCCGTTAATTTGCCATTTGTTTCCGTCTTTCAAAGCAGTAGTTGATATCTCTCTGATATTCCACGTGTGGCTCGATTCCTGAAAGGCCCAGCTCGCAACCGTATTTCCTTGAGCCACACCAGGGAGAAATTTCTTCTTTAGATCATCACTTCCAAAACGTACCAGACACTGAGAACCAAAACTGGAGAGTGCAAGAGCACTGCCAATAGTAGAGTCCGCACGACAGAATTCCTCCACCACCAACGTGTTTTCTATCATTCCAAGTTCCTGCCCCGAGTATTCTTCAGGGATAAGCATGCTGGTGAAACCGAGCCCGGCGGCCTTTTTCCATATTTCCCCTGGGAACTTGTTCTGTTGATCAAGGTCAAGGGCAACCTCTTTGTCAAATTCACCTCTCGCGAACTCCCTCGCAGCCGTTTGAATATCCTTTTGCGACTGGGTCAGTTCAAAATCCATAGGCAGTTCCTCAATTATGATTGATCATCATAAGCGCTAGAATCCTTTCGCCCGGTTTTTTTCTTGGGCTAATAGCAGACAATGCCTGTTATCTTAGGATTTCCTTTATTTTCTGAGGATAGTTAATAAGTTCACTGAACAGTGGGTGTGATGTTCCGTCATGTATGCCGGCAAGCCTCTTGGCTGCGGCCCTATATCTTTCGACATCGGCCAGTTGAACAAAGGACAACTTCTGTGCTGCTAATGAACCTTCAGCATGTATTGTGAGCACTTGCTCCCACACTCCTGATAAATCAACCACGAGCTTGATCGCCCGAATTCGGTGCTCTGTTGGTAGTCCCTCCTTGCCTGCCAAATACTTTTCAAGGTCCGGGTAGGTCTCCGGGTTTCGGTAATCGTTAACACTGGGTATGGTCGCCACAATACCACCTGCAATATCCTGGACGAGCTTTAATGCTTGATGATAATTATCAGCGTAGAAGAACTTAGAACAGTTGGACATCATGGGATCTGGGTAAATATACCCACTCACAGGGTCAGTAACGGGATGCTCAGCAGCAGCCCTTCCCAGAGCCTCAGTTGTTTCAGCGTAAAAGAGGAGCCATGCTAGCTTATCCCGGATAATTCTATCTTTCGCCAATCCGTTATACTCGGCCATTAAGAAAGCGGCTCCAACGAACGTTTCAAGAAAGGCAACTTTATAGGCGTCGGCGCTCTGTCGATGAAAATTAGCGAACATGTATGCCATACGCCCGGCAAATTCCCATTCCCCACTAAGAAATACCCGTTCATTGGGCACAAACACATTGTCGAAGGTGATTATGGAATCGGTCCCTGCCATTCTGGCCGCAATTGGGTTTTCAAAATAGTCGTCCTCAACGAAATGGTGTAACTTTGGAACTATTTGTTTTATCCCCTTTTCCGCGGGAGATATTGCGAATGATACGGCATAGTCTTTGTCTTCTTCCTGCATGGCTCGACAAGGCAAGACAATGATATAATTTGCGAATGGAGCATGGCTTATGTGTGCTAAAGCCCCGTTTACCACTATCCCATCATTTGATCTATCTACGATTCTTACGTAGAAATCTTTATGCTGTTTTTGTTTTGAAGGTCGTAAACTCCTGTCGCCTTTTACATCAGTCATTCCTCCTGCTATCGCTCCGTCTATTTTTTTTAGTTCTTTCCGGAATGATTCAACGCGCTCTGTGTATGAAGTGCCGATTTTCTTATCCATCAATCTGCTTATTGCACTTATCGCCTGCAATGCGTCAGCGCCAACATGCTTAGCACCCGGAGCTGTTCCGCCTATTATGCGTGTTGCTGTCTTCTCATGCTCTCGTCTTCGCAACAGATCAGCAGCGCTCTCAGGTGGCTTAAGGGCGAAGTGGTACGGCTCTCCTGTGTCATCCATTTCTATCAAAAGATCCTTATATTTTGGATCCTGAGCTATTACATAGTCCACGACACATCGGTATAAGGCCAGTCTCAGGGCAGGATGTTTCGTCACATCATGGTATTTCCTGCCTTCAAAATAAACAACCCTTCCGTCATTTAAACTCTCCAGGTATTCTTTCGGCGTCTTTATTGCCATGGTAAACCTCCTATGTTAAATTGCACGCCCCTGATCTTGAGACCCTTGCCTCAAATCTACCGTTTTTGCCGAGATATCAAGGAGCTATGTTTTCCAGGTGCCTCGAGCACCTGCCCCTTCAAGAAACATATGCTCATGCTGACCCGATTATTTTTCTTAAAGGTTGGCACAGGTTGTCAGGTAAAAGGCCCCCGTCCGACTACCTGAACTTCAAAAAAGTTGCTTGTTCCCATGCATCCTACATGAGCTCTTAGAAGTCTCATGTGTTCTCCTTGTAACGAGCCCACCCCACGATCTCACCTTTCGAATTGAAAAGAAAAAACCGGTAAAAATACCCTGTGCCAGCCATAAGATCCTTATCCACCGCTTTCGTACCGTGCCCAAGATAAACGACGTTGCCGTCGTCGGTAGATTGTGGATATCCATTTTCCTTTCGAATCACCAACACACTACTACCTTTCATTGTTTCAGGAATAGACCAGATGAGGGTAATACTCCAGTCGGTCGGCACACTCCTGATTTTCATATCCACCTCTTGGTGGCCATTCGCGAGACAGACAGGTCCAGATAACAAAAGGCCAAAAAGGATGGCATAAACATGGATGGCACAAGGTCGATTCATCTTGATAACTATTTCTGTTTAGTAATCCTTGGTAGGTGGGTGCTTCTTTCGGCGATAGATAGTGAAAACAACGGACAGAACCATCAGGACCATGAAGAGGAGCGATATGGGCCGTGCAAAGAAGATTACGGGATTTCCCGCGCTAATGATTAGGCTTCGCATAAACTCGGCCTCGGCAATAGGTTCCAGGATGTAGGCAATGAGAAAAGGCGTCATCGGAATCTTAAATTTCCGCAAGAAGTACCCTACCACGCCAAAGAAGACCATAAGCCCCAGATCGAAGCAGCTGGTGCTCACCGAGTACGTTCCCACAAAACAGAACAGGAGCACCACCGGAATTAGAACTTGCTTGGTGATATTGACAAAGCGAACAAAGATCTTAATTCCGATCTTCCCAACCACGAGGAGCATGAAGCTGGACGCAATGAGGGTGAGGAAGATGGCGTACGTCTCAACAGGGTGTTTCTGAAAGAGTTCGGGGCCGGGACGCAGACCATGGAGCATGAAGGCGCCCAGAAGCACCGAGTTGGCGATATCACCAGGGATGCCCAGGGTAATTGTGGGAATAAGAGCCCCTCCGGCCACGGCATTGTTCCCGGATTCCGCAGCCGCTACACCAGTGGTGATGCCCGTGCCGAATGAATCGGGATTCTTGGACCTGCGTTGGGCATTTCCGTAGGCGATAAAGGCGGCAACGGTGGAGCCGAGCCCCGGCAGGGTCCCAAAAAACACTCCGAGTCCTGATGACTCAAAGATAGTCCGCAATTCCTTCCTTAGCTCCTTTAAGGATAACCTGTTGTCCTCCGGGTTAGGGGATTTTGCGAGCACCGCCTCTTTTTGACCGGCACGGCTCTCGGCTATCATAATGAGCTCTGAAATAGCAAAAATTCCAACCAGGAGGGGGATTAACCCGATGCCTGACTGGAGATCCAGTGTGTTAAAGGTGTATCGAAAGCTGCCGGAGATCTCGTCGGTACCCACGATTGCTATGATGAAGCCAATGGCGGCCGAGATCAATCCCTTAGGAAGGCTTCGGCCTGAGCTGCTCCCGATAATAGTGAGGGCAAAGATGATAAGGGAAAACCTCTCTGGGGGACCGAACTTCAGGGCGACCTTGGCTATTTGGGCCGCCACAAGGATAAGGATTACCTCGCCGACCAGATTCCCAATCACCGATGAGTAGAGGGCTAGTTCCAGTGCCTTTCCTGCCTGACCCTTCTTGGTCATGGGATAGCCGTCGAAGACAGTAGCAGCAGCTGCCGGTGTTCCTGGGGCGCCGATGAGGATAGCCGAGATAGACCCCCCGTAGATAGAACCCTCGTAAACCGCTAATAGAAAGGCCATCCCATTCACTGCCCCCATCATTAGGGTGAAAGGGATCCCTATAGCAATAGCCAGTACGATCCCCAGACCAGGGATAGCTCCCATTATCACCCCCCAGACAAGACCTGCTAATATGGACAACATGCACTGCCAGGTTAAGAGGAGGTCTAGACTACCCTGTAATATTGAGAGTAAATCCATCGCAATCTACGCCCTTTATCGTTTAACGAGTAAAATTCATGAATCAGGGCCCTGCCAACTTCTCCAGGAGGGTTCCCCATGGAAGGAGGATCTCGAGGATTCGATCGAAAAACAGATAAAGAACTGCTGGGGTGATCAGCGTGATCAAGATGATCCTTATCCAGTTCCTCTCCCCTAGGTAAAGCATGGTACACAACAAGAGAAGGGGTGCACAGATGAAATATCCCAAAGTTCCGAGTGATAGGACAAAACCACCCGCAATAGAGAAAAGGATGACCATCTCCCGCGAAATGAGAGCCTCCTTGCCACTGCTTTTAGTGCCTCGTCCAACCAAGTCTTGGTAAATGAGGACTATGGCAAAGAATGCCATGATGATGAGCGTCAAGCGTGGGAAGAATCGGGGTGAACTAACCCCCTTCATGCTAGTTCCCACGTCTACGATCTGTCCATAGGACCAGTAATAGAGAAGGCCTGCTGTAAACAGAATGACCAACCCGATATATCGATCTCTCATCTTTTTGAAACTATAAAAGAAGGGGCTTAAGACAATACGCCCCTTCCGGTTTATAAGAATGCGGTTATTCTCCTCGATCTATTTTTTCTTGAGGCCCAGCTTCTTGACCAAATCTGCGATCAAAGCGTCCTCCTTTTCGCACAGTTTTGCCAGTTCTTCAGGCCCCTTGTAGCTGACAGGCTGGTCCAACCGCTTCATCATAGCCAGGAACGATTTGTCGTGGAGAATATCTCTAAAGGCCTTGACCAAAAAGTCCCTTTCTTCCTTGGCTATCCCCTTTTTTGCGAAAATGCCCTTCCACGACATGAAGGGTACCGGGTAGCCAAGCTCAGCCATCGCTGGAGCATCAATGCCTTTTCTCCTCTTCCCTCCGGAAACGGCCAGCGGCCTCAACTTGCCTGCCGCAATGTGAGGGCTAACGGAGGCAGGGCCCGGGGAACTCATATCTACGTGCTTTCCCAGCAGGGCCGCTGTGGACGGTCCAAAGCACTTATAGGGCACATAGGTTAGCTTTACACCGGCAATCATTTGAAGATATTCAACCGATAGGTGATGCAGGGTGCCGGGAGAGCAGGCGGAAACTGTCAGCTTTCCAGGATTCTTTTTTGCATATTCGAGAACCCCTTGCATGGTCATAAATGGAGAGTCCGCATGAACGCAGTAGACATATGGATCGTCGCCAATATATGCGATTGGCTCGTAATCCCTGTACGTGTACCCTGTATCTGTCGTATGCGGCTTGGCCGTCATATGGCCTGGCGAGGCATTGATGAGGAGGTATCCACTGGCAGGCTGCTTTACGTGGTAAGCTCCCGCGATGGCTCCTCCTGCTCCGGGTTTAATCACAGCGATCAGACTCTGGTCGTTGAGATACACCGGTGCAACCGCGGCCAGCGCCCGAGTGATCATGTCCGTAGTCCCCCCCACCCCATAAGGTACCAGCATTCTGATAGCCCGGGAAGGAAATGTCCCGGCTAGAGCGCCACTGGTGGAAACGGTAGTGATAAGTGTTACACAAACGATGAAACTGAGAATCAATCTAGCCATTTTTCCACTCATAATCATGTTACACCTCCTTTTTTAAATGAGTTATTACGTTATACAAACTGCTCCCCCAAATTGCCACATCTAGACCAAAGGCTCTCCTCTGTCAAGAAAAAAAGACTAGTGCGTCAGATGGGAATAGAGGTTGCGCCCTTTTCTATAGATTTGAGTTCTGAAAGCAGACTTTCGACAAAAAGTTGAGGGAGCGACTTGCCTTCAAACTCATAGAGCTTCATCTGTTGCTACCTTTTTCTTTGCAATAGTCCAGGGCCATTTCCAGGGCGCCGAGGTTTAGATCCCGCAGTTTCGGATCAAATTGTTCACTTATGGCAGATCTCAAGGCGTCAATCGATACCACATTTGTCATCTCTACCATCACAGTCAACATAACAGTATTGGCAACCATTCTGTTGTGACACTTCTTCTCAGCCAATCCGGTGGCTGGAATCCGATAGAGAAACCTGAAGTTGTCCGGTAGGTTCACAACTAAGGTTTCATCAACGAAGACCTTTGTAGTGTCAGGATTCATGTCATGAACATATCTGTCGAAGGCAAGCTGTGACATGGCAACGAAGATATCAGGATCCAGCGTCTTGATATAGTCTATCGGTCCGTCTGAAATTACCACCTCTGCCCGGCATGCTCCCCCCCTGGCTTCAGGTCCGTAACTCTGTGTCTGAGCAATTTCTTGTCCCTCATAATACCCAGCTGCCTTTGCCAGGACTATCCCCATCAAAATGATACCTTGCCCACCAAAACCCGCCAGCTTTATCTCCTTTCTCATCATCCTTGCTCCTCAACGGTCACGGCAAATTCAGGACATATGAGTTCGCACATCATGC
>Ga0209636_10008908_pt1 | contig 10224 bp, 6 predicted proteins | sample DeeMarSWOR152_54_FD_187464 | JGI IMG/M metagenome (GOLD analysis project Ga0209636, IMG submission 187464) | Marine sediment microbial communities from White Oak River estuary, North Carolina - WOR-1-52-54 (SPAdes) (version 2) | ecosystem: Environmental > Aquatic > Marine > Intertidal zone >... | reverse complement strand
CCTTCTGTACGCTCGGCAAGCTCTTTTATGTCCACACCCTTTAATGGCATGTTCTTTGTGTGTATCTTCAATATCTCCAACCTTGCCTTTTCGTCAGGCGACGGCACGGACACAAACCTGTCAAAACGGCCAGGCCTTAGCAATGCAGAGTCTATCATGTCTGGCCTGTTTGTTGCTGCCATAACGACCACACCATGCAACTCTTCCAACCCAGACATCTCTGAAAGCAACTGCGATACCACAGTCTCAGTCACATCGCTGCCTGTTCTTGTACCGCGTCTAGGCGCGATTGCGTCAATCTCGTCAAAAAACACAATAGTCGGCGCGACTTGCTTTGCACGCCTGAATATGTCGCGTATCTGCTTCTCAGACTCGCCTACCCATTTTGAAAACACTTGCGGCCCCTTAATGGCTATGAAATTGGCTCCGCTTTCGTTGGCCACTGCCCTGGCGAGCAATGTCTTTCCTGTGCCAGGCGGACCGTACAATAAAATACCTCTAGGAGGTTCGATACCGAGACGCTCAAAACTTTCAGGGTTGTTCAAAGGCCACTCGACTATTTCTTTCAGTTGCTGCTTCACGTCTTCCAAACCGCCGACATCGTTCCAAGTCACTTTCGGCACTTCTATTAGAACCTCGCGCATCGCACTCGGTTCCACTAGTCTCAACGCGTTTTCAAAATCGTCTTTTTTTACAACAAGCCTTTCCATTATTTCTTTTGGCAACTCGCTTTCTTCTTTCCATTTTATTTCTGGGAGTACGCGTCTCAAAGCGCTCATTGCAGCCTCCTTTGTCAAAGCGGCTATGTCTGCGCCAACATAACCATAAGTCACGTCGGAAATCCATTTAAGGTCCACCTCTTTTTCAAGAGGCATGTTCCTTGTGTGTATCTTCAATATCTCCAATCTGCCTTCGCGATCAGGCACAGGTATTTCTATTTCCCTGTCAAACCTGCCACCACGTCTCAGTGCAGGGTCGACAGCATTCACACGGTTAGTCGCAGCAATCACTATAACTTTGCCACGCTGTTTCAACCCGTCCATAAGTGTAAGCAATTGCGAGACTACCCTGCGCTCCACTTCGCCTGTGACTTCCTCACGCTTAGGGGCAAGCGAGTCTATCTCGTCAATGAATATGATTGATGGTGCGTTCTTTTCAGCGTCTTCAAAAATCTTCCTTAGGTTCTCTTCGCTCTGTCCGTACCACTTGCTCATCACTTCAGGTCCGCTTATAGATAAGAAATTGGCTCCACTTTCGTTGGCCACTGCCTTTGCTAGTAATGTTTTACCAGTACCGGGCGGGCCATAAAGCAAAACGCCTTTAGGCGGCTCTACTCCCAACCGCTCGAAAATCTCAGGATGCCTTAATGGCAATTCGATCATTTCTCTAACTTTTTCCATAACCTGCTTTAATCCGCCTATGTCTTCGTACGTCACAGTCGGTATTATTTGATCTTCTAGTCTCATAGATTCCGGTGCCCTTCGTTCCATTTCAAGATCCGTTGCATCGGTTATGACTACAGGGCCTTTCGGGGTTGTGTCTACAACGACAAATCGCGTCTCGCTCGGGAACGGCGTGAAGAACATCTCAAAATCAAAACCAAAGAAGTCTTCGAAAAAATTCTCCGAACTGCCTCTGCGCTTGACAACAGGCGACGGTACTATTATGTCCCCTTTCATAACTGGCCTTTTGTATATGTTTTGCCTTATGAGGTTCGGAGATATTTGTATGATAAGACCTTTTTGCGCAGGCGCGAGCGTAACGCTTTTCGCTTCTTTCACGTCTGCTTTCCTTATTTTCACATACTCGCCTACACCGCTGCCTGCGTTCCTTCTTGTTATTCCGTCCATTCTAATTATACGCAAGCCAACATCAGCAGGATAAGCACGAACAACTATCACGGCCGTAGTTCGCGAGCCCTCTATCTCTACTACTTCGCCTTCTTTTACACCAAGCTCGCGCATCGTTTCCGAATCTACCCTGACAATACCTCTACCCGCTTCTTCACGTGCCGTAAGCTCACCGACTTTCAACCTGACTTCATCCTTTGCCATTTTTACCAACCTCTACAATCACCCTCACATTTAATTTTATTTTTTTTAAATTTATTTTCTAACCAGTTTTGCCCCCATTCTGTCTTCGTCAATTTTCTGTCAATTCGGCCCCCTTTGGCTTACTTCGTCAATTTCAATCAAAAATGTCGTCCTCCAAAATTACTTTGAAAGCGTTTAGCATGACTTTGTCAGTCCACTCCTCGAAAAAACTGAATATCTCCTCTGCATCATCCATGTCCACGAAAAACGAACTCTGGTCTACTTTTTTGTGAGGTATCTCGTCTAGCAAACCTTCGCGTTCGTACACGTATGTCTTTTTTTCGCCGTCAGATGTCTCTTTTTTGATCATCTGCTTCCATCCGTAAAGGCCGCGGAAAAACTTGTTTCGCTCGTAGTTGCTTTCGAACTTCTCGCTACGAACGTTAAAACATATTAGTATGGCCCGTTTTTCCATTTTATTTCACCTTATTAAAACAGTGTAGTTAGTGTTTATGTAAATTAAACTATTTAAATATTTTGGTTTTGTGTTCTGTTGTATAAACGGGGTTTACGGTATTGTTACGTTAAGAGTTCTGTTAAGTTTTTATCAAACTCATTTTCTAGAAAACAAACTAATAATCCAAGCGATGAATGATGTTATCCATGAAAAGAGGCCCCAAGCGTTTTTTATTTTTTGTTCGGCCTTTGTGCTTAGTTCGTCTGCCTTTACCATTAGCTCTGCTGTTTTTTCGATAATCGCGCCTCTCGTATGGTTGTCATCTATCTCGTAGGCCAGAGGCTTCAACGCACCGCTTACTGATAAGAATTCGCCCGCGGCTGTTTGAAAGAACTGCGCGTCTGTTTTTTCTTGCTCAGCGTACATGCCGAAAAACCACTTTACTTGGTATACGGTTCCTCTGTTTTTTATCTGGTTTTCATAAACTTCTATCGAACGCAATGTCTGTAAAATCCTCGATTCGATTTCCTCCAGCCTGTTCAAAAGATCAGGATCGGTTATATTCAGCTTTAAAATTTCGAGGCCTGCCATAACATCAGACATGTTTGTTGGCGTTTGTTTTGCACGATACAATTCTTCAACTTCATCCTCTATGTCTTCTGGCAAAGGCAAGCCGGGCGCAGCAGGAGAAGGAGGCTGGGTTGTGGGTGGCGACTGGCTTGCTTGGCAGGTGGAGTTGCCTGCTATGCAATATTCATACTCTGTACAGTCGTCTACTAATAATGACACAACAGTGCCTGTGCACGAAGAGTTTATCGTGCCAGGGTTTGCGCAGTTGTAATAGACGTAGTTCCTGTGAACATCATTATTTTCGCAAAGGTAATTGCCGATATAACCGTCTATTCCGCAGTCTTCGTTTGAAAAACAGACAGAAACGTTGCACGCAGGCAAATATGTCATAAGCAACGCACCAATATCATCACCGCCATCGACGAAAGCACCTGTACCGCCATTCGGCCGTATGTCGTACACCCACCATTTCGTACCTTTTATTAGAATTACTTGGTAAAGTGGGTCAACGAGGAAATAGTCTGAAATTGCATCGAGGCCAGAAAGTTGGACATCTGGGTCGCAGCCCGGATTAAGTTCAAACGACCCATTGTTGAAACAGTCCGGGCTGTAGCTACCGTTGTAATAAGCCTTGTTTTTCAAGAACAATGCAAAATCCTCACCGCCGTCTATGAATGCCCCAGTCCAGTCGTACGCCGAAGCATCGTACACCCACCATTTCTTGCCTTTTGTCAACAGCACTTGGTTCGTTGCTACAAGGGTTTGGTGGGTTATTATGTCAAAACCAGACAACTTTACGTCCATGTCGCAGCCAGGGTTTATTTCAAACGAGCCGTCGTTTTTGCAGGCTGGCAGTGTTCCTACAAACAAATCAGTAATATCCTCGCCACCGTCTATGAAAGCGCCTGCCCATTCGTACACATACGCATCGTACACCCACCATTTCTTGCCTTTTGTCAACAGCACTTGGTTCGACTCTACAAAACTTTGGTGGTTTATTATTTCAACGCCGGTTGCTTGGGCATCTGCGTCACATCCTGGGTTTATCTCAAAAGACCCGTTGTTAAAACAGCCGGGCAGATGTTGCAAAAACAAACTACTGGTGTTTTCGCCAGCTTCTACAAAACCTCCTATGCCGCCATCCGGCCTCGTATCGTATATCCACCATTTGATAGTTTTTGTCACCAAAGTCTGATATAGCTTATCTACTAGGAAATGGTCTGATACCGCGTCTACGCCATACAATCTTACATCCAGATCGCATCCTGGATTGAGTTGGAAAGCATACACAGCGGCAGAAAGCAGTGAAAAAGATAAAACAGCAAAACAAAAGAGCGCAACTTTTTTCATATAATTAAATTTGTATTTATTGGTATTTTATTTGGCCTTTATTACCTTCTTTATTATCCTTTTTATTTGGATTTTTTAGCGGCTGACTTTTTTGTACGCTTCTTGACCGGTGTTTTGGACGATGTTTTGGACGGTGTCTTTTTTGCCTTCTTCGCTTTCTTCTTTTTATTATCGCCCCAGTTTTCTTTTGTCTTGCACTTGTGGTTTATGCACATGCGATACGGCCTGGCCCCGCGCCTTGTAACCTGTATAATAGTCATTCCGCATTCTTTGCATGTAGTGCCCAATTTTGTGATGTAACCGCTTTGCGGCAACGGGAAGCCTGTTTTGCACTTCGGATAACCACCACAACCTACGAAACGCTTGCCTGATTTTTTAGATACAATTACACGCAGTTCAGCCCCGCAGTTAGGGCACGGCCCCATGCTACGCTCCTCAGCCCTCGCTTCTGTCAGTCCTTTCAAAAGTTTCTTGCCGATATTATTTTCGTTCTTCTTGAAATCCTCAAGAAGGTCTATTAAAATTTTCTTTGCCTCTTCCACAACATCGTCACGCTTTTTCTTACCTTCGTAAACCTCTTCCATCTCTTTTTCGAATTTCCTTGTCATCTCTTCGCTTAGTATGCGCGGGCAATGTTCTTTCAAAACCTTTGTAACAACCTCTCCAAGTTTAGTAACGTTTATGCTCTTTCCAGTTATGTATTTGCGCTCGTACAGTGTCTGCAATATTTCGGCCCTTGTTGCACGCGTGCCCAACTCATGTTTTTCCATCTCCTTCAATATCGATCCCTGACTGAATCTGCCAGGCGGCTGGGTTTCTTTATCATACATGTTGACTTTCTTAACATCCAATATGTCACCGGTCTTCATTTCTGGCAACTGCTGCTCTTCGAACGCCAGATATTTCCCATAAAACTTTGTCCACCCTTGCTCGAGCGTAGTTTTGCCAACGATTTTGAATTTGTGCCCTTCTATGTCTAGGTCTACTGTAACGCTCTCTCTTAGCGCTTCGTCTCCGAATACAGCCAAGAAACGTCTCACAATTAAATCGTACATCTTCTTCTGAGGCCCGTTGAGTTTTTCAACTACAGGCGGTTCAAACGTAGGGTATATTGCTGGGTGTGCCGGGTCTGTACGTTTCCCTTCGTTTGGAATGAGCTTGGCCTTTTTCAACAGCTCCTCTGCCAATGTCTTGTATGGTTTCAGCTTGGCCAGCGCTTCCAATATTCTTTTATAATTAATACTAGGCGGCAGCTTTTGCGAGGACGATCGTGGGTATGATACAGCGCCTGCTTGGTACAAGCTCTCAACGATGCTTAACGTCTGCTTGGGCGAATATTTGAACTGTGCGTACGCTTCTGATTGCATGTCAGTGGTGTTAAAAGGAACAGGAGGCTTCTGAGAGTATTTGCGCTTCTTTACATCCTTTACAACCGCTTTTGCACCTTTTTTTTTGCACGACTTGTATATTTTCTCTGCTTCATCCTTGTTCCATATATTGCTTTTTTCATATGCGGCCTTCATTTCAGTCTTATCGTATTTGACAGTTGCATCTATCTGCCAGAATGGTTTTGATTTGAAGCGTCTAATCTGTAATTCTTTATCTAACAACATTGACATTGTCGGGCCTTGCACGCGGCCTGTTGACAAGATTGCAAATCCTTTTTCTGCAGCGTTCTTCATCGCGAGCGTTAACGCGCGCGTTAGGTTTATCCCCCAATAAAAATCTAAATAATGTCTAGTCAGGCCAGATTCTACTTGGCCAAAGTCCAAATTCTTTGAGCGGGTTTCATACGACTCTATCAATTCGTCTTTTGTCAATGTTGAATACTTCATACGCTCAGCGTCGTTCTTTTTAGCAAGGAATCTGAGTACATTGAACCCTATCACACTGCCTTCTGTATCGTAGTCCGTAGCTACGATATAATTTACCCTTGATTTTTTTTCATCGTTTTCAGATATTATGTCCTCTATATTGCGAAAATATTTTTCAGAGAATTCCGAGCCCTTTTTCTGGAAACTCGGCACCCAATGGGTTTTGAAAGTCGGGTAAGTCCAGCCCTTGCCTTCTTTTATAGTGTCAAGTGCAAATATGTGGCCTACAGCCGACATTACAAAGAAATTATCCTTGCCTTTTTTGAACTCGTACCAAGGCGCTTCTCTTTTTTCTTTCCTTTTAGGCCTTTTGTCTGAAAGAGCTTCAGCTATCTTCTTCGAAGCGTCAGGCTTCTCGGTTATTATTATGTGTGTTGTCATACTACACCTCAGTATGCCTCATATAATCGAGTCGCTTTTCTTAATTTATAGAACCTATATAATATATTCTTTTGGATAGGCTCGTTAAAAGAACTAGAAAATAATACATTTAAACTTACCGCCTTTACTCGATAATTATTGGCCTTGGGCTTTCGAACATCGACTCTATGGACGCGACCCGGCTTTCTAAAAATACCAACTTGTCTATTATCTCTTTCATATAAGCCTCTTCAACATGCACTGTCTGCTTACCTTTGGTAATTTTTTCGACAGCCAAATTAATATCAGCCACCGAGTTTTCCAGTTCTGATGTGCGTGCACCCAAATCGTCAATATTGGCACCCAATTTCTTAGGTTCTCCTTCTTTTGGTTTTGCATACTTGGCGATTTTAGTGACAAGGTTCCTTACCGCAGTGATTTCTTTATTCAGCATCTCGATATCCTTTTTGACAACATCGATTTCTTTGTACGCTGTCGTGATTTCCTCGAACGTATTCGTCATGTCACCGACAGCCTTTCCTATTTCCTTCAACCTCTCGTTGAACTTGTGTTCCATTCTGATTTCAGTATTTTTTACAACACTCAGGTCAATCTCAGGAGGCTTTTTAGACTCTGTCGACTCCATTCTGGCATTTATATCATTATAGACAACCTCTACGCGCTGGGAAACAGTGTCTATTTGCTCTTCAACCGCCTCCAGCCTCATTAACTTCTCTTGTACATCCCTTCTCAAGCTCTCGACGCCGCCACTTATCCTGAATTCTCCGATTGTCCTTTCGATAGTTTGCATTTCTGATTTAATCTGATTCATGGCCATTTCAAGGGTTTCTATCTTTGCCTTAGAGGCTTCGAGCTGGTTGGCATATCTTCCAAGACTGACTCCGCCCCCTTCACCGCGATCTATGCCTTCCACAATAGTTTTCAAAACACCCACTCTACCTTCAAGCGATGCCAGCTTCAAATCATCTTCAGCCCTCCTTTCGTTTAGCGACTCAAAATTTGCCTTAAGCATCCCTAACGAGGATTTGACAGCTTCTAAATCTGCCGTGTCGATGGGAGGCTGTTCTGTAAGTTTAATTCTCTCGTAAACATCCTTTTCCAACCCCTCGACAGCAATGCTCAACTCTTCGATTTTCCCAACTATAATCTTGAAATTATTCTTCAACTCCCCTAGCTCCATATGGCCCATATATTCTAAGCCAGGGGTTTTCTTTAGAACTTCTATCTCTCTTTGCAGGCTAGCTATCTGTTCGCCGATTTCTGGTGTAACGCCTGGCCTAACTTGCAGTTGTGCTATTTTATTTTCCAACCCCTCAATCCTATTAGAAAACTCCCCGATTCGAACAGAGATTTCTGGAGGAACCTCAGCGCCAGCCTTTAAGCTTTCAACAGCGCCTTTTGCAAGGGTTTCAATCTCAGTTATTTTGTATTCCAACGCACTGGTGTCAAGCTTTTCATCGACACCCTTCATTATGTTTTTCAGTTCAACGATTCCGGCCTGCTCCACCATTATTAGGTCTTCTATATCGTCCATACGTTGCTTTACTTCTTTGACATCCTTTTTGTACTTTTCATCTACTTTTATAGAATTAACATGCTCCCTTATTTCAGAAATAATAAGTTCTAAATCAACGAAACGTTTTTCGATGTTTTCCAGGCTTAGCCTGAATTTTCCCTCCACACCAGCCCCGCTTTCCGAGCGAGATATTCTGCGTCCTCCCTGTTTGGTAGTTTTCGGTTCTTCGTCGCTCTCTGCCTCTTCGTTCTCGACGTCCACATAACTTTCCATCTCTTCTGGGGCAGTTCTTTTTGAGGTCAAATATTCACCTTTTTTTTCTAATTAAAGAGTAAAGCGTTCTAAGAATAGTTTGACTTTGTGAGATATTATTTTTTTGCTTTCTAAGCCATAAAAACCAAAGGGCAAGCAACGCAAATATAAGCCCCTCCCTCCATAAAAACGTGTGCATAACCTCGAGGTATTGGAAACCGAAGCTGTAGGCTGCTGCAACTGTCGTCACTAGGCGTATTATGTTTATGGCAAACAACAAAGCGCCACCAAACAAAATGAACTTTAGTTTCTTCTTATTGCCCACAACAGGGCTGGCTACGACAAGCGCGGCAAAGGCGTACATCGTTTTCCATGCAGTGCAGTCAAAGCTCATTACTATAGTCTCGATCGAAGTCTGCTCGAACGGCGAAGCCGGTGGTAAAAGCGTAATTGCAATGCCATTCCTACTAACAGGATAACCCATAGAACTGACTGTCCAATAGACAATATCAGTCAGAAACAACTGCAAAGGATAGAATGTAACATCTGCATAAAGAATCAGGTACATAGGCACAGCAAGAAGGTTGAACTTTATTAAAAAATCTGCGATTATTTCGACCCTTCTCATGTTCTTTATTTTAAACACAGCCCTGTTCAAGTCCGCCCTCCTCTCTTTTCTTTCTTCTTTAATAGTGCATTAATTGCGTTAGTTATGTTTTCGCTTTCCTCTTTCAGTATCATCTGCACGACCTCATCAAACATATCTTCCAAACCTTCTTTTCTCAGCGCATTATCTACTTTTCTTATTAGGCACCGATTGTTTCTCCAGGCCTTGAGGGCCGCTGCGAGCGCGTCTTTCTCATGCCTACTTTTGAATCTAATCTCTATTCCAAACTTTTTTTCATAATTTTTCACAAATTCCTTTACAATGTTGCTTTTGTCTTTTGTTGGCATCGAAGTTTTAGGTAAGAACAATACACTGCCTATCGAGCGTGACATTCTTTCAATGTTTTTAGGTGCAGGGTTCACATCAACCGCTATAATTAGAGGTTTGCCAAATTTGGTCATTGTTTTTATGACACTGCTTGTAGAGATACCACGTCTACTCGATATATGAATTACGTCGCCACGCATATCCAGTATGGCGATTCCAGTATTGGTCCCAGGATCAACACCAACAATAAGAGATCTTATGTTCTCACCACTTACTCACTACTTTTTATATTCTTCTCGACACCCTTCCACTCCTTTTCCAAAATCTCCCTTATTCTTTTTGCCAGTTTTTTACCAACACCTTTCACTTGTAGAAGCTCGTCCTCTGTGGCACTGAAAACCCTTTCCACACTTCCGAAATTTTCTAACAGCCGTCTGCATGTCACCGTGCTTACGCCAGGCAGGCCGCAGACGATTTGCTCTTGCAGCCTGTGCTCGTCTTTTGATTTTTTACCGATTCTCACTGATACGTCGCGCTTGTTTCCTTGCTGCTCTTTCTTTGCAAGCCAAAATATTGTCAAAGCCGTATCTCTCGGATTTTTTGTAGAAATTAGTGAAACCCCGTGGTCGGCCGCAAGTGTTGCAATGGCAGCCTTTAACGCGTTCATACTTATGTCTCTGTTCGAGTCGCCTTCGACGATAAACACAGGCTTTTCAAACCCTTCTTTCATGCGCTGGGCCTGTTCGAATATGCGACCGTCTATTATAGACCCGACAAAGTCGCTGTGGTCTTTCCTCTCGACAACCAGTCTATCAGAACAAACAAAATCGCCCACGGCCAGCGAAGTCTTGTTAAAG
>Ga0209636_10008907_pt1 | contig 10224 bp, 9 predicted proteins | sample DeeMarSWOR152_54_FD_187464 | JGI IMG/M metagenome (GOLD analysis project Ga0209636, IMG submission 187464) | Marine sediment microbial communities from White Oak River estuary, North Carolina - WOR-1-52-54 (SPAdes) (version 2) | ecosystem: Environmental > Aquatic > Marine > Intertidal zone >... | reverse complement strand
AAGGAAGGGATCGTGGTTTACCTTTTGGATTTGTAAAGTTTGGTTTTTAAGGGTTTTTGGTCAACCTAAAATAAGGAGGTTAAAATGGAAAGAAAAACTATTTCAAGACTGGCTTTAGCATCCTTTGTCATTCCCATTTTATTCCTATTCTGTTTTTCCGGGACAGCCCTGGCAAAAGAGAAGCTGCTGATGGGTTACTCGGCCTCTTTATCAGGGGGATATTCTCATGTTGGGAAGATGATTAAGCAAGGTTATGAGGTAACGGCTCGACTTGTAAATCGGAAAGGCGGCATCTATGTGAGGGAACTCAACAAGAATTTGCCCATAGAACTGATCATGTATGACGACAAGAGCGATCCATCTACCGCGGCAAAGCTTTATGAGAGACTTATAACCGTTGACAAAGTGGATTTCGTGCTATCCCCGTGGGGCAGCAGCATCGGGTTTCCGGTCACTGGAATCTGCCAGAAGTATAAGATGCCCCTTGCTTGTATAATGTTCGCCTCCGATCCCATCTTTAAGCAGGGCTATGACTATGTTTTCGATACGATCCTGCTGGCCAGCCGGCATGAATGGACCCCGCTAGATCTGGTAAACACCGTTAAAGATCCTCCCAAAAAAGTGCAGTATATCGCAACTAAAGAGCTTTACGGAATCACAACGGCAAAGGGTGGCGTTGTCCATGCTAAGGAGCTGGGATTTACACCTTACTACGAAGAGGTAGAGAAAGGGGTAAAGGACTTCACGCCGCTCATTACCAAGATGAAGAGTATTGGGATAGACGGCATTTCCACGGGGATCTATGAAGCCGAATTCTTTCTTCTGTATAGACAGATGCAAGAGCTTGGGTTTTATCCGAAGTTTATTTATGCATCCCATGGCACAGATCTCCCTGACTTCTGGGAAACATTTGGAAAGTTAGCGCATGGCGCGTGCGCTGGAGGGTTTTATAGCACTAAGTGGAAGACATTCGAAAATGAGGAATTTGTTGAGGCTTATAAGAAGGAAATCGGGACATATCCGACCCATTATGCTGCTACCGGGGCGGGCATTCAGATTATGAAACAGGCCATTGAGAAGGCCGGAACCCTTGACAGGGAGAAGATAAAGAAAGTTCTGGAGACGGAGGAGTTTACGTGCCTGCTTATGCCTCGCGTCAAATACGTTACGGAGAAAGGTTATACCAATATTAACAAGTACGCATTCGTGGGAGTCTTGCAGTGGCAGAATGGCGAGCTCATGAATGTCTTTCCTAAGTCAATCGCGGACGCAGAGTTTATTTATCCAATGCCATGGGGAAGATAACTCCGTGAGACAGAGCGGTTGAGGAAGCAGTGTAGGGGAGAGGAGATTGGAATTCCCAGGAACAGGGAATTCGGATGCTCGCGCTCTCCTCGGCAGAAATTTGTGAATGAGGGAGATCCTTTCTGTCTATCCAGAGGTTGTGGCCGAGGCCGAGTCCCTCTATTCTATGCTGGGATCGAAATAACACGGAGGAGGTATTGGCTTTGAACAATAACAAAAGGTAAGGAGGGTGAAAATGAAAACGAGAAGAGGATGGAAGGCCCCAAAGGCGCTTATTTTGTGCGTAACCATGAGTTTGATGATCATAGGGACAAATGAAGCAGCCTTTGCGGCGAAGAATGAGATTGTGTTTGGCTTTGGTACCGCTATCACCGGCGCACTCTCATACGCAGGGATGCCTTCAAAAAAAGGCTACGAAGCCTGGGCAGAGATGGTAAATGCAGAGGGAGGCATTTATGTAAAAGAGCTTGGCAAGAAGCTCCCCGTGCGTCTGATCTACTATGATGACAAAACCGACCCCACGACTGCGGCGAGGATTTATGAGAAATTGATCACCCAGGATAAGGTTGACTTTCTTCTTTCGCCATGGGGCTCCAGTATCGGTTTTGCGGTAAGCCAGGTTGTCCAGAAATACAAGATGCCTGTTGTTTTTATCTGGATTAGCTCAGACCCAATATACAAACAGGGATATGATTATGTATTCGGCTGCATTCCACTTGCCAGTCGCACGGGGTGGAGTGGCATAGATGTGTTGATGGACAAGAAGGTGGTAACGAAGCCACCTGAGAACCTGTACTTCGTGACGGCAAAGGAGCTGTATCCAAAGACCGCTGATCGAGGAGCGATGGAACATGCAAGGGATTTGGGTTTCAAGAATCTTTACTATGAGGAGGTTGAGAAGGGCTGCAAGGATTTTACACCCATTATTACCAAGATGAAGAAAACGGGAGTCGATGGGGTATTTACCAGCACGTATTATGCCGACTTCTTCGTCATGTATAAACAAATCTTGGAGTTAGGCTTCAGGCCCAAGTTCGTGTATTCCGCACACTCAGACCTGATCGACTTCCCAGAGGCATTCGGCGCGAAGGCGGTGGAAGGAGTGTGTTCCCATGGATTGTGGAGCGAGCAATGGGGCACATTCGAAAACAAAAAATTTGTTGAAACGTATCAGAAGAAATGGGGAGAGGAGCCAAATCAGTGGTCTGCTACAGCGGTTTCAGCTCAACTCATGAAACAGGCCATAGAGCAGGCCGGTACCCTTGATAGGGAAAGGGTGAAAAAGGCGCTTGAGGATGGCGAATTCAAGACCATGTTGTACCCGGTCAAATACGTAAACCAAGGGGGATACACTAACCTAAATATACGTGCATTTGCAGGTCTTTTGCAGTGGCAGAGCGGAAAGCTCCTTTTTGTGTATCCAGAGGACGTCGGTGTGGCAAAGTTTATCTATCCTATACCGTGGGCAAAATAGGAAGTAGGGGTGAAAAGGCGGAAATGCCGGATAATACTAACCAAAAAAGGGAGGGAGCAAGATGAAAGGTGCAAACTCAAAAGTGTTTCTGTTGCTGGCCTTCATAGGCCTTGTAGCATGGATGGTGTCACCGGCTTGGGGCGCTGAGAAGAAGGAAATCGTTTTCGGATACTCAGCCCCAATAACCGGCGCTATGTCCAATGTCGGGGAAAAGATACAGAAGGGCTATAATATATGGGCAGGCATGGTGAACGAGCAAGGCGGGATCTACGTCAAAGAGTATGGAAAGAGGTTACCGGTCAGACTCAAGAGATACGATGATAAATCCGACCCCACCACTGCAGCTAAGCTTTATGAGAAATTGATTACCCAGGACAGCGTGGATCTCGTCCTTTCCCCTTACGGGAGTAGCATTGGATTTCCCGTCAGCGGAATCTGCCAGAAATACAAGATGCCCATTGTGTTCGTTTGGGTGAGTTCTGATCCGATCTATAAGCAGGGTTTCGACTATGTGTTCTGCCTGATTGAGCCGGCTAGCCGACATGGGTGGAGTCCTGTGAAGCTTTTGGCAGATGAGACAATCGTTCCTGACCCACCGAAAAAGCTGTATTTTATTGCGGCAAAGGAGCTCTATAACATAACAACTGCCAAAGGTGGCGTAGAGATTGCGAAGAAGCTCGGGTTTGAAACATATTACGAAGAGGTTGAAAAAGGGGTAAAGGATTTCACAGCCGTGATCACGCGGGCGAAAAGCCGAGGGATGGATGGATTCATCGCGGTGCTTTATCCGCAGGACTGTTTCCTTCTTTTCAGGCAGATGATCGAGTTGGACTACCGCCCGAAGTATTTTAACGGCCTTCATGGCCCGGATATCCCCGACTTTTGGGAGACCTATGGTCAGAAGGCCCAAGGCGTGGTCGCTTTGGGCGTTTATGCAGATACTTGGCCTACCTACCAAAATGCCGAGTATGTCGGACGATTCAAGAAGAAATGGGGCGAACCTCCAACCCATTATGGGGGTACCGGCGCTGGCGGACAGATTATGCACCAGGCCATTGAGAAGGCTGGAACTTTGGATCGGGAGAAGATCAGGCAGGTGCTGCTGAACGAGGAGTTCAAGTGCATTCTCTACCCAAGGGTCAAGTGGGTCAGTGAAGAGGGTTATACAAATATCAATAAGTACGCTTTCACCGGAATACAGCAGTGGCAGGACGGAAAGATACTTACCGTTTTCCCCAAGGCGGTGGCTACGGCGAAGATGATATACCCATTTCCGGCTAACTGGTAGAGGTAAGAGAAAATAAGTGAGGCATAGTCATGAGTGATCTTAGCGGAAGCTGCGTGAAAGCAAGAATCGGATCTGGATGAGCGATAGGAAGCTGTGAGAAAGCGTATTCATGACTATGCCAACATCTATCTATACTGGAAAAAGGAGTGATTGATTTCTATGGAATCTAATCTCTTGCAGGTTCTCCTGTACAGTATTTTTCTGGGTGGGATCTATTGCATTGCCGCTGTAGGCCTTAACCTCATCTTTGGGGTTATGAAGGTCATTAACTTTAGCCACGGTGTACTGGTTATGCTCGGGGCGTATTTCGCCTTCTGGATATGGAAATTCACCGGGATCTCACCTTACTTTTCCATGTTTGCGGTCTTTATTATTCTTGCGCTTATAGGATTTCTTATTTATGGCATCGTCAAGAAATTCGAAGATGATCCCGATTTCGAACTCCTAAGCCTTGTCCTTACCTTTGGCTTCGCCATCGCGGTTACCAACCTCGTAAGATACATGTGGACTTCCCGGTTCAGAGGAGTGTTTCTCATAATGAAGTCATTTGAGTTTCATGGAATGACTATTTCTACCGCTCGATTCCTTCCCTTTGCATGTGGATTGCTGATAACGATTGCGCTTCTTGTTTATTTGAAGAGGTCTTACGTGGGGATGGCGTTGCGCGCTGTGTCGCAGGATGCCGAGGCTGCTCAATTGATGGGTGTCAGTAAGACGAATGCGTTTCTCATTTGCCTGGGATTGGGTTGTGGGCTTGCGGGTATTGCGGGAGCCCTTTTTTCAACCATTTATGCAATATACCCCGAGATGGGCTTTAGCTTTACACTTCTAGCCTTTTGCATTGTGGTTGTTGCAGGGTTGGGGAATTTTAAGGGCGTATTGATTGCAAGTTTTGTTTTAGCTATTGCGGAAGGTATGACAGGGTTTGCTCTTGGGAGCGGATGGAAGCCATTTGCGACATACCTCATCATCATCTTAGTCTTGATTATGAGAGGATGGTACTGGAGGCCGAGCTGAAAAGGAGGAGAGCAAGGTGGAAATGAAAAATGTACTGTCTATAAGGAATGTTGGCCTTTTAATAGTTTTAATAGTGCTTGTACTCGTGCCATTCGTTTCCTCGGGCTACATCGTGTCGCTTATCGCCTCAATCCTGGCGGCAGGAACCCTTGCGGGGAGCTGGAACCTTATATCTGGTTTTACCGGGTATGTGAGTTTTGGCCATCAGGCCTTTTTTGGCGTAGGGGCCTATGCAACTGCCATACTCGTCACCAGTCTTAACCTAGGCGAGGGATCCCTATTCTACAGCATATTGTTTGGGGGTATTGCCAGTGCGGCTGTAGCTTTTGCGTTTGGATATCCGGCCTTTATTCTTAGAGGGCCCTATTTCAGTATTCTGACATTGGGTTTCTCTGAGTTTCTATACGTTATTATGGTGAACACACCTTGGTTTGGGGGTGCCGAGGGCCTCAACCTTCCGCCGGTATATGTGCTTCCGAAATATTATATGGTTACGCTTGTGCTCTTTGTCGGTAGTTTCATTTTTCTCTATTGGATGAGGCAATCAAGATTTGGCTTTGCCTTGTCTACCATTCGGCAGGATGAGGATGCAGCAGAATCCTCTGGCGTCCCAACCTTACGATATAAGATCATAGCTTTTACTGTGAGCGCCTTTTTTCCAGGGTTAATCGGCGGGGCCTATGTGTGGTACATCACGTACATCGATGCAGTGGCTGCTTTCGACCCCCATGTGGTGGTTCAGATGATTGCCATAACGATGTTCGGCGGTTTAGGAACGGTGGCGGGACCTATGATAGGGGCATTTTTCTTCGTCATTGTGTCGGAATTCCTGTGGTCCAGCATGCCCGAGTTGTACCTCGTCGTACTCGGGGTGACTATTATATTGGTGATAGAGTTCTTCCCTCGAGGAGCTGTAGTCCATGCCATGGAGGCCCTGAAAATTAAAGTCGTTTAGAGGAAAAGAAGGGAGAGGGACTGTGAGTCAAAACCAAGACGTCGTCCTAGACGGCCAAAAAGTAGGGAAGAATTTTGGGGGCTTAGCTGCAGTGAAGGAAGTGGACTTTTTGATACCTCGAGGCAAGATAGTAGCCCTCATAGGACCAAACGGGGCTGGGAAGACGACGCTCTTCAACACGATTGCCGGTGTCTACCGGCCAGACCACGGATCCATCATGTTTGAGGGGCAGGACATCGGAGGGAATCCACCTCACATCATTTGCAAAATGGGAATATCCAGGACGTTTCAGATCGTACGACCGTTTTTAAAAATGACGAGTCTAGAGAATGTGATGGTCGGAGCCATGTTTGCCTCTAAAAGTTGGGTCGGCTTTAAGGAGGCCTCAGAAAGAGGAAAGGAATACCTTGATTTTGTTGGCTTGGCTGATCAAGCAGATACGATAACGGGAAATCTCACTCTGGCTAGTCGGAAAAAGGTTGAATTGGCAAGGGCGTTGGCTAGTGATCCTACGGTTGTCCTCATAGATGAGCTTATAGCAGGTCTTAACCCAACAGAGGTTAGGGATGCAGTAAAATTGATTAGAAAGGTGAGAGATGAATTAAAGATTACCCCATTTTGGGTTGAGCATGTGATGGATGCGGTAATTAGTCTGGCAGATCAGATTATTGTTCTGAACTATGGGGAAAAAATTGCTGAAGGCCCACCCCAGGATGTTGTGAAGAATCAGAAGGTTATCGATGCCTATTTAGGGGAAGAATATACTTTTTAGGGAGGTATTGCCTTGCTTAATCTAAATGATATCTCGATAGCGTATGGTAGGTTACAGGCTGTTTGGGATGCCACCTTTGATGTCCAAGAAGAGGAATTAGTGGTTATCATAGGGGCAAACGGATCAGGAAAGTCAACTATATTGAAAACCATATCCGGTCTCATCAAGCCGCAATCCGGGACGATAACCTTCCTAGGGCAGAGAATAGACGGGCTGCTACCAAATCGAGTTGCTGGCGCTGGAATTATTCACGTTCCCGAGGGCAGGAGACTATTTCCAGAGATGACCGTTCTGGAGAATTTGTACCTGGGAGCTTACTGCAAGGTAACCCGGGGCGTGAGAAATGAGAGTATTGCCACCGTTTATAAGTATTTTCCCGTCCTTGAAAAGATGTCGAGCCGTCTAGCCGGAACCCTTAGCGGAGGAGAGCAGCAAATGCTTGCTATCGGCAGGGGACTGATGGCCAAACCAAAGCTGATCATGCTGGATGAGCCTTCTTTGGGGCTGGCTCCCATCATGGTGAAAGGGGTATTTGACATTGTGCAACGGATTAATAGAGAGGGAGTTTCTGTTTTACTGGTGGAGCAGAATGTGCGTTCTTCTCTGAAATTGGCTAAGCGGGGCTACGTGTTGGAATCCGGTAGGATAACCATGTCCGGCCCGGGAAAAGAGCTGTTAGAGAATGAGAACATCAAAAAGGCCTACTTAGCGGGATAAAGACGGACAGAGCCGAGGCTTCGGAACTAACAAAGAGGCCATCGGTGAATCAATAAGTCCACTATTGTAACGCAAGGGAGTTACTCTGAGGTGATAAGATCAGGGTAGAGGGCTGGAAGGGAGTCTTCAGGCAATATAGCCTAAAGCAAGAGATAATGCGTTTATCCTAAGGCGCACAGTGATTACCCATCTCCGGATGGCTATGTCAGAACCAACTAGTTAAGTAATTTCTAATGTTGAAAGGAGGTAAGAGAAATGAAGAATTTCAAAAAGCTATGTGAGCCTGGAAGGATAGGGGATTTGGAGATCAGAAACAGGTTCGTAATGCCACCCATGGCAGTGCCTCTCTGCTCAGAGGATGGATTTGCAGGTGAGCGGATAAAAAAATACTTCGAGGCACGCGCGAAAGGCGGTGTGGGACTGATAATCACGGGATTGGCCGCTATCGATGGCGATTATGTTCTGCCTGGAGGACATTTCGCCATATACGACGTTAAGTTCATTCCAGGCATGTATGAGATGATAAATGCAGTGCATGTCCATGGTGCCAAGATCTTCCCCATGCTCTGGCATCCCGGCAGACAGTGGGAAGGGCCCAGTGAACTTGTAGCACCATCAGCCATTGCATGCCGCTCCTTTATGTATGGTGACAGGGAGGTGCCGAGAGAGTTAACCACTGGAGAGGTGGAAGGGCTCGTGGAAAAATTTGGTGATGGAGGAAGAAGGCTTCAGCAGGCTGGGGCTGATGGGGTGGCATTGCATGCAACGCACGGCTATCTCATCCATCAATTTCTCGCCCCGTTTACAAACGCCAGGCAGGATAAATACGGCGGCAGCGTGGAGGGAAGAGCCAGGTTTGCAGTGGAGATTATCGAAAATATACAGGAGAAATGTGGCCGAGACTTTCCGATAGACATACGGATGGGGCAGGATTTTCTGATCCCTGGAAACACCCCCGATGAGCTAAAGGCCCTTGCCAAGATGATGGAGGATGCTGGTGTTGCCTGCATAGGGGCAAGCGGAGGGCACCATGAGGCAACAAGGGAGAAGCTTTACGGTGGCACCACCTCAACGATGCAAGTTCCTCCTGGATGGGAGCTTGAAGATGCTGAAACCATAAAAAGCGCGGTCAGTATCCCGGTGTTTGCTGTAGGAGGACTCGGGGTAGACCTGGAGCTGGCAGAGAGGGTCTTAGAGGAGGGGAAAGCAGACTTCATCCAGATGGGTAGGCCTTTGATTGCCGACCCGGAACTTCCCATTAAGGTTATGACAGGTCGAGTGGATCAGATTAACTGGTGTATTCGCTGTGGTGAATGTCATCCTCACGATATGGACAGACTGAGGAGGCCCGGTCTTAGATGTACTGTCAACCCCTTTGTATCGAGGGAAGCCGATCCGGAGTGGGCGATTGCCCCAGCTGCAAAACCCAAAAAAGTCGTTGTGGTTGGTGGAGGACCGGGAGGCATGGAGGCGGCTCGGCTTGCGGCAGTGAGAGGCCATGATGTAACCCTATATGAGAGGGACGATAAACTTGGTGGGCTTCTCAATGTGGCAATGAAACCGCCGGGAAAAGGCGAAAAAGGAATGGAGCTGAATATCAAGTATCTATCCAACGAGGTAAAGAGGCTCGGCGTCAAGGTTGAATTGGGCGTGGAAGTTACCCCGGAATTGATTCAGAAGGTAAAGCCGGATGTGGTCGTTTTAGCAATTGGGTCAACTCCCCTTAAACCGGAGATCCCTGGCGTTGATGGTAAGAATGTTTTTACGGTGAGGGATGTGCTTTCCGGCAAGGGAAAAACTGGGAAGAAAGTTGCAGTCCTTGGAGGAGGCGGAAATGGTTCTGAAGTTGCCTCCTACCTAGCAGCGGAAGGGAAGGACGTAACCATTATCGAAATCCTGCCACCAGAAGAACTGGAGAAGGATATAGGTAGGGGAAAACCAACCCGGCTTCAGAAGGAGATCTATCCTAACCTCTGGGGCTTAGCTCGAGAGCTACCACGGAGGTACAGGATGCAGCTCATCAAGATGCTAGGTGGGTATGATGTGAAGGCCATCTATGGTGCTGAGACCACGGAGATCACGGATAAAGGCCTGACCGTGAAGCAGGGTGACCAAAAACGCTTCGTAGAGGCTGACAGCGTGGTTCTTGCGGTAGGTGACAAACCGAATAATGAGCTTTACGGGAAGCTATTTAGTAAGGTTCCAGAGCTATATACGGTTGGTGACTGTGTGAGGGCACGGAGAGAAATGGAGGCGATCAGCGAAGGGGCTTATGTTGCACTTAGAATATAGCCTTATAACTTACAGATGGAGGAAGGAGATAAGCCCCCTTTTCAAGGTCTCGACTGGCTTGGGAGCACTTTTCAATGCTCTCGAGCTAGTCGGACCAATCAAAAACATTGCTCATCCCGTAAGGGATTTGTTGGGCATAATTCCGGATGCTCGCTGAGGTGACCACGCATTGAAGAGAGGAGCCTCACCAGGAGATCGATCTAAGCCCGTGGGCTGCATTACCAGGTTGGTGAAGAAGAAAAGAAAGGAGGTTCGTTTTTATGAAGTTGGAGAATAAGGTCTCTATTGTTACCGGCGGGGCTCAGGGCATTGGAGAGGCTGTTTGTTTGGAGTTTGCAAAAGAAGGCTCTGATGTCTTGGTGGCTGACATTATGCCAGAGCTTGCGGAGAAAGTGAGCGAAGAG
>Ga0209636_10008906_pt1 | contig 10226 bp, 12 predicted proteins | sample DeeMarSWOR152_54_FD_187464 | JGI IMG/M metagenome (GOLD analysis project Ga0209636, IMG submission 187464) | Marine sediment microbial communities from White Oak River estuary, North Carolina - WOR-1-52-54 (SPAdes) (version 2) | ecosystem: Environmental > Aquatic > Marine > Intertidal zone >... | reverse complement strand
TTAATCTCGGGCAGATAGAACGCATCCAGAAAATTGCACCTGTCGCCTCACTTCAGTCGCCTTACAATATACTTCATCGCGAGGTCGAGGATGAATTGTTGGGTTATTGTGAGGAAAATAATATTGGTGTTATTGTGTATAGTCCGATGTGCAGGGGCCTGCTTACCGGCAGATTCAGCCAGGAAAGACTGGCGGGTTTGCCTTTGGATGACCATCGAAGAAGAAAGCCTGATTTCCAAGAGCCCCAGTTTACCGCAACACTGCAGCTTGTTGACCGGTTGCGGCCTGTTGCAGAACGCAATGATATTACATTGGCACAACTGGCGATTAGCTGGGTCCTTCGACGAAGCGAGGTTACCGCCGCCATCGTCGGGGCGAGGAGACCTGAGCAGATTGCCGAAACCGCCAAGGCATCAGACTGGAAACTTGCTGATGAAGATATTGAAGAAATTGAACAGCTATTAGCCGAAAGGCAGAAAAAACTTAATACTAAATAAATTAAAAAGGTCAGAAGATGGCAGATGATAGAAAATTGTATGTAAGCCCGCTTGTTGAGAGGAACGCTTCGAGGGAGATGGCGGAGCTGTTTGGGGCGCAAAAGAAGTTCAGCACCTGGCGAAGGCTCTGGCTGGAACTTGCAAAGGCACAGAAAAAGCTCGGCCTGGATATAAAACAAACCCAGATAGACCAGATGGCCAAACACCTTGACGATATCGACTTTAATAAAGCCGCCAGATACGAAAAGAAATTCCGTCATGATGTTATGGCCCATATTCACACCTTCGCAGACGCAGCGCCGAAAGCCGCACCGATCATCCATCTCGGTGCCACCAGTTGTTATGTCGGCGATAACACCGATTTGATAATTATGCGGGAGGCGCTACAGATAACAGCCGGAAAATTGGCGGCGGTGATAAACCTGTTAGGCAGGTTCGCAAAGAAGTATAGAACGCTGCCGACGTTAGGCTTTACGCATTTTCAGCCAGCCCAGCTAACCACCGTTGGCAAAAGAGCAGCGTTATGGTGTTATGAGTTTGTGATGGATTTGCAGGAGGTTGAATACCGGCTTGAGATGCTGCCCTTCAGGGGAGCCAAAGGAACCACCGGCACACAGGCATCTTTTTTGGAACTTTTTGACGGAAACCGCAACAAGGTCAGGCAGCTTGATAAAGCTCTGGCTAAGGCCTTTGACTTCAAAAAGATTTGCGCCGTTACGGGCCAGACATACCAGCGGAAAATTGACGCCTTTGTTGTCAATACCCTTGCCTCAATTGCGCAATCCTCGCACAAGCTGTGCAACGACCTTCGGCTGCTTGCAAACCTGAAAGAAATTGAAGAGCCGTTTGAGAAATCCCAGGTTGGCTCCTCAGCAATGGCCTATAAAAGAAATCCTATGCGAGCAGAAAGGGTAACAGCCCTTAGCAGACTGGTTCTGAGCCTGGCATCCAGTCCGCAGATGACGGCTTCTGAGCAGTGGTTTGAAAGGACCCTCGATGATTCAGCCAACAGAAGGGTGGTTATTCCCGAGGCATTTTTGGCAGTTGACGGCATTCTCGAAATTCTTATCAATATGCTCGATGGGCTTGTTGTCTATCCTAAGGTGATAAAGGCGCGAGTTAAAGCGGAGCTGCCCTTTATGGCCACAGAAAATATTCTGATGGCGGTGGTAAAGGCCGGCGGCAACAGACAGAAACTCCACGAGGAAATAAGACGGCATTCGCAGGCCGCAGCGGCCCGTGTGAAAAACCTCGGCAAAAAAAATGATTTGATTAATCGACTGAAAAGGTCCAGATCCTTTGAGAAAGTTGATTTCGGGAAAGTCTTGAACCCGAAAAGGTATGTCGGAATGGCGCCACAGCAGGTCAACGAATTCTTAAGGGTTGTTGTGGCGCCAATCCGCAGAAAATACCGCAAAGAGATTAGCAGAAAAGTGGAATTAAAAGTCTAAAGGAAATTTGAACGGTGACCAGAGAAGAGCTGATAAAGCGCATTAAAGAAACGTCGTATCTGGAAGGTGATTTTGTCCTTCGCAGCGGTAAGAAAAGCAAATACTATCTCGATAAATATCTGTTCGAGACCTGCCCGGACATATTAAAAGCCCTCGGCGAAGAATTTGCAAAGTATGTTGCCGGCGATGTTACCTTGATAGCCGGCGCAGAGCTCGGCGGCGTGGCGCTGGCCGCAGCAACGGCTATGCAAACGGGAAAAAAATGGGTCATCATTCGCAACACTAAAAAAAGTTACGGCACGAGCAAATTAGTCGAGGGCACCTTAACCGGCGACGATGTGGTTTTGCTGGTTGAGGATGTTGCCACAACCGGCGGGCAGGTTCTCGAAGCTGCCAAAATTATTACCGAAGCCGGTGCAAAGGTGAAAAAAATCGTCTGCGTGATTGACCGAAAGCAAGGGGCAAAAGAAAATATCACAAAAGCAGGCTATACGTTCGAGAGTATCTTGACAAAAGACGACCTCGGCATAAAAGATTAGGTAAGCTAAGTTTGGTGGAGCTACACCTGCCGTAGATATAAGTAAATGCGGTTTAGAAAAGGACAAATACCGATACTGATTTCAATTTTATGCGCTTTAGCTGTTTTTTCCGCTCACTTTGTCACCAGGAAAAACTATGAATTTATCATTTACGTCGGCGTCATAGTTTTCTTCCTCGTCGTCTTTATCGTTACAAACGAGAAAGTATATTACCCGAACAGCATTTTATGGGGACTGTCGGTCTGGGCCATAATGCATATGGCAGGCGGCTCGGTCCACATTAAAGGGACACTGTTATACAAAATGATTATAATACCATTGTCTGAAAACTACCCCATCTTTCGCTATGACCAGTTGGTGCATATCATAGGTTTTGGAGTGGCGACCCTGACCCTGTTCTATCTGCTAAGGCCCCTGCTTGGCGCAAATGTTAAAGGCTGGGGCGCATTGTCTATCATAGTTGTTGCAGCAGGTCTTGGAGTCGGAGCATTTAACGAGGTAATCGAGTTTATAGTCTCATCTGTTGTTCCTGAATCTAACGTCGGCGGGTACCTCAACACCTCTCTCGACCTGGTCTCTGACCTGATAGGAGCAGTGCTTGCTTTGGTTGTTATCCGATTCACGAACAGGACTATTGTAACCGGTCAATAACTGGTCAGTTTCGCTTGCCCGGGTTTTGGTGGCCGTAATCCTATACGAATTGCAGTTCAATTTATCTTATTTTTGGCTTGGCAGAAATGTCGGGTATATGTCTTCTATCAGAGCTATGATTTTTCTTGCGATTTTTGCCTTGTCTGTCTGCGGAAGCCTTAGCCATTTTGTCTGAGGTGTTTTTATCTGAACCTTTGCCTTCTCGGCGCCGATGGCAGCAGGGGTGTTGGCGATTATCATATCAAGGTTCTTTCCTTTAAGTTTCTTCTCTGCGCGGGCTTTTATATTTTTGTCTTCGAGTGCGAATCCGACGACGAGCCGTGGCCCGTTGCTCGTTGCTCGTCGCTCGTGTTTATGTTTGCCAGCCCAAGCAAGAATATCAACTGTTGGTTTTAATCTTATTATTAAGCCACTATTCGATTTTTTAATTTTTATTTTTGATTTTTTAACAGGCGTGTAGTCGGCCACTGCTGCGGTCATAATAAGGCAATCGCACTTAGCAAAGAATTTTTTAACCGCTGCAAACATTTGTGCAGCACTATCGACGCCGACAAACTCTACCCCGATAGGCGGCTGTAAATCAGAAGCGCTGATAAGCGTCACCTTGTGTCCGGCCTTTTTAGCTGCACGAGTGAGCGCATAGCCCATTTTGCCGCTGCTTGCATTGGACATAAAGCGCACCGGGTCAATGTATTCGCGTGTTGCGCCTGCTGTGATTAAAAAGTGCATTTTGTCGGGTGATTTATCTTTTCTTGCGTTTAATTTTCGAGGCGATTTTTTCGATTGCCTTTAGGATATCCTGCGGCTCTGACATCCTGCCGATGCCTTCTGTGCCGCAGGCAAGAGGCCCTTCCTCTGGGCCGATTAGCTCAAAGCCCATATCCTTTACCGTTTTGATATTTTGCTGAACAGCTGGATTGTCCCACATATTACTGTTCATTGCAGGTGCTAAAAGTGCCGCTCCTGATTTAATCAGTGGCCAGCAGGCACAAAGTATTGTGCTGAGCAGGTCGTCGCAGATGCCGTTTGCAATCTTGCCTATTATATTGGCGGTAGCCGGTGCCACGACAACAATGTCAGCGCGGTCAGCCAGATTTATATGGCTGATTTTGTATTCCTCTGACGTGCTCCAGAGGGTTGTGAAAACTGCCGAATTGGTAACGGCCTCGAAACTTTTTGGGCCTACGAGCTGGCAGGCGGCCTCTGTCATTACCGTATTAACTTTGGCACCGGCAGCGGTTAGCCTGCTGGCCAAGTCGACCGCCTTGTATGCAGCTACCCCGCCGCTTACGCCCAGTAAGATATTAAAACCTTTAAGATTTGTTTTTTTTAAGGCCATTATTCTTCCGGTTTGTCAATATCGCTGGCTCCGTAATCGATGGCGATTTTATCTTGCAGGATTTCCTGGATAACTATCTCCAGGTGCGTTTTGTCTTTGCTGTCCTCGATTAGAGGCCGAGCCCCCTCCATCAGTTCGCTCAGCCGTTTTTGAATAAGTGCCGTTAGTTTGTATTTACCACCAACTTTGTTGATTATGTCTGTGCTCTTAAGCTCCTCTATCATTCTTCTTCTCCAAATGTTTTGTTCAATGGTTCGGCCCTGATTTTGCGTTCTTAAGATAGGTTCTTTCTGATTGCCCTTATTACGTTTTCAGGCCCTTAATAATTTGTATCGCCTCTTTTATTGCCTGTTCTAAATCGTCGTTTATGACCATATGTTCATAATATTGCCACGCAGCGGCAATTTCAACTCCTGCTCCGTCCAGTCTTTCTTCCGCTGTTTCAGCATCTTCTCTGCCCCTGTGGCTCATACGCTCTACCAGTTCCTTTTGGGACGGAGCAAGGATAAAAATCGTTACAGCGTTCCGATATATTTTTTTAATCTGCCTGGCCCCTTGAACGTCGATTTCCAAAATAACTATTTTGCCGGCCTGCAGCGCCTCCTCCACCTTGCCCTTAGGTGTTCCGTAGAGATGGCCGAATACCTCTGCATGTTCCAGCAGTAGCCCCTTGTTGACCTGATGCTGAAACTGCTCTTTCGAAATAAACCGGTAGTCCTGGCCGTCAACTTCGCTTTCCGCTTTAGGTCTGGTGGTAACCGAGATGCTCAGATAGACATTGTTTAGTCGTTTGGTGACTTCTTTGCAAATTGTGCTTTTGCCCACACCGGACGGACCGCTCACTATCACCACTCTGCCGCCGTCATCTTTAGTTTTTAGTTTTGAATTTTTAGTTTCCATTTGGTCAATGTCACGGTTAATCATTCTCAGGATTGCCGGACACAGAAGATACGTTTAGTGTTTCAGCAGCAAGTCTGAGAATGGGTTCCTCTCTCACTCTATGTTCTGGACCTGTTCTTTAATCCTGTCTATCCGGCACTTTATATCGACCACGTATCGGACAACCTCGGCATCCGAGGCCTTGCTGGCAATCGTGTTGGCTTCCCTCAGCATCTCCTGGCTGATAAAGTCCAGCCTTCGACCAGACTGGCTGTCTGTCCGGCTGATTTCAGTGAACTGCTGAAGGTGTGAATCTAACCGGGCTATTTCCTCGGATATATCCGACCTTTCGGCAAAGACCGCCACTTCCCGAGTAAGTGTCTCTTCGTCCAGCTTCAGTTTTGCATCCGCCAGCAGTTCATCAACCCTTTTCTTTAGCTTCTTCTGATATTCCTGCAAAACGACTGCGCTGCGGGTGCGTATCTGCTTGAGGTCCGCTTTTATTGCCTGGCAATGATTGTCTAAATCAGCTGCGAGAGCGGCGCCTTCGGCAGCACGCATCTGCTTGAGCTGGTCTATTGCATTTTGGGTGATACTCAAAGCCGATTTTTTTATTTTTTCGGCTTTTTCCTCATCCGGCAAGGTCGGAGATAATATGCCGGGAAGGGCCAGCAGGCTGCCGATATCAATCTCGCATTTGATATTGGTCGATGCCCCAATCCGGTTTAATTTTTCCATAACAGCTTGCAGGGCTGTCTCGTCTATGTCAAAAGGCATATCCGCCGAAATATTTTTGAGTTGAACTATGCAGGTTATTGTTCCCCGCGACAGGTTATTTCTCAGAAGTTTATCAATATCCTCTTCGAGAAACATCAGTGGGTCCGGTATTTTTATGTTTGTTTTGAGATAGCGATTGTTGACAGACTTAATTTCCACCGTGTAAGTTACGCCGTTTATCTCGCCCTTCGCCTCGCCATATCCAGTCATACTATTTATCATAAAACTGCGCTTCCAATCCAAATTGATAAATAGCGAATAGAAAAATAAAACTATACGCTATAAGTCGTTTTGGTCGTCAAGCAAATTTATATCAGGGACATTGCTGCCGGTAACGGCACCGATATCCTTGGCCGGCGGCTGCCGCCTCGGGCTGATTGGCTGGTCCTGCCGAACCGGGCCTTGGCCAAAATCGCTGATGGTCGGCTTGTAGAACTTGGCCAGTGCTACGGCAAGTATCAGAAATACGCTCACCAGACCTATCGTAACCCACGTCAGAAAGTCGCCGGTCTTGGAACCTAAAATTCCGCTTGCTAACCCCCCGCCAAACGCTGCACCCAAGCCGCCGCCTTTACCCTTTTGAATTAAAATAATTAAAATCAGCACCACTGAGCATATAAGGAACAAAACAGCGGCCACACTCATAACAAAACTTACTGCTAATAACTGAAAAACAGGCATATTCATTTCCTGAAAAACCTTTTTTAATTTTCAACGGCAGCCTGAATTATCGCAACGAAGTCATCTGCGTTCAAGCTTGCCCCGCCTACCAGCAGGCCATCTACGTCCTGCTGATTCATCAAATCTGCTGCATTGTCGGGTTTTACCGAGCCGCCATAAAGGATGCGGGTCTCCCGGGCAAGTTCAGTCCCATACATCTTGTAGAGCAACTCTCTTATTAGAGAATGCACTTCTTGCGCCTGCTGTGGTGTTGCTGTCAGTCCTGTTCCGATTGCCCAGACAGGCTCATAAGCTATGGTTACCGCAGAAGCCTTCTCGGCGCTTAAACCTGCCAGGCCGGCCCTGACGTGTCGTGTTACAACTTCTTCTGTTTTGGAGGCTTTCCGTTCTTCAATCAGCTCGCCTACGCATAATATCGGCAGCAGGCCCCCGGAGATAGCAGCTCCAGCTTTTTTGTTTATCAGCTCATCAGTCTCGCCAATTACGTGCCGTCGTTCCGAATGGCCGCATAAGACATACGTGCAGCCGATATCTTTTAACATCGATGCGCTTATCTCGCCGGTAAACGCTCCTTTTGGCTCGTGGTAAATGTCCTGTGCGCCGAGGGCGATGCTGGTCGGTCTGAGAGCTTTAGCTACTGCCTGAAGATAAACAAAGGGAGGTAGTACCGCCACGTGAACGCTCCGACCTGCAATTTCCGAAGAACCGTTGGCAATTCCTTTAACCAGTTCTATACTCGTATGACTGTCAGTATTCATTTTCCAGTTGCCAGCCACAAATGGCTTTCTCATAAAACTCATAAACGCTCCCTATAATAGCTCATAGACTACGAACTACGAACTAATTAAAGTAATTCAGTCGCCCGCGGGAAACTGCCCAATATCGAAAGCTGAAGACAATGCTTGCGTGCCTCTTCCAGTCCATTCAGGACATGTTCATCCGTTCTGTGTCCGATGAAATCTACAAAGAAATAATACTCCCACTGCCTTTTCTTGCTGGGCCTGGATTCGATATTTGTCAGATTGATATTATACTTCTTAAAAACGTCGAGAACGTCTGCTAATGCGCCTGCTTTATGGGCGGTGCTGAACAAAATAGCAGTTTTGTCCTCGCCGGTTGGTTTTGCGTCCTCTCTGCCTATTACAAAGAATCGGGTTATATTGCTGGCGATGTCTTCGATGTTTTTGCAGACGATTTTCAAACCATACAGTTCGGCGGCGACGGCTGAGCCAATCGCTGCTGCTTTCGCTTCCCCCGCTGCCAGTTGCGCGGCTTTTGCGCTGGAGGCAACTGGAACAGTTTCCACATCCTTTAAGGTGGCGCTCAGCCAGTTTCGGCATTGGACGAATACTTCCGGCTTTGAATAAATCTTCTCAATCTCTTCCAGAGAGCAGTTTGCCAACAGATTATGATGAATCGTCATAAGAACTTCGGAACAGACCTTAACATCGGAATCTATCAGGGCATCGAGCGTTTCAATCACGCCGCCGCCCGTGGTGTTTTCTACCGGCACAATGCCCAAATCGCAGTGGCCCTTGCTTACTTCATCGAAGATACTTCTGATATCGACCAATGATTCGTATTCGATGCTCTGACCGAACTTGAGCATAGCAGCAGTATGCGTGAAGCTGCCGTCCGGTCCGAGATAGCCGATACGCAGCGGTCTTTCCAGAGCAAAAGAGCCGCTCATCAGCTCACGCCAGATGGCAATGAGGCATTTGTCCGGAAGCGGTCCTTTGTTGGACTTGATAATTCTTTCAAAAACATCTCTTTCCCTGTCCGGTGCATAAACTTGTCCGCCGGTCTTGTTCTTTAACTTGCCTATCTCCACAACAATTCGCGCACGCTCATTGAGCAGCTTTACAAGCTGATTATCAAGTTCGTTTATTTGATTTCTCAGTTCTTCGAGGGACATAGGTTAAAAATTAAAAGTAAAGTCAAGTAATAAAATTATAAGCAAATCTTTGTAGAACGTCGATGGGGTCATTTTTTATAAAAACCAGTATATTTAACAGAAATTTACATTTGCGTCAATAAATTTAGCATATTAGATATGATTTTTAATTACTTAACTTACAAGAAAGGCCAAAGGCTGAAAGAAAATCTGATAAAATATGTTATTTTTAAGACCGAATGGGGTCATTTCGGCCTTACCGCTACTGATAATGGGCTTTTGCGAACCTGTCTGCCGTTAGCCAGCCGTGAAAAGGTAAAATCGCATCTTCTACAGAACCTTCCGGCCGCCCGATATGACAAAGTGCTTTTCAAGGAGGTTCAGGAGCAGATAATCGCTTATTTTGGGGGCGCTTGTGTAAATTTTAATACAGATATACCTCTTTCTCTGGCTTGTCCCGGGCAGGGTCGAGGGAATGGCTTTAGCTTATTTGCAAGGTCAGTTTTGGCTGCCTGCAGGGATATAAAATTCGGCCGGACAATAAGCTATGGAGGATTAGCGAAGAAGATAGGCCGGCTGGCTGCTTACAGGGCGGTTGGCGGCGTGTTGGCAAAAAATCCGCTGCCTTTAATAATTCCGTGCCACAGGGTAATTTGTGCTGATGGTAAAATCGGCGGGTTTTCTGTCTCTGGCGGAAAGAAATTGAAAGTAAAGCTGCTTAAACACGAACACCGAGTACTAATAAGCGGCAGAAAGCGGGTAATCTGAGAGTCTGTATCAAAGGAGGGAAATACGCATTTTCAGTATTGATATCCTCGATTTAGTTGGGGTTTTGTTAAAGGCTTTTGTTTTTATTCGAGGTGGATGACGCCGCTTTGGCGGTCGGCTTCGAGGCTGGCTTTTTTGATAATATCGTAGAGAATGCGGGAATTGCGTATCTTTTCAAAGGTGAACTCGGGGTCTGACTTGTCGGTTGTTGTTAGCGCAACCGTGCCTACGCCGACGATGCAGTCGAGCAGGCTTCTGCGTAGCTTCAGGTCAACTACTCGAAACATATCCAAATTATCAACCTTTCTGTCGAGGATACCCCTGCTCCATTCAATCCGCTGGGGTGATACCTCATAATATGTCATTTTGAGTTTGACCATTTTTAACAGGAGAAGAAGTAAGACGATGGCAGCGAGGGCGAGGCCTGCTGCCTTTCTGTAACCGGCGAAGGCTAAGGCTTGACTATCCGTAAGTTTAGGCCCAAGCAGGTTTTCGAGCGGATAGATTATCAGGAGGACTGCAATGGTGAGGAAGAGAAGCCCTCTTACTATATCGCTGGCCATTGCCCAGAGGGATGGCCTGCCGTTGAACAGGATGTCCTCATTTTTTTCTCTGGTCTGGGCTGGATTTGGTGTCGGGTTGGTTTGTAAGTTCCTTGCTTTGTTGGTGTTGAGGAATTCGCCACAGAATCGGCATTTGACGGCCTGGGCGAGGATTTTCTCGGCGCAGAAGGGGCAGAGTTTGGTTTTC
>Ga0209636_10008905_pt1 | contig 10226 bp, 6 predicted proteins | sample DeeMarSWOR152_54_FD_187464 | JGI IMG/M metagenome (GOLD analysis project Ga0209636, IMG submission 187464) | Marine sediment microbial communities from White Oak River estuary, North Carolina - WOR-1-52-54 (SPAdes) (version 2) | ecosystem: Environmental > Aquatic > Marine > Intertidal zone >... | reverse complement strand
AAGAAAGGTGACCCATATGCGTCCTGTCCATGATTATGCTGTTTTTTACTTCACAAGCGTTACCTATTCGTGTATTTCTGCCTATGCTTGTGCAAGGTCTAATGTAACAGTTGGGACCTAGGTCCGCGCCCTCGTCGATAAATGATGGTCCTTCGATGTATGCTCCTGAACGCACTCGCGCAGTTTCAGCAACAGTCACGGGTCCAATTAGATGCGCACCTTCCTCTATGTTGCCGAGGACCTTGTGTTCCATTCGCTTCAACGCCCAACTGTTGGCTTCAAGCAAATCCCATGGTTGTCCAATGTCAACCCAGTCATTTCTTGGGATTTCTGCCGCATAAACTACCTCTTTATCCTCAATCATTAATGAAATAGCGTCTGTAAGTTCTATTTCACCTCGAACCGAAGATTTGATGCTCTGAATTGTTTTGAAAATCTCTTCCCTAAATATGTATAAGCCAGCATTTGCCAAGTTTGACGGGGTTTCGCCAGAAGCTGGCTTTTCAACAATTCGTTTGATTTTTCGAGCGTTTTCAAGTTCAACTATGCCGTAGTTTTCCGGTTTTTTCACGGGAACGACGGCCATGGCTGCGTTTGGCTGTTCGGTTTCAAACATTTGAATTAAGTGTTCAGGGGCGTCTTCGGAGAACAACAAGTCGCCGTATATGAGAAGGAATTCGCCGTCAACATATGGTTCAGCCATACTGGCGGCGTTTCCAGTTCCAAGTATTGAGGGTTGTTCAACATAGTTCAGTTTAAGGCCAAATTCTCCTCCGTTGCCAAGATAATCGCGGATTGCTTTGCCAAAATAATGTGTAACTATTAAGGCCTCGGTTATGCCCGCCTTTTTCAACGCATCCAAGCAGTGCTCAAGAATTGGTTTTCCTCCAACCTTGATCATGTGTTTGGATCGCGTGGCGGTGATAGGCAGAAGCCTAACACCTTCGCCTGCGGCTAATATGACCGCTTTCATTTTCTTACGCCCCTAAGGCGCTGTGAATGACGGCTTTCCCTCTTTCCATAATATCGCGCGCAGCTTCTAATGATTCACCTTCAACAGTAATCCTTATGACAGGTTCGGTTCCAGATGGCCTAATCAATAACCAACCCTCTTCAACTGCTATTCTTACGCCGTCGATTGTAGACAAATCTTTGAAAGCTGGAAAGGCATGCTCTATGTTTTTTTCGATTGAGGTTAAGACCCGTTTTTTCATATCATTCTCACAAGTCAATTTCTCTCGTAAAGTTATGAATTGGGGAACCTCTCCAATAAATTCGCTCATACTTTTTCCTGTGCCTTCTAAAGCGTTAAGAAAGAGAACTGCTGATAGTGGTCCATCGGGGCAATAATGATAATTTGGATGCACCCATGCTCCACATGGTTCGCCGCCAAAAACAGCGCCAACACGCTGTATTGATTCTGCGACAAAGACGTCGCCGACCTTAGTCCTCACGACGTTGCCGCCGGCTGCTTCCACCATTCGCTCTAGGCACATTGACGCCTCAACGGTTGTGACTACAGTGCCTCCGTTATTCTTGCCAACAACAAAAGATGAGAACGCAGCTAGGGCACGGTCAAAATCAACAAAACCTCCTTTGTCATCGATAAATGCTACGCGATCGCCGTCCCCATCAAATCCTACTCCCATATCAGCGTCCGTCGCTTCAACTATTCTAGATAGGCCGGCAAGTGATTCTTTTGTTGGTTCGGAGCTCCTTGCGGGAAAAAAACCATCAGGATGAGCGTTCAAAGCGATTACTTCACAGCCGACCTCTCGTAAGGCTGTGGGGGCGATGCTGAAAGCGGCTCCGCAGCCCGGGTCAACAACAACCCGCCAACGTTTTTTTGGCTTTGCAGCCGTTCTTGCCATATCCAAGTAACGCCTGCTTTCATCTGAAACGGTTGTTTCTCCAATGGCTCGCCAATCAGCAAGTTCGTAGTTACCTTCAGCGATTCTCTTTTCCACAGCGCTCTGAAGTTCATCCGTGTAAGACACGCTGTCACTGCTGAAGATTTTTATGCCGTTGTACTGAGGCGGGTTATGCGAAGCCGTAATCATGAAGCCAACGTCAGCAGCAAGTGTTTTGGTTAGGTACGCTAGCACTGGAGTTGGAACAACTCCAATTTTGCAGGTGTTGACGCCACATGCTGAGAGTCCTGAAACTAATGCGGCTTCAATTAAGGGACCTGTAACTCTTGTGTCCCTTGCCACAAGCGCCTTTTTCGCTTCAGAGACTGATGCTGTAGCCATGCCAACCTTGCAGGCTAATTCGGGCGTTAAGAACACGTTAACTATACCCCTGACTCCAGAAGTGCCGAATAACTTACCCATAATCACATCAACCATAGATATACGCTTCGAACGCTTAAAAGCGTGCACCATGCGACTTTAATCTTCGCCTTCAGCCTTCTCTTGAGCTGCTGCCTCTTTTCCTCTCTTTCCATAATCTTATGCATGACCTTTTCCCTGTTTTGGCCCTTTTTTCTTTTTCTTCGGTTTCTTTTCCTTCACTGGTGCTTCGCCTTCTGATTTCATAGACTAAGAAATGAGTATAAGAATTCTAGGAATCTCTGATGCGGTTCTCAAAGCCATATTGTCGGTATTGAGTTTTCAAGTTCAGAGCGCGCTCTCATTTGGTTCATGATTGTTCGGTTAGGAATTCTCTTAGGTTGGTTGAGGGTCATGGATGCTCCTTTGACGTAGCAAAAGTGCTTGGTTCAAACGAGAAGGTGGAATTGCACATTAAACAGAAAATCTACAGCGTGAGCTTAAGTAAGTTAGTGGGATGATGGGTTGCGTAAATTCGTAGTTTTTCTAATAATAGTTAGTGTTCTGTTGCTCGTCATCGCGCCTTTCGCATGTGCACCCAAAGGTTATAATAGAATTACCCCAAAAGTTGCGAAGTTATATATACGCTAAAGATGCAAATATGCTGTTTGCGCAGTTATGCGTAATAAAAGAAAAGGAGAATGAAGAAGTTGAAATTTGACAGAAGGAAATCTGTAGCTACTGCTGTTTCTTTGTTTCTGTTGTTTGCTATGGCTGTTTCGCTTTTTGCTTTACCAGCTGCTAACGCGCAGGGCACGATGAAGACCTATCCCTATATTGGTACCATACCTAACCCCGTAGGTGTTGGCCAAGAAGTGCTGCTTCACGTCGGGATAACCCAACCACTGGGAGGCGTACAATATGGCTGGGAGGGCTTGAGTGTGACGGTCACGAGACCTGACGGCACTACTGAGACGCTGACGGGCATCAGAACAGACGCGACTGGTGGAACAGGCGTTATATACGTGCCTACGATGACTGGCAATTACACTTTGCAGACACACTTCCCTGAACAAGAAATGCCGGTTACGTCGCGTGGCGTCCCCGCGGGCACAACGATGCTAGCTAGCGACAGCGAGAAACACACGCTTGTCGTACAGGAGGAGTCAATACCGTATTATCCAGGCGTGCCACTTCCAACTGAATACTGGACTCGCCCCATAGATGCGCAGGCTAGGGAATGGTCGTCGATCGCAGGAAGTTGGTTGTACGTACCGCGTAATAAGTTCACTCCTTACAATGATGGACCGGAGACTGCTCACATACTTTGGGTAAAGCCGCTAACGACAGGAGGGATCGCCGGAGGAGCATTGGGCACTCCCGATTTAGAAGAGCTTGGCTATCACGGCTTCGAATGTGGAGATGCCTACGAAGGCAAATGGGGTGGAAGAGTAAGAGGCTGGGGGTCGGCGGGACCAATAATCATCGCTGGAAAAATTTACTACATGTCCGGACCCTATGAATACCCGCGGTTGTATCATTGTGTAGACCTGCATACAGGTGAGGAGCTGTGGACCAAAACTTTTCTGGACAACCAATCAATATCGTTTGGTCAACTATTCTATTGGGACTCATACAACTATCACGGCGTTTTCGAATACATATGGGTGGCTACTGGCGGTCGGGGGCAGCCCGTTATTTGGCACGCGTTTGACGGCTTCACTGGAGACTGGATGTTTTCCGTTGAGAATGTGCCCTCGGGCACCATCCGATGGGGTCCAAAAGGTGAAATCTACATTTACGATGTTGACTTAAATCATGGTTGGATGACTCTGTGGAACATGAGTGCTCTTGGCTCCATGGACGGTAGTTGGGGAAGCGCAGTTAGCCTGAGAACGTTAAACGCGTCAGCGACTAGCCCCACTAGCGCACGTCTAGCGGCCGAGCGGGCATGGAGTTGGAACAAGACAATACCAACAGGTCTGCCGGGACGCGTCCAAGACATCTATTTTGGGGATAGAATAATCGGTATAAGCACAAGCACTACGGAAGTTACCTCATGGGGCTTAAGTTTGAAGCCAGGGCAAGAAGGAACGTTATTGTTCAAAAAGACTTGGAAGGCACCGGCTGAATGGGCTGCAGGCAACGTAAGCATAAGCGTGGAGGCTATTAGTCCACAAGGTGAGGATTGCAATTTCGTCGTGTTTGCAAGAGAGCTTCGGAAATTTTATGGCTTCAGCGCCGAAACAGGTGATTTTCTATGGGAAACTGATCCAGAGCATTACTTGAACTTTTGTGTTGGCACAGAATGCACCATCGCTTACGACAAGTTCATCTCAACTGGCGTCTCTGGAATAACGCACTGTTACGATGTCAAGACAGGTGAGCTACTGTGGACCTACGACGCTGTAGACCCCTATCAAGAAATCTTGTGGGCCAATAGTTGGTGGACTAAACCCATGTTCGTTACCGACGGAAAAATCTACATAGCTCATATGGAGCACTCGTCCATTGATCCTAAACCGCGGGGTGCACCATTCATTTGCCTTGACATGGAAACCGGAGAGGAAATATGGCGAGCAGATGGTTTGTTCCGCCAAACCTACTGGGGCTCGAATGTCATTATCGGAGACGGCATAATAGCGACTATGGACACGTACGATCAGCGCGTATACGCCATAGGCAAGGGTCCAAGCGCCACTACGGTTACAGCACCAGACATAGGCGTACAACTGGGTAAATCTGTACTCGTAAGAGGCACAGTGACTGATGTTTCTCCGGGTACTGAGGATTACGCGTTGACGGCTCGTTTTCCGAATGGTGTTCCTGCTGTGGCTGATGAGAACATGAGTGACTGGATGTTGTACGTGTATAAGCAGTTTCCGCGTCCAGCAGATGTGGTGGGCGTTGAAGTGGTCGTAAGTGTGCTTGATCCGAATAACAACTGTTACGAGGTTGGCAGAGCCACAAGTGATGCAAGCGGCTTTTTCAGCTGTGCGTTCACGCCGGAGGTTCCAGGCAAATACACCGTCATCGCCTCGTTCGAAGGCTCTGAGGGCTACTATGGATCTTTCGCTGAAACTGCTATAAACGTGGAGGAAGCTCCTGCGGCTACGCCAGCGCCAACGCCGACGCCAGCATCAATTGCCGACATGTACTTTGTTCCAGCAGTAGCAGGCATAATCGTCGCAATCGCAGTAGTCGGCGTTCTACTAGCGCTGTTGCTACTCAGAAAACGATAAGTATCAAACAAGAAATGCAAACCCACTTTCCCCTTTTTTAGTCTAGCCATATACAATCCTGAACTAAGCGGGATGGAGAAGGGGCTGAAAAGGACTCTGAACGGAAAAAGCAATTAGTCTAGCTTCGAGGAAATTGTGTTTTTCTTTCTCCTTTATTTCGGGCTGTTCAGGGCTTCAGCAAACCCTTCATTTCCAATTGAACAACAGTCTAAAAAGGCTAAACAAAAAATTCACTTTTTCTCACCTTACTTTTCTTCCGCCGTTTGCAGTGCTTAACCCTCAAGCAATTCTAGTAAAATTGCCACACAGGCTTTTCATCAACTACTTTTTGTTTACGCGGTTTTGGGCAAGACAGGCATAAAGCTTCAAAAACGTCTTCTTCGGTTTCTCCAGCAGCCACGTTCCCGTGCTTTAGCAGCCCTTGGCTGTACTTCAGCCTCATCCCTTTTGAAATAGCGTAACTTGCGAGCCACATTTTGTGCTCAGCCGACCTTAGCGTGCTAATGATGCCTTTTAGTTGAATGTTGTTTAGTCTCTTGATTTACCATCCGCAGCGGACACGCTGACCGTGCAAAGTTGAAGCGTGCGTAACGTACTCACGTTTTCTGGTGTCCAAAAATGTGGATATTGAAGTCTTATTTCCTTCTTCTCAAACTTCAGAAGGCAAGAGGCACGCGGCGATTGTTGGTTTCAGCCTGAAGGAGAAATTAGGCGGGCAAACATTTTAGATAGCTGTTCTCTGGAATCAGCTTGACATTTGTCCGCTTATTCATTGATGAGGCATATATGTACAAAATTTTGCTGAAAGCGCGAAGTTCATTTTTTGAAATCCAATTTTCGTTTTCCAGTTCTTTAAGTCCTTTTGTGACGCCTGCTCGCAGCTGCTTTTTTAAAAGAAGGCTTCTTTGTATGCCTGCTTCTGTTATGTATTTTTCAAGCATGGGCTTCTTTTCGAAAAGCGCCGGTAGTTGATTCAAGAAGGTTGCCGTGGCTTCTGAGCGGGATTGAATCAAGGCTTTTGCTTTTGTGGCGCCAAGGGCTCCCTTCATCTTTGTCAGGACGCTCATATCTTTGGCTACTAATGGCGGATATACAACGTATCTTTTTTGGTCTCCTTTCTCGTAGCGGACAAGGTAAAACGGAACGTACACCAGTCTGCGAGTTCGTTTTCCTCGCGGCAAGGTTATTCTGTCGAATTCTGCATTGAACAGTTTCCTCTTCTGGACCATTTCCTGCATTGACTTTGTTATGCAGCGGGTAACGTCTTCTAGGGTTGCTATTTCTTGCCGTTTCATGATTATTTCGGCTTCTCTGGAACCTTGAAGGTCTCGGAATTTCTTGTTGGCTGATTCGATGCGTTTGCAACAGGCAATCCTTTGTTTGGCTAATTCAAGTTTCTGAGCGTTTTCAGTGTTGCGGATTCGCTTGCTGTCCACTTCGATTTTTTTGCGTATGGTTGAGAGCTTCTTCTTGGTTCTTTCGAGTTTCAGGGTCCACTGGTGTTCGATTCTTTTCTTTTTGTTGCGTCTGCTATGCTGTAATTTGATTTCGCATCTTTTAGCTTCCTTTCTGAGGGTTCTTGTAGCTCTTTTAAGTTTAATCTGATTCTTTTTGAGTCGTAGAAGTTTTTTCTTGAATTTTTTGGATGTTCTCGTAATTTTCTGGTTATACTGGCTTTGGATCTTCTGCAGCCTTTTTGTTGATTTAAGCTTGGTTTTTTTGATTTTTCTGTGGTGTGCTTCTCGAGATTTTTTGATTTCTTCCTTAATTGCTTTGACTCTTCGCGCGGTAGCGGTGTTAAGAAGTTTCATGCTTGCATCCATGTTTTGGATGTCTTTGTCGATTTTCTTTCTTAATGTTGAGAACTGCTTGATGCCGGCTTGGATTTCATAGGTCTTTATTGTAGGTTTTAAGGCTACTTTGGTTGTGAATGGTTTTTTCATTTTCTTAATGAGTGGGAGGTAGTTTCTGAAGGCTTGTTTGAAGTCAGGGGTTGTGATTAAGCCTTCGATCTTTATTTCTTCTTTTCCTTGGAAGTTCCTGAAGTAATCTACGTTTCTAGTGAGGGTTGCTGTGTAAGCTTCGGTTGTCTTCTGGTTTCTTAGTATGTCCTTGGTAAAGATTTCAACATCTGGTGTTACGTCATAGGAGAGCGTGTGCGAAGCGATGCCTAGTCCGTCGAACATCAGGGTTGCTGTTTTGTAGGGAACCAGCCAGATAGGATAGCAGGCTTCAGCCAAGAATACTATTTTCTCATCTGTTCTCTTTAGGAGTTGGCTTTCGCCCTTTTTTCTGTTGGATTCCGCTAAGTACAAGACTGCAGCCATTTCCATGTTTTTTGTGAAATCTTTGAATCTGTTCGTGCCTAGCGTAGCGAAGGGCAGTATAAACCTGTTTTTGGGTCCTTTTTTTGCATGAGCAGGCATAAGGGTTTTCTCCCAGCATGAATTTGTAAAGGTTTGCGCTGTCGACTATTATGAAACAGAGGATCAAATTTAAATCTTACGACTTAATACACGACATCATAAATCAGTAGAATAAGACAGAGCCGTGTAGGTCACGGGTTAAACGTTACGCTTGAACCGACATAAGGCACGGTAGCAAAATTTTCAGTGTTCTGTTCTTGGAAAGCGTACATAGGGAGCGCGCATAGTTAATATTCCACTTTTCTCGGCAGAATTTTTGCCTTTTCAACCCAATCTTTTGTTTGGCTTAATGTTGGTGTTCTTCTTACGAGCTTTTTTGCTTCGTTTACGCCGACTAGGGTTTCTTGTAGGTTTTCAGGATTTCTTCTTGCAAGTTCAACAACGGTGTTGACTCCTGCCTCTTTTAGGAGTTCTGAATATTCCTCGCCGATTCCTTTGATTCTGAAGAGATCAGCCATGTTAACCCACTCTAGAATTATGGTTTCGGAAATCCCAGTTTTTTCTGCGAGTTCTTTTCGTCCCTGTTTGGTGCCCCCAGCGTCTAATAGTTCGTCGGTTGTCTTTATCCCCGTGTTATTTAACTTCTTTGCGTACATAGGTCCGATGCCTTCGATTTCTTCTACCTTAGCAGACCTCGGTAAAGGCTTGGTAGCCGTTTTGTATGTCGCCTTCGCAACTTTTTCTTTTGGACTCTGCGATCTATTATAGAGGGTATTGGCTATGGTGAATAGCCCCCAGGCAATGATTCCGTATATTACTCCGTTTATAATGCCTTCAGCTAGAGATGCGTAATCGGTTTGCAGAATGTCGGCAATGTATTCTTGGATAATCCAGTTTGCTAGCGGTAAAGTTATTCCAACAAGTGCGATTGTTAGAAACAGAACAAAAAATATGATGAAAACAACTGCCCCTTTCACATTTTTTCCTCCTTGATTGACTATAAAGCAGGTGGGCTTTTTAAAACCAGTGGAAAGATAGCCACGTTATTTTTAAGATAGGGCTTGTGCGCGGCTTGGCGCGCGCTATAGCTATAAATTTATTCAATTACTATTATCCAAAGTGTTGCTTCCATGCCCACTTCTTTGTCCTTGTCCGACCAATTAACAGTAGTAGTATATGCCCCCAAGGGAGTGGCATCATCTGCAGTTATAGTTAGAATTACATTTTTTGGCTCTTGATACTTCAAGACTAATGAATCAGGGTCAAACTTAGCCACAAAAGGGGATGGCTCTGAGGAAGCAACAGGCATGTTTTGGTAAGCTCCCAAATCCAAAGAAAAAGAAACAGTTAACTCCTCTTCATAAAGCATCGAACTTAGAGTCATGTTTGTGCTTGCCGCCCCACCTTGATGGACACTTACGTTCTGATTTGAAAAATCAACACTAAAGGGTGGAGGGGCGTGAGAAGTGGCTGTCCAAACTTTAACCACTTTTCCCAGTTCTGGGTCAACTAAAACATGAACCGATACTCCTATTTGCGTAAGGTCTGCAGGCACAATAAAGGACGCCATCGGGTAAGTATAGACGGTCTCCCCGAATAGTCCACCTCCCTCTGTGTATGAACTAATTGTAACATTTCCGTTAATGAGGTAGTCGGTGCCATAGTTTTCCTCAACATAGGCAATCGCTATACTCATCACTGTTTCTTTTTGCTCTTCGCTCAAAAACCACTCCTTTTTTGGTTGAAACAGTGAATAGACCACGATTATTAGCAGGAGAATTACAGATACCGAAAAAAGGAAGAGAATAATACGTTTCTTCCTCATTTTAAAAACCCAGCTCCTCCCGCGTTCCGCTGACTACTATTAAATTAGTTTATGAACAAGAAAAGCGTTTCTGACAAGAAATCTTTAATTTGCTTTTGTCTTATATGTGTCTTTTATTTTTGTTTTTTTAGAGAGAGTGTTAGTTAGAACCTGGGAGAGATTAGGAGTAGGTTTAGGATTGGGATTAAATTTTAATCCCGACGACGACGACGTTGGTTTATGGGAAGGATGAAGTGATTCAGAGAAAAGGAATGCCTTCAGGCGAGATGAAATGCTTATGAAAATAGAAAATGAGAAGGCATGCCTTAGTTTTTAATTGCCTGAAGGTATGAAGCAAGCTTAAAGGTATGATATAGATATGAAGTGGGTGGGTTCTATTATGTTATTATTATTATCGGAAATAGGTGGCTTAGGTGGCTTAGGTAGCCCGTAGCTTAGGTAGCTTAGGTAGCTTAGGTAGCTTAGGTAGCTTAGGTAGCTTAGGTAGCTTAGGTAGCTTAGGTGGCTTAATTTAAGGCGTTTT
>Ga0209636_10008903_pt1 | contig 10227 bp, 10 predicted proteins | sample DeeMarSWOR152_54_FD_187464 | JGI IMG/M metagenome (GOLD analysis project Ga0209636, IMG submission 187464) | Marine sediment microbial communities from White Oak River estuary, North Carolina - WOR-1-52-54 (SPAdes) (version 2) | ecosystem: Environmental > Aquatic > Marine > Intertidal zone >... | reverse complement strand
CTAAACGGGCGATGTCTCCTCCGATGGATTTGGTGAATTCGTATAGCTCGTTTACCGCCTTTTTGACGTCTTCAACACTTTTTTTCGCTAGGGGAGTAACTCTTAGTATGAGGATGTTTCCAGACTTCAGTTCATGCTTGATAACTTCTACGTCGTTGAGGGTACGTAATGGCAGAGCTTTCAAGTAAGCTTTCTTTCGGGCTTTTTCGTTTTCCGATCCGGAGGATGACAAGCCGCATTCACTTCCTTAACTAGTTTAGTTAGAGGCGTTTTACTTTAAATATTTCCGCCTAATTGAGCCGGTACTCTGACGAAATTTGAGATTATGAAGTAAAGCTTTATAATCTTTGTGAATCAGTGTTATGAAACAGACTGTTCTAGCGACTAGAAGATCTATAGTCGCCTTTGAAAACACGTCATCTCAAAGAGGTGATAATACTCTAAACAGCATTTCATTAAAATTCCCTCAAATAGTTCCACAGCTTATCGCCCACGTGGTGGATATTTTTCACGATTTTTCCGTGTTTCATATTTTTCATAACTTGCGAATTGAAGAGAGCAACGCCTATAGCCAAAGGTTTACCGTGGCGCTCATCCACAACGAGAAGAAGATCGTTTTCTTCAAACTCTCCCTTAACGCTAACAACGCCGGGAGCCATCACATCGGCTCCCTTGCAAACGTATGGAACAGCGCCCATGTCCACCACGATTCTAGAAATAAATGGAAAAACCTCTTCGAAAGCTAGAGTGGGGAAAAGCTCGCCGCCTGACCTTGCTAACAAGGGCTTCCCGTTAAGAATGAAGATTTCAGCAGCTTCGGTTTCGTTCACCTCAATGCGTGGTTTAGACCCTAGCACTTGTTCAACATCTGTTTTGAGCCTCTGAGAAAAATCAAGAAGTTTTCTTGCCTCTTTTTCTCTTAGAAAATGTCGTCGAGGCTTTTTTGGCATCTTTCACACCATGTTCTGACGTGATACCTTCTGGAGCCCACGCTTTTATGCCTTGTCAGAGACGAATGCCGTTGCTGAAGAACACAGGAGTTCTTTGTTGTGTTTGTGGGATTTGTGCTATTCCTTAATGGTTGGTGGACATACATCGCAAGCTTCTGGAACCGCGAGGAAATCCTTATGCCATTCACATATCAGGTCTCCGGTTCTAAGGACCTTACATAACTTGCAAAACTGTAGCATGGCGCCGAAGGGTGAAAGCTTCTCGGTTGCGATGCCTTCAGCAATTTCATCAACTATGGCTCGAACAGAAGAAGAGGCTTCAAGCTGTTTCATCCTTTTATCCCCTCGTTTCGAATAGAGATAATGACTTATGGAAGCCTGAGTTGTTCCAAGCTTCTTAGCCGCGGCTACCTGAGAAAAATGATACTTCTCGATGAGACTCTTGGCCACTAGAGACCGGAATGTTGGCAGCACGGATCGCACAACAAGTTCGCATGGTGGTCGCAACTTATATCCACACAATATTATAACAGTGTTATTACTTATAAGTGTAGAGCGCGCGTATGATCTCGTCCTTTAAAGGGACCGCTCAAAAACGCTTCTCTAAGGGTCAGTAAAGAAGATATCTGGCATTTGCCTCCCAAACTCAGGCAGCTCAGCCTAGCTGTTCATAGTGGACATGGTACGCTGCGCGCGTATGAACAAGACTTGTGTCTAGTCTCCTTTTATTGTCCCTAGCACTTCCATGAAAGCGTCAAGCCTCGCCGTAACTTCAGCTTCTGAGTATACTCTGTCATCTGTGTGATCTGCTTCTAGTACGACGCTTGGAATCCCGTATTCTTCTCTTAAGACCTTCTGAATTGTCAAGTTACCTATCGAAGTTGCCTTACATGATCTGCTTGAAAGCAAAACGATTCCGTCTACGTCAAAATCTTTTACAAGTCCGCTAATCCAGTTTTTTGACCAACGTATCGGCATGTTCGTTGGATTGAGAAGCGTTTTGTATGCCATGCTTTCAAAGGGCTTCGCAGGGTTCAGACTCGCCATACCCCAAGTTGCTGTGTATAGTTCGTGGACAAAAACCGCTCCATACTTTTCTTCTAAATAGTTGAACATTCTGAGATGATGCCAGTATGGTATTCCGCTCAGCAAAAGTCTGAACTTCTCGTTTTCAAGCACTCCCGCACCCTCTTTAACCCGCGCAGACACCTCGTCTAGAAGTCTTTGATAGTATTCCACAGCCTCTTGGGTTCCTGCTGAGGCTACCATGGGAAACATAGCAGCAGAGGAATCTGTTACCCCCATGGGGCACGGCTTAGCTCTTCTTTGTTCGATGACTTTACGCCACAATTCTGCAGCCTTATCCGAAAGTTTTACAGCTTCTTTCAGCTTCTCTTCGTCTAGGCTTGTTCCAGTGATATTTTCAAGCTCCGAAACGAGGTCTCTTAACTGGTTATCAACATATTTCACATGATGTTGTTCTATTTTGTCGGTTATGGCGGGGGAGTCTATGACGTATAGCGGACACTTAAGGGTGTGTGCCATCAATTCCCACCATTTCATATAGACTACACAGACGTTTTTTGTCGACAGTAGAATGTCTGGTTTCTCCATTCCACCGAAGGGCGCTTCACCTCCAAGGACAGAACCCATTACGCACCTAGTGTAGGAGCACAAGTCTCTGGAGATACCGTATGCCTCCGAAATGTCAAACATGTTGCGAGCTGCTTTCATAACCGCCACGACACAAGCGTAGTTCTCAGGGAAAAGTGGCTGGATTCCCATAGCGTATAGTATCTCTAAGGGCGGCGATACAGCAGTCAACCAAGCCACCCACCTGCCTTCACTATGGGCTTGAACGGCGCTCATATAATGAGTCGCAACAAAGCTTGTTATTTCTCTAGCAGCTGAAAGACTTCTCCTCGCTCGTTTTGACATGGGCATTTACCTCAACATTTCCACGAAAGCTTCAACTCGAGTCTTGAGGGCTCCCTTGGCCAAGGGATACTCGTATTCAAGGTATAATGAAGGGATTCCTTCCTCTTTAACAGCCTGCCCCAAGGTCACATAATCAAAAAGATAGGGTTCACAGAACTTCCTCGTCAAGAAGATTATGCCCTCTACATGGAATGCCTTAACCATAATCTTGAGATAGTTTATTCTATCTTTTATGGGAGAACCGTATGGTGACGGAATTCTTATGTAACGCCTGCTTATGCCCTCTATGGGCTTTGCTTCGCTGTCCACGAGATTCCAGAAGTATCTGGATCCGCTGTCAAGGTCGTCTGAAACTATGATTCCACCAGAATCCTCTATCACTTTTAGGACGTCTGGGTCGTCTACGATGTGACCTGAAACGAGCAATCTGACTCCGCCTTCCGGATAATCTTCGCGCTCGGTGATTTCCCTCAAAAGTCTCTCGAGCAGTTGATTGTGCAGGTTTTTGGGCGTAGTCATGCTTGAGAGTACTACTTCAAGCGCCTCTACACCTGAGATTGGCGGAGACTCCTTTCTCCTTAACCAATATAGTTTCTTCAGAAGCCTCCTGTTCTCATTATAAATGTCTATGGCGTTTCTCAGATCTTTTTCAGAAATGTTTTTGCCAACGAAATCCTCCATGAAATTCTTAAACCTTTCAATTTCGCTGGCAAAGTATTCAGAAGCTTCTTCAGAACGGTTAGTTGGATAATGCAAAAGGTAGGCGTACGGTTTGTCCAAAATCTGCTTCCATATGCCGTAAAAACCCCTGAGGGAGTCGCATAGAGCGGGCAAAGTCAGAAGGTCAAGGTATTCATATCTTTCTTCAAGAAGCACCTCCAAGAATCCACGCGTGAAGGAGCAGGCGAAGCTAGGCAGATACGCGTCGGCTTTAGAAAACCTTTCAGCCTTGCCCATTACCTCTACCGGCAAGGCTTCAGCCGCGTAAATGATTTCCTCCGGAGTATAAGTTGATATGCAACCTACAACCTTCTTTCCAGTCTTTTTCCACTCGGCTGCAACACTATCCCTTGTCTTGAAAAGCTCTCGAAACTTTTCCAACGTAACACTTTCTTTCATTTTCTATTCTCTTACATTTTAAATAGAAAAAGGTAATTGAGACATTCAGCCTAAATAAGCTTTCTTCATTGATTAGCTTTTACAAATAATTTTATGCAGTTGCGCGCGCAATGGGAGGATGTTGCTGAAACCTTATTTATTGTCATTGACGCTTTAATTGCACTAGAGAAAGGTGGCGTTAAGATGCAGATCACAGACATAAAATGTAAGTTGATGAAGATTCCGATTGAAAAGTCAGTTGCTTGGTCTTGGGACCCTCTTCCGAGGACTGAAATCCGTTATACGTTGGTCAAAGTTGAAACTGATGAGGGAATCGAGGGATACGGATGCGTTCAGCTTGGAAGTGAGGTCATTGAGTTCATCGAACATACGGTCAAGCCTGCATTCTTATTTCTGATACCCGATCTCTACCTAGCTATCGGCCAGCAAACTAGACCTATGAGAGCAGCCAATTTCGTCGGACCAAGAGTTTCTGCGATTGAACTTGCATTATGGGATATAGTTGGAAAGGATGCCGGGAAACCTGTCTACAAGATGTTGGGTGCAGCTAGGGAAAAAGTCAAGGCATACGTTAGTACAGGAGAGCTCAGGTCGGTTGGAGAACACGTAAAATTCGCCCAAAAAGTTGTCGAAGAGGGATTCAGAGCGATCAAGCTGCGAGCCAGGAGACTAAAGATCGAAGATGACCTGGAGGTAGTCAAGGGGGTTAGAGACTCTGTCGGAGATGACGTGGACATCATGGTAGATGCAAATCAAGGATGGGGATACGCCCCGCCTTTTTGGTCTAGGAGAACTGCATTGAAGTTTGCAAAGGAACTCGAGAAACTAGACGTGGTCTGGCTTGAGGAACCTTTGGGCAAGGATGACCTCGATGGGCTCGCTGAGCTAAGGAAAAGAACTGATATACAAATAGCCGGAGGGGAACTCGAATTCGGGTTGCCTAGATTCAAGACGTTCGTGGAGAAAGCCTGCTACGACGTAATCCAAGCTGATGCATGCTTTTGCGGAGGGATCTTGGAAATGAAGAAGATAGCATCTCTTTGCGAAGCTTTCGGAAACCAATTTATTCCACACTGTTGGGACCCTGGGCTTGGAATTGCAGCGAACCTACAGGTCATAGGGACTCTCCTTGAAGAGGTTTGCCCTTACATGGAGTTTCCCTACGACCCTCCTTGGACCCCCGAAGTTAGAGATTGTATGCTGGAGGAGCCGATCGTCGCAAAGAACGGCTTTGTGAAGATTCCGGACAAACCTGGATTAGGCGTCGAAGTGAACGAGGAAGCCTTAGAGAAATACGTTGCTTGAAACACCTGATCTACGGAGCGCGCAATTGTTAAAGCAGACACAATTGTAAAACATTTTGTTCAAGGATTTAGGAGAATTCAAGATTAGACGGGTGTCAATCTTGCGTCCCCTATGCGTGCACGCGAAAAACGAGCGCACGCAGGATTTCTAAAGAATTTCGTAGATATCCGGTCTTCGATCTAAGAGAAAATGTTTTTGAGCGGGACATCTCTTGAGTTGCTCGAAATCTATATCAGCGTAGAGTATGTAATCTTTTCCCGCCGGAGCGCGAGCAATAATCTGTCCTTCTGGATCGGTGACAAAGGATTCTCCGGCGAATGTCAACCGATCCTCCTTGCCAACTCGATTAACTAAAGCGGTAAAATATCCGTTTTGGAAGGCAGCAACTTGAAGTTCAGCTTCAAATATTCCGGGCGTCCATTCATCGACGGCTCCTGCTTGAGGAACCACGACCAACTCAGCTTCTTTGAGGGCCAGAGCTCTCATGTATTCAGGAAAATGACGGTCGTAACAAATTGCTATTCCAATCAGCCCGACTGCTGTATCAAATACTCCAGCACCAAGATTTCCCGATGAATAATAACCTTTCTCATGAAAACAGGGTGCCTCAATGATGTGAATCATCCGGGTCTTCCCGACAATCTCTCCGTCGGCATCTATCACTGGAGAAGAATCATATGTTCTGTCTCCTTCTCTTTCAAAGAGATTGAGTACAACTACAACTTTCAGTTCTTTTGCCTTTTGAGAAAATAGCTCAGTGGTTGGACCAGGTATTGGTTCGGCCAGATCAAGAGATTCTGTACAGGCGTGATACTGTGGTAGAAAAAAATCAAAGGCTAATTCGGGATAAGCGACTAATTGGGCACCTTGAGAAGCTGCTTCCTCTAAGGCTTTTATTCCTCGGACAATATTGTCTTCTCTATTTCGCGTAGCATGCTGTTGAATAAGCGCTATTTTCATTGAAGTCTTCTCCTTCAAGGGGATCATTCATAAAACGTGTTTAAAATGTTGCCTATGCGCGTGTGCACGTGGCTTATAGCTTGTTTATTACTTTGAGGTTGTTTATAACCACGGTCAGGTAAAAGATTATGAGCCCTATGAGAATGGTATAGTAAGGTATTCTATACTGGCTCGTGACAAATTTGAGGCAAGCATAGAGTAAGACACAGAAAATCAACGGAACAACAACATTCTTTATCAAGACAAATTGCAAGCGTATTCCTTTAGAGTTTAGGCTTTTGTGGAATGGATTTATTTCGGTTGCTTTTCCGTTAGCTAAGCCTATGAATGTTGTAACCGTATCGAGACTGTTCAACACAAGAAATACCGCGAAAAGAATGAGAAGCTTATTCACTCCTAACTCCGAATAATTGGAGTAAAATTCTCATAAAAACCCATATGGAACCGCTTTCTATAAGATAACTCCATTTTGAGGAGATTTCTGAAAGACCGTTGCGAAGCACATAGGTCACAGTTTAGACTTTTTAAATATTTTCATTTTTGGTACAGACAAAAACCAAAAGAAAAAGAGGGAAGTTTAAGGGCTAACACTAAGAATAATTGTGGTTTTTTCATACATTTCTTTGATTGCCTTTGCTGACTCTACGTATTTTCTGAGTGTTATTTCGTCACTTACAATTCGTCTCTTCTTTATTATATCCCCCCTTAGCGCGAGCGTTGTTTTGTTAGCGCCTCTGATAGCAGGTATGAAGATGTTCCTCCAGAAAATCGATCAGTCGTTTTCGTCTTTCTTTAGGACTGGATTCTGTGAAAATAACCTCAACGTTACAATTCTTACACTCCAAAAAGTCGCCTTGGTTTGGATATTCTGCGTGCTCCACGTTATCACATCCGACACATTACAGTATATATTATGTCTTAATATATCAATTATTTCTAACCTCGATATATGTCCAAAATTTGACATCTATGCTACGTATGCACGCGCAATTTTTTTCATTAATATGTGTGCGACTTGCAAAGTTCAAAATAATTAATAAGCTTTGTAACAACATTCACGGGAGGAATTCTGTATGAGTAAACTGTTTGAGCCAATTAAAATCGGCACCATGAAACTGAAGAACAGGATAGTTATGCCGCCTATGGGTACAAACTTTGCATCCGAGGACGGCTTCATGACTAAACGTCTAGTGAACTATCACATGGAACGAGCCAAGGGCGGTGTGGGTTTGATAATCATTGAGGGAGCCTACGTAGAGCCTAGAGGTAAGGGTAGCGTCAGGCAGTTGGCCGTAGACCATGACAACAAGATTTCTGGGTTGAAGGAGTTGGCCGCGGCCATACAGGCAAATGGTGCCAAGGCTGCGCTTCAATTGTTCCACGGTGGCAGACAATCCCATTCCTCAATCATTGGAACCCAACCGGTTTCCGCCTCGGAAGTTTTCTGTCGGTTGACACGGGAAACTCCTAGGGCATTGACTGCTAAGGAAATCCAGGATGTTATAGAAGCCTTTGCTGAGGGAGCGAGAAGAACCAAGGCGGCTGGATTCGATGCTGTGGAAATTCACGGTGCCCACGGATACCTGATAAATCAGTTTCTGTCTCCTCTCACAAACAAACGAACCGACAAGTATGGTGGAGACGTAAAGGGCAGAACAAGATTTCTCCTCGAAATCCTAGAACTCACCAGAGACAAAGTGGGCACTGATTATCCTATTCTTTGCAGAATCAACGGAGACGACTACATCGAAGGCGGCCTTATCTTAGAAGAAACAAAGAAGATTGCGCAGATGCTGGAAGCCGCAGGTGTAGATGCCCTCCACGTATCTGGAGGTATCTACGATTCACCTGTGCCAGTTACTAGCGGTCCCATGGCCCTTCCTCGAGGTCACATGGTGCACTTGGCTGCAGGGATAAAGAAGGTTGTTAATTTTCCAGTTATCGCCGTGGGGAGAATCAACGATCCTGAACTAGCTGAAAAAATTTTGCAGGAAGAGAAAGCTGATCTGGTTTCCATGGGAAGAGCCTTGCTGGCTGATCCTGAGTTACCGAAGAAGGCAGCCGCTGGAGCGTTAGATAACATTAGGAGATGTACCGCTTGTGACGAATGCATGGCCAGATTATTCTTCAACAAGGACATCGCTTGTTCCGTAAACGCTGCCTTGGGAAGGGAAGATGAGTATAGGATTAGGAAGGCGCAGGTTGCTAAGAGAGTTCTTATAGTTGGTGGAGGACCGGCAGGCATGGAAGCGGCTAGAGTCTCAGCCCCTAGAGGACACAAGGTTGTCTTGTGCGAGAAAAGTGATAGGTTGGGCGGGCAACTAAATCTTGCTGTTGTTCCACCCCACAAGGAGGAAATGAAGAGCGTAGTGACATATCTTGAAAGCCAAATTCGCAAGCTTGGAGTGAAAATTGTGCTGGAAGAAGAAGTTACTCCTCTGCTGGTTGAAAAGATTAAACCCGACGTGGTGTTTATTGCCACCGGATCGGTTCCAGCTATTCCGGAAATTCCTGGAGTTGAAGGAGACCACGTAGTTACTGCACACGATCTCCTCGCGGGTAAGGCATCGGTTAAGGAAAGGGTTGCCGTAGTCGGTGGTGGAATGGTTGGCGCCGAAACAGCAGAGTTCCTAGCTGAAAAAGGTAAGAGAGTGACGATTTTGGAGATGTTGGGAAGAATTGGCATAGATATGGTTCCCATGGCTATACTGATGTTGTACCAGAGGCTCAAGAAACTCGGTGTTGCCATGATTACCAACGCAAAGGTTCAGGAAATAACAGAGGACGGCGTAGTCTACGAAAAAGATGGAGAGAAACAAACCGTAGAGGCGGATAGTGTGGTGCTCGCCGCGGGATCAAAACCGAATATAAGCCTAATGAAGGCGCTGGAAGGCAAAGTGGCGGAGATCTATGCCATAGGAGACGCCAAAGAAACAGGCAACGTGCTCGAGGCGATCCACGAAGCTTCCCAAATGGCCCGTGAAATATAGCGTGAGCAGCACTTGGATGGGCGAAAGATTTTTGGAGCCATAGCTAACGTATATCGTTTTTGTGGTGGATTACATGAAGATTGAAGATGTTAAGAAGATCGGAGTTCTTGGCACCGGTGTGATGGGAAGCGGAATAGCGCAGGTTTTTGCAACCTACGGTTTCGATGTCATTGCCAGAGACGTAAGCGACGCTGCCCTCAAGGGTGTAATGAACGAAATCGTAGGAGGCAAATACGGACTCAAAAGGGGAGTTAGCAGGGGTAAAATAACTCAAGAACAAATGGACGAAGCCATTAAGAGGATCAAAATGACAACCGACGTAGACGAATTCTGCAGCGATGTTGACATCGTCACCGAGTGCGTCCCCGAGGACCTAAATCTAAAGATGAAAGTCTTTGCAGAGTTGGATAAGAAATGTCCGAAACATACTATCCTAGCAACCAACAGCTCTGGATTCAGCATCACAGCCCTCGCAGGAGCAACAGAAAGACCTGACAGAGTCATTGGCACCCACTGGTTTAACCCTCCGCCCGTATTGAGAGGAGTGGAGGTGATTAGGGCTCCAGACACTTCGGATGAAACCGTTGAGGTTGTTAAAGGCGTTTTGGAAAAATGTGGAAAGATGGCTATAGTGTTTAAAGACGCTCCAATGGCTTACGGTTACCTCGCCAACAGATGCTATTTCGCGTTAGCACGAGAAGCCGCACGAATAGTTGAGGAAGGCACAGCAACAGAAACTGATATAGACAATGCTTTGAAGTTTGGATTCGGTTTCCCTGTAGGCCCCTTTGAATTGTTCGGATTTCTAACAGGCCGCGGTGGAGAACCAAGAAGAAGGCGTTTTGAAGCCTAGCTTAGTTCCTATTTTCTCCTTTTCTTAGGTTTGACAAGATTCTTGTTGTAACAAATGAAAAATACATTGTCGATTCTAGGTTTGGAAGGGTTTCCCGCATTCGTCTAGGAAA
>Ga0209636_10008902_pt1 | contig 10227 bp, 11 predicted proteins | sample DeeMarSWOR152_54_FD_187464 | JGI IMG/M metagenome (GOLD analysis project Ga0209636, IMG submission 187464) | Marine sediment microbial communities from White Oak River estuary, North Carolina - WOR-1-52-54 (SPAdes) (version 2) | ecosystem: Environmental > Aquatic > Marine > Intertidal zone >... | reverse complement strand
ATGCCACGACTACAAATTCGCTTCTCGAGAGATAATGGAGCTCTTTGGACTCAAAGATTCTGCTGGAGACGTAATGGAACACTACGGACTCCCGCCTTATGATGACTATCAGATTGTTGACTTGAGCAAAACCGTTTACCAAGGAGCTGAACGGGTAGCCGCATGGGTTCAAGATAACCAGTGCCTCAAGAATTCCCTACCCATATGTGAATTCTGGAGTTCCGTGGCGAGTTTCTATAACCCTCCCGAGATGGACCTAAGAATCTTCGAGAGCAGGCTGCTCTCAGCTGTGACAGGGCTCGATATGGATGTAGGTAGAATAGCGAAGGCAGGCGAAAGAATCTGGAACCTACGCAGGGCGATAATGGTGAAAAGGGAAAACCGCACAAGAGAGGACGACACCTTAAATGAGCCATATTTCGAGAAAGCCATCACATGCCATGCAGGTAGCGCAACAGGCCTTGTAAATGGGCCGATAAACAAGGCTGAATTTGAAGCGCTAAAAGACAGGTACTATGAGCTGCGTGGCTGGGATGTAAACACCGGTTGGCCAACAAGAGGCAAACTCGAAGAACTGCGGCTCAAGGATGTTGCCGATGGGCTGGCAAGCATCGGCAAGTTGCCTTAGCGCGTACAGCTCGGGGGTCTATGTGAATTTCCACCCGCAGTAGGGGTCGCCGATACCTACACACCTCATTTCTTTGACGTGCTGGTTCTTGACTGCTCGATCGACCGAAGAAGATCAAGGCTTTTCAGCGAATATGACTGATCGATCGTAGTCGCTCGATGGCAACTATTCCTTTGGTATATGTATGGCAAACTTGCAGATCGTATCTCCTCTCAAGGCGGTTTCCATGACGTCTGCCTTAACTGGCTGATCGAAGATGACATCAAATATCTGCTTAACAAAGCCAGCGCTGCAATAACAGAAGTTGGGTGAGATCTCAAGGTCTGACTTTATTGCTTCCCGCACCCACGGGCAGTGGCAGTAATAGTACCTCTTTCTCTTCTCGTCCTTCTCGCGCAGGTACTTCTTCGCCATGTAGGGGATCTTCGCGACGTAGATCACGTCACCCTCCCTGACACCGCTGTGGATGATGGGGTTGTTTCGAACGTATTCGACGACTTCCCTATCGATCTCCTGGGTGAAGAACAAGGTCTTCTCCCTGACGTGTTTCTCGAGCTCATCGACGAACTCCTTGTGGCGCTTCTCCAGGTAATCGTCGATGCCCTTGGACTTCAGGAATCTCCTCCTCTCGGGTCTCAGATACTTTTTCTGTTCTGGTGCATGAAGACCGCTCGACAATATCTCCTTGAGGGTCTCTTCGTCCAGTCTGGCTTCGAGTCTCTCCATGATCTGCTTGGTCACCATCGGTTTGTCCCTCGCATGTGTGCCCAGGCGCGGAAGCTCGATCCCCTCAAATATCTCGTCATGCCTGTCTACGCCAACAGCTTGCTTCAGCTTGTCGGAGAGATTCTGTAGAACGTCACTACCATCCAAACGCTCTATCAAGGCAATTTCCATCTTTCTGTTCTTCGAGAAACGGCTGTATCTCAGAAGAGCCAAAAGATTATCCCATGTATCGTTTTCATCCCTCATCAGATGTGCTACAAAACCCCGCAGGTCGCGAGCTGTGGCTTTGCTCAGATCCTTCCCCCTGTGTTTCTTCCTTAGAAAAGCCTCAAACTCCTTCACCATCTTGATATTGGCTTGGATTGTCTGTCCGTTCAAGTTGATTTTGCTGCAAAAGTCTTTGAATCCTCTCTCGTCCATCTGTCTCATCCCTCTGCGTTGACCTCAGCTCGACACTTAACTCTAATCTTATGGCTGGATTCGATTGATCGGCAGTGACCGTGATCGATTGATATTGCTAGACCTTAGGTAGATGTTTCTTCTCCCACTCAGAGAATCTCTTGCCCAAAACCTCGAAGCTCCCGTACAATCTGGCTACTTTCATGTCCTTTCGGATACCGTCAACTATGGGTTCCGCCTTGTGCCATGGACATACAAACACATCATAAACCAGATCTTCATTGAGGAGACCATTGTTGACAAGAGTGCTTAGAACCTCCCAATAGCCATCGACCGATCACCCAAGAAGACCACCGTGAGAGACGGAACGATCCTTAGATCATTTCATTGGACCCCTTTCATGCAGATTAAGGAATGGGATTTCGATCGTTATGATGGATCTTCTATGTCGAACTTCCTCCCCTTCCCGTCAATTATGAGTTTCATCTTCTCTATCAAGTTCATCCCTAAGAGAACCTTGATGGGAGCTGGGTCTGGTATTTTATGAACAACAACAGGCAACTTCTGGGCTTCTATGCCTGATACTTCCAGCTTTTCCAGAATCCTAACTGGCGCTTCTATGAGCCCAGACGCCGTCACCAGCATCGCTTTTGGGAAGGCTCTGTTTGTCTCTAGCTCCAAGAAATCCGCTATCTCAGGAGGTATAACCATAAAAGCTGCTCCCGTGTCTATCAATGCATCCTCGAAAGTTCGGAACCGCTTGCCCTCTAATCTCACGCTGAGGAGAAGCCTGCCTTCTCTTATCTCCATCTACACACCCTAGAACAGAAATCCGTACTTCTTCTCCTCATCAGTGGGCGAATAAAACACGTAAACTCCGTCAACGCCCTTCTTCTTCAGCTCTCCATACAAATCTTCATGTGTGTCTGAGACAACTACCACGTCACCGTCCTTGAGTCCTATCCATTTGCCGATGTGCTTGCGCTTGACTTTCTCGAGAACCCCTGCTTCGGTCATGCTCTACACCTTAGGATATGTTCTGCTTTCCACCTTTAAATAGTTTAGAGCGAGCGAAACCATCAACTGCGGAACCGCTCCGATTCTTAGCCTTCCCAGCCACACTTCTTCATACGCGTCTCGATATCTTGGAAATCTCTCTCATCCAGCCTTGCTACCTTTGCGACCACAACGTCTACGGGGTGGAGCGCTCGGCTCAATTTTCTTCGATCGACCGAGAGACAAGAGTTACAAATGATCCTCCGGAAAGAGTTTCCTTCCTTTTTCGGTGTATTCGATAAGACCGAGTTGTTTGAGGAGATTCATCGAGTCAGTGACGGACCAACCTTCTACGATCTTGCCGTCAACGATGCGATAGATGTTCACACCCGTAATAGTCACTTTCTTGCCGGTAGGGGCTATTCCACGAAATTCGCCTGTGTGTGTCATTGTCGTTGTACTATGAACCCACACCTTGTCCCCTTCGGCAATGATGTCCTCAATCGTGCGATGGTAATCGGGAAAGCCCTTGAACATTAGGGTATAGAATTGTTTGGCGCCTTCCCGATTTAGTTGATTGGTGTGGTCAACATAGTCAGGTGCCACCAGATCATCTACCATGGCTGGACTCTTACGGTTATTCATGGCTTCAATCCCATTTCGAATGATCGACTTATTGTCTCCCAGTGACATGGAACATCATCTTCCCATTACTATGAATCCTTATTATCTATTTCTCCAGAATGCTCTTCAAGTTCTCTAATGCTTTCTCATATTCCTTTTCCATCATCCTGCCAACCACCAGTCTGTGGAAGATCTTCCAGAGAATCGGGTGGAATTCGTAGTCCATCACATACGTAACTGCAGTTCCTGCTTCCGTAGGTTTCAGGGAAAATGTTCCAATAGCGGTCATGGTTCTAGAGGTGGAACGGGACGTCATCTTCTCGTGTTCGAGGCTCTCCGTGACCTCTATATCACCTTCCATGTTTGAGTGGGTACGTGCGTGGGCAGACGCACTCACTCGATACTTGTCCTCTTGGGTTCGCACCTCGGACGTGTACTCCGCCCTCGTCATCATGTCACCCATCCATTCCGGAGCCCTGTCAAAAGCAAGCATTTCCCAGACTTTCTCAGGTGGAGCCCTGATCTCAATCGACCTTTCTATCCTAGCCAAAATACCGCCTCCGCCTACAAATACATCTCTCCGTCCTGAAATCGCCTACTTCCTCTATTAGATTTTCCGTTGGAATGGTCACTGGGCTGGATAGATCGAAAACGCCTCGCAAAAACGCCACTACCGATCCATCGGGGGCCTGCAGGCAGTGTCAGCGTGACGGCGATGACGCCGGGGACCCAACACCAACCAGGTCGATCGATCTGCGTCCGTTCTGTAGACCCAAAAAGCAACGACCTCGAGGAAAAATGTTTGTTTTGTGACTTTTATAATCACTTTTTCTGAAGCAGTTCAAGAATAACAAGTGGCGAGAAGGGGTTTGGAGGTATGATAGAATGCGGTGCGTATACAACTGTCTACAAATAACACTCGGTTTGAGGCTTTTGGGACGTCAGAGAAAAGCCATAAATAAGTATTAGTCAATTATGAATAGGGTGAGTATTGGTTTCTCTAGCCCAGATACAAGAAGTGCCATCCAAAAACATGATCTTGTTGGTTGGTCCTCCTGGAGCGGGCAAATCAACGTTCTGCGAACAGGTCATTCTCCAGAACTTAGCGATTGACAAGCCTATTATCTATGTAACGACCGAGTATGATCCATCCAAGGCTGAAGTATCATTAAGAGAAAAAGGACTAGGTAGAATTGAACCGGGTCTAATCACCTTTGTTGATGCTTACAACGAAACTGTGGGTTTGTCGGTTCAGGATCGACCGGACACTATTCGTGTAGACTGCGGAAACCTGACCAGTATGGGCATAGCGATCTCAAAGCTACAGGAACGAATAGGGAAAAAGGGCGTTTTGTTGGTCTTCGACTCTTTGACCTCGCCCTACCTTCTGAGTGGTCGAGCGGTTGTGCGGTTCTTGCGGCTGAATCTGTCAAAATTTGCTGCTGAAGGAAACAGTGTTTTGGCTTGCTTTGATGAGGGAAGCAGCAAAGAGGAAGACCTTGTGGGCATGATGAGCCTCTCCAACGGCGTGATAAAGATGGAGTTAGAGGGAGAAAAGAAGGTGCTAAAGGTGTTGAAACATCCCAGGGTGGAACCTACAAGAATCGAGGTTCCCGTAGCAAGAATGGAGAAGAAGATTTGGGATCCGAATGTTTGGCATCGTGAGGCGATTGCAGGATCTATGAAGAATTTCAAGGAATTTAGAGTGAATCTTTTCTGGCCGAACCTTATGCGATGGAGTGGAATGTTATGGGATCCCCAAAGGTTCCCGACGATGACATATGAGGTTTGGAAGGAATGGGCCACCCAAGTGCGAGATATGGTTCCGTTGCTCCCGTGGCACACGAAACTTCTCTTCAAACTATCAATTCCCAAGAACTTCAGTAAAGTGAAGGATATGAAAAAAGCGCTAAATGTTCTTGTTCGCTCAGATCTTGAAGAGCAGGGGAGCGGACTCATAGAATACCTTGAAAACATCTCCAAGACTGATGAACACTACATTAGGGCATACGAGTATTACGAATGTTGGGGATTTGAGGACATAGGCGCAACTCTCGCTTCACATATACCTCCGATCCTAGCAGGCCTGTGTAAAGGATTTGAGAAGGAAGAGAGAGAGTGGAACGCTATCGAGACGAAATGCATAGGACTAGGAGATCCTTACTGCGAATTCAAACTGCTACCGGGCGAAATCGATGAGTTAAGAGGTTCTCTAGGGAAAGACAGCTCATTAATCAATAGGATACATGAACGATTAATGCGGAGCATCATAGAATTTATGCTCAACGAAAAGCCTCTTGTGGGAAGGCACAGGTTAGGTAGCGATTTCCTCTTGACTGATAATCCCCACGCTGTGACCAGCGAGAGATACCGGATGGCGTTAAGGATGGGCGGTGCAAAGGCTGGAAAGGAAATTGGCGAACGTCTAATGAATGCGCAGATAGGGGAGGATGAAGCAGTGAAGCGCTTTCTGGAATTCTTAAGACACTGCAAAGTGGGGAAGATTGTAGCAGATGAGACTATAAGAATAAACGAGAGCTGTGAAAGTCGATGGACGAAGTTACTCAAGACGAAATTGGAGGCGGCTTCATGCTTCTTCACCACCGGCTTTCTGAACGGCTTTTTCTCCGTCGTCAAGAACCAGCATGTGAAGGAAACCAAGTGCATAGCGATGGGCGACCCTTACTGCGAGTGGGAGTTCTGATAAACGAGTGGAGAAAATCATGTCGCTTATTCCAGAGTTTGAGTTAGGCTTGTGCAATGCGTGGATCTTCATTCTCCCCCCTCCTCTTAGTATGGTTTTCTTTCATAGCTGTGAACAAGGAAAAGATGGTTGAGGTGCGCCTTCCCGAAAAGGAGAAAAAATCCTCGCGAATCCTAGAGGATCGATCGATCTTGAACAAGAAGTTCAGGGTTGAGTTTGTACAAGAGTGCTGTGCTGACGGAATAGTGTGCAAAGGCGGCGGCGAAGTATATCCACGGTCGAAGTATGTTGATGTCGCCGGCTGAAATGAAGAAGATCGTCATCTGTATGATGGGCATCAGGGAGGCTACTAGGAACTGTTTGATTGCGGCCGCCCTAGTTGCTCTGCTGTTCTTTTCGGTCACTTGGAGTGTTCGTTCATGTGCGCGGTTGCCATGTGGATTAGTCTTTCGTTTATGGCATCGGTCTATTAAGTGATCGATCGAGAGAATGGAGGAGGCCGTCGAAGATCGATCGAGAAATATCGTTATCTACTTGGTATGCAACATTGCTGTGCTTAACAAACTATATTAGGAAATATGTCGAGGACTTTGGAAGAATCCTGCTTTCGGTTAGCCTTGGATCTGCTGGGAAGATTCCGTTCACGGGTGAAGGACATGAGTAGACGTAGGAAGGTGCTGCTGGTGCTGGGTGTCGCCATAGTCGTAGTGCTTGTTGGGTTCGTGATCTGGGCGGAAACACCGCTGGGTCCGATGTCTGAAGCGCTAGCGGCGCTAGAGTCGGATTCACAGGTGCGGGTCAGCTCGGGCCGATGGTTGGTCTTCACCCCCACAAGCCGCCAATCGAAAACGGGTTTCATCATATATCCCGGTGGAAGGGTTGACGCTCGTTCATACGCTCCGGCAGCCCACACCATCGCGGAGCAGGGCTTCCTCGCGGTGATAGTTCCCATGCCTCTGAACTTGGCTGTCTTCGCTCCCGACAGTGCCCTAGAGGTCATATCGGCTTTTCAAAACGTTACAACCTGGGCCGTTGGCGGCCACTCGCTTGGCGGCGCGATGGCGGCTCAGTTTGCCAAAAATCATCCTTCATCGGTGCAAGGCCTCATCCTTTGGGCCGCCTACCCAGATTCCGGCAGCGATCTCTCGGAGAGCCATGTGAAAGTCGTATCCATATCAGCCACAAAAGACGGTCTCGCCACACCAGATAAGATCGCTTCGTCAAGGCTGCTTTTGCCGTCCAGCACGAACTGGATAGAGATCGTGGGCGGCGACCATGCCCAATTCGGCTGGTACGGCCCACAGCCAGGCGACAACTCCGCTGACATAAGCCGCGGAGCACAACAAAAGCAGATTATGGACGCCACCCTGCAATTGCTTGAAGAGCTGGAGATGCTCGAGACTTGAGCGATCGATCTTATGAGTCAGTTTCCGTTCTTGCAGAAAAGCATAACTATATTACCCGAGCCTTTTCTTGATTAGTTCTTCTACTAACTTTCGTGCTTCGATCGATCTTTCCTGAACGAGTGGGGCTTGGCTAACCCGCTAGTCCCTGCGTCCTTGAGCAGCCTGCTAACATAAACGTAGATCATGTTTTTGTCCGCAGCGCTTACTTCTGGGCCCTTACCTTTATGGACAACGCGAATTAGGGGAGAGTTGTCATCTATCTTCTCGGGGTCTATTTTCTTCGATCGATCGCTGTTCTCGGTGCGCCTTCTTCTTGACTCCCAGAAGAGGATGTTGAACAGGCGGTCCCAGTGGAGTGCAATCCTCTGATGTTCAGGAGGCTTTAGTGTGGTCTGGTGCGTGATTTCCGTTGTGCTCACCATGGGGTTTGTTTAGATGGGTGGCGGTGTGGACGAGGGTCTCGGTTTCTTCCTTCTTCTAATAATGATGACGGCGGTGCCGGTCACGAGCACGACGAGGACGAGCAGAGCAGAAAGCAGGGTTCCCGGTTCGGTGCGTTCAGTCATGGATGTGGTGGTCGGCTTGGGTGTGGTTGTGGTCTCGGTTGGCTTGGTTGGGGGGGCTGTTTGCGTCATCTCGGATGTCGTGATGATGGTAACCCTGGTTATGACGTAGGTCTTCTCAACGGTCTCGGTGATTGTTATCTCAACTGGGCGTGAGTAGACTGTGAGGGACGTGGAGGTCTCCGTCGCGACGTCCTTCGAGACTTGGGCTATGTCTATTGAAAGGATTTCGGGGAATCCTTCTCTGCTGATGAAGACTAGTTTCTCCTCTGTCTCGCCCGAGTGGATGAATCCAATCCAGGTGCTCCATGAGCCTGTTCCTTCGTGGGCCTTGATCGTTGCCAGCGGATAGTACGTGAGGATCGGCTCGGATGCTGTCTTTATATGCGACCATCCGTCTATGCCGATCTGTTCCAGGGTTATGTTTCTCGGTGATTGGTAGTTGAATGTCACGGTCAGTTCGCCTTGATAGCCTGTTGGGGTTCCTGGTGGTATGGGCACTTCGAATATCCATGCGCCAATGGGGTAGTGAGCCGCGGTTTCGTGTGTCATGTTTACCTGTTGATCTTTGAATGTTGTTGTTAGGTCTCCCTTGAGTGTGCGGAGGACCGTTGAGGTTGAAGGCGTGTAGGTATGGGAGATGTACAGGGTTGTGGTGGCCGAGGTGGAGGTGGTTGTGTACGTTATTGTCTTCCAGAAGGTTGTGGTCTCCGATGTCTGATGGATTGTCACGCCGGCCATGATCGTTATGAAGAAGAGGAGGATGGCAAACACCTTGTTCATGTGATCTACCTCCGACCCTTGGACCGTTTCCACCTGAATCGCGCCGGCTGGTGGAGGAGTTTCATGGGTCGACCCCTCTGTTTTCCACCGGCTTGGCCTGGAGAGTAGATATAAAGCTGACTATCGCATCGATGAGCGGTGTTAGGGTTCATGGTAATATGTGACTGGTTGATCGCGGTTGGGTTCTGTGTTGGTGGGTTTGCTGCGTTTTCATGGCTGCCGGTCGAATGTGTTTCTTAATCGATGATCGACGCGGGTCGATTCGTTCAAGTGAAGCTGTACGATCATTTCTTCACAGTATTGTTCGTAGGGTCTTATCTTCTCGTACTTTCTTGAGAATCTCAAATTTGGACTTATCCTCGAGATGAGCTCTTGAACGGGTTTTTCTTCAGCCTGCCTGCAGACCTCTCTAGTGTCCATTCCAAGCCGTTTGCAGGCCTGAAGGACAGGACAAAAGTTGTAGGATCTCCAGATGATCTTTCTTTCATCTTCGTATACGACTGGAACTTCTCTAGGACTTAAGCCCAAGTATTGAATCAAGAAGAGAGTGTATGCCTTTCCTACGTCGGAACCTTTGAGGTTCAGTCTGCCTTTGTTTTCTTCATACCAACGGAGTCTCTTCTTCGACGACTCTTCGTTGACAAACTCGTAGTTTCCGATCTCTTGAGCCTTCAATAGTTTTGCCATGGCTTCAGCCACCCTTCTTTCGTCATCGTCCATGCGGCTTTCAAATCCTTTATTTCGCTCCTCCACTAATTAGGCTATCGAATCTTGACTTAGGAGGTGGTCTAAACGCCCATAGTCGCCACGTTGTGTCACATCATAGTAGACGGGAAGCTTCTCTTGCAGAAGAAGTCCAAAGACCTGTTCGGAGGAGAAAAGTGGAACGGGGTTGGCGGATCGATCGATCGTTCAACCAACCCTTTCTGCGTCACAAGCATTTTGCGGATTCGGTTAGCGAGTTCTTCGTCGTATACCATGGAATTGCCTCGCTCTGCATCCTTGGCGTCTCCAAGCCTTCAAGCCTCGATCGATCCTGCCTAGTACGGGCGCGATTGATCGTCGCTACTCCCGAGGACCTGTGTAGTATATGAAGGCAAGACACCCTTCGGGTATATCGATGGGGCCGTGTTCCACACCCGCTGGGACGAACCAATACATGCCCTTCTTGACCTCAGTCCCCTTCTCATCGACCACACCCCCTCCCTCAAGCATCATGATGTGGACACCGTAGGGATCTTTGTGCCTAGGCGAATGGAAGCCTTTATCGACCCTAAAGAGAGTGGCCATGGCTCCCGTTTCTTCATCACGACTCAACACCTTACGCCAAGCTCGCCCCTCGTACTCCTCAACCGGTTCCCACTCGATCTCCTCTGGGTCCACAACCAACATTTCTTT
>Ga0209636_10008901_pt1 | contig 10228 bp, 10 predicted proteins | sample DeeMarSWOR152_54_FD_187464 | JGI IMG/M metagenome (GOLD analysis project Ga0209636, IMG submission 187464) | Marine sediment microbial communities from White Oak River estuary, North Carolina - WOR-1-52-54 (SPAdes) (version 2) | ecosystem: Environmental > Aquatic > Marine > Intertidal zone >... | reverse complement strand
TTATTCCCGTTACTTTTACAACTTCAATTCCACCAGCTGCTATCCCAGCACCCACTAATCCACCAATCAACACATGCGTCTCTGATATAGGAAGAGAAAATATCCATGAAGTGGTCACATCAAAAATCAATGCAGCCAATAAAGTTGCTATGATAAGTTCACCAGACGCTACACCCTCAGAAATTATACCCATTCCTATTGTCATAGCTACAGCAGAACCAAAAATCATACCTATGAAATTACCTATAACAGATAATATAACAGCTTGATATGGTTTCAGAGTTCTTGTTCCAATTATTGTTGAAATAGCATAAGCAGCATCAGTAAACCCTGTCCAGAAAGAGAAAAAAAATGCAAGTGCTATGGCAAAAACCAATATTAAGCTAAACATAAAATCAGGCATTCTTCATTATTATATCTTGAATTATAAGGCAGGCATCTTCAACTTTGTCTGTTATGCTCTCTAAAAATTCGTATATGTCTTTCATTATCAAAATCTTAATGGGATCTTTTTCTTTCACTAGTTTTGCTATGGCATTATCACACAAATCGTCAGCTCGATTTTCCAATTTATGGACTATTTTAAATTTTTTCTCTATTTCTTCGGGATTAATTTTTCTTATATGTTTTAAACAGCCGGTCACTTCTCTTATTTGTCCTGCTATTATGTCAGCGAATTCTTTAATCACGTCATCTGCTTTCTTAATTTTGAATAGATGAATCTTGTTGGTAACTGCATCTATAAGATCCAAAATATCATCAAAAATGGATGTTAACTTAGAGATATCTTCATGATCGATAGGAGTAATAAAAGTCTTGTTCAACTTGTGAAACATTTCATGGACAATTTCGTCTCCTTCATGTTCCAAAGCATGCATTCTCTTTATTTTTATATCGAAACTGTTGTAATCGTCAATCATTTTCTTGAATAGTTCAGCCGCATCTAAAACCAGACCTGATTGCTGCTCTAAAAGATTAAAGAAAACCTTATCCTGGGGGATAATCCATTCCTTAAAACCCATGAAATAATTATGGCTTATAAAATTATATTTTTATTCAGACATCAGGATAGAGGGGAAACTTCTTACATAATTCAACAACTTCTTTTTTTATCTTCTTAATTTTTTGATTTTTAGTTATTTCTTCTCTGAATTTCTTTATCGCTTCATTCCTTTCGTCCTTGTCATCAGACATTTCATAATCCTTAACTTCAAATATAACCTGTGAAATCCATTCTGCAATCATTCTCATCTCTTTTTCTTTCATTCCTCTCGTAGTCAAGGCCGGAGTACCTAACCGGATACCACTAGGATAGAATGGTGAAGAAGGGTCAGATGGTATAGTGTTTTTATTCACAGTAATTCCTGCCAAGTCCAATGCCTCTTGAACATAAAGGCCTTTTCCTTTCCCAAATGAAGTTAAGTCAATGAGCATCAAATGGTTATCAGTTCCGTTTGAAACAATTTTTACTCCTTTCTTCATCAATTCCTGTGCCAATGCCTTCGCATTTTTAACTATCTGTTTTCCGTATTCTTTGAATTCTGGTTTTAATGCCTCGCCTAGAGCAACAGCAATAGCAGCAGTTTGATGGTCGTGTGGCCCTCCTTGTAGACCGGGAAAAATTGCCTTATCAATCTTATTAGCAAGTTCCGGATCTTTATCCAATCCTTTTTGTGTAACCATGATAATTGCCCCTCTAGGACCCCTCAATGTCTTATGAGTCGTAGTCGTAACGACATGAGCATACGGCACAGGACTTTTATGTATTCCTGCGATAACTAAACCAGCAATGTGAGCAATATCAGCAGCAAAGTAGGCATTAACTTCATCAGCAATCTTGGAAAATTCTTCAAAAGGAAATTCTCTTGAATATGCAGTCGCCCCACACCAAATCAATTTTGGTTTATGTTCTTTAGCCAATCTCCTTACTTCGTCAAAATCTATGTAACCATCTGAACTAACATGATACTGGATGCTCTTGAAGAGAATACCAGAAAAATTCACCTTCCATCCATGGGTTAGATGACCACCGTCAGGAAGACTCTGTCCCATTACTACTTCGCCAGGCTTGCATATAGCAAAATAAACAGCTTGGTTGGCAGGACTTCCTGAATAGGGTTGGACGTTGGCATGAGGAACCTTAAACAATTCCTTAGCACGTTCAATAGCTACAATCTCCGCTTTATCTATGAACTCATTACCACCATAATATCTCTTACCGGGATAACCTTCAGAATACTTATCAGTCATTATGCTTCCCAAAGTTTGAAGAACTGCAGGACTAGTAAAATTTTCTGATGGTATCATCTCTAATCCAAGATTCTTTCTTTCATACTCACTCTTAATTGCATCAGCAATAACAGGATCTTGTTTTTTTATTAAATTTACCCAAGAATCTATATTCACCCTCTCAACCTCTTAACATGTTCTATACTTTTTTTGATGTGCTCTTTAGAAGCTATATCATTTCTGTACCAGAGTGATCCTCCTTTTATTGCATTCAAACCTTCTATTGAAATGTTTCTCGCAGTCTCGATATCATTACCTATCCCAACAGCGCATACTGTCCTGGATTTTAGAGCAACAGTTTCATTTCCCAATAATTCCATAGAACACGGATAAATCCTGATTTTGTCTCCATATTTATTGGCCAACTTGTACGCACCGCTCAAATATATTCTCCTATCGCCAGTAAACTCTTTTTGCTTCTCACCGTAAGTTAGTGGTACTTTATAGGTTACTACAGTTGCTTGTTTCTCGAATTCAAGTTTTGTCAACCTTCCATCTATTATCTGGAAACATACTTCAACAAAATCACTCCTCAATATTGGCAATAAATTCTGGATTTCCGGCATACCAGCTCTACTGTTTATTTCGAATACCTTCAAACCATCCCCTGAGATTGTGTATGCCATGTACATTGGTATTCCCCATAGACCAGGGTTATTGCCCTTACCCTTTAACTTACTGAATAACCTGCTTCCTATGTTCAACGCCTCACTCCAATCCTTCTTGTCCATGAATGGTAAAATATTGTCAATATCCTTGTAAGAACCCATACCTCCCGTGTTAGGTCCTTTATCTTCATCAAACGCTCTCTTGTAGTCTCTAACCGCAGGAGTTGGAATCAAATGCTTACCGTCAGAGAAGAACTGAAGACTGAATTCTTCCCCTTCTATTTTTTCTTCAATTATCACAGGGCCATGTTTGAAAATAGAAAGGAAATGATTGAACAATTCTTCACGAGTGTTGAAATGATCACCCCATACCCCCACACCCTTACCAGTAGCTGGTTTGTCAGGTTTGACGGCTACCTGATTTTCGCATTCGTCCAACCAAGACCATAAATCTTCTTTGACAGAATCTAGATTCCTATAATCTTTTGGATCAAACACACGATATCTGGGATTGGCATCGATACAACATTCTTCCAGCAAAACACGTTGTGTAATTTTACTTCCTTCTAATGCACATTTTTTTGTTGGACAGATAACAGGAATGTTTGTTTCTTTTTCGATTAAATCTCTTATTCCATCGACGATAGGTCCTTCAGGCCCAATTATGCCGAAGTCTATCTCATTCTTATATTTTTTTGCAAAACCGCAGATACTATTAACATTCAAATCAGGAATAACGACATGTTCTTTGGCCCTTTTTACATTGAAAGGATTCCTCTGTTTGTCCGCAACAAAGATTTCGACATCATAGTTTTCGCTTCGGGTGAAGGCATCTATCATTGCCACAGATCTGGCTCCGTAACTAACGACTAAGATACCAACTCTTCCCATTACAATCCGCCCATTTCCCAATACCTTATCCTTTTTAGAGAAGTTTGACTCTTCATTTTATCAGCAATACGCTGAGCAATTGGCGTAGGGTATTTTCCAGTCAAACACGCCATACAAAGTTTATTCTTATCTAATCCTATGGACTTGACCAAACAATCTATTGTCTGATAACACAACTTGTCTGCGTTTATGATTTTTTCAATCTCAGGGATTGTGTTATTAGCAGCTATAAGCTCTCCATGAGTTGCTATATCGATTCCATAGAAACAAGGAGAAATTATCGGAGGGCAAGTAATCCAAACATCAACCTTTTTTGCCCCAGCACTCTTAACTAAATTAACAATTTTCTTTGAGGTCGTCCCCCTAACGATGCTATCATCAACGAGTATAATGTGTTTATCTTTGAGAACTGACTTTATCGGGTTTAATTTTATGTTAACTGCATCATCTCTCATTTTTTGAGACGGCATGATGAAAGTCCTATAAATGTAACGATTTTTTATCAATCCCTCAGCCACTGGTATGCCTGTAGCTCTGGATATTCCCTCTGCCGCAGGTCTTGATGTATCGGGAACTGGGATTATTACATCAGCATCAGATTTGTAAGTTTTTGCTAGGTTCTTTCCTAGCTCAACCCTGACATCATAAACACATTTTTCATCAAGTATGCTATCTGGTCTGCTGAAATAAACGTATTCAAACATGCAGTGTGAACAATACTTGCACGGAAGGACTTCTTTTTTCTGAATTTTTCCATTTTCATCTGATATTATTAGCTGTCCTGGTTTCACGTCGGATTGTAACTCAACATTGTTAACTTCTAGTGCAACACTCTCGGATGCAAATAATCTAGTTTCTTTACTTTTGCCAAAACAAAATGGTTTGAATCCATGTGGGTCTCTAAAAGCTATAAATTCATTATCACCGGTTAGAGCAACAGTTGAATAAGCCCCTTCAACCCTTTCCATTAGTCCTAGTACAGCATCCTCTAAATCTTTAGTCTTGGTTAATTCTTCTCCTAGTACATTCAGGATCACTTCTGCGTCGCAACCAGAGCTCAACCGTCTTCCGCCTTCGTTCATTTCTTTTCTTAGATCCATGTAGTTTACTAAGTTTCCATTGTGTGCCAACACCAATCCATGTCTGGGATAGCCCAACATAAAGGGTTGTGCATCTTTCATACCCGACCCACCGATTGTAGAATAACGAACATGACCTATGCCCATCTTCCCTTTAAATTTGAGGAGTGAACTAAGTGGGATGGACTCCGCAACTAAACCTGAAAATTTTTTCAATTTGATGTTAGATCCATCGAAGATAGAAATACCAGATGATTCTTGCCCCCTGTGCTGTAACGATATCAAACCACGATAGATTAATCGAGATGTTATACTCTCATCAAAAGAAATTCCTCCGAACACCCCACATGCTTCCCTTTTCATGACAAACACTAAATTATAATCTCTTATCTTTTAAAAGATTTTTTGTAAAAGTAAGAATAAAAACTATTATTTAAATTAAAATTAATTATTTGTTGCTTGTGACTTACGAAAAGATTTAATAGATTGAAAATTTTATTAAATTTAATGTTTAAGACAAAATTCCCAGATTTAACGAGCAAAATCAGCAGGAAAATAGGATCAATTTTTTCAAGATTGGGTTTACCGCCAAATTTTTGGACAATCGCATCAATTGTTCCAGCGATCATAGGATTCTATTTTTTACTATCTTATAAGGATATGTTCTTAGGGTTCCTCTTTTTCTTTATATCTGGCTTCCTTGATGCCATAGACGGGGCAGTCGCAAGAGTGACAAGATCTTCGAGTAAACTTGGAGGCTATCTGGATGGGATAATTGACAGGATAGTAGAAGCATTTTTGTTGATTGGGTTACTCCTTTTTAACCTACCAGGATTTTATGTATACGGTTACTGGCTTCCCTCATATCTCTTGATTGCTTTGCTTTTATTTTTTGGATCTGCTCTCGTTAGTTATTCAAGAGCATATGCCAGCCAAAAGGGAGTTATAGTGAGTGAAAAAATTTTGGAATGGATGCCGGGTATATTGGAAAGAACAGAAAGGCTGATTCTAATAGGCGTTGGCATGCTTCTGTATTATCTCAATCCACTTTACACGACGTATGTAATAGCAATTGCACTAATTTTGTCTATAATAACATTGCTTCAGAGAGTCGTTTTCGTTATAAGACATGGTGCTTAAGGATGAAAATAGATTTGCATGTCCACACGAAGTACTCGTTAGACTCTATCTCCCAGCCAGAGAAGATAATGAAGTATGCCTTAAAGAGGGGCCTAAATGGTGTTGCTGTAACAGATCATAACACGACTAAAGGATGGAATGATATGCTTAAAACAGGAGAGAAATTTGGTATGAAAATCGTTCTTGGAGAAGAGGTTAAGATTAATTGGAATAAAAAATATTTTGAGATAATGGGGCTGTTCCTTAACGAAAGTATCAAGAGTAGAGATTTTTTCGAAGTCGTAGATGAAATAAAATCTCAAGATGGAATTGTTTGTGCTCCTCATCCGTTCGACATGTATAAGGGTATGCGGAACTTAATTGAAGATTTAGTGAAAAATTTGGATGCAATAGAGGTCTTTAATTCAAGATTATTTTCAATCAGTCATAATAGAAAGGCTTTTTCCTTCGCGAAAAAACATGATTTGGGTATGACTGCAGGAAGTGATGCGCACACGAATTTTGAAGTGGGAAATGCTTACGTTATTGCTAATGCCAATTCTATTGAAGAGTTAAAAAGGGATGTATTAAAGGGGAAAATAGAGGTAATAGGAAATTTGGCAAATCCCTCTGTCCGTATTTGGTGCTGGTTAAATCAAGGAGTGGGCGTTTTCAGAAATATTTAAGTAAATTTATATAAAAGATTTCAAGGTGTAGCCATGGGTTATGAAGAAAAGATTAGAGAGATGTTCAAGGATTTCTGTAAAAAATTGGAAATAGAAAATCCTGAAGGACATATACCAAAGCTTGTGACATACTTGATGACTGATGGAACGAGGACTTCTACAAACCTTAGCGAGAAAGAGGCTTACATGGATGGTGCTAAGTTCACAGCGAGATTTCTTTTGATATCAAAGGTAGTCGGTTGTAAGGATTGTTATGTAAATGTCTTTGAGGAATTTCATAGATTTCGTGGTAATTATCCCAACATCTATTCTGCTTTATTGAAGGTAGTGCCTGAATGGAGACAATTTTCTATGAGTAATGATATAAAATTAAAGTTTGTTGGAAAACTGGACGAATCTATAACTCCTGATGGTTTTAAGGATGATTTGAGAGTTCCTCTAAAAGAGTTAGAAGAGTTGACAAAAAAGAATGATTTTGGTGCCTACATTTTTATCAATTTCAACCGTGAATGGGCGGAAGATAACAGACAGTTGTTCAAAGGTTGGCCTACTGCAAATACTGTCATAAGATTTACGAAAGGTTTGAGTGCACCTGAAAGCATGTGGTTGCCGGGAAAGATCAGGTATGAGAGTTTGGTTTATGTCCAACAAGGTTCATCGAATGTAAACTGGAGTGATAGACAGATAGTATTCTTGATTGCTTTGGCGTTGAGAGCTATGGTAAAGAATACTCCTTTCTATGCGAGAAGTGGTTATGAAGAAAAAGATAGAGAAAGGATAAAAAATTTAAGAGAAAAGAAAGCAGTTTTTGTTGATAAGAATTTCTATAATAAAAAATTGGATGAGAACAAAGACCCAAAAGTTGCGATGATTTTCACAGAAGTTGGGCCAGAAAGATACAAGTTTTAATCATTTTTTATTTTAGACGAAATATTTAAGAATGTTAAATACAAAAGAAAAAAAATGCCTTTAGATGAAAAAAATAGAAAAGAAATAATTTCTGCTATTGGCACAACTTTGCTTTATATACTCCATAAGCATTATGATATTGGACTAATTGGGATTTCTGATTCTGAGAGATTTTGTAGTGGATGTGATGATTCAAAAGTTGGGGTTGGAACTGAACGTACTTGTCTTGATAAACCATGTCTACATACATCCATTGTTTATAGAAATCATAATAATGAAGCATATGCAGCTCCTTTAAAAGAAAATCCAATTATAATGGGGGCTGTTAAACATTTAGAAAGAGATTTTAGAGTTAATATAAAACCAACAACCGATGAGATGGGAGAATTTAAGAATTTAGATGAAGCAATGGTTCATTTGTTTGGAGATTATAAAGGTGAATTCTTTATTTTTTCATATGAAGCTGAAAAAACTCAATAAAATTTTTATTGAATAAATGTTAAAGAATTCTTTATCTGTTCATTCACATTGCTGTAAGTAATGTCTCCGTGTCCTGGATAAAGTGTTTTTGCATCTAATTTGGTTAATTTCTTTAAAGAGTCGATAATTTTTTTGGTATCTCCACCAATTAAATCAGTCCTGCCAACACCACCAAAAGAAAAAACAGTATCCCCGGAGAATAAACTTTTCGAGTTCGAGTCATACAAACAAATACTTCCAGGGCTATGTCCTGGTGTATGAATAACTTTTAATTTAACATCTTCTAAGTCAATAATTTCGCCGTTTTTAAGACTTCTATCTGGTTTGAAATCAAGAAACTTAGCATCTTCTTCATGAAGCAAAACTTCAGCATTGGTCTCTTTTTTTATTATTGGAGTCGCTTTAGTATGATCATAATGAAAATGTGTAAGGATAATATATTTCAATTCCTTTGGTTTGATATGTTTCTTCAAATTGTTTAATATGATATTAGGATATGTACCAGTATCGATTATCACAGGTTTCTTCGTCAAAATTAAGTATGAGTTTGTCCCAATCTCCGACGCTATGACTCTGATGACTTTCATAATTAAAGTTCTATGGGGTTTTTCCTTAAAAAGATGAGTTCTAATATGAGCCAAACAGGAATCAACATTACAAGTATAGAAATTAAGGCATCAGTGGTGTAAGGTATCACACCACTTTGGAGTGGGTAGAAAGATATTCCAAAATAAATTGCAAATTTCCTCTTTCCGAGAAATCGAACTAAATCCAGTTTTTTCAAAAGGACAACAAGTAATGCTAAAGCCCCATAACCCAAGAAAATGAATACCAATATCCATTGGACATTGAATTGTATCTGAACATTGTTTTGAAGCAGTCTTCTAGTCCAGTCCATGCCTACAAATGACATTATAAAACCGCCTGTCAAAAGCCTACCTCTTGTATCTTGTTCGTAATATCCCGCCAAGAAGCCTTCTACATAAAGCGGTATAACACCCCATAAGGCGTCAAAGTTTGTTATTGGGGCGATAATCAGGGATAACCATATTTGAGCATAACTTAGGAATGATGAAAATAGTTCTACTGGCACATTATTTTATTTGAATTTTGAGAAAAAATAGTTTTTAGAGTAGTTATTCTTGGGTTTTAAAGTAATTGTCGTGGGGTGAAAGTCAAATCTCATCCTAAATTTTTATTTAACTTTATTTATCCAAAATTACAGTGTTTTTAACATATCTGGTGTTATGGATGATACTGGAAGACCAAAAAAAGGCCGAAGAAGAGGTTCTAAAGCTGTGGAAAGGCAAGAAAATACCTGAAAAAGTGAGAAGACTAAGAAAAAAAGGTAAAAAATTCTTTTTTGTCGATGGTCCTCCCTATGCTACAGGTTCAATTCACATGGGAACAGCCCTAAACAAGATTCTAAAGGATGTTTACATCCGTTTCTGGAGGATGTTTGGCCTCAATGTCTGGGATCAGCCCGGTTTTGACACACATGGTCTACCAATCGAAAACAAGGTAGAGGAAATGTTGAATTTCAAGTCCAAATCTGACATTGAGAAATTTGGTATAGAAAAATTCATAGAAGAGTGCAGAAAATTCTCCACAAAATACATAGGGGTAATGAGTGAACAGTTCAATGATTTAGGAGTATGGTTCGATTGGGAGAAGCCTTATCTTACATTAACGAACGATTACATTGAAGGAGCATGGTTCACTTTCAAGAAAGCCTTTGAGAAAAGTTTACTCTACAAAGGAATTTATCCTGTACATGTATGCCCGAGATGTGAAACAGCTGTAGCTTACAATGAACTGGATTACCAAGAAATTGACGATATCGCAATATATGTTAAATTTCCGCTGAGAAATAGGAAGAGAGAGTATCTGGTAATATGGACTACCACGCCTTGGACTTTGCCAGCTAACACAGGAGTAATGGCAAAACCAGATGCAAATTATGTTAAAGTGAGGGTAGGCAATGACATATTGATCCTTGCAGAAAAACTTTTGGTTCCGATAATGGATAAGCTTGAGACAGAAACTTACAGCGTCCTGGAAACCTTGAAAGGTAGGGATTTGACTGGCGTGAAATACTTACATCCTCTAGCAGATCATTTTCCATTTCAAAGACGTTTGAAGTATGCACATAGAGTTGTCCTATCAG
>Ga0209636_10008900_pt1 | contig 10228 bp, 9 predicted proteins | sample DeeMarSWOR152_54_FD_187464 | JGI IMG/M metagenome (GOLD analysis project Ga0209636, IMG submission 187464) | Marine sediment microbial communities from White Oak River estuary, North Carolina - WOR-1-52-54 (SPAdes) (version 2) | ecosystem: Environmental > Aquatic > Marine > Intertidal zone >... | reverse complement strand
CGGCTCCAGGCTCTCAAAATATGGCGATATTATTGCTGAGAAGCTAGGTTTGACCAGGGCCTGGATAGGCCTTGTTCTCCTTGCAACAATAACTTCTGTCCCAGAACTTGCCAACAGCATTGGTGCTGTTACTTATGTAAATGCACCGGACCTTGCGGTTGGGGACCTTTTTGGCGCCTGCTTGTTTAATATGTTTACCCTTGCTGTTCTAGATTTTCTATACAAACAGGGATCGGTGTTTACAGAGAAGAACAAAAGGCACCTTGTTCCTCTTGGGATGGCAGCATTTATCATGGCACTTGCTGTCATAGGAATAATTTTTACACAAAAAGTTTTTTCTGTTTCAGTATTTGGCATTGGAATTTTCTCTATTCTTATATTTGTAAGTTATATTATAGGGCAGAGACTGCTGTTTAAATATGAAAAAGAGAGCGGGCTTTTAGCGACAGAGGCAAATTATGGTGGAGCTTCAGTTCATAGTGCCTTTATAAAATTCTTTATATTTGCTTTGCTGGTTATTGCTGCCGGGGCATATCTTCCTCAAGTGGGAGCGGACATCGTCGCCGCAACAGGATGGGGAGGAACCTTTGTCGGCAGCTTATTCCTTGGGCTGGCAACAACACTTCCCGAACTTACAGTGTCTGCTTCGGCCCTTTATCTTGGCATGGCTGATATAGCAATAGGGAACCTTATAGGAAGCAATATATTTAATATAAGCATTCTGTTTATTGCGGATTTGTTTTATCGTAGGGGACCAATTCTTGCACACGTCTCAATGGGAAATAGTCTTACAGCTTTTTCGGTCATAGTAATGTTCGGCATAGCAGCATTAGCTTTGGCTGCAAAACGGAAAAGGGTGGTCTTTGATAGAGTAGACGTATATTCTATCATAATGATAATTATATTTGCTTTAAGCTTTACAATTTTATTTAAGTTAGGGCTAGGCTAGGAGAATATCCTTGGGCCGAAAAGAATTAGCATATATACTTATTTTAATCTTCCTTTCACTTTTCCTTTTCACATTTAAGCTTGGCGAGCCGAGTCTGTTTGAAACCGATGAGTACATATATACAAAGCTTGCCAAGGAGATTGTGGAAACCGGAGACTGGCTTACGCTTCACCTCGACGGCAGAGAATGGTTTATACATCCTCCTCTCTACATGTGGCTGACTGCTCTAGCGGGCTCTCTTTTTGGTTTTAGTGAATTTATTGCAAGAATATGGTGTGCACTCTTTGGCGTTGGACTTGTGCTTGTAACATATCTTTTGGGGAAGAAGCTCTTTAATCAAAGGGCAGGATTTCTTGCAGGGCTCATTCTTGCCACGAGCTTCCAATACATTATTCAATCAAGACTGGCGATATTTGACATTCCGCTCATTTTCTTTATCACCCTGGCTGTCTTTTTCTTCTTTTCTGCTTACACAAGTCAGCAAAAAAATTTATATTATTTATTCTATCTCTCTATGGGCTTTGGGGTTCTCACGAAAGGACCAATTGCAGCTGTCCTTCCCATATTCATTATTCTTGTCTATATTGTGTTGCGAAAAGAATTTAATGTCTTTAAGGAGGCAAAAATTTTAAGCGGGCTCCTTGTGACTCTTATAGTAGGAGGCTCCTGGTATTTTGCAGAACTCCTCCTTCACGGAAGGGAATTTTGGGACACGGCCATAGGATATTACACTTTGGGCAGGTATTTTGGAGTTGTTGAAACTCATGCGGGTCCTGTTTGGTTTTATATCCCAATTATATTCTTTGGCTTTCTTCCCTGGACAGCCTTTGTTCCAGCTTCACTTGCCTTTCTTTTTAAAGATAGAAAAAGAAAAGAAAGCTTTTTTCTTTTCGTATGGGTAACATTTGTTTTTGTTTTCTTTTCCCTTGGGAGGACAAAGCTTCCAGGATACATAATGAGCGTCTATCCGTTTCTTGCTCTTAGCCTTGCCGCAACTTTTGATCATTATATGTCTTTTAGGGACGAGAATTTTATTCGAAGGTGGATGCAGGCATCATTTTTCCTCCTTCTTATTATCGCCTTTGCTTTAATTTTCTTTTCCTGGTATATAAGCTGGAATCCACTGGTAGCTCAATACCAAAAGCTGGCAGCAGGCCTTATCCCTATTCTTATAGCCATTGGCGTGGGAGGGGTTGCTTCATCGAGTCTTTATTTAAGCCTTCGCAGAATTGATGTTCCGATTGCCATGCTTTCATTGTCGATGGCGATTTTTCTTATTTTCTTTACTACCAGCACCGTGCCTGCAATTGAGGAATATAAGCCGATGAGGCCGCTGGCAAGAAAGATTGCTTCTTTGGCAACCTCAAAGGATCTCATTGTAGGCTATAAGACCCTTTACAAGATGAGCTATGAGTTTTATCTCGAACAGAAGATAAAATGGATAGAGAACGAGAGAGACCTTCTGAGACTTACTCGTTCTAAAACTAAACTTTACTGTTTAATTGGAGAGAAAGCTTATGAAAGGCTCAAAGCCGAGCTTTCCCCTTACACTATAATAATAGACAAAAAGGCTGATATTTATCTCCTCTCAACTAAATAGCTTCAACTGTAGCGAAATTCGTCAAAAGTCGAAAATCTCCACAGCAAAAGGCCCTTTTTGACTTCTTTTTGCCTTCAGGAAGATTGGCATAAAAATTGCTACCCCTTTTAGTATCGCAAAATGCGATACCAAGATGAAAAACGTTCTTTAATGTGCCCAATTGATATCTTAAAGAGGGGAGGACAAAATGAACAATTTAATTCCAGCCGAAAGGATTGAAAGTAAGATTTACTTGATAAGAGGGCAAAAAGTAATGCTAGATAGGGACTTGGCGGAGTTATATGGCGTAAAGACAAAGGCCCTAAATCAGGCTGTCAAGAGAAATAGGGAGAGATTCCCTGACGATTTTATGTTCCAACTGTCGGAAAAAGAGACACAAGAACTCATCTCACATTTTTATATAGCTCATTCAAGGTCACAAATTGTGACCTTGAAGCGCGGCCAAAACATAAAATACTTACCTTATGCTTTTACGGAATATGGGATATTGATGCTATCTTCTGTACTGAATAGCAAAAGAGCCATACATGTAAATATTCAGATAATGAGGACTTTTGCTAGATTGAGACAGATCCTTGCAACACATAAGCATCTTCGTGAAAAAATCGAGCAGATGGAGATGAAGTATGATAAAAAGTTTAGAGTTGTTTTTGAGCATATAAAGTCATTATTGGATTACGATGAAAAAAAGAGCAAGAGGAAAATTGGGTTTTTGAAATAGATTATAAGGGAGTGATTATTAAATAATGAGAAATATCTTTATTCTTTTTTTAATTTTTATTTTGCCGTTCATCCCCTCATGCGGTCGAAGGAAAACCGATGTACCCCTACCTGAGGAAAAAGAAACAGCTACAGCTTCTGAAGAAGTGGCGGCAGAGAAATTTCAACCAGAGCAGATATTCACCTATGCAGAGAAAACCCCAGAAAGCCCTTGTTCAAGCGAACCCGAGGAAATAACTTTGGATTATTTGAGCCAGCCGATTGAGATAAAGGGCCAGGGCTTTACGCGGCTTGTTGGATATGTTGATGGCCTTTTGCTTGTTGAGGTTGGCGGCCAGGGAAGGCTTTTAAAAATTGGAGATAAGATTGGCAGCTACAAAGTGGCTGAAATTAGATTAAATGAAGTCAGACTGATAAACAAGGAGAATTGATTATTGTGAGAGCCCTAAAGATTACGATTGCAATTTTATTAATTTTAATTATATGTGCGACATGTGTTAGCGGCGGTTCTAAAATTTTGAAGCGCATGGATTTTAATGAGGCAAACCTTCTTGATGTTTTAAGAGCCATAACATCAAAGGCAGGGATGAATCTTGTTGTGAGCGCTGATAATCAGGGAGTTTCAAGCAAGAAGATAACTGTTAGCTTGAGGAACATTGAGGCAGTAGATGCCATCGATTTTATCTTGAGAGCGAATGGTTATTCTTTTGAAAGGGAGGGGAGCACCATAATAGCTTCTTCTCTTCCTCAGGATATTCTCTCTTCTGCTTATAGATGCGGTTATAAAGCTATTGAACTTAAGCATCTTTCTGCTGAACGAGTGATGTCTATCCTAAATAAGATTTCCACAAATGTCTCTTCTGCGGTTGGTCATAGATCAAATTTAGTTTTGTTAAAGGGCAAATCCTTTGATGTAGAGATGGTTAGGAATTTAATTTTATCTCTTGATAGGCCTCTACCTCAGGTCTTGATTGAAAGCAAAGTTGTTGAAGTATCGGAGGCTGGCATTGAGGAACTTGGGCTTAGGTGGGGTAGAGAGGAGGGAAAATTTAAGTTTGCTATAGATAAAGATACTGGAAGAACAGGTCTTTCGGAAGATATTTTATCTGTTGTAGAAATGCTTTTAAGCGAGGGGAAAGCAAACGTAATCGCGAGCCCAAGAATCTCTACACTTGATGATCATGAGGCATCAATCAATATTGGAAGCAGAATCCCTTATGCCGTACCGGCAAGTACAAATTCATCCGGGACCCAGTGGACGGTACAGTATCTTGATGCCGGAGTGAGCTTAAAGATTCTACCGAAAATAGGAGAAGGGGGCTATATTACAGCACTCATTAAACCAGAAGTTTCTTCAGTAAGTGAATGGCGGATAACTTCTGCTGGTGAGTTCCCCGTGATAACAACTCGAAATGCAGAGGCCACTGTCAGAGTCAAGGATGGGGAAACGATAGCTGTTGGTGGACTCATTAACGAAGCTGAAAGAGAAAATATCTCACGGATTCCGTTTCTCTCAGACATTCCGATTCTAGGTTTCTTTTTCTCGAGAAAGGTGAAGGAGAGAGCTAAGACTGAGATTGTGTTTCTGATAACACCCTATATAGTTAAATGACTCAATTAACAATTAAACAATTAACAATAAGGAATTGTTAATTAAGAAAGATTTGGATTTCTACATAGGCACTATCTTCACTCGTCCCCATGCCCCGATGTAGTCATCCTTAATTATGAGGGCACCTTTTAATCCTCTTATTTTCTTTGCCAGCTTGAGACCGGCATCTAGGTCAACAGGAGATTTTATTATGTTTCCGATGGCGGTAGCAGCAGCGTCGGCAAGGGCAGTTGATTTTGCCTTGACAACAACAGCATCTGCTTTTCCAAAGCTCCTTGAATGGCCAACGGTACCTGAAGAAGTACATACCCCGATGGGCGTTTCCTTTGGTTCTATCTCTATGGCGATCTTATTTGAAAAAGGAGATTTGCCTGCATAGATTCCTATCTTTTTTGGTTTGTCAATTTTCATGAAGATGTCGCCGCCATTTTCGACGATTACTTCTTTTGAATGTTTGAGAAGGTCACGTCCTACATATTCTGCGACGGCGCCAGCAACAGCTGCCATAGGTCCCACTTTTGTTCGTCTTGCAGCCCGCGCCATATCCTTGATTATGTTTGGCGCTTTGAATCGAACTCTATAAGGCCTAAAGGCAGTTATAAAGAGGGGATCTGTTCCAATGTAGCTCTCGATTTCTGCCCTATATTTTGAGATGGAAGCCAGCGACTCTTTCTTTAGGTCTCTGCTGGCAAGGACAAGCAAATCGGTTTCTTTATCGACTACATTGAACTTTACAAGTTCCCCCGATTTTATGAGCCTTCTGTATTTTCTTTCTTCGTAAGCCATGACAGAATAAGTATACATTATTTAGATAAATTTGTCAGGTTTTACTAGAAACTTAAGCGTACTCTTGGCACTTTAGTATTTGGGCTATTCGTAGAAGTATATCAGACAACCAGGGTATCAGTAGCAGGAGTATCAGAGCATCAGAATATCAGGAATTTATAGCAGCCATTTTAGCGTCAGAGACTGTGTGTTATAATTCCTCTACAATGAAATTCGGAATCATCTCCGACATCCATAGTAACCTTGAAGCTCTTAATGTGGTATTAGAGAGATTGAAAGGGCTTGAAAAAATAATCTGTCTTGGAGATCTTGTTGGCTATGGGCCTAATCCAAATGAATGCGTAAAAATTGTTCGAGACTTAAATATCCCAACCATTGCTGGCAATCATGACAAGGCTTCTATAGGAGAGATGGAGATAACATGGTTCAATCGTAATGCTCGTGATGCCATACTTTGGACAAGAAAAGAACTCACGGAGGAGAATGTCGAATATTTAAAGAGTCTTCCGCTTATACTTGAGTTTGAGGATTTTGAGATTGTTCACGGGAGCTTAAGAGATCCTCTTCTAGAATATATCACGAGTATTATGGAGGCAGTGCCGACTCTAGAGAAGATGAAAAAACCTTTGTGTTTTATTGGTCATTCACATGTGCCTCTTTGCATAGTCAAGGAAAAGGATGGGGAATACAACGGCTGGATGTTAGGCGATGGTGATGTTGTTAGGCTTAAAGAATTTGAAAGGACTATTGTAAATGTGGGAGGCGTTGGTCAGCCAAGGGATGGCGATCCGAGAGCGAGTTACGGTGTATATGACAGCGATAAAAAGGAAGCATCGATTTATCGCGTTCCTTATGATATCGAAAAAGTTCAGCAAAAGATGAGAACAAAAGGTTTACCTGAGCCGCTTGTGGAGAGGCTTAAATACGGTGCCTAAAAAGGTTAAGGTTAAGGTTGAGGTTAAGGAATAAGAATTAAGATAAATCTCTTATAGAACTCCCTTTGTCGAAGGAACTCCCTTTTTGCGGGGAGAGATTGAGCAGGCCTTGGAGAGGGCAACGCCAAAAGCTTTGAAGATGGACTCAATAATGTGATGCATGTTTTTTCCTCGAATCAAGTTTATGTGGATTGTTATCCCGGCATGTAGCACAAATGCCTCGAAAAATTCTTTGACTACTTCTGTGTCGAAATCTATGAATTTTTTCTTTGTTATGTCTACATTATAAGTTAAGTGCGGTCTTCCGCTTATGTCGATAACAACTTCTGATAGAGCTTCGTCCATGGGAACTTTGGCATCGCCATAGCGCTCAATTTTTTCTTTTTTGCCGAGAGCTTTCTTAAATGCCTGTCCGAGACAAATTCCAACATCCTCAACAGTGTGGTGGTAATCGACTTTGATATCCCCTTTAGCTTTTAGTTTTAGGTCAAATATGCCATGTTTTGACAAGAGCTCAAGCATGTGATCAAAGAAGGGGATGGCCGTTGAAATGGAACTTTTACCCTTTCCATCAATGTTCAAATCCAGCTTGATATCAGTCTCGCGGGTTTTTCGTTTTACCCTTGCGGTTCGTTTCACTTTTAAGGAGTTTCCTTGTATACCGGCTCATATTCTTTGAGCTTTTTTTCAAGGTGCAACACTTTTCTGTTGATTTTAAGCTGCTCAAAAAAGGCAATGATGCCCGTGCATATCACTCCAATAAGAACAGAAACAATAATAACGATAGCCAGAGATGTTTCCACTTTTTTAAAGAGAAGATTAACAGTTATTATACCCGCATTTTGAAGTACAAAAGAGACAATGGCGACTGCAAATATTAAAGCTAAAATAGTGCTTCTTAACCATTCTTTTAACATTTTTTACCCCCCCTTAATTTGCTTTATACTATCATTTAACAAGCCCATTTTCAATTACAAAAGCTTTTCTTGTTTGATTGCCGCAGTACCAGTTTTTATCCCAAGGTGTTTATATGCAGCTTCGGTTGCAACTCTTCCTTTTGGGGTTCTATCAATAAAGCCGAGTTGCATGAGATATGGTTCATATATATCCTCTATTGTTTCTCTTTCCTCGGAGATTGCTGCTGATAGGGCATCTATACCAACAGGCCGTCCACTGAACTTTTCGATTATCGTTCTTAAGATTTTTCTGTCTACATGATCAAGTCCTAGTGCATCTATTTCAAGTTTTTCCAAGGCCTCTATAGCTACTTTTTGATCAATTCTCCCATCAGATTTTACTTCTGCATAATCTCTTACCCTCCTAAGGAGTCTGGTTGCAACTCGCGGCGTTCCTCTGGCACGATGGGCGATTTCCTCTGCTCCTTCGCCCGAGATTTCTATGTTGAGAATCTCGGCACAGCGAGTAATTATTTTTTTTAATTCCTTTGAAGAATAGAACTCAAGTCTGCTTATCATGCCAAAGCGATTTCGAAGAGGTGAGGAGATCTGCCCGGCTTTTGTGGTGGCTCCAATCAAAGTGAATTTTGGGAGATCAAGCCTTATGGATCTTGCGCTTGGTCCTTTGCCGATAATTATGTCAAGGGCAAAATCCTCCATTGCTGGGTAAAGAACTTCCTCAATTATCCGATTTAATCTGTGTATCTCATCGATAAACAGTATATCGTACTCCTTTAAGTTTGTAAGTATTGCAGCAAGGTCTCCTGGACGCTCAATTGCAGGTCCAGAGGTAATCTTTATTGCCACTCCCATTTCGTTAGCTATGATATTGGCAAGGGTTGTTTTTCCAAGTCCTGGCGGTCCATAGAAGAGCATATGTTCTATGGCTTCGCCTCTTGCCTTGGCTGCATCCATGTGAATCAGGATGTTTTCCTTTATTTTCTCCTGTCCCACATAATCCTTTAGCTTCCGGGGCCTGAGACCGTCAAAGGCGAGATCTTCTTCTCTTCGTTCAAAACTTACTATACGTTCTTCTTCTGCCATGGAATTAGCTCCCCTTATAGATTCTAATATATTCTTTGTAACTTTTCATTACTTTTTGAACATAGCGTCTTGTTTCGTAGTAAGGCATATATTCTACAAACTCGTCAATATCAGCGTCCTTAGCCTTTTTGCTCCACCACCTTTTTACATTGTTAGGACCGCCATTGTATGCCGCAAGTGCCAAGTAAACGTTGCCGCCAAATCTTTTTAGAAGAGTGGAGAGGTAATACGTTCCCATCCGGATGTTTGTTCTTGGTTCAAAGAGCCTGCTTCTGTAATATGGACGGATTCCCATGAGCCTTGCAATACTACTTCCTGTTGAAGGAATGATCTGCATCAAACCGTGAGCTTTTGCCCAGGAAACAACACCCGGATCAAAGCGGCTCTCTTCTCGTATTACTGCAAGAATGAGATATGGATCCATTCCAAATTCAAGCGATGATTCGAGAATATATTTATAGTATACTCTGGGATAGGCAAACTGCCAAATTTGAGGCGGGACTTTATCAAATTCGCCCGTTTTAACAGCCTCACTGCATTTTTTCTCAGCATTGAGCATTAATTCTTTATATCTTCCACAAGCATAGAGAGCAGAATTTAGGACGATCATAGCTGCATCCTTATTTTCTTTTTTAGATGCTTTTACAATATAAGAAGCTTCAGCTACTGCATTTTCGTGCATTCCCAATTTCATTAAAACCTCATATTTAGCATAGTGTAGCATTATATCTCTTTCTTTATCTTGGGCGCTTTCAACATTTTCAATTTCTTCCTCTTCTTCTTTAGATAATGGGGTAAAGCTTAAGTCTTTTTGTTCAAAGACAGGGGTTGCTCCTTTATATGGACTGTATATCTCGTCTGGTTCAGGCATGAAAGTTAACTCAGAGATTTTCTTTTCTTCAAAGGCAACATTCAAATCTTTAAGTTTTTCCTTGGCTCTGTAACTGTAATATGTATGATCAAATCTTTTTATAATGAATCTATAAGAGTCAATGGCAATCATTTTCCAGCCAAGTTTTTCCGCACATTTAGCTTTCCAGAAAGCACACTTTGGCGCATGCTCTTCTAACTCATATTCTTGGACGGCCTTTTCGAATACCTTGTATGCGTCGTGATATTTTTTTTCCAAATAGTAAATTTTTCCCATTTCCCACAAAGCATTGTCTACAAGGTCAGACTCTGGATATAAATCGCTGACCTTTTTGTATTCTGCAATTGCCTGAGATTTAAATCTATTTACGTCATAGTAATAGCCTATATAAAATTGGGCATCATCTGCAAGGCTCGAGGATGGATAGTATTTGATAACTTTTTGAAGGCAGCTTAGTGCTTTCCAGAGATTGCCCTTTCTTCCATATGAGAAAGCCATATAGTATTGAGCTTTGTCTTTTGCGTCGCCGCCCCTTTTGATTGCTTCTTTATAATGAGCAATGGATGAGGTGTAAAGTCTTCTTCTGTATTCACACTGGCCAAGCTTAACTAAGGCATCATCAGTAATACTCGAATATGGATATAGTTTTATGAGCCTACGGAAGAGATATGAGGCAGAAACAAAATCTCCCTTTTTGTAGAAAGCCATTCCTTTTGCGAACAAAGCTTCTGCAGGAGCACTGTAGTAGGGAAGCT